>Ga0185299_10000053_pt1 | contig 349505 bp, 240 predicted proteins | sample PaiPotPPA55metaG_FD_128002 | JGI IMG/M metagenome (GOLD analysis project Ga0185299, IMG submission 128002) | Iron sulfur acid spring bacterial and archeal communities from Banff, Canada, to study Microbial Dark Matter (Phase II) - Paint Pots PPA... ...
TGCGGCGTGCGATCCCGACGACTCCAAGCAAGCCGCTGCCCAAGAGCGCGAGCGACGCTGGCTCAGGAACCGGGCTGGCTGAGGATGACGCAGAGAACGATGTGACGGTGCCTACCGTCTGGCCGGGCGGGTATTGAGAGGTAAACACGAAGGCTCCGGACCCAGCTGATCGGGTGACCTGTGGAAGTAGCTTGCGAACTCAGCAAGGGTATGGGTGTAGTGACGGATCGTGTGTTCGGAGAAGTTGCGCAGCCAAAGATGATCTTCGTGCATGCGCTGGCGTAGACGAGTCGACGAGTCATGAACACCTCCCTTGGGTGTCCAAAACTCTATCCAAATGGCACAGAAGTATACCCTGCCGAGTCCATATCCATCAAAGATGCGAGGCGTAGATCCGGCGGCAGTACGCAGAAGGCGGTTGAACTTGGAGAAATTCTTCGATCGAGTCGATCACGATAATTGATGGGCCGGATCGCCAGACGAATCGACGACAAACGGCTGTTGAAACTCATTCGGGCGCTCTTGAACGCTGAGGTGATGGAAAATGGGTTGGTCAGTCCGAACGTGAAGGGCACTCCGCAAGGAGGGCCACTTTCGCCCTTGCTTAGCAATCTCGTGCTCGACGAACTCGACCGGGAGTTGGAGCGCCGGGGACATCGCTTTGTTCGATACGCGGACGATTGCAATATTTATGTTCGCAGCGAGCGGGCGGGTCAACGGGTGATGGAGAGCGTTACGCGATTCATCATGCAAGAACTCAACTCAAGGTGAATGAGGCGAAGAGCGCGGTGGCGCGACCGCAGGAACGGAAGTTTCTCGGGTTCACCTTTACTGTCGGTCCGGAGGTCAAGCGCATCATCGCGCCAAAAGCTCTGGATCGATTCAAGCAACGAATCCGGGAGATCACACGACGGGCAAAAGGCGTCAGCATGAAGACAACGATAGAGCAGTTAGCCCCGTACATGCGGGGTTGGCGCAGCTATTTTGGATTCTGCGAAACACCTGAAGTGTTGTGGTCGCTCACTCGCTGGGTTCGATTGCGGATAAGGGCGGCAATGTGGCGGCAGTGGAAAACACCCCGCCGTCGTCGCGAGGCGCTGCTCGAACTTGGGGTTCGCCTGCGGCTGGCAAGCAATACGGCCGGCAGTGGACTCGGCCCCTGGTATCTCGCAAAGGCCAAGCCCTTTCTGTCGGGCTCTCCATGCCTACGTCAGATCGCTCGGTCTTCCTTCGCTGGTTGACGAATAACGGCGTAGCTTCTCGAACCGCCGTGTACGGACCCGTACGCACGGTGGTGTGGCAGGGGTCAGCGGGCAACTGCTGCCCCTATGCCGATCTAACGCCGAGTCACTCATTAGTCGCCTCTATTCATGCGAATCCCTGTTTACCTCAACTGAAGTTTCTCTATTTTCCGGTGTAAGTCACACGCCAGATACTGCGAGAACCGTCATCTGTAACGTAGAGGGCACCATCGTGACCTACGGCTACTCCTACTGGTCGACCCCAGACCTGTCCATTTGTGGTGACAAATCCGGTAAGAAAATCCTCGTACTCGCCGGTGGCTTTGCCGTTCTTCATGGGAATTCGGATAACCTCGTAGCCCCCGCGATTCGCACGGTTCCAAGACCCGTGTTCGGCTGCGAATCCGTCGCCATCGTATTGGGATGGGAACGTGGATTTACTGGTAGGGTAAAAGGTCATTCCGAGCGATGCCATATGGGGTTGAACCAGAACATCGGGGGTAATGACCTTGGACTTGAGTTCAGAATGGGTGCCCATAAGTCGCGGATCCTGATGACCCCCCATATAGAACCAGGGCCAACCATAGAAGCCGCCTTCCTTCACTGAAGTCACATAATCGGGAACGAGATTGTTCCCCAGGGCGTCACGCTCGTTAGTTGAGCACCATAGCTGACCCGTAACAGAGTTGATGGCCTCGCCGACGCAGTTACGAATTCCGTAAGCGTACACCTCGACGAACTTACCCTCAGGGGTGTACTCCAGCACATCCGCCCGATGGAACTCTCTGGGATGGGTGTCAGGATCGTCGGCATTCGATCCACTTCCAACGGACACGAGCATATGTTTGCCGTCGGCAGAGAAGACTACATCCCGCGTCCAGTGGCCACCGCCACGGAGTTGAGCATAGCCCGGGAGATCGGGCACGATTGTCTCGGGTGCGTGCGCAGCCTTTAGATCTCCGGACTTGTAAGGGAAGCGAACGACCGTCGTGGCGTTTCCGACGTAGACCCATTGAGGATTTGCGCCAGCAGGATAAAACGCAATGCCAAAGGGGTGATCCAGGTCGGTAGCGTAGGTGCTAATGGTAGCTGCCTTACCGGCATCGGTAACGCCGCGCAGCACCAGTATGGAGCCAGCCTGCGAGTCTGCTACGAAGAGATCGCCATTGGGCGCAGCATGGAGGATGCGGGGCATCACGAATGTTCCAGAGGTAGGCGCGTGCGTCTCCTTCTTGTTTTCGGAGCGCTGCATAGGAGCAGCTGCATCACCGCCTGCATAGAGTTGGACCTTAAATCCGGCAGGGGCAATGGGCCACGCGCCTTCAGGCCTTGGAACAAGAGTGGGCCCGTTGTCTACAGACTCAGACGGTTTCGGCTCCGGCAGGTCTGCCACTGTGATCTTCCGCCGGACGCCGGGCTTCTGCTGCGTGTAGTCCGCGAAGGCGGCTTGACCGGTGATCGTCTGCTGGGCATGGAGCGCAGAAGGAAGAAAAGCGGTAAAAACGACAGAGGCTAATGCATGGAACTTTGCGAAGCGTGAACGTCTCATAATTATTTTCATCTCCAGATCCCTAATTGGGCGACAGTCGATCGAAGTGGCTTAGCAAGAAGCGATCCAAAGCTTAGCAAGCTTCAACCACGCAGACTTGCGGGTGAATGGCTTACAGCAGACAACTGGTCGTAAGCGGCCCGAGGGAGTTCAAGACCCGCGGCAGCGATATTCTCCTCTAGGTGGCTGATCGAAGACGTTCCCGGAATAGGCAGGATCACTTTGGAACGCTTGAGCAGCCAGGCCAAAGCGACCTGCAAGGGAGTTGCCTCAAGATTGTTCGCAACCTTCTTGATGGCGTCATGTGCCTCCTTCGCTTGACCGAGCGGAGCCCAAGGAAGGAAGGCAATATTGTTCGGTTCGCAATAGTCGACGATGAAGTCAGATTCCCGATCAGCGAAACTGTAGCGGTTCTGCACCGAGACAATCGGCACGATCTTGCATGCCCTCTTAATATGTTCGCGGGTCACATTCGAAAGCGCGACATGGCGAATCTTACCCTGCTCGCGCAGTCCAGCCAGTGCTTCTACCGACGCCTCGAAGGACACAGCATTATCGGGAGCGTGAAGTTGATAGACGTCGATACGGTTCAGACGCAGGCGCTTCAAACTTCCCTCCAGCGCTTCGGTGAGATGTTTCGGGCTTGCATTATGCGTCCATTGGCCAGGGCCCGGCCGCTCCCATCCACCCTTTGTTGCAATCACTAATCCAGCTGGATATGGATAGAGCGCCTCTGCGATCAACTCTTCGGAGGTGCCAGGACCGTAGGAGTCGGCCGTATCGATCAGATTCACGCCTAGTTCAATCGCCCGCCGCAGGGTAGCAAGCGCGCCGGCCTTGTCTGCGGGAGGTCCCCACACACCATTCCCCGTGATGCGCATCGCGCCATAGCCCATCCGGTTGACTGTAAGATCGCCACCGATGGTGAACGTGCCGGCGGCTGCGGCTGAAAGAATCTGTTCCTTATTCATAAGACTGCTCCTTTTCGCGTTGAGGATTTGGACTAGATAGCAAGCCCACCGCCTGCCCTCAGGCAGGTATCGGCGCGTTCTGCTCAATCAGATTCTGAGCCTTGAGCTCTGCCCAGAACTCGGCAGGGATCTTTGTTTGCATGGAGGTGTAATCCGCAAGGATCTGTTGCTCGCTGCTGGCGCCTACAACCAAGGCTGCAGCAATGTCAGGTGCTGCGGAGAATTGAAGCGCCGCGGTTCGGAGGTCGACTCCATGGTTACTTGCAACCTCGCGAAGCCTCTTGCGCTTTTCAAGAAACGCAGGCGAAATCTTGTATGACTCTTTTCCGTAGTTGTAACGTGGACTTCCCGAGATAAACCCGGCGTTGAGTGATGACCCGACCACGAAAGTCACATTCTTGGCTCTGGCCGCTGGAAATACCTGATCAAGTGCATTCTTATGATCGATCAGAGAATACTGAGAGGCCAGAAGACATACATCCGGATCGGCGACTTCAAGCAGTCGCATGATTGGTTCTGGTGTGTTGACGCAGATCCCCCACCCTTTGATCAATCCCTCTTCCCGCAAGCGTGTGAGTTCAGGAAATGCCCCATTTCGAGCAATCTCGAACTGCTCCTGCCAGGGTGTTGGAAGATATTTGTTGTCCGATGAGATGTCATGCACGAAGACGATGTCTAGGCTGTCAATACCGAGTCGTTGCAAACTATCTTCAATGGAACGTCGCACGCCGGACGCCGTGTAATCGTAGACCACATCGTTCGGCGAGGGAGAAAACGGGAAATACTCCTTGTCCTTCGCGATCTTCGACGCCTTAAGGAGCTTGCCAACCTTCGAAGAGAGGACGTATTCACTTCTATTCTTGTTGTGAAGAAAGTTGCCGTATCTACGCTCCGCCAAACCTAGTCCGTACCACGGAGCCATGTCATAGTAGCGAACCCCGGCATTCCATGCGGCTTCGATGGTGGCATACGCATCTTTATCGGTAACGACGGCGAATTCATTCCCGAGCGGAACCCCTCCTATACCGAACCTGAAAGGCGGTTTGTAGTGCCCTTTGTAGCCGCTGCTGACAGCCTGTTCCATGCTGCTACTCCCATTCATCTCTGATGCACCTGAGGCAGAAGCTGATCTGGGCAAAATTGCTGTCGCCACCACCATGGCCGATCCTTTGATAGTGGCGCTCAAGAAATTTCTTCTAGTATTCATCGGCACTCCTCTCTATCAGTTTGGCGTCTAGAAATCGCCGGGCAGATTGACAACGATCGGCTCTGGCGTTCGGCGCCCAGTTCAGCAGACGCACGATGCTGATCATTGACCTCGATCTCCGTTGAGATAATCTGCGCACAGCTACTCCCCTTAGCGCCGGTTAGGTATCTGGTGGACGGCGAATCGTTGGCTATGTTTCCCCATGCACTCTCCCTATGCTTCGCGCGCGATTGACTCTGGTCAAAATCTGTACTGTACTGTACAGTACAGCATTAGGATGCTAGGCGGCAACCACCAGGCCGGGCAATCCCGAGTGGTCTGAGGAGAGAGATCGCATAAAATGCTGCTAATACAGGAGGATTCAAGCTGTGGATCGGATTTAAATATTTCTTTGATTCGGTTCAGGACGGGAGATGATGCCTAATAAGCAGTCGCGCGGAGAGGTACGCAACGGCAAGCTTCAAAAAGTTGCAGCAGACTTGTTTCTGAAGCGGGGCTATGACGGCGTCACCGTAGACAAGATCGTCGAGCTGGCGGGTGGTTCCAAGAGCACGATCTACAGCGAATTTGGCGGGAAGTGCGGGCTGTTCATCAGCAGTATCGAGAACCTGTGCCGCGAGTCGAATGAGCCGCTCACGAAGATCGATTACACCGGGTTGAACCTTGAAGAGAGTTTGAAGAAACTTTCGTTTCACATCCTGAAGCTCATTACTGCGAAACGGTCCGTGGAGCTTCATCGTCTCGCCATCGGCGAAGCCCTGAACTGTCCCGAAGTAGGCGAGGCATGGTACACGCACGGTCCCGCCAGAACGGCTTCGTTTATACGATCTGTGTTGGAAAGTCGTCGGGACGAGCTGCAGGAGACAGTGGTGCCGATGGAACGGATGGCGGTGATCCTTCACGACTCATTGACGGGAGACATCCTGTATCGTTTGTTGGCAGGAGTCGGTAAGCATGAAAACGATGCCGAACTTGAGCGAATGGCTTGCGCCGCCGTCGACGTAGTTCTCGGGAACATTCGTGGCGAGGGGCCTTAAGAGCGCTTTTCTTGCTCACTCCGTCGGGTGTTGTCGATCGGCCATCTCCGAGGTTCGGATTCTCAATGGACGAAAAGCGTCTGTGCGCTTGCGGAATCGCATGAGCAATACCTGCGGCAGAGCACGAACGGGTGTTCGACATGCAGGTAGTGTGTGCGGTCTGCTAAAGTTCTTCGCTATGGAAATCTTCGTTGATCGTCTCGTACTCAAACGATTCTGCTTTGCCTCGCTGCTCATCCTGATGTTTTGCACAGCACCGCATCCGCTGCACGCGCAAGCGCCTACAGCCCCGGGAGTGCCAGAGTGGGCGCAACCGGGATCTCCTACGCATGTCCAGGTGCCCCCACCGGCAGATTTTCATAGGCACAGTAGGAACTTTGATGCGCCGATAGGAGTGTTTCAGGGCCAGTCTGACATTGGCGCCGCCGTAGTGCCGGGCAGTGCAGATTACGATACCAACACGAAACAGTACACGATCAACTCCGCCGGGTATAACATCTGGTACTCGCGTGACGAGTTCCGTTATCTCTGGAAGAAGATGTCGGGGGACGTTTCACTCGCGGCGGACGTCACGTTTCCAGATCCGAATGGTTACGGCGACCGCAAGGCAGTCCTGGTCATTCGCCAGAGTCTTGATGACGATTCCAGGGAAGCCATGATCGGCGAGCATGGGGTGGGCATGATCCACCTGGCGTGGCGTCCGGATAAAGGCGCGATGATGAAGGATGCCCAATTTCGCTTCGGCGGCACTCTGGCCGGGGTCAAGGCGAAGCGTATCGGAATCGAAAAGCGCGGTGATTCTATTGCGATCTTTGTCAGTTTTGATGGCGAACCGATGCATCAGCTTAGCCCGCCGGTCACGTTGCACTTCGACGAACCTTTTTACGTGGGCATCGGCTTCTGCTCGCACTTGCCTGCGACATCGGACAGGGCGGTGCTCTCCAACGTCGTTCTCCAGAACTCGGTGGGTAATATGCAGTAAACACCGGAACAACGCTCGCACTGCGATGCACTTAACCTATGTGACGGCAGCTAAATCGGCGAAATGATAATCGCCGTTAATGACGGAACGGCCCTGCGATTTCTACCCAAAGAGGAGTGTCATCGACATGAAGGTTCTCTCGATCCAATTGCGATTCTGTAAGCTTGGCCTGATCGCGTTCTTTCTGGCGGCTCTTGCTCTGCAGGCGCAATCTTCTGCAATTCAAGTAGAAGCAGCACCCGCCGAGCAGCATCTGCGGAGTCGTCTCTTCATCTACGATCTGCACGACGGCTCCTCGCACCTGGTCTATAGTGCGGACTCGATATGGGAGGCGCCCAACTGGTCTCCCGACGGGAAGTATCTCATCGCCAACTCTGGCGGCGGCATTTATAAGCTCGTCCTTAAACAGGATGGCAAACAGGACGGCATTGCCGAGCCGCAAAAATTAGCTGTGCCCGCCAACTTTCAATGCAATAACGATAAGGCCATCTCTCCCGACGGCAAGAAGATCGCCTTCTCCGCCACGGTTCCGCCTCATAAGGGATCGCAGGTCTTTCTCGCAGACGCCGATGGCAGCAATGTCAAGCTAGAGGCGTCCGAGTCGCCCAGCTATTTTCACGGCTGGTCGCCGGATAACAAGACGCTGGCCTTTGTGGCCCAGCGCAATGGCAGCGGCCAATATGACATTTACGGCATGCCCGCCGATGGAGGCGCGGAGAAGCAACTCACCTCCAATATCCGCCATGACGACGGCCCGGACTACTCGCCGGACGGCAAGTGGATCTACATCAACTCCGACCGGTCCGGCAAAGAAGCAGTCTGGCGTTTTCCCGCCGAGGGTGCAGGTACCAACGATGCGAAGGCCGAGATGGTTGTGAGCGATGGGCTCGAAGACTGGTTCCCCCACATCTCGCCGGACGGCAAGAAGATGGTGTATATCGGTTATCCCGCCGGCACGCCAACTCATAACCCGCGCACTGTCCAAATTGAGCTCAAGCTCGTCGCGATCGACCATGGCAAAGCCGCCACATCCCAGAAGACGCTCGTGAAGGCTATTGGAGGACAGGGAACGATGAACGTCAACTCGTGGGCTCCAGACTCCATGCGCTTCGCCTACGTAATTTATGAGGTTCTGCCCTAGGGCGCACCAGGTACAGCGATGGTTGGATGGCAGACTTAGCGCGTTTGTAGCAAGCAACAACGGTTACGCGGCGGTGTCGAATTCCGTTTCTCCACTGATGCAAAAATTGTCCATGCGTTCGCGTAAATTATACGCAGGCAATTGAAATAACGGGCGATTCCGATCCCAGGTCTCCAATGGTGGACACCCACTGATTCAAATCCTTGAACTGCGTTCAGTGTACAAGGTGTGTTACACCAGTATCCTCAACAACTCTTGTCCAATCGGGAATGGCTTCCTTGCACAGTCCTCGCCGACGGGACGGCCTCCGCCGTTGTCGTCGTCTCGCCTACCTCGCAGGCTTGGTGAAAGAGGGCTCGTGTGGGGAGACGACTCCCAAGGGCCGGAGAGCAAATATTCGTCTGCTAGTTGCAAACGTTCGCAGCTGTATTAATAGTCTTGTGGCTGAAGTGTTGGAAGATCACATCAGACTCATGTGCCCTGTCGGGAAGTGCCGACCTGGCGCATGAACTTGCTGAAAATCTGATGAATCTCGTAAGGGCGTATTTGAAATAAGCAAAGGCACAAGTGATGACAAGTTCCGACAATAAGAGGCTTCTCGCCGCCCTGGAAGGTAACTGGCAAGCCGAGATGCAGGGTCACTACACCTACACGGCCTTTGCGAAAGGCGAAGTCGATCCGCAGCGCAGGAACGCTTTGCGGGGTCTAGCCGCTGCGGAAAAACATCACGCCGATCTATGGGCTGGACGAATCCAGCAGCTAGGCGCACCAGCACCCCGGTACCAAGGTGACCTGTCGGGTCAGGCCGACTCGTTGGCAAATCGAGTGGGCGGAGCTGATCTGGCCCTGCGTCGGCTCGAAATCGACGAAGGCCGAGACATCGCTAAATATGGAAAGCAGTTGAAAGCCCTTGGCGACCAACCCAGCGTTGCAATTCTGGAAGAGGTGATTGCCGACGAACGGGAACACTATCAGACTCTAGGCAATCTTATTCGTTCGCGCCGACCTCTTCCGGCGATGCCTCCCGAGCAGGCCCAGGAGGCGCTCGATGATCTGATCGTCGCCCGCGACAAGGGTCATGCGCAAGCGGCAGGCTGGGTTGGAGACGCAATCTACGGCGTTAACGATGGACTTGGGTCGATCTTCGGCATTGTCTCCGGCGTCTCGGGAGCGACACTGGGCAATAGCCACTTTGTTCTGATTGCAGGCTTGGCCGGTATGGTTGCCAGCGCATTATCGATGGGATCAGGAGCGTATCTTGCCGCAAAGAGCGAGCGAGAGATATTCGAAGCAGAGTTTGCAAGGGAGCGAGAAGCTGTCGAGGACAACGAAGCTGAAGCTCGTGAGGTGCTTTCCCTCAGCTATCAAATTCGAGGCTTGCCGGAGGAAGATGCGGAACGCTTCGTCGATCACCTTGCAAAGGACAAGCAACAACTCATCAAGGCACTAGCGCGGGAGCGTCTCAATACGACCGAGGAAGGGTTGAGTAAGCCGATGGTCTCGGCCGTCTCTGGAGCTTTATCCACGGCCATTGGGGCCTTGATCCCGATCATTCCCTTCTTCTTTATGACGGGTATACCAGCGGTAATAGTCGCCGCTATCGTCTCGCTAGTCGCGCATTTCGCAGTCGGAGCGGCAAAGTCCATCATCACCATCCGCTCGTGGTGGAGCAGCGGATTCGAGATGACCTGGATTGGTGCGCTCGAAGGAGCGGTCACCTACGTCATCGGAATTGGATTGGGCAAGATTGGAGGAGGCCAGTAGTCTTCGCCAAGACGTGGTTTTCCACTTCCGCACGATGTCGCGACTGTTCGCAGTCACAGGGGCCACGACCGTAAATCATCTTCGTCTCAGCATCCATATTTATGTACAGCTCGACAGCGAGATCGCGATCGTGTCAACACTGCCGCTTTCAAACACGCACTGACCCAACGCAGAGTTGAGACCATAGGGTGAGCTGAATAACCTGACCGGACTTCGTCACCGCGGTTGCGCCGCATCAAGTTTGTTCGCGAGCAGTTCTTCGTTGCGGCCACGGCTCAACGTCAAGCGGCTCATCCGCCTCCTCGACCAGACCTCAACTAAAACGACTGCAGCCCTTCCTAGCAAGCAGGCCTACTCGGGCTTATCCCGAGATCATTACGTCCCTGCCCACTCCCAGCTCAACCTCTGGTCCCTTTTTCAACATCAACTCGCCTTTTCGTAAAGTGAGAAATCCAGAGGCTGTTCGGGGCGGCTGCACTTTGTCCGCTTGTGGCCAAGTGCCGGTCAATCCGGAAGCAATCTGTATGGACGAACACGGGCTCATCCAGAAATGCTGACTGGTAGCTGGTGGTTGAAGTGGATGGCCTATCTGTTTTCGGGTGGATGGAGTCAAAGATACAGGGTCGCGTATTCTGTCTGGATGCGGGTTAGGGTTCTCTATTTTGGTGTTTTGAAGGATGTTATGGGGCGTCGTAGCGTTGAGATGGATTTGGCGGAGGGAACTTCGGTGACTGGGTTGCTGGCGTTGCATCGTTCTTTTGGAAAGGCTGCGGTTTGGGATTCGATTGCGGTGGCGGTGAACCAGGAGTATGCGCGGGCTGAGGATGTGCTAAAGGATGGAGATGAGGTGGCGTTATTGCCGCCGGTGAGTGGCGGTTGCGGGGTAAGGAACGAGTATGCTGGTTGAGATTACAGATGCGGTGATTCCGGCGGCGGAGATTGTCGCCGAGATCAAGGCGGGGCCGGATGGCGCGGTGTGCGTCTTCGATGGGATGGTGCGGGATAATTCGCGGGGACGAAAGACGCTCTATCTCGACTATGAGGCTTACCGGGAGATGGCGCTGGAGGAGATGCGCGGGCTTGCCGGCGAGGCGGTGACGAAGTTTGGCGTGCGGGATGTGGCGCTGGTGCACCGGCTGGGACGGCTGCAGGTGGGAGAGACGAGTGTCCTGGTGGTGGTGGCTTCGGCGCATCGCGGGGCGGCGTTCGATGCTTGTCGGTGGCTGATCGATACGCTGAAGAAGACGGTGCCGATCTGGAAGAAAGAGCAGTTTGTGGATGGGGCTGTTTGGGCGGATGGAGAGCCATTTCCCGGCGGTATCGGTCTGCCGAAGGCCTTGGAGGCTAAGGCGCAATCCGCGGATGGGAAGCCGTTCCCCAGCGAAATTGGTCTGCCAGAAGCCCCGGATGAATCTGGAAACGAGAACGGTCGAGCTTTGCTCGATAACCCACCCTTTGCCAAAAACGCAGAGGATGGGGCACCTGGTTCTGTGAGAAGTGGAAGGCCAGGGGCTGGGAAGTGAGATTGTTAGTTATTGCCGTGATGTTCGGGACGCAGTATGGGCTGGCACAGGCTCCGATTGAACGCAGGCCGCCGCCGCCGGTGGGAGCGCAGGCCCCGAAGGATGCGGATGATGTGCAGGATGTGCCGGCGAGTAAGCCGCAGCAGAGTGGGACTGGCCAGAGTTCTCCGCAAGGCGGGTTTCCGACGATCAGGGTGGAGACTCGGCTCGTAAATGTGGCGTTGAATGTCATGGATGCGAAGGGTGCGCCGGTGGGTGGGCTGGGGCGGGACGACTTTGAGATTCTAGAGGACGGGAAGCCGCAGAAGATCGCCATCTTTGAGAAGGAGGCGACGACGCCGCTGTCGATTGTGCTGGCGATTGATGCAAGCGAAAGCGTGCTGACGAGTGAGCGGCTGGAGAAGGAGGCGGCGAAGCACTTTGTAAATGCGCTGCTGCGGGAGCAGGATGAGCTGGACCTGATGCAGTTCTCCGATGTGGTGCGGGAGATCGTGCCGTTTACAAACCAGAAGAAGCGGATTGAGAGTGGGATAAACGACGTGCAGCGGGGGGATGCCACGGCGCTGTATGACGCGGTGTATCTGGCGTCGGAGCGGCTGGCGGAGACCTCGGCGGCGAATGGACGCAGGCGGGTGTTGGTGTTGATTACCGATGGCGGGGACACGGTGAAGGGGTCGCGTTATACGCAGGCGATGGAGCAGGCGCAGCGGGCAGGGGCGATGGTGTACGCGATCATTATTGTGCCGATCTATGCGGACGCGGGAAGGAATACTGCCGGAGAGCATGCGTTGATTCAGATGGCTCAGGATACAGGTGGGAAGTACTACTACGTTGTCGATCCGAAGGATCTGGAGCCGGCGTTCCGGCATGTGTCGGATGACCTGCGGACGCAGTATTTGCTGGGATATTATGCCCCGAAGCGGGGGACGGATAATTCATACCGGACGATCAAGGTGCGGATGGAGGATGAGGCGCTGCGGGGGAAGTATGACCTTCGCTACAGGACGGGATACTATGCTGACGCGCGGTGACGCGCGCGGTGACGACCGCGGATCGACACGGATAATACGGATTGAAGGCTAAACGCCGATTTGCGCAGATGACATGGATCAAGCTGAGAATGACTTTCTCGTGTTGCGGTGTGGTGTACTTGTGATTTGGGCGCGGCTCCAATTGGAAGTAGGAGTGTTCGATGGGAATGGTGAAGAAGTTTGAGTTTGCACATGTGGCCGAAGGGATTGCGCGGCAGGCGGGGGCGTTGCTGCGGGGGTTTTATGCGAAGGGTGTGGCTACCGAGTACAAGGGCGATGTGGATTTAGTTACCGAGGCCGACCGGGCTAGCGAGCAGTTGGTGGTGGAGAGGCTGAAGGCGGCGTTTCCTTCGCATGGGGTGTATGGCGAAGAGGGGACGCGGAATGCGATGGAGAGCGAGTATAGATGGTATGTCGATCCACTGGATGGGACGACGAACTTTGCGCATGGATTTCCGGCGTTCTGCGTGATTCTGGGGCTGGAGCGGCGGGTGCCGGGGTTGGCGGCGGACGCGGATGGGGAGTTAGTCGCGGGGGTGATCTACGATCCGCTGCGGGATGAGATGTTTTCGGTTGAGCGCGGCAAGGGCGCGTGGCTGAATCAGAATAAGATTTCGGTGTCGAAGACGGCTACGGTTCAGGAGTCGCTGACGGCTACGGGATTTCCCAGCCAGAAGCGGCATATCAGCCCGAATATTCATCTGTATCAGCAGATGACGCTGCGGTCGCATGGGGTGAGGCGGGCGGGGAGTGCGGGGCTGGATCTGGCGTATGTGGCTTGTGGGCGGCTGGATGGGTTTTGGGAGTTCAATCTGAATCCATGGGACACTTCGGCGGGGGTGTTGTTGGTGGAGGAGGCCGGGGGGACGGTGACGCATTTTGATGGCGGGAAGTTTACGCTGGATAGCCGCGAGGTGCTGGCGACGAATGGGCTGATTCACGGTATCCACGGGGAGATGGTGCATCTGTTTACGGAGATGTTCGCGGGCAGGGGATTGGAGGCGATTCCTACGCCGGCGGAGTTTGCGGCGCGAAGGACGGCGGCGAAGTAGGGTGCGGAAGCGGTGTACAGCGCGGGTGATGCTGTTCGACGAGGGGGCGCGATTTTGCTGGTCCGCTTTGTGGTGCCGAGGGAGAACGGCGAGTTCGTGTTTTGGGCGCTGCCGGGTGGGGAGATTGAGGCCGGGGAGACCGAAGTCGAGGCCGCGATGCGCGAGGTGTGGGAAGAACTGGGGTTAAAGTTGAACGTTGCTGGGCCGGTTTATCGGGACAGCAACCAGTTTCTTCACCACGGGGAGATGCAGGACAATGTCGATTATCTTTTCCGGGCCGAGTGCAGGCACGAGGAGCCTCAGCTGATAGGATTTACGGCCGATGAGAGGGAGATTATGAAGGAGATCCGCTGGTGGAGTGCGGCAGAGATCGAGTTGTCGAAGGAGAGGATTTTTCCAGAAAACCTAGCGGAACGGATGATGGAGCTGAACAGTCCGTCGTGGTGAATGAGGTTGAAGAGGTCGCATTACAATGGATTGTGAGTTGCAGCGAGGAGCAGTTGTGCTGCTAGAATCGAGACACTAAGCTTAGGAATAAGCGGCGGCGTTAGATACCGGTAAGGGAGATTTTTCGAAATGGCTTATGTGATTGCGGAACCGTGCATCGGGACGAAGGATTCGGCTTGCGTGGATGCCTGCCCGGTGGATTGTATCCACCCGAAGAAGGACGAGGCAGGGCATGGCGAGGCGGACCAGCTGTTCATCGATCCGGTGGAGTGCATTGACTGCGGCGCGTGCGTGCCGGTGTGCCCAGTGTCGGCGATCTATGCCGGGGATGATCTGCCGGAGAAGTGGGCGGAGTATCAGACGAAGAATGCCTCGCATTTCGGGCGGTAGATTGAGATTGTTCGGATCTTGCGACCGCGCGGCTTCAAGGCTGCGCGGTTTTGCTTTGGGTGAGAGATCGCAATGAAGAGCCTGGCCTCTGTGGAGGTGCTGGCGGAAATTCGTGTGAGGTTGCGGAACGTCAGGGTTGACGACCGGGCTCGGTGGGGAAAGATGACGGCGAAGCGAATGGTGCGGCATCTGATCTGCTCGTATGAGATGGCGTTGGGAGAGCGTACGGTTGACCCGATGGAACGGCCGGTACCGGTGGTGATGAAGTGGATGGCGCTGCGATCCGGCTTCCGTTGGCCGAAGAACATTCAGACGGTGCCTGAGTTGAAACGGGCGATAGCGAAGCACTCGGAGGTTGAGTTTGACGTGCTGATGCGTGCGGTGATCGAGAGCGTGGAGGCGGTGGCGCGCGGGACCCACTATGCGCCATCGCACCCGATGTTCGGGCCGATGACGCCGGAGGACTGGATGCGCTGGGGGTATCTGCATGCGGACCATCATCTGCGGCAGTTTGGCCGGTAAGGGATGATTCAGCGGGTGGGAGAGGCGATCGTGTTGCGGGTGTGGCCGTTCCACGAGGCGGACCTGCTGGTGAGCCTGTTTACGCGGGAGCAGGGACGGGTGAAGGGCGTGGCTCGTCATGCGATGCGGTCGCGGCGGCGGTTTGGGGGAGCGCTGGAGCCGATGACGCATGTGCGGGCTTCGTATGCGGAGAGGCCGAAGCATGAGCTGGTGCGGCTGGATGCGTTTGAGATTTTGAGTTCGCCGCTGTCGCGGCCGGTGGACTATGCGCGGACGGCGGCGCTGCAGTTTCTGGCGGAGGTGGTGGAGGAGGCATTGCCGGAGGGGGCTGCGGAGGATGCGGTGTTTCGGCTGGTGCTGGCGGTGCTCGACGAGATGCAGGTGGGGAGGGTGTGGATGCCGGTGACTTACTTTGCGCTGTGGATGAACCGGTTGATGGGGTGGATGCCGGAGCTGGGGCGGTGCGTGGTTTGTGGATTGGTGCTGGACCCAAGAGACGGGCGTGGCGGGACGGTTTGGTATTCGGCGACGAGTGATGGGGTGACTTGTGGGGATGATCGGCGTGCGGGGAGTGTGGCGTTGTCAGCGGCTTCGGTGGCGGATGCGCAGAGGATCTTTCGGGGAACGGTGAAGGGGCTAGCGGAGGAGGATTGGCCGAAGACGCGAGGGGTGGATCTGCGGCGGTTCGCGGTGGAGACGCTGGAGCGGCATCTGGAACGGCGGTTGGTTAGTGCGCGGGCGTTGGAGAGAGGTTAATTGTCAGTTGTCTTCGGCGGCTTCGCAGCAGATTCCGGAGACGCAGAACCAGATTGATCGGGAGTTGTTGCGGGACGGGACGCTGCGGCAGATCGTGCATCTGTAGGTTGGGGGTGGAGAGTTGCGGGTGCGGCTTTCGAATGCGTTCGGGACGGCTCCGCTGCATCTGATGGCGGTGCATGTGGCAAAGCCGGTGTCGCCTGCCGGGGCTGCGATCGATGCGGCGAGCGATAAGGCTCTCATTTTTGGCGGAGAGGCTGATGTGACGATTCCGGCGGGGGCGGAGTATGTATCCGATCCGGTTACATTTGCGGCAGGAGCGTTGTCGGATCTTGCGATTACGATTCATTATGATGAACCGCCGACAGGAGAGACGGGACATCCGGGTTCGCGGGCTACGTCGTATGTGGTGCATGGAGATCAGGTTTCGGCGGTGAACCTGCCGGATGCGAAGAAGGTGGAGCACTGGTATCAGATATCCGGTGTGGATGTGGCGGGGCTGGAGAAGGCGACGACGGTGGTGACGCTGGGTGATTCGATTACGGATGGACATGGAGCGACGACGAACGGCAACGATCGTTGGCCGGATGTTCTGGCGGCGCGGATGCAGGCGGACAAGTCGACGCGGATGATGGGCGTGCTGAATCATGGGATCGGGGGGAACCGGCTGCTGCTCGATGGGCTGGGCCCGAATGCGCTGGTACGGTTTGACCGGGATGTGGTGGCGCAGACGGCGGTGAAGTATGTGCTTGTGCTGGAGGGCGTGAACGACCTGGGAACGCTGACGCGAGACCACGATGCTTCGGAGGAGGCACATAAAGCTTGGGTGAAGCGGATCGAAGGGGCTTATGCGCAGATGATTCTGCGGGCGCACGCGCATGGGATTCGGGTGATTGGCGCGACGATACTGCCGGATGGCGGGTCGAAGTACTATCATCCCGGGCCGGAGAACGAGGGCGACCGGGAGATGGTCAATGCGTGGATTCGCGACCCGGGACACTTTGATGCTGTGGTGGACTTCGATAAGGTGATGCGCGACCCGGCGCATCCGGGTAATCTGTTGCCGGCGTATGACTCGGGCGATGGTCTGCATCCTTCCCCGGCGGGGTATAAGGCGATAGGGGAGCTATTCCGTTGGCGATATTCAAGAAAGTGGGGTAGCTGCCTTAGTACAGTGACCCCTCGGAAACCACTACATATAGAGCTTACTGTACTAAGGCAGCTACCCCACTTCAAGAAATAGTGGGATTGGTGGCGATGGGAAACGCTGTTCGCTTTACGAAATGCCCATCTTAACGACGATGAAACTGTCGTGAAGACGGGCTACTCGCTGTATGAGGATGGTTCGGACTGATCTCTGTTTTAGTGAGGGGCCATCATGGCGTCGTTGAATTGCTGGAAGAAGGCGTCGTATTTTTCCCGGCCGTTCGCGGCGGCGAAGCGGAGGGGTTTGACGCGTTCGACGAGGATTTCGGTGGCGTTGGGTTGGGTCTTGATTAGTTCGATCGTCTCGGCCAGGTAGTCCTTGAGGGGCATGGCACGTGGGTCGGCGGCCTGGCCGCTGCCCATGAGCTCGGTCTGGACGTAGGGCGGGATGAGTTCGATGACCTGTACGTTTGTGGACTTGAGCTGGTAACGGAGCGCCTGGGTGTAGGAGTGGATGGCGGCCTTGGTGGCGTTGTAGGTGGGGGTGATGGCCATGGGGATGAACGCCAGGCCTGAGGAGACGGTCATGATGGTGGCGTTGGGCTGCTTCAGGAGATGCGGCAGCAGCGCGGCAGTGAGGCGGATGGGTCCGAGGAGATTGGTGGTGATGATGGCCTCGGCGTCGGCGGTGTCATTGGATTGGAGGAGGTTTTCGGGTCGCATGATGCCCGCGTTATGGATGACGACGTTGAGGGTGGGGAAGTCGGAGGCGAGTTTCTGGGCGAAGGCGCGGATGCCAGCGGCGTCTTCGATGTTGAGGATCGCCGAGGCCATGCCGGGGTTGGCGGCGACGGTTTCGTCGAGGACCTGCTTGCGGCGGCCTGCGATGATGACTTTGTTGCCGAGCTTGTGGAACGCTTCCGCCAGGCCGCGGCCGATGCCGGAGCCGCCGCCGGTGATGAGGATGGTGTTGCCGGTGGTTTTCATGGTGATTTCTCCTGAGGTGATAGTAGGATGGTTTGTATCCTTTGGGAAGTAGGCACCTGAGAGATCTATACTTACCCAAAAGAGAGTGAAGATTTATGAAGAAACCGGTGGTCAAAATTCGGGAGCCGAAGGCGAAGTTGGCTCCGCCGCCGGTGACCGATCCGAAGCTGGAGGCGCTGGTGCGGGAGATTATCGAACGCGTTGCCGACAAGTGGACGATGTTGGTGCTGGAGGTGCTGGAGGAGCATGGGGTGGTGCGGTTCACGCAGCTTGGGAAGCTGGTAGGGGGCGTAAGCCAGAAGATGCTGACCAAGACGGTTCGGCAGATGGAGAGAGATGGACTGGTGACGCGGACGGTGCATCCGGTGATTCCGCCGAGGGTGGAATATGAGTTGACGGAGCTGGGGCGCAGCCTGGGTGAGGCGTTTTGTGGTGTATGGATTTGGGCGCAGAGAAACTTGGATGAGATTGAGCGGGCGCGGAGGGATTTTGCTGGTGGGTAGAATGTACGACGGTGGGTGGGATCTAGGACGGCCAAATTCATCGCGCTTGCCATTGTGGAGATAGCTGTTGCCGGCCGGGTTCTGGCATACTTTCGGGATGGCGCACGTCGGCGATCTCGGATTTCGCTGTCGGTCGGTCGCGTGGGGCATTAGGTTTTTGTTGTGCGTCCTCGGACTGCCGGTTCTGTGGAGCGGAGCTCTGCTTCGAGCGCAGGACACGTCGACTCCACAGGACGAGCCGATTCATACGCTGCATGTTTATACCAATCTGATCCAGATTCCAACTCTGGTGTTAGGGCCTTATCGGGAACAGATCAGGAAGCCGATTGCAGAGAGCCGGTTTTCGGTCAGCATCGACAATGGACCATGGTTTCGCGCGACGCATGTTCGCCAAGAAGGGGATGACCCGATCTCGCTTGCGATTCTGCTGGATGTGAGTGGAGATTCGGCGGAGCTGATGCCGAAGATCAGCGATGCGATTGCGGGTCTTGCGCCGCTATCGTTGCATCCGAAAGATAGTGTTTCGATCTACGCTCTGGACTGTGCTCTTGCCCGTTCGTGGAATAACGCACCCGCGGACAATGAGGGATTGAAGGTTGCGGTTGATGCTGCGCTGCAATTCTGGACGACGCGCATGCATAAGAAACATGAACGTAACTGTCAGCAAAGCGTGCATCTGTGGGACGCTTTGGCGTACGTGATCGCAGCAGGGGATAGAGCTCTGGGCCGGCAAGTGATTCTTGTGGTATCGGATGGAAGGGATAAAGGCAGCACGCGCTCATGGAACGAGGTAAGGGTCTTTGCCCAGGCCGGAGGGGTGGCAGTCTTCGGGATTAGTGATATTCCTGCGTACGCGACAGGGACTAGCCGCATGTTTCCGCAGTTAGACAGAAAGAACCCTTTTCAATCACTGTGTGAGTTGACTGGGGGGATGGTGTTGTTAACGAGTAGCCGATCATTTGAGGAGACGCTGAAGCGGTTTACGTCGATGCTGCGGGAGCGCTACATCGTAGAGTTTCCGCGGCCGGGCAACTCAACGGCGGGCCAGCATGGGATGGAGGTGAAGATTGCGAAGGGTGGTGGGGACTTCATCCGATCGTCGGGGATCTCGGTGCCGCTTCCTGATGCGGCTGTGTTGGCCGATCCGACGACGGTTCCTGCTGATCCGTCGCTTGCGCCAGAACAGGGTAGCCGCAAAGTGATTACGAAACCACAGTGATGCGCAGGGCGCCAGTTTGACGCCATGCTGACGCGCAGCGCCGGGGGTGGATGAGGGTGGGGTGTGCCTAACGGTTAGAATCAAGGGATTGCCGGATATTTAAGAGAGAGAGAATGACTGGATTGGTTTCTGCGGTTGGGGAGAAGAAGCGCGCGCTGACGTTTCAGGAACTGCTGTTTACGCTGCAGCGGTTTTGGGCGGACCGTGGGTGCGTTTTGCAACAGCCGTACGACGTTGAAGTGGGGGCGGGGACGATGTCGCCCGATACTTTTTTGCGTGTGCTGGGGCCGAAGCCGGTGAGGATTGCATATGCGCAGCCTTCGCGCAGGCCGGCGGATGGGCGGTATGGGGAGAATCCGAACCGGCTGTTTCGGCATACGCAGTTGCAGGTGGTTCTGAAGCCGCCACCGGTGCGGATTCAGGAGATGTATCTTGAGTCGCTGGTGGCGATTGGGATTGATCTGAAGGAACATGACATCAAGTTTGAAGAGGACAACTGGGAGTGGCCGGTGGGCGGCGCGTGGGGCGTCGGGTGGCAGGTGATGCTGGATGGGCTGGAGATTACGCAGTTTACTTACTTTCAACAGTGCGGGGGGATGGATCTCGATCCGATCTCGGGCGAGATTACATATGGGCTGGAACGGATTGCCGGGTTCTTGCAGGATAAGGATTCGATCTACGACATTGTGTGGGCGGTGGAGCCGGATACCGGCCTCGAAGTGACATATAAGGACATGCGGTTGGCCGAGGAGGAGCAATTTTCGGCTTATAGCTTCGACTATGCGGATGTGGGGAAGCTTTGGGAGCATTTGAATCTGTATGAGGAAGAATGCAAGGCGCTCTTGGCAAATATCGCGACGAAGTTGTTGGAGTGGCCGAGCGGCAAGACGATTCCAGAAATGGCCTTGCAGATACCCTATATAAGTAAGAAGCTTCAACGTGAAATCCGGTTTCTGCCGGTATTGGCAGCATTCGAATTGGCGTTGAAGTGCTCGCATCTTTTTAATCTGCTGGATGCGAGAGGTGCGATCTCGGTGACGGAGCGGGTGGGGGTGATGGCACGGATTCGGACGCTCGTGGTGGGCGTGGCGAAGGCGTATGCGGCGCAGGGAGAGGCGTTGGAGCTGCTCGGGACAGGGGTTTGATAGAAGACATGGCGGATTTTTTGTTTGAGATTGGGTTGGAAGAGGTTCCGGCGCGGATGATTGCGGGGGCGCAGGCGGAGCTGCAGCAGCGCGTGGTGAAGATGCTGGAGCGTGAGCGGCTTGTGCGCTCGGGTGCAGAGGCGAAGAGCTTTGCTACTCCGCGGCGGCTGGCGGTTTGGGTGAAGGATGTTGCCGAGCGGCAGGAGGATGTGGCTGAGGAGTTGGTGGGGCCTTCGGTGAAGATCGCTTACAAAGACGGCGTGGCTACGCCTGCGGCAGTGGCGTTCGCTAAGAAGGCCGGGGTGGATGTTACTGCCTTGAAGACTGTGACGAATGCCAAGGGGGAGTATCTGGCGGCGACGGCGGTGAAGGCCGGCCGTGGTGCGGCGGAGGTAATTGCGGCGGGGATGCCGAAAGAGTTGGCGGGGATCTATTGGGCGAAAAATATGTACTGGCGGCCTGGAAAGCCTGAGCGGTTTGTGCGGCCGGTACGGTGGATGGTAGCGATGCTGGGGGCGGAGGTTGTGCCGGTCAGCTTTGGCGGTTATGAGGCGGGCGCGGTGACCTATGGGCATCGCGTGTTGTTTGGGGATGCGGCGATTGCTTTGGGTTCTCCGGGCGAGTATGAGGATACGCTGCTGTCGGGGTTTGTAATTGCAGATGGGGAGGTGCGGCGGCAGAAGATTCGGAAGGCTTTGGATAAGGTGATGCGGGCTGGCGATTCAGATGGGTCTGGTCTGCGGTGGCGCGAGGATCATGGGCTTGTGGACAAGCTGACGCAGTTGACGGAATGGCCTTCGGTACTGATGGGCGGGTTTGGAGCGGAGTATCTGGCGCTGCCGGAGGAGGTTCTGGTGACCGTGATGCGGGACCATCAGAGTTACTTTGCCGTGGAGGACAAGGATGGGAAGCTGGCTCCGCATTTTCTGGCAGTGCTGAACACCGAGACCGACGCGGCGGGGATGGCGTTGATTCGGCATGGCAACGAGCGAGTGCTTAGGGCGCGGTTCAATGATGCCAAGTTCTTTTGGGAGTTTGATCAGCGGGTTCCGTTGGTGGAACGGGTAAAGTTGTTGGAGAATGTGACTTTTCAGAAGGATTTGGGGAGTTATGCGAAGAAAGCGGAGCGGATGCGGAAGCTCGCGGCTGCGCTTGCCGGTTTGGTTGCGCAGCGCGGGGTGACGGTGGATCCCACGGCACTGGATAGTGCGTCGATGTTGGCGAAGACGGACCTGACTGCGGAGTTGGTGAAAGAGTTTACGGAGCTGCAGGGTGTGGTGGGGGGATTGTATGCACGGGCGCAGAGTCTTCCGGCTGCCGTGGGTGATGCGATCTATGACCAGTACAAGCCGGAGTCGATGGAGGACAGTCTGCCTCGGACGGTGGAAGGCTCGCTACTGGCGATCGTGGATAAGGCCGACACTATCGTGGGAATGTTCGGGTTAGGGTTGGAGCCAACGGGGTCGAAGGATCCGTTTGCGTTGCGGCGTGCGGCCAATGGGATTGTGAAGATTCTGGCGGAGAGTGAGGTGGCGTTGCCGCTGACGCTTGATGAGATTTCGAGAGTAGGCGCAAGCGATGCTAATGTGGCCGCGAAGGTGAGGAGTTTTTTTGCGGAGCGCCTGGAATTTTATCTGCGCGAGGCGCGTGGGCAGGCGTATGACGTGGTGAAGGCGGTGCTTGCGGCGGGTTCAAATGATGTGCGGGATGCAGTGGCACGCTCGGAGGCGGTGACTGCGGTGCGTGGTTCGGAGGATTTTGCTGCGGTGTCTGCGGCGTTCAAGCGAATGCGAAATATTCTTGCTCAAAATCTGGATAAGGGCCCCCAAGCGAAGACCTTTGCTGAACTTAAGGAGTTTCATCCCGCACAAGCAAAACTTGCTTTAGAGGCCGAAGAGATTGGTGAGCAAGTTGGAGAATTGAAAGCATTGAAGCAGTATCGGGAGGCTCTTGAAACCATCGCGAAATTACGGCCTGCTGTCGATGAATTCTTTGAACAGGTTATGGTGATTGATCCGGACGGACAAGTACGTGCAAGCCGGTTGAATTTGTTAGCCGCGATCGTGCAAAAATTCTCCGGCATTGCGGATTTTTCGGAGATTGTTGTGGCAGGGTAGGAAGGCATACCCAGGGGCTGAAGCCCCTATGTCTATTGCCCGTTGAGAGACCCAAGGCTTAAGCCTTGGGCTACCTAGATGCAAAAAACAAAGGCAAAGCCCCTAACGATGAGTCGTCAGACGCTGCCTAGTGGTTGATCATCATTGCGCCGACTACGAAGAGGACGACGGCGAGGAGCGAGGCGAGAGGGATCACGACGCCTTCGTAGAAAGCGTTGGCGCGGCCTGTAGGCGCGCCATCTTCGGCGCGAAAGTTTGACTGATAAACCGTTACCTGATCGTTTTGCTGGTAGTCCAATTCCATGTTCGTTTTCCTGGGTAACTCTCGCCGGTGAATGCGCGAGAGAGATGATGCAGAGCTCGCTTACTTTCTATGGTGCGTCGATTGATCTGCTGCGAGTTGCGACGCAAACTCTTGGTGGCTATCATCCATGATGAAAATAGCCGGCCGCAAGCATCACGTTGCCGAATGGTATCTGGCATGACAACTTGTTGGGAATGCAACCTTTGGGTGACGGCCTCGATTCCTGCCGGGCGGGTGGTCAGAGTTGTAGTTGCACCAAGTCGGCGTGCAGGCGGGGATGAAAGAAGCGATTTGGAGGCAGGTTCTGGGGGGCTGGGAGTTCTCCGATGGCCATGGCGATTTCGTCGCAGGCGTTGCGTCGGGCACAGCGCATGCAATCTTTCACCACCTTGTCGCGTAAGGCCTGATGGTCTACGGCGTGGAAACGGAAGTGCTCGAAGAAGGCGGGGATGCGGGTGAAGAGGCAGACGCAGTTGATTCCGCCGGCCTCGGCTTGATCGAGGAGGGCTCGGACGAGCAGGCCTCCGGCTCCGTGCCCCTTGGTGTCGGGGCGGACGATGATGGAGCGGATCTCGGCGAGATGCTGGCCGTAGACGTGGAGTGCAGCGCAACCCAGGAATTGGTGGGAGTCGGTTTCGACGATGGTGAAGGTGCGGATGTTCTCGCAGATCTCGGCGTAGGAGCGGTGGAGGAGGGTGCCGTCGTCGGTGCAGCTTTCGATTAACTGATGGATGGCGCGGGCGTCGTGCAACTGCGCTTTACGTGTCCGCAGGGAGGTTGCTTTGAGTTTGTTTTCGGTGAGGGGAGCTGCGAAGGAAGGGGCCGGAGGTTCTTGTACGAGGGACAATGCCATATGCCGCTGCGCTTTTCTTCTTTCCGGGTTGCTATGGGCCGGAGTGGTTGAGGGTGAGGTTGATCGTCGAGGAGGAACCGAGGGCTAACAGCCGTAGTTGCGGCCTTCGCTGGATGGCTCCCAGGGGATGGGTGCGAAGGTGCGCTGGAAGAAGGTGTTGTCGACGATGTAGCGCTCGTGATTTTCGCCTTCGATGATCCAGTCGCCTGGGTAGGCCTTGCGCTGGCCCGAATCGGTGAGAATGAGGGTGGGGTGGATGCATTGCGTTGCGTTGACTAGAAGGGGTCTGCGGGTGCGAAAAGTATTCACGAAACTCTCTCCTGGCGAGCACTGTTCTGCCCGACTAGAGATATTTCAGCAGTTCGCTCGTAAGAAAGATGTAATAGTTTTCGTTGATTTCCGTAAAGGTTATAGAGTTCTTTGTTTTTGCTGGGATGGCCGGTTCGCTGTTCGGACGCTGAAGCTGGATGGAGTGGCGATGCGTCTTATGTTGAGCGGAGTTGATCGAGGCGTGACTTGCAAGGGAAGGCGCTTGGGGTTTCTGGCGAGGTTTGTGACCGGTGAAGCTGAGTTATTCCAATTCGCAGCGTATGCCGGAGTTGGATGCGCTGCGCGGGCTGTTCCTGGTGTGGATGACGTTCACCCACATGCCGACGCGGTTCAGCGATCTGGTGAATCAGCCATTCGGGTTTGTGTCGTCGGCAGAGGGGTTTGTCTTTATGTCGGCGCTTCTGGTAAGCCGCGTCTACCTGCGTGACGCAGAGCAGAACGAGAGCGGGCTGCGCGGGAAGCTGTGGCGGCGGACATTCAAGATATACGGCTACCACCTGTTGATGTTGACGTTCGCGTTTACCGTGGCTGCGGCATTTGCGGCGAGGACGCATCGGCCGGCGTTGTACAACCTGCTCAATTTTTACCTGGCGCATCCGGTGGTCGCCATCATCGGATCAGCACTGCTGATCTATTGCCCACCTTTGCTGGATATTCTGCCAATGTACGTGATCTTTCTGTTCTTCACGCCTCTGGCGCTGTCGATGTCGGTTCGGTACGGCTGGAGGTGGATTCTGGCGGGGAGCGGATTTCTTTGGCTTGCGGCGCAGTTTGGGCTTAAGGAGTTTCTGCATAACCTTGTGGTGCATGTGACGCATCTGCCAATTCCGCTGCAGGAGACGGGGGCTTTCAACCTTTTTGCGTGGCAGGGGGTTTGGATAATCGGGCTATGGCTGGGAGCTAAATCGGTGGAGGGAGAGATGCCGCTGGCGCGGGTGCCTGGGTGGGTGGTTGCGGTGTGCGGAGCGGTGTGCACGTTCTTCTTTGAGGTGAGGCATGGGTGGCTGGGACCGCATCTGACGCAGGCGTCGCTGGGGATACAGGTGGATAAGTGGCAGATTGGGTCGATGCGGTTGGTCAATCTGGCGGCATGCCTGATCGTCTGCTATTGGCTGCGGCGGTATTTGGTTCGGCTGATTGCGCGTGAGCCGTTTCTGACGCTGGGGAAGGCTTCGCTGCAGGTGTTTTGCGCGCATGTGTTCTTTGTTTTTGCGGGGCTGGCGTTGTTGTATGGGGATATTCCCCAGCTGCACGGATTTCGGGCTTACGGGATGCTGGTGCTGACTTTTACCGGGTTGTTTCTGGTGGCGGCGCGTGAGGTGAAGGTGCGCAGGGCACAAAGGGTGGCTGCGGCTGCAGCGGCTGAGTCCAAAAACGCTTCTGTCGTTGGTTGAAGTAGCTAGTTGACGCGCTGGAGGCGGTCGATGAGCTTCTGGGCGAGGGGTTCGCCGGATTCGGTCCAGAGGAGGCGGCTGCTGATGCCGCAGTTTTTTTCGACGGAGAGGGTGAAGGCCAGGAGCATCTCGACGTTCTGCTGGATGTGCTTGGTCGCGGCTGCGTCGAGCGCTTCGTCTTCGAGGGTTTCGGCTAGCCAGGGGGTGTCGAGGCCGAAGTCGATGCGGATATGGCCGTTTTGTTCAAAGGCGGCGTCGTCGAACTCGGGGCCGAAGCCGAGGAAGCGGACGGTGGCGGGCTGGGGTTTCCAGAGGGTGTCAAGACGGACGGATTCGAAGTCGGGGTAGATGTCGATGCCGGTATCGCCGGGCTGTGCGTCGACGGTTTCGGGCGACCAGAGCTTCCAGCGCATCTCGAACTCGTAGGCCATGTCGTCGTGTAGCTGTTCGGTGGCTTCGGCGACGGCGTTTTCGATGATGGAGGCGGAGGTGTCCTGGTTTTCTTCGGCGCGGTCGTCGTTGACGTAGATGCGCTGGTAGGTGGGGGCTTCGCTGAAGCTGATGGGGTAGGCGTTGGCGGCAGCGACGCGGGTGTCTTTGCTGATGACGGCGAACTGGCGCATGACCGAGACCATGGCGGCGGGGAGGGAGTCTAGGCGGAAGTTGGGAAACCAGAGGCTAAGGTAGAGCTGATCGGCCATAGGGATAGTTTAGAGGCAGGGAACAGGGAATAGGGAGTAGGGAATAGGAAAAGAGGATGCATTGCATCTGTTTCTACTCCCTACTCCCTATTCCCTACACCCTGTCTTCAGGGTGAGAAGATAGAAGGGAATGAACGTTTCCGTAGAACGGCTCCGGGTCTGGCTGCTGGTGGGTGCGAGCCTGCTGGTGATGGTGATCGCTGCTTTCCTGGGGTATGCGCATTATCGGGCGCACCGGTTTTTGACGAATCTGCCGGCGAAGCTTGGGGTAGACGTTCGACGAGAGACGAATGGGGCCACCTGGTCGCAGTCGGTTCAGGGGCGGACGATCTATACGATCCATGCAGCCAAGGCGGTGGAACGTGGCGATGGCAAAGTGATGCTGCATGATGTTGGGATCGTGCTCTACGGGCGGAAGGAGGATCGCGCAGACCGAATCTACGGAAATGAGTTTGAGTATGACCAGAAGAACGAGATTGTTCGCGCCATAGGCGAGGTGCATATCGACCTGCAGGCGCCTCAGGCTGCGGATGCCAATGCGAAGATGGACTATGCCGCTGGAAAAGATTTGAAAGGAACTAACGTTGGCGGGGGGGTACCAGGAAGCGCCGCGGGGGAGCATGAGAGCGGGGAGCATGAAAGTAAGGATGAGCGGCTGATCCATGTGACGACGAGTGGGCTGGTGTTTCTGCAGAAGCTGGCTGTGGCGGCGACAGATAAAGATATTGAGTTTGAATCGGGCGGCATGACGGGCCATGCGGTTGGGGCGGACTACAACACGGATACGGGTGTGGTGGTGTTGCATTCGGCGGTGAGGGTGAATGGGCTGCAGCATGACCGGCCGGTGGTGTTGACGGCGTCGCACGCGGTGCTGGATCGGCCGGGCCAGACGGTGGTGTTGTCGCAGGCGAAGTATGTGTCGGTGAGTGGAGGAACAGGCGGCTCGGAGGGGCAGACGGCGCAGGGGCAGCATGTGGTGGTGCATCTGAGGAAGGATGGATCGGCGGAGCGAGTGGAGGCAGAGGGAGAGGTGACGCTGACCAATGGAGCGGGTGGAAGCGTGATTGCTCCGCGGGGCGAGATGACGTTGAATGCGCAGAACCAGCCGCAGTCGGCGGTGATGACGGGTGGGGTGAAGTACGGGGCGGATGATCCGCTGCGGCAGGCGCGCGGAGAGGCAGCGGAGGGACGGGCGGCGTTCGATAAGGTGGGGCATCCGGAGCGTGTGGTGATGACTAGGACTGTGCATCTGCATGAGAGGGTGCGGGCCACGGATGCTGCGACGGAGCCATGGAGCGAGCGGGAGTTGAACGCGGGGGTGGTGGAGCTTGCGCTGGCTTCCGATTCTGCGGGGAAGGCGCAGTTGCGGGATGCGAAGGCGACGGGAGACGCGCGGTTGAAGGTAGTGAGTGCCGCTGCAAAAGGGGGGACGACCAGTAGCGCATTGGCCGGAGATGTGTTGACAGCGCACTTTGTGCGGGTGGGAAATGCGGACCATATAGCCGAGGTGCATGGGGACGGGCATACAACGTTGCGGAAGGTGAGTGCGACGGGGGTTGTCGATACGAGTTCGGCGGATTCGCTGGTGGCGCACCTTCGGCCTGTGATGGCCGGTGGGCGTCGGCTGGGTGTGAAGGGCAAAGATCTGCAGAAGAAGAGAGATGGGTTGGCAGGTGTGGGCGGAGATGAACTTTCCGATGCGACCGAGCAGGGGCATGTGGTGATGACGCAGTTGCCGGTGCGGAAGCCGGGAGATGCGACTGCGCCGACAGAGCAGCGGGTGACGGCGGAACGGGCGGTGTATGACGGTGGGCTGGAGCGGACAACGCTGACGGGCAATGTGCAGGTGAGTGATGGGACGAGCGTGCTATGGGCCGATCGCGTGGTGTCGGAGCAACAGAGCGGCAATGCTACGGCGGATGGTTCAGTGAAGGCGAGTTATGGACAGGCCGGGAGCGCTGAGGAGCCTGTGCACGTGCTCGCCGCGAGGGCAGAGTTGAACCATGATTCGCAGATCGCGACCTTTCATGGAGTGGCAGGCAAGCCGGCGCGGTTGTGGCAGGGGGCTTCGCAGGTAGACGCGCCAGTGCTTCAGTTTGACCAGAAACAGAAGCGATTGCGGGCGTATGGCGCGGGCCAGGGAGCGCCGATGGTGGTACATACGGTGTTGGTGAGCGCTGGGTCGTCTCCTTCGTCCGTAAAAGTGGATGTGGCAAAGCCAGGCACTGCGGCGGGGAAGGTGGCGGGCGCGGACAGAAAGACGGACGTGATTCGAGTAGCGAGCCGGGAGTTGACTTACTCGGACGAGGCGAGGAAGGCGGAGTTTACCGGTGGTATCGAGGTGGAGAGCAGGGACGGTAGTATGCGGGGGCAGCAGTTGGTCGTCTATCTGGAGCCTGCGCAGACGGGAGGTGCCGGAAAGGCGTCGTCGAATAGTGGTAAGAGTGAGGGAGTGAAGACGACTGCGACTGGCGGGAGTGTCTTTACGGGTGGGAGTGTGGAGAGAATGGTGGCGTCCGGGCGTATCGAGATGGAGCAGCCGGGGCGACGCGCAACTGGCGAGCAGGTGGCGTATACGGCAAGCGATGGCATGTATGTTTTGACGGGGACGGCGGCGGTGTTGCCGAAGGTTGTGGACGACCAGCGAGGGACCATCACGGGTACGTCGCTGCGATTCCATTCGGGTGACGGCAACGTCGTGGTTTCTAATGAAGGAAACAGTGGAGCGGGACAGAGAGTGCGTACGGAGACGCGGGTGAAGAACAAGCAATGAAGACATTATCGACGGAGGAGATCGCCAAGTCATACGGCGGGCGCCAGGTGGTGAAGGGGGTCAACCTGCAGATCGAGCAGGGCGAGGTGGTGGGGTTGCTGGGGCCGAACGGCGCAGGGAAGACGACTAGCTTCTATATGATCGTCGGGCTGGTACGGCCGGATTCGGGGCGGATACTCGCGGATGGACACGATATCAGCCGGCTGCCGATGTATCTGAGGGCGAGGAGCTATGGCATCAGCTACCTGCCGCAGGAGCCCTCAGTATTTCGCAAGCTGACAGTGCAGGACAATATCCTGGCAGTGCTGGAGGCGCAGCAGTTGAGCTGGGAGAGCCGGCGGACGCGCACAGAGCGGCTGATTGAACAGTTGAACCTGGGGCATGTGCGCAAGACGCGGGGTTATGCTCTGAGCGGAGGCGAACGCAGGCGGGTAGAGATTGCTCGGTGTCTGGCGATCGAGCCGGCATTCATTCTGCTGGATGAGCCGTTCTCGGGTATCGATCCGATCGCGGTGCTGGATCTGCAGGAGATTATCTTCGGGTTGAAGCGGAGTGGGATCGGAGTGCTGATTACAGACCACAATGTACGGGAGACCTTGTCGGTAACGGACCGGGCGTACATCATTACAGAAGGCAAGATTTTTGCCACCGGAACGCCGGGGGAGTTGGGACGCAATCCCGAGGTTCGACGGATATATCTGGGAGAGAACTTTTCGATGGATTGAGGGTGCGAATGCCTGCAACTTCCGTTGTAAGGCTACGTTGCTATAGGTGGAGTTCACGCAGCCATTGGCACGGTTAGACTTACAGCCAGAACGAGCTAGAGGCGTGTAGACTGTGGCCAAGCCGATAAATGGTGCTCCGTGTGCAGACGATTGCACAATAAACTGGATAAGCACGATATGCGCCAAACGGCACATCTATACAAAAGAAGAACCAACGGGTCGATAAGAGGTTAACGTGCTGCTGCAACCGAAGCTGAACTTGAAGGTCTCACAACGGCAGGTGCTGACGCCTGGTCTGGTGCAGATGGTCAGCGTGTTGGCGCTGAACAAGCTCGAGCTGAAGGAGATGATCAACACCGAGATGGTGGAGAATCCGGTGCTGGAGGAGTTGGAGGAGTCGGCCGTCTCGCTGGAGGAGAGGGCTGGGCTCGAAGGGGACCGGGAGCGCTCGGCGGAGGAAGTGGCGGCCGAGAGCGAGAGGGTCGAGAAAGACCCGTTTGATGAGATCGACTTCGGGAGTTATTTTCAGGATTATCTTGACCCTGGATTTCGCACCGCGTCGAACTTCGAAGAATATGACAAGCCTTCGTTTGAGAATTTTCTCTCCCAGCCAAGTACATTGAGCGATCATCTGGCGTGGCAGCTGGGCTCGCTGACGTTGAGCCCAGAGGTTCGGGCTGCGACGGAGCTGGTGGTGGGAAATCTGAACGAAGATGGGTATCTGACGGCGAGCGACGAGGAGTTAGTTGAGTTGCTGTTGCAGTCCAAGGAACCGGAGCGGCCAGAGCCGATTCCGTTTGAGCGGGGAGCCAAGAGCAGGCCTGCTCACGTGTGGGACCAACCTGAGGAGTGCGAAGCTGTACACGACACAGTGCAGAACGAGACCCTGGAGATGGCGGCTGCCGCGGATGAGGATGTGGCTTTTCTGCTAGCGGCGGTTCGTGAGGCGCGAGCGTTAGTCAATTTTCTTGATCCAGTTGGCGTGGGAGCGCGCGATTTGCGGGAGTGCCTGCTGATTCAGATCTGCGCGCAGCAGGGTGAGGCGGCGATTGTGCTGAGGCGCCGCCAGATGACTGCCGCAGATGCAGTTGCGAGGAATGGAGCAGGTGGCGACGGGGATTACGGTGCGACAGAGTCTACTGCTGTCGAGAGCGGTCCAGAGCGTGCGGACATCTTCAGTATTGCGACTCACATCGTGACGAATTGCCTGCCGCTGCTGCAGAAGAAGGATATGCGCGAGTTGACCCGGAGCTGCGGGAAAACTCCTGACGAGGTAAATGCGGCGGTGGAGTTCATCCGCACACTGGATCCGAGGCCCGGGCAGCGCTACAACCAGAGCGAGACGCGGCTGATTGAGCCGGATGTTGCGTTCGTGAAACGGGATGACGTCTACATTGTGGTGATGAACGAAGAGGACATGCCGACGCTGCGTTTGAACCAGGGCTATCGCAAGATGCTGCAGCAGAAGCAGACGGAGAAGGAAGTCAAAGAGTACGTGAAGGAACGGTACAAGTCGGCGATCCAGCTGCTGCGCAACATCGAGCAGAGGAAGAACACGATCGTGCGGACGTGCGAAGTGATCGTGCGGCGGCAGCAGGAGTTTCTGGAGCACGGCGTCAATGCGCTGAAGCCGATGATGATCAAAGAGGTGGCGGAGGAGATTGGGGTGCATCCTTCGACTGTGAGCCGCGCGGTGGCGAATAAGTATGTGCATACGTCGCAGGGTGTGTTTGAGTTGCGCTTCTTCTTCTCCGAAGGTGTGAATGGCCCGGAGGGTGGGGACTTGCCGCTGGTGCTGCTGAAGCGCAAGGTAAAGAAGCTGATTGAGGAAGAAGATGAACGGAAGCCGCTGACGGATGATCAACTAGCGGCCGAGCTGCAGCGGCAGGGAATCCAGGTGACCCGCAGAACGGTGGCGAAGTATCGGGAAGATATGCAGATTCCAAGTACGCACCAACGTCGTGTACGCTAATCGTCTGCGATAGATCATTTATTGGATCGCAGGGGCGAGGTGAACGTATGGACGTGGAGTACACCGGCAGACAAACAACCATTACAAAAAAGCTGAAATTGCAGACTGAAGCGGGGTTGGCGCGGATCACAAAGATCACGGGCAACCCCGGCAGCGTGCATGTGATTTTATCCACGGACAAATACCGGCAGATTGCCGATGTAACGGTGCAGACCAAGCATTACAAGCTGGTGGCGCGCTGCGAGGCCACTGACATGGAGATGGCGCTCCGTGATGCGTTGGAGACGATTGAGCGGCAGGCGATCCGGCAGAAGAAAAAGTTCGGAACGATCAAGCGGCACCCAAAGGCCGATGTGAAAGGCGCGAAGCCGGAGGCTACGGCGAATGGGACGCGGAAGGCGAACGTCGCGGTGAAGGTGGCGGCGAAGAGCAGCGTTGGCCGCAAGGCGGTCCCGATGCTAGTGCATTCTTTTCCTTCTCACTCGCCGCTGGCGGAGCCGCACGTGGTGCGTTCGACCGATGGAGTCGCGCTGCGGCCGATGTCGCTGGAGGAGGCGGTTAAGGAGGCTGCATTTCGCGACCGCGATGTTTTTGTGTTTCGCGACTACGGCGGACAGGCGATGGTGCTGCATCGCAAACGTGACGGAAAGATGGAGCTGATCGAGGTCCCTTAGGGCCGGGGTGCTAGGATTTCTAGCATGTCGAGCAAGAGAGTCACGAAGCAGTCTATGAAGAAGGGCGCGAAGAAGGGCAAGAAGAAAAAATTGACGGCCCCTGTTCCGGAGTATCGGGGCGAGTTGGTTATTTTGACGGGACTTTCCGGGTCGGGAAAGCTGTCTGCGCTGAAGACGTTCGAGGACCTTGGGTATTACTCGGTCGATAATCTGCCGCTCGAGCTGGTGCCGCGATTTGCGGACCTGGTGCGGCAGTCGGCGGAGATTCAGCGCGCAGCTTTGGTGGTCGATGTGCGCGAGGGGATGCGGCTGGATGAGTTTCCCGCAATCCTGAAGGACGTTCGTAAGGTATTGCCGACGCGCGTAGTGTTTCTGGAGGCGAGCGAAGAGGTGCTGATTCGGCGCTTCTCCGAGACGCGGCGACCGCACCCGATGGGGCGCAGCGATACGGTGGTGAAGTCGATCCGTGCGGAGCGGAAGCGGCTGGACCCGATCCGCAACGTCGCTGATATTGTGCTGGATACGACGAAGTTCAATGTGCATGATCTTCGAGCGCGTATCAACTCGCAGTTTGAACGCGAAGAGAGCGATCAAAGTTTGATGATCTCTTCGAATAGCTTTGGCTTTAAGAATGGTGTCCCAACCGAGGCAGATCTCGTGTTCGACGTGCGTTTTCTGCCGAATCCTCATTTTGTGCCGGAGTTTCGCAAGCTGACAGGAAAACATCCAAAGGTTGCCAAGTATGTTCGTCAGTTCCCGCAGACGAAGGAGTTTCTGGATAAGACGACCGACATGCTGAAGTTTCTTTTGCCGCATTACATCAAGGAGGGCAAGAGCTATCTGACGGTGGCGTTTGGATGTACCGGAGGACAGCACCGGTCAGTGTTTATTGCGGAGGAGATGAAGAAGCGGCTCGCAGATGAGGGCTACCGGGTGAAGACCGGGCACCGGGACATGCCGAAGTAGACAGGTGTGCGGTCTGGGCGCAAAACGGCGGCGCGCAATAGGATAGTGATATGCGCAGAACGATGACGACCGGGAGAGTGATGGCTTGAGGCGCATCTGGCGATTGCTGCTCTATGTTCGGCCATATGCTCTGTACTCCCTTGCGTCGGTCGTTCTGATGGCGATTGTGGGCGCGATGGCGGCGTTCCGCATCCTGCTGGTGAAGCCGATCTTCGATAATGTGTTGAATCCGGACGCGCCGCCGGGATTGGTGCTGCTGTTTCGCATTCCGCATACAAATTACATCATCAATTTGCAACAATTTATACCGAGCTACTTTCATCATGCCTGGACTGTGGTTGCTGTAGCGCTGGTTGGGTCAGCATTTTTGAAGTCGGTTTGCGATTACTTCGGCACATATCTGGTGAACCGCGCCGGGTTTGGGATGATCACCGATCTGCGGAATGACCTTTATAACGCGGTTCTGCGGCGTTCGGTGGCCTTCTTTCAGAAGCATACGACGGGGACGCTCTTGTCTACGCTGATCAACGATATCGAGAAGGTCCAGTTTGCGATGTCGAGTGTGATGAGTGATTTTCTGCAGCAGCTGTTTACGTTAATCTTTACCGCGGGGGCGGTCGTCATTGTCGGAGGTAGGCTGGCCTGGGTGCTGTTGCTATTTCTTCCGGTGGTGGTTCTATCGGCTCGGCGCATAGGGCGCGGCGTGCGACAGACGACGCGCAAGGGGCAGGACAAGCTGGCGGAGATCCAGAACATTCTTCACGAAACGATCACGGGTAATCGCATCGTGAAGGCGTTTGGCATGGAACTGTGGGAGATGAACCGCTTTCGCCGGGCCGCGCGAAGGTTGTTCGATGCGAATCTAAAGTCGGTGAAGGTGCAGGCGATCAGTTCGCCGCTGATGGACCTTATTGCTTCAGTCGCGATTGCACTGCTGCTGTATCTGGGGCGAATAAGTATTCAACATCAGCAGATGACGGCGGGATCGTTTATCACCTTTCTGATTGCGGTGTTCACGTTGTATGACCCGGTGCGGAAGTTTGCTGCGTTCTACAACAGCTTTCAACAGGCGCTCGGTGCGAGTGAAGAGATCTTTAAGTTTATGGATGCTGTGGATGATGTCCAGGAGAAGAAACGCGCCTTTGTGTTGAAGGGATTCAAGGAAGGGATTCGATTCGAGGATGTGGGCTTTGCGTATGAGAGTGAAGGCGAGACGAAACAGGTGCTGCATGGCATCAATTTGACGGTACAGCCGGGTGAGGTGATTGCGCTTGTTGGGCCGAGCGGGGCGGGGAAGTCCTCACTGGTGAATCTGATTCCGCGGTTCTTCGACGTGAATGAGGGACGGATTTTACTGGACGGCCACGACCTGCGAGATGTGACGATCGCTTCGTTACGGGAGCAGATTGGGAAGGTGACGCAGGAGACGGTGCTGTTCAACGACACAGTGCGCAACAACATTGCATATGGCCAGCCGGATGTTCCGATGAGCAAGGTGGAAGAGGCCGCGCGCATGGCGCTGGCGCATGACTTCATCCTCAACATGCCCGAGGGGTATAACACGAAGATTGGCGAGAAGGGTGTGCGGCTGAGCGGAGGAGAGCGGCAACGGCTCGCGATAGCTCGGGCGATTCTGAAGAACGCTCCGATTTTGATTCTGGATGAGGCGACATCTGCGCTGGATATGGAGAGCGAGCAGTATGTGCAGGCGGCGCTGGCGAACTTGATGCAAGGGCGGACGGTGTTTGTAATTGCACATCGGCTTTCGACGGTCCGGCGGGCGACCCGGATTGCGGTGATTGAGGGTGGTCAGATTACTGAGATCGGGACGCACGAGGAACTGATGCGGAACTCGGGAACGTATCGGCGGCTTTATAACATGCAGTTCAGTGGAGAAGACTCGGCGTCTATGGGTAGCGGCGGGGTTGCGTTGTCGGTAAATCTGGAGGGGATTGCGTGAGCGAGGTCTATTCGATGACTGGATACGCCAGTCTGCGCGGATCTGTAAGGGACAGTGTTGCCTTTACGTTGTCGATGAAGAGCGTGAATCATCGTTTCCTCGATCTCAACCTGCGATTGCCATCGTACTGCGATGGACTGGAGGTGCAGATGCGGCGGATGTTGAAGGAGCGTCTGCGGCGTGGACATGTCGAGGTGACGTTACAGATGGAACGTCGTGCAAGCGCGGAGATTCAGTTGAATGCCGGTTTGCTGAGTGCTTATATGCAGGCTTATCGAGAGGCTTCCGAATCGAATGGTCTGGCGTATGAGCCGGACCTGAATGCGATGCTGCGCATTCCAGGCATGATGACTGCGGAGAGCAGCGTTGGAACGGATGAGCTGGCGGGACTTGACGCTGCGGTGCTTTCGCAGATCGCTCCTCTGGTAGAGAAGTTGAATGAGGTCCGTGCGCAGGAGGGTGCCGCGCTGGCGGCGGAGCTGCGAGCTTCAATGTTACGGCTGCGAGGGTTTGCCGAAGAGATGGCCGGGTTGAGGAATGGAGTGCGGGAGGCGCAGTTTGACAGGCTGCGAAGCCGGTTGGTCGAGCTGACGGAGGGCGCTCCGGTGAGTGAAGAGAGGTTGCTGACCGAGGCCGCCGTGCTGGCGGAGAAGAGCGATATCGAGGAGGAGATCGTGCGGTTGCGGACGCATGTTGATCGCTTTGTGGCAATGCTGGAAGAGGGCGGAGAGCTGGGCAAGCGGCTGGATTTTCTGCTGCAGGAGTTGAATCGCGAGGCGAACACGATGCTATCGAAGACCAGTGGAGCGGCCGGCGAGAACAGTCTCCGCATTACAGAGCTGGGACTCGAGATGAAGGCGGAGATCGAGAAGTCTCGCGAACAGGTTCAGAATCTGGAGTAGCGGCGATTGTTACACTGGCACGAGTGATGACATTAGCAGGGTGATTGAGGCGCATGGCAGGAATACTTTTTATTATCTCGGCGCCGTCGGGATCAGGAAAATCGACGCTGGTGAGCCAGCTTCGGACGCTGGTAGAGGGATTGGATTTCTCGATTTCATATACAACGCGGGCGCCGAGGGGGTCGGAGGAGGATGGGCGCGAGTACCACTTCACGACTCGGGCAGAGTTTGAGCGGATGATCGCGGCGGGTGACTTTCTGGAGTGGGCGCAGGTCTTCGGGAACTACTATGGGACGGCGGTTTCGGCTCTGGACCATGCGAAGAAGGCAGGGAAGGACCTGCTGCTGGACATCGATGTGCAAGGCGCGGTGCAGGTGATGAAGAAACTGCCGGCGGCGGTATCGATCTTTATCCTGCCGCCGAGTCCGCAGGTGCTGGAGATGCGGCTGCGCAACCGGAGCGAAGCCGAGCATGTAACGTCGGAGGACGTGATCCAGAGCAGGCTGGCTGAGGCGCGGCACGAGTTGAAGCAGATGTGGGACTACAAGTATGCTTTGGTGAACGACGTTCTAGATCAGGCTGTGATGGAGCTGCGTGCAGTCGTGCTGTGCGAGCGCGGCGTAAGGGACGGCGTTCAGGCCATCGCTTCAAGCTGCAGAACGGACGCTGCTTCGCCGAAGTTGGAGGCTGCATTGAGAACGTTCCAGGGATAGAGACCCACTTATCCACTGCGAATTATGTAGAGCAATCGGCTGGGCTGAGATATAACTTCAGACTACAGGGGGTGAATCGCATGACAAACGAAAGTGCATTCCACAATAAGTACAGTCTGGTTAAGGGTGCGGCGCGCCGGGCACGGCAGCTGCAGTCTGGCGCCTCGCCGCTGATCGTCGCCAAGTCGATGAAGGCTTGCCGCGTGGCGCAGGATGAGATCAAGCAGGGACATGTGAAGTTCGTTTTGCCGGAGAAGGTGGTGGAACCGGCGCTCGATCTTCCACTGCACTGAGTAGCGATACCATAGAGCCATGGCAGGTGAGGCTGAACAACAGCTGCGGGCTTATGTGGAATACCTTCGGGACCTGGGCGTCCATGATTTTTATCGTCAGGGTGAGCCGGTGTTTGCCGAGGTTGCGGTTGATGCGGCGGTTCCCGCCGCTCCCGTTACAGTGGTTCGACCGCTGCCGGTTGAAGCGACTGTGGTGGTTGAGGAGATAGAAGAGATTTTTGCTCCGAATAAACCTGCCTTTCTGGAGCCTCCGATTGTGAAGCTGGTGAGTTTCGATGACCTTGCGCCGCTGCCTGAGAGCCGGGTGGCTCCTGCGAAGAAGGCCGAGGCGCTGGTTGCGATTCATGAAGAGATTGGTGATTGTACGCGGTGCCCGCTGGCGTATGCCGGACGGCGTACGATCGTCTTCGGTGAGGGTGATCCGAATGCACGGTTGATGTTTGTGGGCGAAGGCCCTGGAGCCGACGAAGATGCCTCAGGCAGGCCATTTGTGGGCAAGGCGGGACAGCTGCTGAACAACATGATCCAGGCGATGGGGTTGAAGCGCGAGGAGGTCTACATCGCCAATATTGTGAAGTGCAGGCCGCCGGCGAACCGGACTCCGGAGCCGGTGGAGGCGAATACGTGCGGCCAGTTTCTGCTGCAGCAGATTGATGTGATTCAGCCGGAGGTCGTGGTGGCGCTGGGGTCGACTGCGGCGATGTATCTACTGGGAGTGAAGCGATCACTTGTGGCGCTGCGCGGCAAGTGGCATGGCTGCCGGGGGGCGAAGCTGGCGGTGACGTACCATCCGGCATTTCTGCTACGCGATCCACGGATGAAGGCTGAGGCGTGGAAGGATCTGCAGATGGTGATGAAGGAGATGGGGCTGAAGGCTCCGGCCAAGAGTTAGGGTTTTTTCTTGGGGCGTGACGGTAGTCCCCACCTGACCGATTTGTGTGCAAAGTCTTCAAAGGAGAGACTTTAGGTCTGGACTTATCTTGTAACATCTTCATTCTAAAGACTCCTTTCTGCAAAGTTTTGATTCCAGGTAATTAATGAGGCTTTAACGAACACCCCCCGGTATTTCACCGGGGGGCTTGCTTTTTTGATCTATATATCCAGTATAGCGGGTTGGGCGTAACTAAAATGCCAAATGGATGTCATTGGTTGGTAATGGGTTAGGTGGTTTTGGGACTTGACATGTGATTTTTGGGCAGAAAACAGGCAAAGATTTTGCGCAAGAAGCTAAGAGTTTTCGTCTCAGGTATTTGTAGCTACTTCACCAAGTTGGAGTGTCACGGATGGAAAAAGGGTAGTGTTGGACAGGTCTATTAGATTAGCTCAGCGATTGGATAGGTTTTTCTCAGCGGATAGCGGCATCGAAGGGAAGAAAGAGAATGAAGACGGTACCGCCGCTTCCTTCGCGCTGGCTGCTGCGGACCCTGAGCGCGCCATTGTGCCGCTGTATGATCTCCTGGCTGACCCACAGACCGAGCCCGGTGCCCCCGATCCCCTTGGTGGTGAAGAACGGATCGAAGATCTTCTGCCGAACCTGCGCGTCCATGCCAACTCCGGTGTCGGCGATCGTCAGCGTGAGTCCCTTGCGGCCGGTGCGCCAGTCGGTCGCTTCGCTGCTTCGCAGCAGCAGGCGCCCTCCGGCAGGCATGGCATCGATAGCGTTGCCGACCAGATTATTGAGCACCTGGCGAATGTCGCCTTCGAAGCAAATGACGGGATGCTCTGCCCGATAACGCCTCTCGATCTCGATCCCTGCATTCCTGAGCTTTCCCTCGTAGATGCCGATCACGGTCAAGAAGAGATCGAAGCAGCTGATCTCCTGCGGATTCGAGGGCTGCTTGTGGAAGCGCAGCGTCTGGTTCGCGATGATGGAGACGCGCCGAATCTCCTGGTCGGCCGTATCTAAAAACTGCTGTGCTTCCGGGACGACGGCGTATTGACGTGCGAGGTAGATGAGGTTCATGACCGACTCAAGCGGATTGTTGATTTCGTGTGCGATGGACGAGGCAAGTCTGCCGACGGCGGCGAGCTTTTCGCTCTGAATCAGCGCGGCTTCGGCCCGCTTCAGTTCGGCGATATCGCGAAACACGAGGACGATGCCGGTAAGAGTCCCTTCATCGTCGCGGATCGGTGCGGCGCTGTCGTCGATCGGAGTCTCGGTTCCGTCTTTGCGAATGAGGATGGTTTGGTTCGTGAGTCCGACGGTGGTTCCAAACTGCTTGACCTTGTCGACGGGGCCCTCCACGGTTTGACGGGTGGCTTCGTTGACGATATGAAACACCTTGGATAGCTGACGGCCTTTAGCCTGGTCGATGGTCCACCCGGTAAGGGACTCGGCGACGGGATTCATGCGGAGGATGCAGGTGTCGGCATCGGTAACGATGACGGCATCGCCGATGCTTTCAAGGACGCGGGTTGCACGGGCCTCGCTCTCGCGAAGGTTCCGCGCTGCGACGACCTCGTCGGTGACATCGTGACAGACGATGAGGATGCCGTCAACCGTGCCCTCTGGACCGTAGATGGGACTGTAGCTGTAGGTCCAATAGATGTCCTGAAGGCGGCCGTTGCGGATGACGGGGACGAGTACCTCCTTCATGAAGCTGGTCGTGCCATGCGCGAGGACGGCTTCCCACTGCGGGCCGATGATGTGCCAGGCCTCCTTCCAGCACTCGTGCGCGGACTGGCCGAGGGCAGTTGGATGTTTCTCAGCCATGAGAGGGCGGTAGCCGTCGTTGTAGAACTGGATCATCTCCGATCCCCAGAAGATGACAGTGGGAAAGCGGCAGGAGAGCATGACGTTGACCGCGCAGAGGAGCGTGTCGGACCAAGTGTCGATTGGGCCAAGCGGGGTGGAGGCCCAGTCGTGAGCGCGGGTCAGGTCCGCCATCTCGCCAGCCCCGCTGACTTGCTTTCGGGGCGATGGCGATCGGTTCGTCCCCTCGCTCGGGGGCGGGAACGGAGTAGTCTTTGCGGTCATTGTTCCTAAGAATGGCTTGAAAGATATGACATTGGCAAATCAAAACTGTCGTTTCAGAACAGCTGGCTTCCGTGTGCGGCTGCCAGTCAGTTGGCGGAGGGACTCTGCGGGGGGGGAATGCGGACGGCGTTGGCGCGGCAGGAACGGATAGGGCCGCAGTTGATAGGCTGGAACCTTTTGTTCATGCAAACCTCAACTGCGGTCAGGTAGTTGTTGCCGCAGCTGAGGGCGAGCGATGAGTTTGTGATCGCCGGGTTGGCAGTAGCGAAGAGGCCGAGGATCTGCGAGGGTGGCATGGAGATTTGGTGGTCGAGGGACGTCAGCTGAGTTGGAATGGCAATGGAGTGGAAGGCAGTGCGGGCGGCGGCGAAGAAGGCGTCGGGACTGAGGCCGGAGCAGGTGCCGTGGGTGCGCCACTCGTGCTGGAGGAGGCCGGAGTCGGGGTAGATGTCGGCATACTGTGATGGATTGGAGGGTCCCGGCCGCTGGGAACAGTTCTGCGGGTAGGTTCCATCGGTGTTTTGTGGCCAGAGGCCGTGAAGGACGAACCCAGGATGGCTGGCGCACTCGGTAGCGTTGGGGTGGGAATAGCAGAACTCGGGCGACCAAGAAAGGTTGAGGAGGTAATAGTCGAAGTTTTGCGGGTTAGCGGCCCGGAGATCAGCGGCCTGGAGAGAAGACGCTGCAATGCGCGGGCGAGGGTTAGGCTCCGGCGTGGGTTCAGGGCGCGGAGTACAGGCGGCCAGAACGAGAAGAAAGAATAAGGCAGGAAAGGGTTTCTTCTTCATGGTGGAAAAGGATAGCAGCACTGGTATCAGCTTACGACTAGCAACGGTCAGAAACTACGGGATTCCATTAAGCTGAAAGGATGCCTCTGTTTTGCGATGTAGCTCTGCCTGTGCCGCTTGACCAGACGTTTACCTATGCGGTGAATGGTGTGGTTCCAGTTGTCGGAGCGCGGGTGCTGGTGCCGTTCAGTGGGCAGAGGTTAATGGGCGTGGTGGTAAGGGTGCATGAGGATGCGCCGCGGGATGATTTTGAAGTGAAGCCGGTTCAGCAGGTGCTCGATGAGGCCGCGTTGCTGCCGGATGAGTTGATGAAGCTGGCAGAGTGGATTGCGTCGTACTATGTCGCGCCGTTGGGCGAGGTATTGCGGGGGATGCTGCCGCTGGCCGCGGAGGTGAAGCGGCATTTTTCTTACCGGATCGCGGAGGTGGGACGCAGGGTGTTGTATGAGGGAGCAGCTAAGGGGTCTTCGCGTCGTTCCAGGCTGAGCGCCGAGGAACAGAATCGCGAGTACGCGGTGCTGAATTATCTGGAGGGTGGAGAGCAGGCGAAGATGTCGGCGCTGCGGTCGGCTACCGGGGCGAATAAAGGGCTGCTGGAGGGAATGGTTCGCAAGAAGTGGCTGGTGCGCGAGGCAGTCGCGGAGGAGCGCGATGCGCGGCGGCTGGAGAAGGTTGCGGTGCTGGTCGCCGAGGCTCGTCTGCCGAAGCTGAACGAGAACCAGACGGCAATACTGGCGGAACTCGCGGCGGTGGGTGGACGGATGAGGGTGAGCGACCTGCGGATAATACTAGGGCGAGCTGGGATGCCGGTTTCGACGCTGGGAACGCTGGTGAAGCGCAGGCTGGTCAGGATTGAAGAGGTGGCGGAGGAGTTTCATTTAGGAGGCGTGGGCGCGCAGGGAAAAAAGCACGCGCATGAACATGATTTGAATGAGGCACAGATGGAGGCGCTGGGGACGATTGCAGCAGCGATGGAGAAGGGCGGTTTCAGACCGCATCTGCTGTATGGGATTACGGGCAGTGGGAAGACCACGGTTTATTTTGCTGCCATGCGTCGCGCCTTAGATGCGGGGAAGTCGGCGTTGCTACTGGTGCCGGAGATTGGGTTAACACCCGCGATGGCGGGGCAGATGTACGCGGCGTTCGGTGGTGAAGTGGCGCTGTTGCATTCGCAGTTGACGCCGGATGAACGGGCGGAGCAGTGGCACAGAATTCGGCGAGGCGAGGCGAGGATTGTGGTGGGAACGCGGTCGGCAGTGTTTGCGCCAATGGTGGACCTGGGACTGATCATCGTCGATGAAGAACATGATTCCAGCTACAAGCAGGAGGAGACGCCGCGGTATCACGGGCGCGATGTTGCGGTAATGCGCGCGAAGTTAAATGAAACAGTAGTGGTGCTGGGGTCCGCGACACCGTCGCTGGAGAGTTGGGCGAATGCGGAGAAGGGCCGGTATGCGCGGGTGGAGTTGCGAGAGCGCGTGATGGAGCGGCCGCTGCCGGTGGTGGAACTGGTAGATATGCGCGCAGAGTTTCGCGAGACCGGGCAGGAGCAGATCTTTTCGCGGCGACTGATTGAGGAGACGCAGTTAACGCTGGACCGAGGGGAACAAGTAATCCTGCTGCTGAATCGCCGCGGGTATTCGACAGTTGTGATGTGCCGGAGTTGCGGCGAAAAGATTGAGTGTGAGAACTGCTCGATCTCGATGACGTACCACAAGAGGGTGAGCGATAACGATGCGATCGCGCAGCCAGGGCAGAGGCTGGAGTGTCACTACTGCGGCTCACGAAGGGGCGTGCCGAAGGTCTGCCCGAAGTGCGAGAGCGAGCATCTTTATTTTCTGGGAGCAGGGTCGCAGCAGGGCGAGGAGAGGCTGCAGGAGCTATTTCCGGCGGCGCGGATTGGAAGGATGGATCGCGACACCGTGCGGGGCCGCAGCGATATGGAACGGCTGCTAGCGCGTCTGCACGGGGGCGAGATCAATCTGCTGGTGGGGACGCAGATGATTGCGAAGGGGCACGACATCCATGGCGTGACGCTGGTGGGTGTGGTGGGGGCGGACTTTCAGCTAGGTCTGCCGGACTTTCGCGCAGCGGAGCGGGTCTTTCAGTTGCTGACGCAGGTGTCGGGGCGCGCCGGGCGGGGAGATCTGCCGGGGAAGGTGCTGGTGCAGACATATCATCCCGATCACTACGCGATCCAGTTTGCCGCGAAGCATGATTATCCGGGCTTTGTGGCCAAGGAGATGAACTATCGGCGATGGATGCACTATCCGCCGTTTACGGTGCTGGCAAACGTGGTGATTCAAAGCGAGAAGCTGGAAGAGGCTACGGCGTGGGCGGGAACGCTCGGCCGATGGTTCGAGCAGACGCGACTGGACAAGGTGAGGGTCCTGGGGCCGGCTGCTGCTCCAATTGTCCGACTGAAGCGGATCTATCGTTACCACTTTGTATTGAAGGCAGAGAAGCGGCAGACCCTGGGAGCGGTGCTTCGGGCAATGCTTGCCTTCGCCGAGACGCAGGGCATTGCACGACGCCACCTGGTGGTCGATGTGGACGCAGTGCAGTTGATGTAAAGCGACGACGGGCGTTGTAACAAACTAGTCGAGCAGGTGAAGTTCTTTGCCGGGCTTGAACCGAACTGCTTTGCCCGGAGCAATGGTGACTTCAGCCCCTGTCCTGGGGTTGCGGCCAATGCCTGTTTTACGTGGCTTGACTGTAAAGACACCAAAACCACGCAGTTCGATGCGGTCGCCCGCGATGAGGGTCTGCTTCATACTGTCGAAGATGGCGTCAACCGCAGACTCTGCTTTGGTTCGTGGCAGTCCGGTACGCTCAACAACCCTTTGTATAAGATCCTGCTTAATCATCTGGGCCGCCGTCCTTGGGCTGTAATTTTAGAAAATACTACTGACCGGGTTTAGTAACGTGATGGTAGAAAGTCGAGGCACGATTGTCAACGAAAGAACACTGCCGTAAGATGAAGAATCTAATGAGACAAGGGTACACGCTTTCCAGTCGCCCTTAAATTTACACCCTTCTGCCCTAATTAGAGCAATACGAGAGGAAAAGAGACCAGAGTGGCTATCAAAAGCGACCGTTGGATTCGCCGGCAGGCGATCGACCACGGCATGATTTCCCCGTTCAGCGAAAAACAGGTCCGCGAAGGCGTTATCTCCTACGGACTCTCCTCCTATGGATATGACCTCCGGGTCTCCGACGAGTTCAAGATCTTCACCAATGTCAACAGCGCCATTATCGACCCCAAAGCATTCGATGAACGATCTTTCGTGACGGTTGTGGCCGAAAGCGTGATTGTGCCTCCGAACTCGTTTGCGCTCGCGCGGTCGATCGAATACTTCAAGATCCCTCGCGACGTGTTGACCATCTGTGTCGGCAAATCGACCTATGCGCGCTGCGGCATCATTGTGAATGTGACGCCGTTTGAGCCCGAGTGGGAGGGATTTGTGACGCTGGAGATCTCGAACACCACGCCGCTGCCTGCCCGCATCTATGCCAATGAGGGGCTGTGCCAGATCCTGTTCTTCCAGTCCGACGAGATGTGTGAGATCAGTTACGCGGACCGTAAGGGCAAGTACCAGAACCAGCAGGGAATCGTTCTGCCGAAGCTCTAGGTACCGGCGGGGGTGGCGGTTCATATAGTCACAAGGAATCGCAAAAGACGGCCTACTAATTTGCAGGATGCTGAGTAAAGAGGCTGCGCAGGCGATGGTAGACAAGACAGACAAAAAGTCACAGGGACCCCTGAAGTTGGGGCTGGTTGCTACTGACCCGTTGCGGATTCTTGGGTTGCAGACGATCTTTTCCGAAGGCGGCATCAAGGGCGTCCCAGTGGAGATCGTCCCGCTGTCGGTTCCGGGCGCTCTCGACGCCTCGGGTTTGTCGCTGATCCTGATCGATTCCGCGTGCACGGACCACATCTTCGAACTGCTGGCTGCGTTTCGCCGAGCGCGTCCGCATCTGCGGCTGATCGTGCTCGGGTTGGAAGAGGACCACGAGTATATCCAGCGCATCATCGGGGCTGGGGCGAAGGGCTACCTCGCGCACACGGCCAAGGGGAACGAGGTGCGGTTGGCGATCGAGATTGTCCAGGACGGCTCGGCTTGGGCGCCGCGGAAGGTGCTGGCGAAGCTGCTGGAGTTGTCCTCGGCGGAGGAGAGGCGGGCTGGCACTGTCAACGAGCCGAAGTTTACCAAGCGTGAGGCGCAGGTGCTGAAGCTGCTTGTCGAAGGACATCCGAATCGAGTGATCGCCGAAGAGCTCGGCATCGATCTGGCTACGGTGAAGAAGCACGTGGGTACCCTGATGCGGAAAGTCGGAGTGAAGAACCGCATCGCCCTTTCCGTTCAGGTCGTGAATCAAAAATTGCTTCAGAAGTGATCTTTTTCTGCTCGGGAGAAGGCTGGAAAAAGAAGGCAACAAGTTGTCCTATGAGTGTTAACGGTTCAGTTAATAGAAAGCGCTCAAAGGTCTACCTACCTTCGTACCGTTGTGAGGGTGAGCGATGTCAGGCAGATTAGTACTCAGCAACACAGACCTGGGAGAGGGTTGTAGAGAGAGCGTCGGATCATCCGGCACTATCTCTACAACCCCCATTTTTTTGCGATTCGAGGTCCTGTGAGCCTTCTGCGCCGGTATTATCTCATCGCCCAGGGGAGGTGGACAACCTCCGCAGCCTTTTCTCCATCTCACATATTGTTGGAAATAGGCAAGTTTAGGGCCCCTCCGGATGTTTAGATCGTGACGCGAAAGGTATAACGATAATGATGATGAAAAAGATAGCAACAATTTTATGTGGATTGGCAATGACGGCCTGTTCTCTGTCTGCCCGCGCAGCCGATGACGATAAAGCCAAGGTCGCGGAGCGGTTGAACGCCGCCAGCCAGGTGATTGAAGAGATCATGGCAACCCCGGACAAGTCGATCCCAACTGGCGTTCTTGCCGGCGCTTCGTGTGTCGTCGTGATTCCCAGCTACAAAAAAGGCGCATTCGTTGTTGGCGCTCAGTATGGTCAGGGCGTCGCAACCTGCCACACGCCAGGCGGCAAGTGGAGCGCCCCGGTCTGTGTCCAACTGGCAGGCGGCAGCTTTGGATTCCAGATCGGCGGACAGGCGACAGACCTGGTGCTGATCGCCATGAACCAGCGGGGGCTTCAGGACATGCTGAAGAACAAGGTCAAGCTCGGTGCCGACGCTGCTGCCTCAGCGGGCCCGGTTGGGCGTAACGCGCAGGCAGGGACGGACTGGAAGTTGAACGCAGAGTTTCTAAGCTATTCCCGTTCTAAGGGACTGTTTGCGGGTATCGACCTGGATGGCACGGTGCTCTCTCAGAACCAGGCCGACACACGCGCTCTGTATGGAACGGATCTTCCTTTCGATACCATCCTCGGCGGAAAACAGCCGACCCCGGCCGAGGCGCGTCCGTTTGTGCGCACGGTTGCGAAATACTTTGTGGCTGCGAAGAACCAGTAAAGAAGAACCGGTAATGAGCAATTGATTTGGAGGGAAGGGCGGCTTGGTTCAAGCCGTCCTTTCTGTTTTTCGGGGTGCGCGGATTTGGAATCGGTAGACTATAGGCTTGAACGAAGTTGCGCAAACAACGTTACCGGGAGACAAGGTCAGCGTCCGTGAAGCTGCGGAGTTTGCCGTAGTCTGGGTCTTCGTTTATGGTCTTCGCCTGCTTCCACGGGGACTGGCGCGTGCTGTTGGCGCTGCAATTGGTGCAATTGCGTTTCGGGGACTGGGACGGCTGCGGCGAGTGGGCCTTCGCAATCTGGAGCTGGCGTTCCCGGAGATGTCGGCGCAGCAACGCGTGGCGATTCTGAGATCGGAGTATCGCAACCTTGGCTTCCTGCTGGCAGAGTTTTGCAAGATGCCGGACTACACGGCAGCGACAGCGAGCCAGTTTATCCGCTACGAGGGGCTCGAGAACTATCTACGGGCGCGGGAGAAGGGAAAGGGCGTCTTGGTGCTGACAGGGCATCTCGGAGCGTGGGAGTTGTCGAGCTTCTACCACTCTCTGATGGGCATGCCGATGGGCATGGTGATCCGGCGGCTGGACAATCCTTTGGTGGATGCGTTTGTGAACCGGATCCGCTGCCTGAGGGGCAATCGGGTGATCCATAAAGATGATTTTGCGCGGGGGTTGATTGCATCTATGCGCGCGGGAGAGACGGTGGGGATCTTGATGGACACGAATATGACTCCGCCTCAAGGAGTGTTTGTGCCGTTCTTTGGCGTGCAGGCCTGTACGGCGTCGGGGATGGCGCGAATCGCGGCGAAGACCGGAGCGGCGGTGGTTCCGGGGTTTCTGTTATGGGAGAGGACTGAACGGAGGTATGTGCTGCACTTTGGCGACCCGCTGGAGGTAGTCCATACTGGGGACGCCGAGCAGGACGCCCTGGTGAATACGGCGGCGTTTACCGCAGCGATTGAAGGCTATGTTCGACAGTATCCGGAGCAGTGGCTTTGGATGCACCGGCGATGGAAGACCCGGCCTCCGGGCGAAGAGGGGATCTACTGATGGCTCAAAGGAAGGCCAGCATGAGCAAGGTCGCCGACTGGATCGGAGTGAGTGCGCCGCTGCTCGACGTGGAGATCACCGAGGTCTCGAACATTGAGGACGCGGGCGCGGGTTCGGTCGTGTTTGCGATCGATAAGGAGACGCTGACCAAAGCGCTGGAGTCGAAGGCAGGGACGATTCTCGCGAACAGGAGTCTGGAGGACGCGGAGTTGCCCCTCGATCCGCGGGTGTTGTGGGTGGAGGATGCGCGGTACGCATTTGCGTTGGTTGGGCGGAGGTTGCGGGGACGTGGCTTTGAGGCGGGCATACATCCTTCAGCGATGGTTGGCGAGGGTGTGGCGGTCGGCGTGGGAAGCAGGATTGGCCCCGGAGTAGTGCTTGAAGATAACGTGGTGGTGGGTAGCGATTGCAACCTGATGGCGCGGGTAGTCGTGCATACAGGGACGGTGCTGGAGGACCGGGTGGTGGTTCAGGCGGGCGCAGTGCTGGGATCAACTGGGTTCGGATATGCGAGAAACGGAGAGACGGGAGAGTATCTGATCTTTCCCCAGCAGGGGCGGCTGGTTGTGGAGGACGATGTCGAAATTGGAGCGAATACCACAATCGACCGCGGGGCGCTGGGGGAGACGCGAATTGGGCGCGGAACGAAGATCGACAACCTGGTCCACATCGGGCACAACTGCCTGATCGGGAAGAACGTAGTGATTGCGGCTCAGACGGGAATATCGGGATCGAGCGTGGTGGAGGATGGGGCGATCCTAGGAGGGCAGGTAGGCATCGGAGAGCATGCGACGGTGGGGGCAGGCGTGATCCTGGGGGGCGGCGCTGGCGTGTTGAGCGGAAAGAAGATGAGGGGGCCGGGGGAGGTATTCTGGGGGCGGCCAGCGAGGCCTTTGAAGGAGTATCTGAGGGATCTGGCGCGGTTGAAGCGGCGCTAAAATTGATGGTGTGGTTGTGGTGAATTGCGTGGTGGATGATGGCCATTATTGTAGTCGGCGGACACACGAGAAATATCGGGAAGACGAGCGTGGTGGCCGGTCTGATTACGGCGCTGCCTGAGATGCACTGGACGGCTTTCAAGGTGACGCAGTTCGGGCATGGGATGTGCTCAGCCAACGGAGAGCCATGCGATTGCGAGACGGCAGAGCACACGGTCGCGGTGAGCGAAGAGCGCGCGGGTGGAGATAGCATGACGGATTCAGGGCGGTATCTGGCGGCCGGTGCGGTAAGGTCGTTCTGGGTGAGAACGCGACAGGGGGATCTGTCGGATGCGATGCCGCGAATCCGCAAAGAGATCGCACTGGCGGAGAATGTCATAATCGAGTCGAACAGCATCCTGCGATTTTTGCGGCCGGATTTGTATCTAAGCGTGCTCGATCCCGAGACGGCGGACTTCAAGGAGTCGGCGAAATATTTTCTGGACCGGGCGGATGCGGTGCTGGTGCCTGAAGGCAAGCTCGGTCGGCCGGAGTGGAAGGGCGTCTCGCTAAAGCTGCTGGAGGGAACGCCGGTGCTGGCGATGCGGCCTCCGATTTATGTAACCGATGAGGTGGTGCGGTTTGTGAGAGCGCGGCTGCGGGCCGCCGTGGTTGTGTAAGTGTGGTCTCGGGTGATGAACGGATAGTGGGGAATTCTGGCTAGACCGATTGGACCGGAAGAAGCATGATGTCCTCAACCAGGCCCACCTCTTTTTGAACAAAAGGTTCGGCATAACGCACTCCGGCGAGCAACCCATAGTGTCGCGCTTCGGCCAGGGTCCGTTCGCGGATCTCCTCTTCGGGAACGAAGAGTCCGCCGCCCTGAGATTGAGTGGCATATTGCGAGCGATAGGCAAGTAGGGACTGCAAGCGCTGCTCAACGAACGGTGTGATATCAACCACGAAGCTCGGACGAACGTCGGCATAGAGGCTGGCGTAGAGAATCTTGAAGGGGCGATGCGGCGAGTTGGGCTCGCCCGGAGTTTCGACCTTGGCGAGGCCACTGACGAAGCACGCTTCGTAGCCCAGGGTGGCGGTGGTGTAGTGGTCGGGGTGGCGGCCCTGCCAATAGGGCAGGATGACGACGCGAGGACGCAGGCGGCGCAGCGCAGCGGCGATCTTTAGCCGGTTCTCGTAGCTGTTCTGAACGTTCCCGTCCGGCAGGTCCAGAGCCTCGCGGTGGGCAACGTTGAGGATGCGGGCTGCGGCAGAGGCCTCTGCCGCACGGTCGGCGGCGGTGCCGCGAGTGCCTGACTCGCCCTGCGTAAGGTCGAGGATGCCCGTACGCCAGCCGCGGGCATTCATGGCGAGCAGCGTGCCACCGCAGGTCTGTTCTACGTCGTCGCGGTGGGCAGCGATCGCGAGAATGTCAACCAGCGTTGAGCGCTGCACTGTGAGCTCTGAATCGGGCTTGATTTGAGAGCTCATGGCTGAAAACTCATAGCAGGTTAGTTGTCGGCGTCTGTCACGGCGTCCATATAAGCGACGTCGAGGGCTGTGCCTTGAACAATAATGTTCACGTTATTGATCTCAGAGCCGTCGACGGTATTGAACGCGTGGACCTGGCCGCCGTACGCGGTGTAGACCTTGTGGAAGTTCTGCACCCAGCACAGGCCCGTGAGGTCACCGTAGTAATACTGGTTCTGGTTGGTGTTGGGGAAGGGAACGGGAACGGGTGATGTAGAACTCTGCGTGACGGCGGGAACGATAGATACAGTCAGAGCACCCATGTCGAAGCGGGTGAGACAGTTGTAGTTCGCGCTCTGGTCCGTGGGCTGATTCGCTGCGATCTCTTGGGCTGCACGGCTGGCGCGCTCGCCGGTAGCGCAGAACTGGGAGCCGATCCACAGCGTGTTGTCGTCGGCGAAGAGCATCTTCGAGTGGTTGCCGTCGGAGATAGAATATTTGCCCGTCACGGTATTAGTTGCGAGGCTGATCGTGGACAGGTTGCCGGCGAAGAGGCCGTCCGGCTGCAGTTGCTGGCCGGAGACGTAGAGCGTAGTCCCGTTGGAGACGGCTGCGGTAACGCCGCCGGGGACAAGGACCTGGTTGGCGAAGGCGGAGGCATCAGGCACGGCGGTGGGGATCTTGTTGTACTCGAGCACGCCCGGCTGCAGATAGGTGACGCTGGAGGTGGTTCCACCGCACTCCTGGCCGCAGTTGAGCACGTAGGCCGCAGTTCCATCGAGTGAGAAGTAAGCTCCCGTGGGGCGATCGAAGGCGTTGGCGTGGCTTCCTGTGTTCACGGGGACGATGCAATAGACGGGGAGGTTGAAGGGCTGGCAGTCCGCCGCGCCAATTGCGGCAATCGCCGCAGTGGAGGTCGGGTACTGGTTGGAGTTTAGCTTGACCAGCCGGTAGATCGTGTTGGAGTTGCGCACCATGGCCAGCACGACCGTGTCGCCTTGATTGACAACGACCTGGAAGACGTTCGGAAGGACCAGAGGGTAGCTCTGGCCTGTGGTGTTGTCGATAACAGCGAGCTGGCCGATGCTCTCCTCGGCGGAGTAGATATGGCCGGCGTTGGTGGGGATGGCGAGGCCGGTGGACAGCGCTGGGAAGGTGCCTGCAGAGCCCGTGACGGACTCCTTGCCGTAGTTGACGATCTGGACGTCGCCCTTGGCGCTGGAGTAGACGAAGCCTGTGATTTCAGCGGGGAAGTTGAGGATGAGGTTGGGAAAGCCGGAGGCGTAACCGGAGATAGAAAACGAGGTTCTGGTGTTCTCGACGTTGCTGCGAATATCGCGCTTGGCATCGAGAATCTGCAGGGAGCCCGTGGTGCCGCCATTGGCCGTGACCCCTACCATGACGCGGTTGGCGAGCAGGCTCGGTGGTATCGGCCGGTTAGCGAAGGTAAACGTGGGAAACTTATACGCCAGGTAATTGGAGCTATGGCAGGAGGTGAGGCCGGCGGTCGCGAAAGCGACCAGGAGGCCGCAGATGATCTGGGCGCGGAAAGACTGTGCAAAGAGACTTCGATTCATCAACGGTGAGAAACTCCAACCTGAGCATTACGGCGTGTTTGGCGGCCACTGCCCTGTGCCGAGTATAACAAAGGAAACAGCGCGGGAAAGGCCTGGAGTCAGTGGAAGCGGGCAGTTGCAGAGGCAAGTTTGGAGCGCGTCCGGGTGGTGGCTTAGGATGAAAGGAGCAGCTGGAGACGATCATGGCAGACGGTTTGGACAAAGCACAGGAAAGTTCCGGTCCCGGATACGCTGCAGTCGATAGACTGTTTGCCGGCGCGACCGTGCTCTGTGATGGTGCGATGGGCACGATGCTCTATGCGCGGGGCGTGTTCATCAACCGCTGCTATGACGAGTTGAACCTCTCGCAGCCGGAGCTGGTCCGCGAGATCCATGCGGAGTATCTCCAGGCAGGCGCCGAGGTTATCGAGACCAACACCTTTGGCGGAAACGCGTTTCGCCTGGAGCTGCATGGGCTGAAGGACAAGGTCCGTGAGATCAATATGGCCGGCGTGCGGCTGGCGCGGGAGTGCGTGAACCAGATACGGGACAAGCAGGCCTGCGAGGCGTTTGTCGCGGGAGCGATCGGGCCGCTGGGAGTAAGGCTGGAGCCGCTGGGCAAGGTTGGCCTCGATGAAGCACGGGCCGCATTTGAGCAGCAGATCCGGGCGCTGGTTGAGGGTGGGCCGGGCGTCGGGGCCGACCTCCTGATAATCGAGACGATGACATCGCTGGCCGAGGCCGAGCAGGCGATCCTCGCCGCCCGGAGTGTGGCTCCCGGCGTTCGCGTGGTGGTAATGATGACCGTCGACGAGGAGGGTAGTTGCCTCGACGGCGCTCCGGCCGAGACGGCTGCGATAAAACTGACCGAGTGGGGCGCGGACGCAGTCGGCTGCAACTGCAGCTCGGGCCCAGCGACCGTGTTGAGTGTGATTGAACGGATGCGCCCGGTGACGACGAAGCCGCTGGCGGCGATGCCGAATGCCGGGATTCCACGCGCGGTGGAGGGTCGCACGATCTATCTCACCTCGCCGGAGTACATGGCGAGCTTCACACGCAAGCTGGTGAAGGCGGGCGCGAGCATTGTGGGCGGGTGCTGCGGGACGACTCCAAGCTACACGCGGGCGATGAAGAGTTACCTGCGAGCAATGGACGCGATGGACGGCGGCATCCAGGTGATGGAGCAGGCGAGCTCGAGTAAAGCTGCGAGCAAAGCGGCGATTAAGGCGACGAGCAAAGTAGAACCGCCGGTGCTGGCAGAGCGGTCGAAGATTGGCGCGATGGTGGCAGCCGATGAGTTCGTCACCATGGTGGAGATTGTGCCGCCAAAGGGGATCGACTGCAGCAAGGAGCTCGACGGTGCGGCAATGTTGCACAAGCTGGGAGTAGACGCGATCAACGTGCCGGATTCGCCACGCGCCAGTGCGCGGATGAGTGCGCAGAGCTTGTGTGTGCAGATCCAGCAGCACGTGGGGATCGAGACGATTCTGCACTACACCTGCCGCGACCGGAATGTGTTGAGCATTCAAAGCGACCTGCTGGGCGCTTCGTCAATCGGGTTGAAGAACATTCTCTGCCTGACTGGCGATCCGCCAAAGCTTGGCAACTATCCGAACGCGACGGCGGTCTTCGACGTGGACGCGATCGGGCTGGTGAACGTCGTCCACAATCTGAACTACGGTTTGGACATCGGCAGCAACTCGATTGGAGCCTCTACCGGCTTCACGATCGCAGTGGCGGCGAACCCCGGCGTGCAGGATATGGACCAGGAGGTGCGGCGCTTCGCCTTCAAGGTGGAAGCGGGCGCGGAGTACGCGATCACGCAGCCAGTCTTCGATCTGCGCGTGCTGGAGGAGTTCCTGCGACGGATTGAAGGCTTCCGGATTCCCGTGATCGCCGGTATATGGCCGCTGACCAGCCTGCGCAACGCAGAGTTTATGAAGAACGATCTGCGCGTGAGCATGCCCGAAGACATCATGGCGCGGATGGCGGCGGTAACGACTCCCGAAGCTGGACGAGCCGAGGGCGTGAAGATCGCACAGGAGATGCTGGCGGAGGCAAGGCCGATGGTGCAGGGAGTCCAGGTGAGCGCGCCGTTCGGGCGATATGGCGTCGCCGCGGACGTGCTAGGTCTGAGTGGAGATGACGAGGAAGGTCTGGTTGCGTAATGGCTAACTTCGAGGAGCAGTTGACGGCATTGGAGAGCGTGGTGGAGAGGCTGGAGCGGGGGGAGCTCTCGCTCGATGAATCAGTCCGGCTATTCGAAGAAGGGGTGAAGCTCTCGAACGCCTGCAAAAAAGAGCTGGAGGCCGCCGAGGGAAAGATTCAGCTCCTGGCAGAGCGAGGGGCCGGTGGAATGAAGACCGCCATCAATCTGGATGTAGAGGAAGATGTCGAAGAGAGTGAAGATGGGGAGTAGGGACACCTCCAATCAACGCTGATGAGGACTAGTTGTCCAGAAGCTCAGAGTCGAATCTCCTGAATATCGCTTGAAGAGTAGGAGTACTTCGATCAGACGTCGCATGAATCTCTTGAATCAAGCGAAAGATGTTTGAGGTCATGACGAGGAGATATCGAGCAGGTTCAGGCCCCGGATTCCAGTAAGTATGTGGCGTGTTGCGTGGCACAAAGACCGCAGATCCAGCTCGCGCTTCGACCTCATCGTCTCCTACCTGCACGAAAAGTGTGCCTTCGAGCACGTACCAGGCCTCGTCATCGTTATGATGCAAGTGTCGTGGGGCAATGAGGCGAGGCGGTCCGGTATATCCACCTGGATCTTGCCACTCGGCAATCACAAAGGCGTCATCGGGAGATCCGATGGTGTGTCCACGTAGCAGCGGAGCTGTCTTTGGCGAATTCATTCTGCAAGTGGCCCTAATGTAGGGACTGCCGGAAGTTAATGCAAACGTAGTGCCCAACTCTCGCAGGATTCGAAGTTAGGAGATAACTTTGTTCTAGCGGTCGCGGGTGGTGACGAAGCCGGGCACCCAGAGCAGTGCGCGCTTGGCCTCGGAGTTGGGTAGCTCGGCGATGGTGAGGCGGGCGGCCTCGGCGTAGGCGCAAGCGGTGTCCATCGCGTAGTCAATGGAGCCGTGTCGGTGCAGAATCTCCAGAATCTGCGGATGGGAGACGTTTTCGAAGCTGCGGTCGGCAAGCACCGTGCGGATAGCCTCGCGGTCGGCTCCTGTCCCGCGTTCAAGGGCGTGGATCACAGCAAGGGTGGCCTTGCCTTCGCGCAGGTCGCTCGCTACAGGCTTGCCGAGCACGTCTTCCGCGGCGGTGAGGTCAAGAACGTCGTCGACGATCTGAAACGCGAGCCCAAGGTTGCGGCCGTACTCTCCAAGCTGCGCCTCGATCTCGTCGTGGTCGCCGAATCCATGCCCAGGCGTAATGGCCGCGCCAAGCTGCATCGAAACCTTGAAGAGACAGGCAGTCTTGCGGAAGATGAGGTCGAAGTACTCCTCTTCGTTGATCAGATGGCCGAGCTTCTGCATCTGTAGCAGCTCGCCCTCAACCATCTGCTGCGTCAGCGAAATCAGCAACTCAAGCACGCGAAAGTTGCGCTCTTCAAGCGCCGAGCTGAACGCCTGCATGTAAAGCCAGTCGCCGGCAAGCACGCACTTCGAGTTCCCCCACGTGGTATTCGAGGACGGCCGTCCCCGTCGAGTATCGGCCTCGTCGATGATGTCGTCGTGGACCAGCGTAGCCGTGTGCAGCATCTCAACCACAGCGCCCAAACGAATGCGGCTCTGGCTCGTGCAGCCAAGCGCCTTCGCCGAGAGCAGAAGAAGCAACGGCCGAATACGCTTGCCACCCCCGGCGATCAGATACCGAGCGATGTCGGTAATAACCTCCACCTCGGAGGCCGACTGCCGCGCAAAGTCCTGTTCAATCGCGGCAAGGTCGTCACGGAGGAGGTCGAAGACCTCGGCTGCGGTCGCGATGGAGAGCGTACTCACGTATGGAATCAGAGTATCAGGATGCGGATTTAGCTTCAGGAACTTACTCGAAAATCGCCGAGAAATGTTGGTCCGGCCAAGAGACAAACCAATCCTGCCCAATCCGGGTGGATGCGGGCTCAGTTGGAGCGGAAGTTAGTAAACTGCAGCTCCACGCCGATGTCTTTGCCGCGCAGCAGCGCCATAATCTCCTGCAGCGTATCGCGGTCCTTGCTTACCACGCGGACGGTATCGCCCTGAATGCTCGCCTGCGCCTTCTTCTTCGAGTCCTTGATCGCCGCGACGATAATCTTCGCTTTCTCCGACGGTATCCCCTGCACCAGCTTGATCTTCTGTCGCACGCTGGAGTTGGCCGCCGGCTCGACCTTCTCGAACTCGAGGTTCTTCAGCGAAACCCCCCGTTTGACCAGTTTCTGCGAGAGAATCTCGATCACCGCCTTGAGCTTGTAATCGTCCTGGCTCGCAAGCTGAATCGTGTCGCTGCCCTCGAGTTCGATCTTCGACTTCGAATCCTTCAAATCGAACCGCGCATGGACCTCCTTCGAGGCCTGGTCGATGGCGTTTTTCACTTCCTGAATCTCTACCTTGCTCACTACGTCGAAGCTGTTATCGGATGCCATAGGTGTCTTCTTTCTCTGTACTTTATCGATCTCTATTATGTCAGCGCCAGGGTCGCTCAGCGAGTTGCGGCAAACAGATTCCTGAAATTCGCGCTGGTGAGCGTTGCCAGTTCCTCTGGTGAGATGCCGCGAAGCGCGGCCAGGGCTGCCGCGGTATGGGTAACCAGTGCCGGTTCATTGCGCTGCCCGCGCAGCGGAATCGGCGCAAGAAAAGGAGCGTCCGTCTCGACCAGGATGCGATGGCCGGGTGCAAGTAGCGCAGCATCACGTATGGCCTGCGACTTCGGATAAGTGAGATTGCCGGCGAAGGAGAGGTAAAAGTTGGCGGCGAGCGACCGCTCGGCCTGCTCCACCGTGCCCGAAAAGCAGTGCATGATGCCTCCAAGCCCGATCGGCGTCCAGTGCTCGGCGATCAGCGCAAGCAAATCCTCCCATGCATCGGCCGCGCCGAACTTCTCCTTAGCCTGCGGAGTAGCCAGTTCGCTGGTGCGGCAGTGAATCAGGATCGGCTTCCGAATCTTGGCCGCGAGCCTCATTTGCGCAACGAACGCCTCCTCCTGCACAGCGATCTCGGGATTATCGAAGTGGTAGTAGTCCAGGCCGATCTCGCCGACAGCAATGCATCGTTGATCGGCAGCCAGAATAGCCAGTTTTTCAAGAGCCTCTGGACCAGCGCTCGCCGCCTCCTGAGGATGAATGCCCGCGCTCGCATAGATGGTGGGCAAACCAGCGCCGTTGGTCGCTTTTGCGATCTCGAGCGCCTGGTGCATCGTATCCGGGCCTTCCCCAATCCCGATGGCGAGAATCGTATCGACGCCGACATCGTAGGCACGGCGAAGCACCTCGTCGCGGTCGTCGGTGTAGAAGTCAAGATGAGCATGGGTATCGGTCAGCGGCATGGTGTTGTATTCAGAGAGCAGGCCTCAATCGCTTCATTCGATCAAATGAGTTAACGTTGGTTGGAGTGCTGTATCAGTGCGTCGAACTTGTTTCAGTATAAGGATTTTGAAAGTGTAAGTTGGGAGGAGCAGGATGAGAGACCGAACGAGTTTGGTTTTGGCCGTGACGCTGTTGGCGACGGCAACAGTATGCGCACAAGCGCAGACCCCGACGCAGACCCAGACCGAGAAGCCTGAAGCAGGCGCGCAGCCCGCGTCCAAGGTATTTGCGTATGACCAGATGCCGGCAAAAAAATCGCCGAATGGCACGGAGAGCCGGAGCACCCCAAGCTTTACCCTGGTGACCGGCGAGGCCGTAGGGATGCATGAGTCCGTGCAGCCGGCTGGCGCCCCTCCGGTGGCGTTGCACGCCATCCATCACTCGGAGCTCATCCTGATCCAGGAGGGCTCGATGATCTTCGAGCATGACGGCAAACAGGAAAAGGCGGCGCCGGGCGACATGATTTACGTGGCCGACGGGACAACGCACAGGGTGACGAACGTCGGGACCGTCCCGGCAAAGTACGTCGTGGTGCAGATCGGCGGAGACACAAAGAAGTAGTCTGCCGAATGGTTTGATAGTTGCCGATAAAGAAATAACCGGAGCTAAAGAAGCTGCTGAAAAATCCATCTCTTTGCTTTTGGGATTAAGCGTGGGGCTTCAGCCCCACGAACAAGGGTCGCCTTGAATGGGCTTTAGCCCCGGGCCCTCTTCCGATTCGTCTCACACGATATCGAGCGCATGTTGGATCACCGGGAACGATAGAACGTGACCAATATAGTTCGCAGCGCGTAATATGTCCGCATGAAAAATATCAACCGTCGTGAACTCTGTGTAGCGCTCTCGGCCTTCGCGGCCCTGGGCAGTGTGATGGCCGAAGCGCAGGCTGGCGCCGCGGCCGGGCCAGATGGCAAGCTCTCGAAGTCCGTCGTCTTCAACTACGACCAGCTTCCGGTGAAGCAGAACGCAAACGGAGGCGCGGGGCGTCAGGTGCTCTCGGGGACCCTGCCCACCGGCGAGTTCGTCGAGGTTCACGAGACAATGCTTCCGGCAGGAAAGATGCCACACCCGCCGCACAAGCACAGCCACTCCGAGTTCCTCCTCATCCGCGAGGGCAACCTCGAATTCATCAACGACGGCAAGCCGGAGCCGGTCGGTCCTGGCGGAGTCGTCTTCACCGCGTCCAACGTGATGCACGGCCTGAAGAACGTAGGCACCACAGCGGCGAACTACTTCGTAGTCGCAGTAGGCGTGCAGAAGAAAGAGAGCTGAAAGGTAGCGATGGGCAATGAGCAATGAGTTTTATCCTCAAAGCCCATAGCTCACTGCTCAAACTGAAAAGCTCGTCGCTTGATTCCAGCAAAGCCGATGAGGCCGAGCACGCCGGTCATGAGCAGAGCCACGCTGGAGGGTTCGGGTGTGGCTGCTGAGGCCTCAGGAGTGATCGTAAGGGTGTAGAGGACAGGGGGGTCGAGAGGCAAGAGAAAATTGTTCTCCTGATGAAGAGTGTAGGTACCTGGGATAAACGTGGGGACTACATCAAATGGCAAGTACGGCAGTGGGTTGGATGCGGGTACGAAATCGAAGTTGATGAACATCGGGCCACTCAGATAGAGCTGCGGAGATCCGAAGGTTGAGGAAGGGACGCCAAGAATCAGGCTCACCCGGGGAAAAAACGGGGAGTAATAGTCGCCCGCTTCGACAATCGTTACCCCGTCGATGGTGGTGGGAGCGGTCTCGGCGAAGAAGTCGAAGAGCGAGTAATCGCGAAAGCTTGTAGTGGCGGGCAGAGAGTAGGTGATGGTGTGGCCGTTGCCGGTAAGGACGAAGTCGTCGATGGTGTCGGCGTGGGCGGCTAGAGGGAGAATCAAGGCAGAGGCAGAGAGGGCGAGGGTGAAGAGAGCTTTGCGCATCGAGGGATTCCCTTCGTTCAATTTGGTGGACCAAGGATGCGTCAGACGGGGGCAGAGGTCAAGTGAATTCGCTGAATCAGCAATGGCCTTGAACTCAAAGCCCATAGCTCACTGCTCAAAACTGAAAAACAGTGAGTCTGGGCCCAAAGTCCACTACCTTATCTCTACTTTTAGAGAGTGTCTTGATAAATCGGCGTTCTTGCATCTAGCAGACGCTCCGCCTGCAGAGCGACGATCCCTGCTGGATGCCCTCTGCGATGCGTCGCGGACTGCGGCTCCTCTCCGCCACTCTGCTCACCCCGTTGGCCCGATATCGGTTCAGCCAAGAGATCTTGTCGGCCGCGAGATGCCGAATTCCTCGCACAAATCCCGCGTAAGGCTCAGCTCACTCTGGCGGCTGGATGCTAAGTTTCTGAAAACAGTATGCTACAGGATTGTCTGAGATGGTTTTCATGGTATCCAAATGTATGACACTAAAGTTACATTCCCACGGCGCCGGTTTCGGTATGAAATGGGTAAACTTTAATGAGCGAATGGCAAATGGTGAATCTCATTTAGGATTTGCATTCGTGAAGATTCTAGGGGCTTGGGAGTTTGGATGCGGATATTGACCGGAAGAAGCTTCGCGGTAGCAGCGGCGGCGATGGTGGTTGTGTTTGGGGTGAGTGGGTCGTCGTGGGCCAGGACAGTGAAGACGCGGATGCATGCAGGGCTCAAAACTTCGATGCATCTGAAGACACCGGCGGCGATGATGCATGGGGAAGAGGTCGTGCCGGGGGTGATGCCGGCTGAAATAGCGGCCAGTGGGGCTGCGACGGAGGTTCCGGAAGATGGGAAACCGTATCAGCTGAAGATGACGAATCTGCATACGGGCGAGAGCCTGGATATTGTTTATCGGATTGGGAATACGTATCTGCCGGATGCGCTGGAGAAGCTGAACTACTTTTTGCGCGACCACAATACACAGGATGTGAGCAACTACGATCCCAAGGAGTTTGATGTACTGCATGCGATGATGGCGCGGCTGGGGAAGTTGAACAGTGCGATTGAGATTGTGTGCGGGTACAGGACTCCGGAGACAAATCAGGCGCTGCGGCACAACGCTCCGCAGACCGGGGTGGCCGAGCATAGTCAGCATATGGAAGGACATGCGATCGATCTTCGGGTGCCGGGAGTTGCGACGGCGAAGCTGCGGGATGCGGCGCTTTCGCTGAAGGCGGGTGGGGTTGGATATTATCCGGTGAGCCAGTTTGTGCATGTGGATGTGGGGCCGGTACGGGAGTGGGTGTTTGGATCGAAGCAGCGCAGGACGATCATTGCTCAGACACGCCGGGCTCATTCGAGTCATAGCTCGGGGGCTGTTGCGGGGGAGTAGTTTCCTGACGTTGGGTCTCTACCCCCCCATCCGGTCAAAATCGCGCAAAGTCTTCGAAAGAAATGACTTGGGTTCGGACTTTCCTGTTCTCAACTGCTCAAATAGGAAGTCTGCGGCGAGGTAGTTCTCGCTGTTCGGGTTCTCCGGACGCCACGAATGTCAAGTGCGGTCCGTTACGCTTTGTGCTGACGGCGGGATTCGGTGGGAAAACTGAAATATACTTCGCCGCATGGAGTCTCTGCGGCGCCAACTCAGGGAGGCAAGGTGGGGTCTGCCCCTGGCGCGGTCTCTCGCTGAGGAGATTGCCGGTGATAAGGTTGGCGTTCGGGTGCTGGTACGTGAGCTTTTTGGCGAGGATGCCGAGGTCAGGAAGCGGGCGGCGGATGTGGCTCGGCGAGTTACCGAGCGAGATGGCAGGCTGCTTGAACTGTATGCCGATGAGCTTGCCGGGTTGCTGGAGACGCTGCCGGTAGAGGAATCGCGGACGCGGTGGCATCTTGGGCTGGTGGTGCCGCGGGTGGCGCATACTCGGATGCAGCGGTTGCGGGCGGCGCGGACGATGTCGCTGCTGGCGGAGGACGAGAGCAATGTGGTTCGGTGCTCAGCGGTGGAGGGGCTTGGGTTGCTGGTGCTGCAGGAGGCTTCTCTGCGGGATGAAGCGGAGGAGATGATTGAGAGGTTTTTGCGGGAGGGGACGAAGGCGATGAAGTCTAGGGCGCGAGCGGTGATGCGGCTTTGGTCGAGGAGTGAACGGAGTAAGAAATGACTATTGTGGTCAGAATGACTGGCTTTGCGCAACAGGTTCCAAATGGTCCGGGAGTGAACGATCTTCAGGCCAGATGGCAAGTACGGACAAACAAAGACATCAAAAGACAATCGCAAGCGAAACTTTTTCTCGCTATCGATGTCTACACTCAAAGTAGGATAGTCCGATGCAGGCGATCCTCCTGAGGGAACACGAATGGCCCACAGCCTGAAATACTTCGCGGTTACGCTGATGCTTCTTGTTGCGCTCAGCTTTGCCTTTGAGCGCCAAGCCCACGCCTATGTCGATCCGGGCTCCGGGCTCTTGATCTTTCAAGGCATTAGCGCGGTCTTCTCCGGAGCGTTGTTTTACTTCCGTCGCCGCCTAAGGAATCTCTTCGTCAAAGCTCCCAAGAGTATCCCGCAGTCCAGCCGCCCATCGTAGAGCGCCGTTGACATCGGTGAGAAGCGGCCTATAGCCTCCTTCCTGGAGTGCGCCATCCATCGCTGCGCCTGCGCAAATCCTCCTCTATCCCATCTGAAATGGCCTGTGCGCATGCGCATCCGTGTTACCTCGCCTTGAAAGAAAACAGGCCGTGAAGCCCCTCACCCATCCCATCACGGTCGCCTTTGGCCTTGCGAACTTGTATCTGCTCGACCTCACCGGTCCTCTTATCTCCCCCGAACACGATCTTATCCATCATCTCGTCGGTTCGTCCTCCTCCGTCATCATTCCAATCATCGTCTACGTCATTACACTCTCCCTGCTCCTCACAGCGCCTCAACGACGTGGACTGACGAAGATCAGTCCGCCAGCCACGGCGGTGAGTTCGACTCCCGCCCCGGTTACATCGTTAAGCTCCCTAACCAGCAAACCCTTGCTCGGCATCGACCAACCCTTTTCTGCAGTCTCGACTCGTGCATTGCTCGACGCCTTGACCCAGAACCATCTGCAGACTCCCGCCGATCTCCAAACCTGGGCCAGCCAGAAAAAATAATCTCCGTTGTTGCGTGCGATACCCCAAAGCCCGTTATTCAGATTTGTTAATCGAGAAGTACACAGAACCGACTTGATCACTTACCGTCTCTCTGACCAAGCGCTAATGTAGGAGGTGCTCTGGCGTTCCGCGCCTCCGAAATCATGATGCGTGTGAACGCCCCAATCCCGGCCCTTTTGGCATTTGCAGCACTGCATCTTTTTCCCGTCGATAGCCTGGCTAGGCCAACGCACCATCTTGTCCACAAAACCACAACCGTCGGTTCGGCTCACCGGAAGCCCGTCGATGAACCCGTCCACCTCTCCAGAAGACACCCCGCTACTTCAACCAGGCACGTACACACCCGGCTGGCCGTAGCCAAACCCGTTCCTGTGGTCAGTGTCATCCGGTCCACCACCGAAAGGCCGCTGCTGCCCAGCGTGGAGGAGGTCGTCTCAACTCCGGTTATCCTGCCCACCCTCTACAACAAGCGCGGTCGCCTCATCGTTCCTCCACCGCTCAAGGGCTCCCACGAGATACTGATCCACCAGAATGAGGTGGCTGACCGCGATGGCCTCAATCGTATCCAGAATGACGAAGACCTTCTAGACATGCGAAACCAACGGCTCCTCGTCTCCCTTCCCACCAGCAATGCCCTGGAAATCGATGAGCGCCTCCCCGTGAATCGCCGCTACTGTCGTCCCTGGACTGCGCAGTTTCTCGCTACGCTGGCCCGCGCCCACTACGCGCACTTCCATACTCCGCTACAGGTCAACTCCGCCGTCCGCACGGTCGAATTCCAGCAACGTCTGGTGCATATCAATGGAAATGCGGCCCCGGCTGAAGGTGATACGGCGTCTCCCCATCTCACCGGGCAGGCAATCGACATTGCCAAGCATGGCCTCTCCCTCACTGAGATCGCCTGGCTGCGCGGCTACCTTCTGCCCCTCGTGCAGGAGGGCAAGGTCGACGTGGAAGAGGAGTTCCAGCAGGCCTGCTTTCACATCAGCGTGTACAAAAAATATCTCCCACCTACTGCCCCCGGCCGCAATCCAGGCATCTCGCATCACAATGGAACAGCTGCGTTAGCTGCGGCCCTGCGCTAGATCAAACAGCCTCGCGAGACCCACTCTGCCAGCTCGCATACGCCGCATCCAGTGCGCGCATGTTGGTAACACCATCTTCACCTGATGCGGCGAAGATCTGCACACCTCGGAATGCCAGCGCAAAACTATCCAACATCCGCGTATACCCATCCCCATTGTCAACCGTGACCGTCTCGACAGGCTCACCAGCCTTGCGCAATACGAGCTGAACTGGCCGATCTACGGTCAAGCCATTCTCGGCAATCAGCACACCATCACTCCCTGTCACTTCCACCAAGGTCCGGTACGGTGCCCGCGCACTCGCCGTCACATTCGCATACACTCCGCCGGTCATCTCCAATTGGAGCGAAGCAATTGCCTCCACCTTCCCCGATGATTCATCTTTTCGCGCAACAGTGCTGACGCTTCTTACATCCTCATCCAATATGAAGCGAAGCGCGTCGATGCAATGCACCCCAACATCGGCAATCGGCCCGCCACACGCCAGAGTCGGATCCGTAATCCATTTCCTGGGCGCCTGCGCGGCTGGATAGGAGTACTGCGCATGGGCAAGCTGCGGCTTGCCAATACGACCAGCCGCAATCTGCTCCCTCATCCACTCCAGGCTTCGGTTGAAGCGAAAATTTTGCGCTACGCCGAACAGCCTCCCCGCTGCTCTGGCCGCAGCGGTCATCTCCTCGGCCTCGGCGGCGTTCATTGCCAGCGGCTTCTCACACAGCACAGACTTCCCATGTCGCAGGGCCAGCAATGTGTCGTCCCGGTGCATCGCATCCGGCGAAGTGATAAAGACGACATCGACTTCAGGTGAGGAACATAGCGCCTCGGGGGTAGGGAAGCAGTGAGGAATGTTGTACTCGGCGCAGTTCTTGAGGGCTGCAGCGTGATCCCTTCGCCACATCCCAATCAGCACTGCCTGCTCACATCGCGAAAAGGCAGGTAGAAGCCGGCGAACCGCATGATGTCCAAAGCCAAGAATCGCAAAACGCACCCGTGACTGCGTCATGATCTCTCCAGGTTGCCAGGTTCTAGTGCGCACCGTTCTTGAAGATCTCTTCGGCGAAGAAGTTCTCCACCTTGGCCTCATCGTGCACCATCTCCAGATAGGCGGCCTTCAATAACTGCGACCGGCCATCGCGCAGTTCCTGCCGGATCGCCTGTTGCACCCGGGGATCGTTAAGATCGCGCTGCCCGGGAGCATCACGCGAGAGCAGCTTGTAGATTGCATATCCCACCGGTTTTTTGGTCTGCCCATCGAGCACCGGAAGGATCTCCGTTACCTCGCCAGCCTTCAGTTTCGTGATCGCATTGAAGACGGCAGGATCAGCAGCATGCATCTGTGATTCACCGACAAAGCCCCTATCTCCGCCGTTCGGCGCTGTCTCGGGCTGCTCGGAAAAATTCATCGCGAGAGTGCCAAAGTCCTCGCCGCTGTCGAGCCTGTTCTTCAGCGCCTGGATCTTCCTCTTTGCATCCGTGTCGTTCGTTGCCTTACTGTTCTGCAGGTTGCCCGGCTGCGTCGACGGCAGGCTGGTCACCTGGATCTCCGCCAGATGATATCGAGTCTCTATCAGATTGAACTCAGCTTTGTGCTGGTTGTAGTAAGCGGCCACGTCAGCGTCCGTAACCGTAATCTTCGAGTTGATCTCTTTATTGATCAGCTTCGTAATCGTGAGGTTTTTTCGCAGGGCGCGCTTCAAATCGTCGACTGTCTGATTGCTCGCCTTCAGCCGCTCCTGGAATTGCTCCTCGGTGTAGGGGGCCTTCATCTCGGCGAACTTTGCATCCACCTCTTCATTCGTCGCAGTCAGATTCATCTTCTCAGCACGCTGCTGGACGATCTCCTGGTCGATCAGCACGCGCAGAACGTTCAACCGCAACGAATCGGCCGCATCCTGTGAAAGTTGCTGTTGTGGGGCCTCGCCAAGCTGCTCTTTGTAACCCTTATCCAGCTCCGACCGCATAATCGCGCGACCATTCACAGTAGCAACCACATCGGCGCTATGTCCGCGATTGCAGCCCGCAACTGCCAACAACCCGGCAACCAGAATCAGTGCGACAGGAAAGGAAACCTGACGAAAGGAGCGCATGATGAAGGACCGATTGGCATCGGTCGATAATGTTGGCACGTCCTGCATCTCCTGCATTCAATCTCCTGCATTCTTCTACTAGTTGCCGGGCTTGGTCGCCGGCGGGTTTTGAGGCTGTGGCTGAACAGGGGCCGGTGGCGTTGGTGGCGGCGTCTGGCCTGAGGCAATCAGCGCGTTATCGATCATACGGTATACATACTCCAGCGGTAGAGCCCCTTCCACCTTTTCTCCGTTGATAAAAAGCGCCGGGGTCGAGTCCACGCCCAGCGATTCGCCCAGCTTCATCGAAGCCTTGATCGCCGTATCGTCCTGTTTAGTGATGCACGCATTCAGAGTGTCGGCGTTCAGCTTCTGCCGCTTCCCTTCGTCGCGCGCCAGCGAATCGAGCGTATCATTCGCTTTCGCCAGGCTCTTTTCTTCGCCGCCCATCTCCGCGGCATGCGCGTGGATATAGTCCACGAGATTCCAGTAGCCCGCCGGGCTCTGCGTGCCGACGCAGTTCGTATCGATCGCCGCACGCATCGCCCACGGATGTTGATCAAGGGGAAAGTCACGGTAAACGATATGGATCTGGTCCTTGTACCGCTCCGTCAATGCGGGAAAAAGCTGCTGATGCATCTTCGCGCAGTACGGACACTCCAGGTCGTCGAAGCCAACGATCAACACTGGAGCATTCGCCGGTCCACCCCGCGCCGGCCGTCCATCTCCGCTTACCAGTAGCTTCGGGTCCTTGCTGATGTCGTACTTGTTGAACTGCCCCAGTGTCTTGCCGTCTGTCGAAAGCAGAAACGCCACCGGCTTGCTTGTTTTTCCGTCCGTCGTGAAGGTCACGCTGATCTCATCGAAGCCCGGCACATCGCTCTTCGTCCGCGGACCGATGTGAATATCGTAGTTGGCGGGCACGGAGGACTTTGACCGAATCAATACCTCGACTCGACGCGCAAGCTCCGGAGAAAGCTTTCCCGAAGCCTCCGTAGGAGGCTGTGCGTGGCAACCAAGAGCAGCCAGCGTAAGGGCAAAAATCAGGGCACGGAGGGGCTTCGCAACAGTAGGCACAATCTCGATTATCTCACGCAGAGGCCGTCTCCACAGGCTGAACCACCCGCAACCACTGGCTCTGGCAAAGCTCAAAACAGGCTCGCGGCACGCCTGAGATTTCCCGCTGTCCCAATATTCAGCAACGTGAAGTTGAACCGCTCCGATGTCTCATTGCGCACCGCACCCAACTCGTACTTGCGGACCTCCACGCTGAACCCGCAGCAGTCCCAGTTATACGAGCCTTGCAGCGCCCCATATTGCACCAGGCCTGAGTCCCCGCCGTTCAGGTCCAGCCCCACATTCGCCGCCACGCCCAACCCTGCCTTAGTCGGCGACCCATATCCCAGCAAAAGTCGCAACTGATTGAAATTTGAAACGGGCGAACTGACTCCCTCAGTGAAGAAGCGCCCGGGCGCGTTCAATTTCGCATAGCTCAGACCGGCAAAGATGTTGTCCTGATGTACGTCCAGCAGCAAATTGTTTGACGTAAATTTCTTCGCCCCCGTATCCAGATCGAAGTCCCATTCCACGTCCATATGCGCCGACGTGCGCACCCGCAGCCGAGAGACTAACGGCGATATCGCCCTTGGCTCCGTCAAAAACGCAATTCCCGAAAAATTCAACGTCGTATCGAAGATATTGCGCCGCCCATTGATCACAGCATTTCCAAATTTTTCATCGAAGAAATATTTCTGCGTCAACCGCCAGCTGATTAACTCTCGGTTGCCACATACGGGCTTTGATTTGCCACTTCGCTCTTTGACGTAAATCCTTCCACTATCCTCGTCCGGCTCTTCTTTCCGATCCCCCCCCATTGGCATTTCCACGCAGGGCCGAGCCTTAACAGGTCGCAGGAACAACCTCTGCGTCACTCCATACTCCACCTCATTCGTATTGCTCGCTACGTCGACGTCGTCGAAGCGCAGCACGTTCAAAAAATTATTAATCCCAGCCACATTGCGATAGGTAACCTCCGGCTCGATAGTGTGTCTCACATCGTGCCCAAATAACTTCTCTATCTTGGCGGAGTCGAACGTCCGCTCGATCACCGGCGCCCGCAGGTCCACCTCAGCCTCCACATCGGCGCGGTTCAGCTTGACCGGAAGCTCTACTGGCAACCCTCCCGGCACATAGGGCGTCTGCCGACTTCGGCTGTACACCGTCTCGCGCGCGCCGACGGACGAGCGCAGATGCCACCCACCAAAGGCCATCGGATACGCGATCTCCGGATGAATATCCACCCGTTGAGTCAGGCCGCCCGTCGAAAAATTCGGCTGTACCCGGGACAACCCCGCATGCGAAGCCGTAACGCTCCACTGCAACCCGCTCCTGCCGATCTCATGCTCCGTGCTGCTGAAGTCCAGCGACGGTGCATGAAAGATACGCACCTGCTCCTCCGGTGTTGCCGGCGTCGTGGGTGTCGCAGCCACCGCGGCCATCTTCAACCCCTGATAGCGATCGGCGCGTACCGACTCCGAATATCCATCCGCCTCGTGCACTCCATACACGAACGAAAGAATATCGCTCGACACGGCCAGGCTGAAGTTCTCCGCGAAGGCCTGGCGATAGGCAAACGAACTCAGGTATTCCGCATCCGCAACTATCCGCGTTTGCGGAGTAAAGTCATGCCGGCCTGAGAACGTCGCATCCTCACCTCCCTGGTTCAGATAAACCCCGTTTGTCGTAATACCGCGATCCAGCAGTCCGGAATAGCGTGACTTCGCATGGTCGTTGCCCAGCCCGCGATAGTGGAAAGACGCTGACTGCTCCCATCCTCGCAGCGAGTAGTACTGTGCCCCCACCGTCAAATCGGTGCTCCGGTTGATCGCCCAGTAGTACTCTTCTCCTAAAATGAATCCCTTCGTCGAAGAGTAGCCGGGCGTTGGAATCAGGAAGCCGCTCTGTCGTCCGCCTGTGTCCACCGGGTGCGTCACATACGGCAGATACAGCAAAGGAATGTTCATTAGCCGGAAGACGCTGTTCTGCGCCTTCGCCTTCTCGTTGTCCACCAAGAACTTGCCCGAGGACAGCGTCCAGTCCGGATTCGGCAGCTGACACGTCGTCAACGTCCCCTCATAGATCTCATACTCCTGCGGTCCCGTTCTCACCACCATCCGTCCCGTAAACAGAAAAGGATTGCTGTTCGTATATGTCACGCTACGGCCTGAGTTCTTCAGCCCCACCGAGCCCGTCACGTCGAAGAAACGCCCAGTCTGTTTGTTCAGGTTCATCGTTCCGTGGCTGGCCGTGATGTCTTCATTATTCGCGCCGCCGCTCACATGCAGATGCCCGTTGGCTGTCAAGTCGCCCGTCTCCGTGTCGTACTCGATGTGGTCTGCCTTCACAATCCGATCCCGATACGTAATGACTACGTCGCCATCCAGCACGTAGCTGCTGCCGAGCTTCGACTGTGTGTCCGATTCGATGGTGACGGCTGTCGTATCGTCCACCGGCGGCACCACTTCGGCTACTGGATATCGTACCGAGCTTGGTGCATCTGGAAGGTCGGGCGCATCCGGCAGACTCGCAACGGGAGTTGCCAGAGTTGTCACCTGCTGCGCCAGCAAATGTGGATGACTTGCCGCCACCGCCGTGATAGTTATCAAGAGGTAAACAGTCTTCAGGGCGATTCGCGCGACGTTTTTTCGGCGAACACCTGAGACTATCTGCAACTCTTTGTATCTACTAGCGCCGAACGGGAACACCTGCGAAGGCAGACGACGCTGCCAAGGTATCGTGCCATCCTGTTCGTTCGGTTTGAAGCTTGTCAGACGCACCACCCTTTGAGGCTAAACGATTTTACGGAAGCGAGTTTGGAATTGAGCACAATGAGCGCTGCACAGCGAGACCTGTTACCACTGGACGAAGCCCCGGCTGAAACGGAAGCCGGAGCGCCGTTTGCATTGAAGGAACAGGTAGCCGAACGCCTCGCCGCCCATCGCGCCCGCCGCACCCAGCGCCTGGGTAACACCGTAACTCCCACCGCCAACCCCGCTCCCACTAACTCCCGCGCCTCGCGCATCGCTGCTGCTGTCGCCGAGCGCTACGCCAACTCGCAAAGCTACCGCGCCTTCCTTGCCGCGCAGGCCGAAGCCGCTATCCGCGAGGCCGAAGCTGCCGCCGAGGTTGCAGCTCTCAACGCCCAGGCCGTCGCCGACGCGCAATACCAGCTCCTCGCCGACCTTGATCAGTGGACGCTGAGGCCTCCAACAGCTACTCCTGTCGCCAGGCCGGAGGTTTCCGAACCTCTTGCCGCAGCGATCACGCGATCTCCCGACTCCGGGCTTACTGTCTGGCTCTACGACGCAGATCAGGCTGTCGCCAGCCTGCCTCAAACTGCCGCGATGTCAAACCGGCTCCAGTCTCAGAGTGCGCTCGACGAAGCCGAAGGGCTTGCCCTCGATGAAGAGATCGCCTTTCGCCAGTCGCCCACCTTCGAAGACGCCTGCGCTCCTGTCGACATCCCGGCAAACCTCATCGAGTTTCCTCGTCAACTCGTCGCTCCCCGGAAGGCTCGTCCTCGGCTGGCGGAGGGTCCGTTGCGCGAAGAGGCCGATCAGACCGCTGAGGCGGCACAGCTCCGCATCTTCGAGGTTCAGGCGACCCAGATCTCGACTGCTCCGGTCGTCGAATCGGTGGCGCCCGAGTGGTCTTCGATCCTGCTCGCGGCCCATCCCGTCTCACCAGTTGTCGAGGTCCCCGAAGCCCCATTTCATCCTGTCTTCTCTCCCCAGACTGCGCCGTTCGGCCTGCGCCTCATGGCTGCGGTCGTCGATGGTTGCATTGTCATGGCCGCGCTGCTGGCCTTTATCGCTGCGTTCGCCATCACTGTTGGCAAACTCCCTGGTAGCCACATGAGCCTGCAGATCGCGGCTATCGGTGTGATCGGAACTCTCGTTGTGCTCACCTTGCTGTATCAGGTTCTGTTCTTCACGCTGTCGGAAGCAACTCCGGGTATGCGCTACGCCCGCATTGGACTTTGCACCTTCTCTGATGACAATCCCACTCGCAGAGCGATGCGCCGGCGCATCTTCGCCGCCGTGCTTGCGGCCTGCCCGCTTGGCATCGGCTTTCTGTGGGCCTGGCTGGATGAGGATGGGCTGGGCTGGCATGACCGCATTTCGCGGATGTATCAGCGCAGCTACTAAACTTTCTTTCCCGCGTCCCTTACGTTTCCGGCAGCCTTTGCGGCGAGGAGTTCCTTGCGATCGGTGATGAGGCGCTTGCGATCGGTCTTGGGCATGGCGAGTACATCTTTCGTACGCTTGGGCAGTTTGGCGTAAATCAAGGTGTTGGCGGTGCGGAGAAGGTCTTCGAGCTCATTTTTGCGGAGAACGTCCCAGTGTTCGAGGGCGATCCAGTGGGCGCGGGCCAGGTACGGGGCGGGGATGACGCCTTCGATTTCGAGCAATTCGTGGAACCGTTCCGGCGAGGCGGCGAAGGAGAGCGCCGCTTTGGCGAGCCGGGTGCCGCCAGGGTCGTCGAGGTTGATGAGGGCGAACATCTTGCCGCCGATGGTCTTGTCGGCGACCCAAAAGACGAGGTTGTTGCCCCACTGACGTGTCTCAACCGTGTGGGGGAGGGTGAGGAGGTAGGTGCGGATGCGTTCGGCGTCCACTGCTGGTCCTTTCCAATCCTTTCTTAGGGGGTTCCCCCCTCCCCTTGCCTGCGGCTTAAGTATTTGTTTCCATGAGTTTACGGTGGGTTACTGCCGCCAAATTGGTGCAGGCCAAGGAGTTATGGCCAAATTCATGCAAGAATAATGACTTAGTCGGCTATTGGCAGGCGCCCGAGTCCTTTCTTTTTCTTTCTTATCTATAACTCTATTTTACGTGATGGAGCGTAACTAAAATGCCAACTCTGTTCCGTTTGTTTTGAGTGGTTTAGGTGGTTTTGGGGCTTGACACGCGATTTTGCTGAGGTTTTTGAAGAATTAAAAGCAAAAACAATATTTCAGTCGCTACGGCTGCGCCATCACTCCGACGTTCGGCAGAGAGGGTCGGACATGGATAAGTGTGACGCTGTGTTGTGAATCAGTGAGCGGTTTCCTTTTTTTTCTCAAAGGTCTTTTCTTAGAAAGAAGCGACTGTGGCCGGGAGGGTAGTCTTCGAACGTCCCAAAGACGATGTATCCGAGGCGCTCGTAGAATCCGCGCGCCTGGAAGCTGAAGGTGTCGAGCCATACGCCTCGGCAGCCACGCTGAATGGCTTCCTGCTCTGCCTGCGCCATCAGTTGACGGCCTAAACCTGCGCCGCGAAGATCTTCGGGCAGATAAAGCAGCTCGATGTGCAAATAGGAGTAACTCGTGCCGCCCCACAGCCCGCCAAGAATTTCCTCCGAGTCGGGATGCGTTACGAAGATTGTCAAAGAGCGGTAGTCATGCGGACGACCGGAGCTGATCTTGTTGAAGTCCACTAACTTTTTGACAAGCGCCTTGAGCATGTCGTTATCGGGTGCATCGGTTAATGTGATCTTCGGTGTCATCGGTACTTTCCTAATGCGGAGCGTGTTTGTGATCGCTATGGACCGGAGGCGATGCAGGACGTTTGTCTGCTTGAAATGGGAGTTGAAAACTACTGCAAACTACTTTGAACGCCTGCGTAGTCGCAGATGAGGATGGTCAGGTCGTCGTTCTGGGATTTGGACCAGGTCTGCAGCGAAGAGATGATGTGATCGGCGGCGGCTTCGGCGCTGAGGCGCCCACCGTCCTGCAGTATGGCGGATAGGCGATGGGGGCCGAACTCTTCGCCTGCTGCGTTCGCGGCTTCGAGGATGCCGTCCGTGTAGAGAACCAGACGGTCGCCGGATTCGAGCGGATATTCGGCGGTCGAATAGGTGGCGAACGAAAAGGCTGCGAGCATGAGTCCGTTTTCGGCCAGCTCGATGACGCTTCCACCGCGCAACAACAGCATGGGAGGGTGAGCTGCGGCGGAGTATCGGAGAGTGGAGGAAGCGACGTCGAGATAGACGTATGCGGCAGTCACAAACTGTTCCTGCGTGTTTCCGTAGAGGACCGTGTTCATTCCGGATAGGAGCATGGCAGGGTCGGCTGCGTTGGCGCGCTGCGAGGTTGCTGCGAGTTTGACCATGGAGGCGATCAGCGCGGCGGGGACACCGTGCCCGGATACGTCGGCGATGAGCAGGCCTGCCTGGGTTTGGTCTGCGACGAGGAAGTCGTAGAAGTCTCCCGCTACGGTTGTCATGGGAACGTAGCGAGCGGCTACGTTGAAGTGAGCAGACTGAGGATAGGCCGACGGTAGAATCGACGTCTGAATGCGACGTGCGATTTCGAGTTCTTTTTGAATTTCGCTGAACTGGTGATCGCGACGGAGGCTGCGCCTTGCGGCTACGTAGCCGAGGGTTCCGAGGAAGAAGGCGAAGCCCAGCGGCTCTTTATGGGGGAAGTATCCGAAGAATCCAGTGATGTTATCGAAGAGGGCAAAAGCGGCGAAGACGAAGATACCTCGGCGCACGATGATGAAGTCGCGGTCAGAGTTCTTTCGCGGCAGGGACTGGATCGCCAATGCGATGAGGCTAAGGATAATGATGATGGTGTTGATTCGGTCGAAGGAGTTTTTGGGGCCAACCAGGAACGTTCCAATGAAGAGACAGAGGAATGGAACCGCGAGGGCAGTGGCGATTTTGCGGCCGTAGCTGCCGAGAAATCCTGCAGCCGCGAAATAAAAGAAGGCCGGAATCGGCACCAGGTAATTGCTGGCGGCCTTCAAACTAGCGAAGAAGACGGAAGGAGGCACCATCAGGGAGAGCAGGTCCGACCGGAGCCACAGGCGCTGACCGTAGAGGATAGCGAACAGGGCGAGCCAGAAGAGCATGGCGTCGAACTTGCGGCTGAGAAAGGCAAACGCTATCGACACCAGCCCGAGGGCGGTGAAAGCTGCGCCCAGGAAGAGGTACAGCTCGTCATGATGAAAGGTCCGTAGGACCTGACTGGCCGTCAGCTGCGGGTCGGCTGCGTACATACGAGCGAATGATACACGGGTGAGCGGCAGCTACTTCGATATCGAACTGCCGGGAGAATAGGGTTTTCGGGAGCGAGGTTAATGGTTCGACCTGGGTGAATCGACCTATAGAACGGCGCTGGACTACAGCGAATAGGCCAAAAGAACGGAGAAAAGTCCCGTCGCTACGAGCAACCGCAGGTCCCTTCGACAGGCTCAGGGCAGGCTCTTCGACTGCGCTTCTCGCGATGAGACTGCGAGAAGCTCCGCTCAGGATGACAATTTCTATATCACTTCATCACTTAAGCTCAAGCTATATGCGGATAGACAAAGAAGAACAGGCGGGAGTCATCGGCGAATTCTTGCCGTCTAAAGCAATGAGGATTGGGCAATGAGGCAATATCACAGGGAGTGCGTTCTCGGGGGATGCTAACCTGCGAGTCCGATCAAACGCCTTGGCCATCACATATTTCTGGAGGTCCGATGTCAGTGTATGAAAACGATTTGTCGAGGCTGGTCGATGAGTTGAATCGCTCCATGCCCGGAACAAAGGCTGACAGGACCTCTCTTGACACGTTGTTAGGACTGGCTGCCGAACAGGATGCTTCTGACATCATCCTTGTGGCTGGGTCTGCAATCACGCTGCGGGTTAATGGATCGCTGGCGCCAGCTACCGGTAAGGTGGTGCTGGCGAGGAGCTGCGCAACCTTTTGCTGCCGCTTTTGACGACTGAGCAAGCGAGCGAGCTTGAGAGCAGGAGGGCGCTGGATTTCTGCTTCGTTCGCGGGGCGCTGGGGAGGTTCCGCGCCAACTTTCATTATCAGCGCGGCACACTTGCGGCGAGTATTCGCTTGTTGCCTGCTCAAATCCCTACCATCGAGTCGCTCAACCTGCCGCCGGTGCTGGCGCGATTGACGGAACGACGGCAGGGACTGGTGCTGCTGACGGGGCCGACGGGATGCGGCAAGACCTCGACGATGGCTGCGCTGATCGAACGGATCAACGCGCGCAGGCGAGACCACATTATTACGATTGAAGATCCTATTGAGTATCAGCATGCCAATCGCAACTCCATCGTGGAGCAGATCGAGGTTGGGCATGACACGCCGAGCTTCGCCGAGGCGGTTCGCGCAGTGTTGCGGCAAAATCCCGATGTGATTCTGGTGGGAGAGATGCGCGACAGTGAGACCATCGCTGCTGCGCTTACGGCGGCGGAGACCGGACACCTGGTTTTGTCTTCGCTGCATACGAACGATGCTGCGCAGACGATGTCGCGCATTCTGGACAGCTTTCCTGAGAGCAATCAGCCTCAGATTCGCCAGCAACTATCGCTGGCGCTGCTCGCAGTGATCGCGCAGCAGCTTGTCCCTGCTGTTGGTCATGTGGGCCGCTATCCCGCGGTAGAGACCATGATGGCTACGCCTGCGATTCGCAATTTGATTCGTACTGGGAAGGACCACCAATTGCGTTCGCACATCTCGACAGGGCGCGGAGACGGGATGATAACGATGGACCAATCGCTCGCGGAGCTGGTTCGGGTGGGGCGAATTTCGCGGGAGACAGCTTCGGCGCATTGTTATCACCCGGATGAGTTGCGCTCGCATTTGAATGACCGGGATATTTCTCTTCGTTCGAGTGATCTGACGGCGGGTGATTCGACGCCATGATTACACGCAAACTGCGGGCCTCCTTATACTCATAGATGACATGTCCTTTCCATCGCTTGAAGACCAGCTTGATTTGATTACTAAAGGTGCTGCGGAGATTGTTCCGCTGGAGGCGCTTAAGGAGCGCATTACGAAATCGATTGCAACGGGGAAGCCGATGCGGATCAAGGCGGGGTTCGATCCTACGGCTCCGGATTTGCATCTGGGCCATACTGTGTTGCTGCGGAAGCTGAAGCACTTTCAGACGCTGGGGCATACGGTGATCTTTTTGATTGGCGACGCGACAGCGCTGATTGGCGATCCGACGGGACGCGATGTAACGCGCAAGGCGCTGACGCGCGAGGAGATTGCGGCGAATGCGGAGACGTACAAGGAGCAGGTATTCAAAATTCTCGACCGCGAGAAGACCGAGGTTCGGTACAACTCCGAGTGGCTGGATAAGCTGAGCTACTACGACATGGTGAAGCTGATGGCGCAGTTTACGCTGTCGCAGATGCTGGAACGTGAGCACTTTCATAAGCGGTTCAACGAAGAGCAGCCGATTTCGCTGCATGAGCTGATCTATCCCATTGCACAGGGGTATGATTCGGTCGCGCTGGAGTGCGATGTGGAGCTGGGCGGGACGGACCAGAAGTTCAACCTGATGCGTGGACGGGATCTGCAGAAGCACTTTGGGCAGCCGCAGCAGATTGTGCTGATGACCTCGGTTATCGAGGGGTTGGATGGCGTGCAGAAGATGTCGAAGTCGTTGGGGAACGCGATCGGGGTGCACGAGCCGGCGGGGGAGATGTATGGGAAGTTGATGTCGATCTCGGACGAGCTGATGTGGACGTATTGGACGATGCTGACGGATCTGCGTGGGTCGGAGATTGCTGCGATGCAGGGGCAGGTGCGTGATGGTGGGCTGCATCCGATGCAGGCGAAGAAGAATCTGGCGTGGATGATTACGCGGGATTTTCATTCGAAGGAAGAGGCGGATGCGGCGGCGGAGAATTGGGCGAAGATGTTTCAGCAGCGCGGCGTGAGCGAGGATGTGCCGGTGGTGAAGGTGTCGATGGCGGAGGAGGGGTTGATGGCTCTGACCGACGGTGGCGCGGTGGAGGTTCGCGTGCCGAAGCTGCTGGTGTTGACGGGGCTGGCGAGTTCGGCTGGTGAGGCGACGCGGAAGCTGGCGGAGAATGCTGTGAGCTTGAATGGGGAGAAGATCGCTGGGAGAACGTATGGCAAGGAGGCGATGGGGGAGTCGCCGACGTTGCGGTTAGGGAAGAAGAGCGTGCGTGTGGAGTGGATGTAAATAAAGGACAAAAGCCGGTTCGCTGGTAGAGTCAAAGAGCACAAACTTTGGTTGAAGAATCTGCATCTTAGAGAACGTGGGTCTATGGGTTTGAGATTTTCTTCACGTCTGGTTGTGTTGGGGGTGTTGCTGTTCGCGGGGCTATTGCCTCTGCACGCAGATGGCGCCAAGGATGCGAAGGAGATCGTTCGCGCTGCGATGCAGGCTGAACTGACTGCGGACCTGAACGATCACACGCGATGGCGCTATCGGGATGCGCAGAAGGACGGAACCGAGACGGTTTCGATTGGGGTCGAGACCGCTCAGGGGTCGGTGAAGCGGGTGATTAGCAGAGGTGGACAGCCGTTGAGCGAGGAGGAGGCCAGGGTTGAGGACGAGCGGGTGCAGAGGTTCATCCACGATCCGGAGAAGCTGGCAAAGCAGAGGCGGGACGGAGCGCAGGATGGGAAGAACGCCGAGGAGCTGCTGAGGATGCTTCCGGAGGCGTTCAACTGGAAGGTGCAGAGCGAAGATGCGCAGAAGGTCACGTTGCACTTTGAGCCGAATCCGAACTTCAGTCCACCGGACATGCAGGGACGGGTGTTGGGGCGAATGGCCGGTGAGCTCGTGGTGGACAAAGGACAAAATCGAATTATGACGATCAGCGGAAGGCTGACGGAGGATGTGACGATTGGGTGGGGATTGCTGGGACGGTTGCACCAGGGCGGAACGTTTCGCGTGGAGCGCAGAGAAGTAGCGCCGGGACTGTGGCAGATCACCGAGACACACGTGCATATCCTGGGCAGGGCGCTGTTTTTTAAGAATATCGGGCAGCAGCAGGATGAGGTGCAGACGGACTTTACCCAGGTGCCGAATGGAACGACGCTGGAGCAGGCGGCGGAGATGACGAAACCTACCAATGGGGCGGCGAATGGGGCATCAAATGGGCCGGGGAACGGGACGCGGAAGTGATGGGTGGTGGCTGTATGCTCGGAGATGATGGCACAGAGTCCCTATCCACAAACTGATCGTGAGCTGATGCGCTTGATCGAGCGCTCGCCCGGGCATCGGGCTGGGTACAAGCAGCTGATTCGTGAGCTTGGGCTGGGTGGCGGGCGCGAGCGGCGGTTGCTGCTGGAACAGCTTGCTCGCATTACCGCGCGGGGCGAGCTGGTGAAGACAGAGAGTGAGCAGTGGGGTCTGCCGTCGGCTGCGCCGGAGAAGACGAAGCGGATGAAGCGTGACAGTGTGGAGATGCCGGAGCATCGGGCTACACGAGATCGGTTGGTGGCCGGGCGATTGGATCTGCATCGCGATGGGTATGGGTTTGTAAGGCCGAATGGAAGTGTGGACCGCAGCGACGATCTCTTTATTCCTCCGAACGAATTGAACGGCGCGATGCAGGGCGATGAGGTGCTGGTCGATGAGGCTCCGCCGGGGCGGGATGGGCGGCGATCGGGCCGGATTGCGCGGGTGCTGAATCGGCGGAACCCTACGGTGGTGGGGATATTTCACTATGCGCGGGCGCATCGGGGCAGCGCGTGGGATAGCTCGTCTCTGATTAATGGCAATTACGTTACGCCGCTGGATGAGCGGATGACCGGTTCGCCTGGCGGTGGGGCGATTCTGATTCCTGAGGGCGCGGAGGTTCCGTCAACGCCAAAGGAGACGCCGCATCGCGTGTTTGGCGAAGAGGCTCAGACGCAGCAGGCTCATTGGGCTGATGAACTGGATCCGCACCGACCGCTGGAGGGGCTGGCGGTCGATGCGGAGATTACGGATTTTCCAACGACAGGAAGGCCGGCGCGGGGGCGCGTGATCGAGGTGCTGGGACCGCCCGATGCGTTTGGAGTGGATGTCGAGATCATCATTCGCAAGCACCATTTGCCGCATGTGTTTCCGGCGAATGTGCTGGCGGAGGCTACGGCTTCGGCGACGCAGACGGTCGATGCGCTCGATGTGAAGGAACTCGGGAGACGAAGGGACTTTCGCGGACTGAAGATCGTTACGATCGATGGGGAGACGGCACGAGATTTTGACGATGCTGTGCTGGTCCGGTCGTTGGCGAATGGAAACTGGGAGCTGCAGGTTCATATTGCGGATGTGAGCCACTATGTGCGGCCGGGGACGTCACTCGATCTTGAGGCGCGACTGCGCGGGACCTCGGTTTATTTTCCGGATCGGGCGATTCCGATGCTGCCGCCGCAGCTTTCGAGTGGCATATGCAGCCTGCGGCCGAATGAGGACCGGCTGGTGCTGAGTTGCCTGATGGAGATCGATAGCCGTGGCGAGGTGTTGGGCTATGAGGTCTGCGAGGGAATCATTCGCAGTGCGAAGCGAATGACGTACACGCAGATTCAGAGTGTGCTCGATGGAAATATAGAGACGCGCGCTGAGTTCGCCGAGCTGGTCCCGGAGTTCGAACGGATGTATGAGCTTGCGCTGAAGCTGAATGCTAAGAGGCATCGGCGCGGGTCGATTGATTTCGATCTGCCGGAGCCGGTGATTCAGTTTGATCCCGATGGAAATATGGAGGCCATCGTGCGATCGCAGCGAGGATGGTCGCACCGGTTGATCGAGGAGTTCATGTTGTCGGCCAATGAGTGCGTGGCGACGTGGATCGAGTCGCAACGTGTGCCGAGTATTTATCGTATTCACGAGATTCCCGATCCGAAGCGCATCATCGATTTCGAAGAGACAGCGAGCCAGTTTGGTTATTCGCTTGGATTCAGCAGTCTGCCGGTGAAGCGGATCCAGACAAAAGGAGATCGGCGCGATGCGCGTGGGACGAACCGCCAGGTGAAGACGCATGAGGTGGCGGAGTCGATTCCGGTGACGCCGCAGATGTATCAACGGTTGACAGCGAAGATCGCGGGGAAGCCTGAGGAGCGAATTCTTTCTTATCTGATGCTGCGGTCATTGAAGCAGGCGCGGTACAGCGAGAAGAATGTGGGGCACTTCGCTTTGGCTTCGCCGAGCTACACGCACTTTACTTCGCCCATCCGGCGCTACCCAGACCTAATTGTGCATCGCTTGTTGCGAGAGCTGATTCAGTCGGGTGCAGACACCGATGGTGCTGCGATACTGTCGAATGCTCCTCAGCCGTGGCAGGAGAAGCCGGCGGGGAAGGGACGCGCGGAGAAGCTTGAACGGCTGACGTTGGAAGGCCCGATTCCGGAGGAGGAGCTTGGCGCGATTGCAGTGGAGTCGAGCCAGTCGGAGCGGCGGGCGGACGATGCGGAACGCGAACTGATCGAGTGGAAGAAGATCAAGTTCATGCAGGACCGGGTTGGCGAGGACTTCGACGCGATCATTCTTTCGTGCACGAAGTACGGGTTCTTTGTGGAACTGGATAACCTGTTTATCGAAGGGCTGGTGCCGCTGGCGACGCTGCAGGATGATCGCTATATGTTTCGCGATACCGACCGGCAGATCGTAGGAGCGCGGAATGGGCGGGTGTTCAAGATGGGGCAGCGCGTGCATGTGCTGTTGGACCGCATTGATCGCCAGCAGAGGCGGCTGCAGTTTGCGCTGTTGCCGTCGGAGCAGGAGTTGGAGAATGCTCCGCGGTCGCTGCGTAGATCGAAGAGTTTCACTACGGGGACCGCGGCGACTGCCAGTGGAGAACGGCCCCACGCCAGTCCGACGCGCTCGGGCAAGAAGGGAAAGACGAAGTCGAAGGCGCGGGAACGGAACAAGAAGTCCAAGGGCAAGCGGCGTTAAGTTATTGGGGTCGTCGCGCTGCCGAATAAACCGGTGAGCAATAGAAGAAAGGCCATGATCAAGAGCACCACTCTTACCTGATGCAGCTGGTCCCAGCGGCATCGGTCCTGCAACCAGCAGTCGTAGGGATGCTCTGGATTCATCTTCGCGATTCGATTGTTGATTGGCACTAGCATCGTTATGGTGAACACAATGGTTGTTGCCCAAACGGCGGCGGCCAATGCGATGAATAACCCAGGGCCACTCGATACGGGGCGATGCTCAAAGGCCGCGCCAAGAATCAGCAGGAGCGCCAGACCATACCAAAGCGGCATCGCTTTGCCGAGCACGCCTGCCAGAAGGGCTGCGGTTCGAGCGTGGGAGCTGTTGTCCAACCTGCGCAACTGCGGATGGACGAATGCGGCTACTGCGAACTCATTACCTGCCATTAGTCCGGCTACCGTTGCGGTCGCCATATCGTAAGCAATGGTCATAGCGGTATTGGATGCAGCGAAATTGTCCCGCGCGTCGTAAAATGAAAGCTCCAAAGGAGTTCACAGAAGATGGCCCACATGGTTTTCGACACGAGATTCAAAGCTGAGATGGAAGGGCTGGACGAGCCGCCATTCGATTCGGACTTTGGCCAGAAGATCTTCAAGAATGTTTCGAAGAAATCGTGGGGCGAATGGGTGGAGCGGCAGAAGATGCTGCTGAATGAATATCGCCTGCAGCCCTGGACGCGCGAGGCGCAGGAGTTTTTGGTCGAGCAGATGAATGAGTTCTTCTTTGGCGAGGGGGGATCGTTGCCCAAGGAGTATGTGGCGCCTACTCACTGACGGGAAGAGGCCGTCTGGGGAACCTCAAAGAGCGGTCAGTCGTGTACACTTAGAGACTGCAGGATACCCCGCCGTCGCCCGCCTGGGCTGACGTGCAACCATAGTCGGGACGTGGCTCAGCCTGGTAGAGCGCACCCTTGGGGTGGGTGAGGTCGCTAGTTCGAATCTAGTCGTCCCGACCATTCTTTTGTTCCTCTGTTTTGAGCAGCTTACAGAAGAACCCATTCTTCTAGTTCGAACTCCACACGAGTGGAAAGCCGGCATGGAGTTGAAATTGCCTGGCGCTCGTCGTCTAACGATTCGGGCATGGGGTGCTCTCAAGCAAGCTAAAGGCTCCGTGGTTTTCATGTCCGGAAGTGCCGCTCTCGATCCCACGCCTCCCTTCGCTACTGTTGCCGCAACCAATGCTGCGATCACAGCTCTTGCGAAAGCTTTCGCGGAGCAAGGCATCAAGGATGGCGTTCAAGTGAACAGTATCGCGCCGGACGCAGTCATGACTGGGCGTCGCCGCTCCTTTCTCGAATAATGGGCCTCGGCGCACAACATGAGTGTTGAGGATGCGACGAAGAAGCTTCCAGAGGAGACCGGGATCAGCCGCTACGGGCAACCAGAAGAGATCGCCGAACTCCTCGGATTCATGGTCTCCCCGGCCGCGAAGTGGATGACGGGTACATCGGTTCACATGGATGGTGGCGAGATTAAAGGTATTTAGAGCCGAGCGCGAGCCTTCGTCGGACATAAGTAAAGCCTCGGCAACATTCGTTTGACAGCGTCGCAGGGACCAGGGACCTGAAAACCCTTGCGGCCTGCTTAGACAGCTTGGTCCACACGCAGTTGACAGTGTCTAACCCACGATGCTATAACCCCTCTCGTTCTGCACAATGGATAGAGTAAACGCACAGAAGTTATACAGTTAGCTCCCAGAAGAGGCCGTTCAAGGCCCTCGAATCCAGCAAAGGACAGCAGAGAAAGTCCCTACAGGAGGTCCCCCGTGTTCCGCCACTTTCTCCTTCTGCGACCGTCACCCCATCACGACGCAAATTACTGCACCGCTTCGCCCTACCCATAACCTCCGCGCAACAAAACAGCATCGTATACATGATGAGCCGGTCCTCTGTCGACTCCTGTTCGCCAGGACATCCGCATGCTCTTCTCGATTTACTCAACTCGAGCCTTCCTGCGGCCACTCCCGGGCCACTCAAGACATTCCCCGCTGCGCGAAAGTGCGCAATCACTTGTTTGTTTCATAGGTTTAGAAAGGATCCACGCATGATCATCTATGCCAACCTTCAGAGGACCGTCAGGGGGCTTTTGGGGCGCCGGAGTTTGCTCTGCGCCATCGTCTTCGTCACAGCAGCTTTCTCCGTCTCGGTCGCGCCTGTGTTTGCACAATTTCGCACCTCCATCCAGGGTGTTGTGACCGATCCCGCGGGAGCAGTCGTCCCGGGAGCGACCCTTACGCTCAAGAACTTGTCGACCAACGAGACGGTGGTAAGAACGAGCAGTGAAACCGGCGTCTTCAACTTCAACGCTCTTCCCCCGGATCGCTTTTCCCTGGTTGTCGAAATGAAAGGTTTCCAGAGAAAGGTTCTCGACAACCTGCAGTTGATCCCTGAGCAGGCAAATTCCCTGAATGTGAAGCTTGACCTTGGCGTGGAGTCGATGACCGTTACAGTGGACGCGGCTCTGGCGCCAGCCCTGGATACCGAGACCGCAAACACTGGACAATCAATTTCGGAGAATCAGATCCAACATACTCCGGTCTATCAACGCGACGTGACCAGTCTCATTCAGTTGGCGCCTGGAGTTCTGGCCTCGGGAGCGCAAAGCGCTGGAGGTGGTGGATACCAGGCTCCAGGCACGCAGACGGGGGCCTCATCGGGCGGCGGCGGCAATTTAGGACACTCGAGCAGTATCTTTTCGACGGAAAATGGCGCTTCGGCCAACGCCAACGGCGGCCAGTTTGAAACCAACGGCTACAGCATCGACGGTATCAGTACCGTGAGCGCCGTCTGGGGCGGAGCGACGGTCGTCACCCCCAGTCAGGATTCGGTCAGCAACGTTAAAATCGTCACCAATGCCTACGACGCTGAAAATGGCCGCTTCTCGGGGGCGCTGACGCAAATCACCTCCAAGGCCGGAACCAACGACATTCACGGCAGCTTTTTCATCCAGATCGTTCGTCCTGGATTGAATGCTTATCAGCGTTGGAACGGCCCCCAGTCTGTGCAGTCAACTGATGCCACCGGAGCCAAACTGACACCCGCTCAGCGTGGCCTGCTCCGGGACTCTGACCGCTATAACCAACTGGGTGGAAGCATCGGTGGACCGATCTGGAAGAACCGAGTCTTTGCCTTCTTCGCCTATGAGGGACAGAGCCAGAGCATACAGGCGACCAGCAACCAATGGTTCCCCACCTCGGCGTTTGCGGGATTGGCGCCGGCAAACAGCATCTCCTCAACCTTCCTCAACTTCAAGGGAGCGGCCGTCTCTGGCACCCCAATCGCCTCGACAACCTGCGCGTTCGCCGGCCTCACGGAAGGCGTAAACTGCCGTACCATCGCAGGTCAAGGCCTGAACATAGGTTCGCCGCTGACCAACGGCCTCGGCAAGCAGGACCTCACCTGGGTGAACGCCAGCACGCCCGGCGTCGGCAATGGACTTTCAAACACTCCGGATATCACCCAGTACAGCATTTCCAACCCGACCATCGACGACTTCAAACAGTACAACGGACGCCTCGATGCCGACGTGACCGGCAAGGACCATGTCAGCTTCGCCATTTATTGGGTCCCATCGAGCACGACCCAGCTTCGCGGCGGGCTAGGTTATCAGCTCTTCAATCACACGCAGATTAACGACGCTTTCTCCGTCATCTGGAACCACACCTTTTCGCCGAGCTTCCTGAACGAAGCCCGCGCCAACGCAGCGGGCTGGCGCTACAACGAGATTCAGAGCAACCCTCAGGCCCCCTTCGGCCTGCCCCAGATCGCCCTCAACGGCACTCCGCAGATTGGCAGTATCAGCATCGGCAACCTCGGTGCGTCGGGGCCGAATCATCTGGACCAATGGACCTACGGCTACAAGGACGTTGCCACCAAAGTGCTGCACTCCCAAACCATGAAATTCGGAGCCGATTTTACCCGGCTCTACTTCCTGAATGATCCGATCGGGGTGCCGAATTACACCTTCTACAATATCTGGGACTTCCTGAATGATGCCCCGGAGGCGGAAGGCGGTCCATTCCAGGCAACCACAGGTTTTCCCGGCGGCTTCCGCAACGATAACCGTCAGAACATGTTAGGCGTCTTCTTTCAGGACGACTGGAAGGCCCGCCCCAACCTTACTTTAAGCGCCGGTCTCCGCTACTCCTACTTCGGGCCGCTCACGGATAAGAACAACAATCAGGGTGTACTCACGTTTGGCACCGGCACAAACCTCTTAACCGGCATCACGATCCGAACCGGAATCGGCGCCTGGAACGCGCAAAAGCTCAACTTTGGCCCGCAGGTCGGCTTCAACTGGAGTCCGGCGCAATCCAACGGCAAGGTGGTCTTCCGCGGCGGTTACGGCCTCAACTATAACCAGGGGCAGATCGCAAACACCAACGCGAATGACGGCAACCCGCCGGGAACCAGCTCTGTTCCGGGCAGTAGTAAAAATCCCTCCCAGATCAATCCGAATATCCTCTACGCGGTCTCGAGCAGTCCAACCAACATCTTTGGCTTTCCGGCCAACCCACACACGATTACCACGTTTAACTCCGTAGGCCTGCCAACCGCCGGGAGCGCAAACCTCACCGCGCTGCCCGGGCCCGGTAACTTGCCCACCGAGTACTCGCATCATTACTCATTCGACATGCAGGTCGATTTAGGTTATGCGTTGGTGATGACGGTAGGCTACGTAGGCAGCTCCAGTCATCACACCTTGTACAACTATGACGCAACTGCTCTCGGACAAATTACGGGGGCGCCGCAGAACCCTCTGGTAAATAGTGTTAACACCTTCGGCAGTCAGGGTAAATCCAACAACAACATGTTGCTCGCCGGGCTCAAGCATCAGTTCTCGCATACCTTCTCCGCGGAGGCGCAGTATGCCTGGGCCCACAGCCTCGATACCGACTCCGGCCCGTATCAGCGCGACGTTTACCTTTACAATCCAAGCTTCTCCTATGGGCGGTCGGATTTCGACATCAATCAGTCGTTCAAGCTCTTTGGCATCTGGCAGCCGGTTATCTTTCGCGGCAGCCATAGCTGGGTAGAGAAGATCGTCGGTGGATGGTCGCTCAGCGGCATATTCTCCGTTCACTCAGGCTATGGGTGGACTCCCGTCTATACCGCGCCTCATCAGATCTACTGCAATACCTGCAACTACGGATTCCAGAACCTGCGTCCCTACTATCTTGGAGGAGCTATCCGTAACACCGGCAACACCGCCTTCAAAACCGGAAGCGATTTCCCCAACCCTGGAACTGCCAATACAGGTACGAACCACACTCAATTCACCAACAACTACTTCATGGTCCCCAACTATGCGAATGCGATTACCGACAATCCTGGGCAGGCCACAAACAACTTCATCCCTCCGCCGGGAATCGGCCGCAACTCCTTTCCCGGTCCCGATTATCGTGATGTCGATCTAAATTTTGCCAAAGCATTCGGCTTGCCGAAGATGCGTGTGCTTGGCGAGAACGCCAGGTTCGAGATCAAGGCCAACATGCTTAACGCCTTTAATTTATTGAATATCAACCCCAGCAGCCTTTCGACCAATATCGCGAACGGCAACCTCAGTCAGGCGTCAAGCGCACTCGGATCAAGAACTGTCGATCTGCAGGCCCGCTTCAGCTTCTAATCGCGCCTGAACTCCACACGAGAGGAGGACGCTCCCACGAGCGTCCTCCTCTACGGCTCCCATCACTTTGTATTTGACGACCTCGCAGTTGACAATTTGCACAGCATCAACTGCCCCACTCATGGTGCATCTTCACGCGCCAACATTTTTTTTGCATCCAAAACAACAAAACCCGCGCCATTCCTGCCTTCCCACCACGTTAAGAGCCGTCAAATTACCACGTTTTTGCACTTAAGAACCACAATTTAACCATCAACTACCATCCTCTTTTTCGACTGAGGTGCCCATGTTCGGACTTCGCCGCTCTCCGCTCACACTTCTCGCAGTGGTCTTCTCACTCTCTCTCCCCGCCGCCGCGCAGGAGGTCGTCCAGATCGACGCCCAGGCCCAGACCACCCCCTTCCCCCACTTCTGGGAACAGATGTTCGGCTCAGGGCGAGCTATTCTCACCCTGCGCGAGAGCTACCGCGACGACCTTCGCGCAGTGAAGAAAATAACGGACTTCCGCTACGTCCGCTTCCACGCTATCCTGCACGATGAAGTAGGCGTCTACAACGAAGACGAGCACGGAAACCCCGTCTACAACTTCGCGTATGTCGATCAAATCTATGACGGTCTCCTCAAAAACGGCGTCCGCCCCGTCGTTGAGATCAGCTTCATGCCAAAGAAGTTAGCCTTCAACCCCGACGCTCTCCATCCCTTCTGGTACAAGCCGAACGTCTCCCCGCCCAAGAGCATGCAAAGGTGGGACGACCTAATGACCCACTTCGCCCAACACCTCGTAGATCGCTACGGAATCAACGAGGTAGCGCAGTGGTACTTCGAAGTATGGAACGAACCCAACATCGACTTCTGGAACGGCATCCCCCGGCAAGCCAGTTACTTTGAGCTCTACGACCACACCGCACGCGCTCTGAAAGCAGTGAATCCACGCCTGCGCGTCGGCGGTCCTGCAACCTCCGCAGCCCACTGGGTGGACGATTTCCTCAAGCACACGGCGGCAGCGCATGTTCCCGTGGACTTTGTCTCGACGCACGGCTATGCCGATGATTCGGTGCAAGATATGTTGGGCAGCGACGAAAACATCCCAATGGACGAGCGTGTCTGCCGCGCGGTGCAGAAAGTGCACAAACAAATTCAGGCATCTACGACGCCAAACCTGCCCCTCTTCTGGACGGAATGGAATGTGCCGGGGCACATGGAGGCTCGCGACACGACCTATGTAGGACCCGCGCTCGCAAACACCGTAAGAGAGTGCGACGGCATGGTAGATATGATGTCGTTCTGGACGTTCTCCGATGTGTTTGAAGAGGGAGGTCCGGCTCCCCGTTCCTTCGAGGGTGCGTTCGGCCTGCGGGCAAAGGGGGGAATCAACAAGCCAAGTTACTATGCCTTCGCCCTTCTTCACGAGTTAGGGGATCAACGGTTGGCTAACGCCTCCAGCAACGCGATCATGACCAAGCGCGACAACACGTTGGTGATTGCCGCGTGGAATCTCGTCGATCCTGAGAATCGCGGTGGACCAAAGACGATGAAGTTTGAGTTTCTGAATATGCCCCAAAATGCGGAGGTATCGATACTGAGGGTAGACGATGAACATGGCAATGTCCTGCCGAAGTATGCCGCGATGGGCAAACCGCTTGACCCAACTGAGGCGCAGGTGGAACAGCTGAACCAGGAGACCGCATTGGGCCCGCCCGAACGAGCGCAGCTCAAAGACGGTCAGCTCGAACTCAACCTGGAACGTGATGGGCTTGTCCTTGTGAAGGTAAAGACCAAGTAAATCGCTGGAGGAGCCTTCGACTGGCAGGGTTCAGTACACCTCAACGCTAGCGCACAGTTTCGGCCTCAGCGCAATGCCCAAAACACCATCCCGTCAGGCACCGAGGTCTAAAGGGAGGCGAAAAATGAGCCGGAGGGTGCTTCTGAACCCTGGAAAGTTCGACAATCGTCTACCAGGGCCGACCATCTTAGAGAATTTTTCAATGAACTCGGTCTATCTCCCCCGCATGCGACGTCGACATGAATATCGAGTGTGGACAGTGGTGTGCCCTCTGGCATGAGAGCCCGGCCTCGTTAATGAGTTCCAAACTCTTTGGCGGTTTATTAGCCGAAAACCGCAGTCACCACCTCGCGGTATCCGATATCGTGTAACTGGTGTAAAGCTGAATTCCCATAGGGTTAGCCCAACCGGTGATGGACGTAGCGCCGTCGCGATGCTTAGCGTGGCTAAACAACGCAGCTAGAAGCGAAGAAATTCACTTCGGGTATTCAATTCATGGGTGCAACTACTTGGAATTGATGATGTATCAAAATCGTGACTTACGACGACTATCGATTGTTAGATTTGGAGCGAGGCTCCCTCCGCGGCTGGAAAGGGTTCGACCGTGTCAGCTTGCTTGTCAGAGAAGGTCAACAGAAACAGAAGTAGCACAATAACGGAGGCGGACCCTGAGAAGAGCCAGATCGCCCTCCAGTAATAAGTTAGGGCTCCTTGAGCGGTTGGGAGCGCGTAGTGATTCACCACCGCTCCAGAGAGCCAGGAGCCTACGAACATTCCAATGCCATAAGTGATGAACGTGATTAACCCTTGAGCAGAGGCCCTGAGGTTGACGGGAGCCTTGCGGTCGATATAGATCTGCCCTGTGACAAAGAAGAAGTCGTAGCAGATTCCGTGAAGAAGAATTCCGGCCCACAACATCCACATTCGCGAGTCCACGTTTCCGTACGCGAAGAATATATATCTCGCGATCCAAGCGAGCATGCCGGCTGCCAGCATGTATTTCACGCCAAGTCTGCGAAAAAACCAGGGAATGAGAATCATGCAGATAACCTCTGAGATCTGGCCGCCGGTCATCTTGCCTGCCGCATTACGAACGCCCGCCTGATTGAGAAAGAGATTCGTAAAGGCATAGTAGAACTGCAACGGGATGCAGATGAGGAAAGAGGCGATGGCGAACACTAACATGGAGCGTTCGCGCAGAAGATTCAGCGCTTCTCTGGGGAAAACGCTAGCGAGCGAAAGTCTTTCTGTTTTTGCCAAAGGCGGCGTATCCGGCAGAGTAAAGCAGTAGATTCCCATCAGTAGCGAGGCGGCGGCGGCGAGGCGCATCGGGGTTGCTGTCGCCTCCAACCGCAGGGTGCCAATCAGCAGGCCAGCGAGAATCCAGCCGCCACTTCCAAGAACGCGAATGGAGCCGAACTGTTCCCGAGGATCCTTCATCTGTCGAAACGCCAACGAATTGGTCAGCGCAAGCGTTGGCATGAAACAGAGACAGTAGGCCAGCACGATTCCGTAAAACGGGAGAAAAGAAGTTTGCAGCGAAGCGACATAAAGAAGGATCGCACCTGCGATATGCAGTAGCGCCAGCACTCTTTGTGTATTGAAGAGCCTATCCGCAATAAGACCGACAAAGAAAGGCGCAATGATGGCACCCACCGCGGTCGTTCCGGCCGCCAGCCCAATCTGCTGACCGGAGAAATGAAGCGACGTCGCGAGCCACGTTCCCAGCGTGACGTACCACGCTCCCCAGATGAAGTATTCAAGGAGCATCATGAAGCTGAGACGAATTCTGAGAGAAAAGTTCATCGGCTCCCCAGGCGTCGTAATGCATCGATACGATGTGGCGCAATGAATCCCGATCCAACAAGTCCTATGCCGACTTTTCTCTGCTCGCTCATGCTCATTTCCTTAAGGAAACTTGTTACGGTAACGCGACGTATGCCGCGCCCTGTTGGCTCTTTTAAATCACGCACTCCACCGGTAGCAATCACTACATATTGCTTTCCATCGATCATGTAAGTTGTGGGAGTTGCATTGCCGGCATACGGGAGGTTGGCCTCCCATAGAAGGTATCCAGTTTTGCTGTCGAACGCTCGAACATTTCTATCGTAGACGGTACCTGCAATGAAAACTAGGGCTGGTTTGGAATCCGGCAAACAACGGGCAACTCACCCAGACTTATCCCATCCCAATGGCGGGGAGCGAGCTAAGTAATTGATTGAAGATTCCGAAGAGCTGCTCTTCGTGCGCGGCAACACCGGTCGCAGTCGCTACGATGAACCTAAGGGCGACGTTGCCGATAAACGCGACTGCTGAGGCTACGAAACTTCTTTCCGGATCCAGCGATCTAACTTCCAATTTCAGAAAACAGCGTAGAAGCGGCTCAATAAAATTGTTTGACGTAATGTGACACGTGTGACACACTGTATCTGCTATGACATCTTTCGGACTTGCCCTTCGACCCGGCCAATCCATCTTCGATCAACTGGTATCGGCTGCGCAGAAGGCTATTTTGAGCGGCGAGTTGATAGAGGGACAGGCGTTCCCTTCCGTGCGCGCTTTAGCGGCTGATTTGAAGATCCATCCCAATACCGCGCACAAGGCCGTGCAATACCTGATCCATGAGCGGTGGCTGGAGATGAGACCAGGGATTGGGACTGTGGTTGCATCTGCGCCCCACACACTGGGTGAGATGCGGCACCAGTTGATGCAACACGAGATCGCAGCGTTGATAGCGGAGGCGCGCCGGCTGGGTTTGAGCGCGGACGAATTGAAGCGTGCGATCGATGCAGGTTGGGGAAAGACGGCGGCTACTGTCGAGGTGGGTCAATGATGATTGAGACTTGTGAGCTTTCAAAAACATACAAGAACCATGGCGCACTGCGAAATCTTTCGCTGCGTGTGCCGGAGGGAAGCGCGTTTGTGGTGGTGGGGGCGAACGGCGCGGGCAAGACGACGATGATCAAGATCCTGATGAATCTGCTGGAAGCGACTTCGGGGACTGCGAAGATCTTTGGAGTGGATTCGCGGAGGTTATCTCCAAAGGAGTTCGCACAGATTGGATATGTCTCCGAAAACCAGGAGCTGCCGGGAAGACTGACAGTGGAGGAGTACTTGAATTATCTGCGGCCATTTTATTCGCGGTGGGACAAGTATCTTGAGGCGGAGACGCTGCGCCAGTTCCGGCTGCCGGGGGACAGGCGCATCAACGAGCTTTCGCACGGCATGCGGGTGAAGTTGGCGCTGACGTGCGCATTGCCATACCGGCCGAAACTGCTGGTGTTGGATGAGCCGTTCAGCGGGCTCGATCCGCTGGTGCGGGATGAGTTTATGGAGGGCCTCGCAGGCTACGCCCACGAGATGACGATTCTGATCTCGTCGCATGAGTTGAGCGAGGTGGAGGGGTTCGGAACGGACGTTGCGTTTATCGACGAGGGCAAGCTGTTGTTTCAGGAGTCGATGGAGGTCTTGACCGATCGGGTGCAGGAGGTAAAGGTAACGCTCAACCGCGCAGCCGCGGTACGGCGCCCAGCTCCCGTGGACTGGATTGACGTGAAAGAGAGCGGGAATGTATTGACGTTTGTACATACGCAATTTGTCGAGAACGACCTGGAGGCACAGGTGCGATCGCAGTTGGATGGAGTGCAGCGGGTCGAGGTAAATGCCATGCCACTACGGACGATCTTTACGTCGCTGGCGCGGGCAACACGAAGATAAGTCGAGAGGACAGACGACTATGGTTTGGCACATTTTCAAGAAGGACTGGAAGCTGATGTGGCGGTCGGCGGCGGCTGTGGTCGCGCTGCAACTGGCGTATGCGTTTATTCAGTTCAAGGGGGAGTTCGGGAAGGGAAACCCGGTTCTCGACGAATTCCACACGCTGCTAATGTATCTCTGGCTGATAGCAGGAATGATCTGGATCGTCATGCTGGTGCATCAGGATGCGCTGCCGGGAACCAGGCAGGATTGGCTGACGCGTCCTATCCGGCGGACGGATGTGCTGCTAGCGAAGGTGATGTTTGCGGCACTGGTGGTGCAGGGGTCGACGATTGCCGGTGATTTGTTGCAGGGATTAGGGAGCGGGTTTCCGCTGGGGCAATCGTTGCGCGCCGCGATGGCACGCGCGGTGATCGGATTTCTCGCGATTACGATACCGGCACTTGTGATTGGGGCGCTGACACAGAGTATTGCCGAGGCGATGATCCTGTCAGCGGTGCTTGGGTTTGGAATTTTTGTGTTCACACTCATGGCTGTCGCTCTTGGCGGGGGATATGAACATCAGTTCGATCCGACGAACGCATCGGGTGTGGAGTGGATACCGAATTTGCTGCGGTTCTTAATGATCCTGGTGGGCGGTGCGATCGTGATGCTCGCGCAGTACCAGACGCGGAAAACTTTTCGCGGAAGAATCATTTTGGCGGCCATACTGCTGCTGATGCTTTGCTCGCAGGCCATTCCCTGGAAGCCTGTGTTCGCATTCGAGAAGCGGTTTTCTAGACAACCGGGAGTTGCGAACGAGATTGCACTGGCATGGCAACCGCATGCCGTGCAAGCGGAGAACCCAATCAGCGCCGATCGTTTCGAGTTTGGGATGCAGGTGGGAAACCACAATGCTAACGACGATGTGCGGCTGCTTCTTCCGGTTTCTGTGACAGGGCTGCCGACGGATTCTGTATTGAAGGAAGATAACGCCGAGATGGTTCTTACAGATGCCGGTGGGAAGCGCATTTACGCCGTCGATGGCGGGCCGATTGAGATTCGACGCGAGGGTTCGCAGACCGGGCCTGTCGACTATGACCAAGCGGCGAAGATCCCTGTGCAGGTCTATCAGGACAACAAAGACCGCTCCGTTCGAGTGGAGACGACGTATTCGATGACGCTGTTCAAGCTGAATGCGTCGTATTCGATGGCAATTGGTGGCGATCGACTGATAACTGATTGGGGCCGCTGCGAGTCGAAGATCAATGTCGCGGCTACAGCGGTCGAGGTGAGATGCATGCAGATGGGCAAGGGGCCGACCTGCGCGACTGTGTTCCTCGAAGACCCCCGCGATGGTAGCCGCAATCGTCCCAACACAACTTGCAACCCGAACTATTCGCCTTATGTCGACCGGCCGATCCCGGATGCTGTATCGCATTCCCGGCTAGTACTGCCGTTCCGGGATCCGACGGGACAGGTGAAGTATGCGGTGGATGGATCGAAGATGGATGGTACGGAGATTGTGATTCGTGTGTACGAGCCCGCAGACCACTTCACGCGAGCGGTTACTTCGCCCTTAGTCATGCTGAGGGATCTGGCGGTCCACTAAATTGCGCGGAGTGCAAGTTTCTTCTGTGATCCTCAGAGCCCCTGGCGCGAGGCACCAACGAAAACACCAACGGGCTGCTGCGACAGTACTTCCCCAAGAAAACCGACTTGTCCGGTTATTCTCAATCCGATCTCGACAAGGTAGCGCTGCGCCTCAATCAACGTCCAAGAAAAACTTTGGGCTTTGAAACTCCGGCCAGTAAACTCCAAGCAAGTGTTGCATCGATCCATTGAGACCGCCAAACTTTGCAGGTATTTCATACCCGTCTTGCCAGAACGAGGGGCTGATAGAAGCCACTCTCGGCGGGCATGAGCCATCGCACCTCTCTAAACCCGCTGGATTGCAACACGGTGGTGAGTTCATTGCGCAATAGGCAGCGATATTCCGTAACGAAGTGATGTGTCGTCCACCTCTGTTCAGATCGCATCGTGATGTAAAGGTGTAGCGTGTACCTGGCAGCATCAATCCAATCCCAAACCTGATGAATGATCCGCCGATCTGCCTCCCCACCATAAAATGCAGGCTCCTGCGCAGCCGGTCTTTTCAGAATGAGTATGTCGTAATCGCGAATGCTCGCGATGAACAATCCATTTGACTTCAGTTTTGAACGCGCAGCTCCAACTACGCGCCTGAGCTGGTCGGCTGTGAGATGCGGAAGAGCGTTGTCTAACGCTGCAACGACATCAAAGTCGCGATCTGTGATCTCCGCTAGAGATGTCATGTCTGAGACGTGGAATGAGATATCAAGAGCGAGTCTCTCGGCCTCATGCTTTGCCCTGGTCACCTCTGCCGGACTCAGGTCAGAGGCAGTGACCTGATGGCCGAAACCTGCCAGGCCAAGCGCTTGAGTTCCGATCCCGCAGGCACAATCCAGAATTTTCAAAGGGTGGTCGCGCATTTGGGCTGCGAGAAGCGGATTCAATATCTGGGCTTGTCGCTCAATCGCCTTGTTCCAATCGTCGAAGATTAGGTGATAGTGGTCCGTGAGCGGTTCGTAAAAACTTAGGATTCTCTCTGTCATCGAACCGGCCCCACCGCTCCCGTGGCAATAGCCTAATCAACCTTCAGGTATTCGACAACGAACTTTTCGAAAACGTGCATTTACGAGTCAGGGCAACTTTGTGAGGAAGGCATTCATCTCTCGAATGACATCTGCCTCATTTGATCGGAAAACGTAGTGGTCGACATTCGGCAATCGAACAACACGAGCGGACGGGTATCCCAGCTGCGAATGCGTCTGCTTGAGTGTGGGAACAAAATACCGGCGTCGGCGGCTCGATCCCGTCTCTAACTCTTCCATCAGGAGATTTCAACTCCTATCTGCAAGGTTCAAAGGAGTTTACCTGACGACAATGAATTGAAGCAGAGTTTATGTGATATGCATTGCCGAAGGTCTCCAGGGAAGGGCAAGGTGCTCCCCGACTCATCCGCGAGCGTTCGGCTGATGTCCAATCTCGGAAGTGAATTTCCTGGGCATTGGCTTCCCCCTCGAGCGACGTGGCGAGTGATGCAGCATCTGGAGACACTGATGAAACATCGCGTTCTACCCGCAGCCTTGACCATCGTCAGCAGCTTATTCCTGGCATGGAGTCCCAGCATCCACGCACAGGACTTCAAGAAACAGGTCATCTACGAGATCATCACCGATCGCTTCATCGATGGCGACCCGACCAATAACAATCCAGCGCAAAGTGCAGGACTCTACGACTCGACGAAATCGGATTGGCAAGCTTACTGGGGCGGCGATCTCGCCGGCATTCAGTCCAAAATGACCTATCTCAAAGGGCTGGGCATCACCGCTATCTGGATCTCCCCGCCTGTTGATGGAGACAATTTGAATACTTACGGCACGGTCAATAGCCCGATGGCTGGATATCACGGCTACTGGGCACGTGACTTTCAACGCATTGAAGAGCACTTCGGCGACGCTTCCAACTCATGGACTGCCTTCGACAATATGGTCACGGCCGCGCATCAGAACGGCATCAAGGTCATCGCCGATGTGGCGGCCAACCATACCAATCCACTCGACGCCGGCGAATACGGCTCGCTCTACAACAACGGAACCTTCATGGCCGCGTACAACAACGATCCCAATGGCCTCTTCCATCACAATGCGAACATCAGCAACTTTCAGGATCGCTACCAGGTTCAGTACGACACGCTTGAGAATCTGGCGGACCTGAACCAGGAGCATCCCACCATCGACAGTTACCTCAAAGCGGCCTTCCTCCAGTTGCAGGCCCACCATGTGGACGGCTTCCGCCTGGACGCCGTGAAGCATGTCACGTGGGGTTGGGAGTACTCGATGGCGAACACTGTATTTTCAAACGCGCCAAGCTTCTTCTTCGGAGAATGGGCAATGACCAATACCTCCGACGGCTTGTACCATGATGCATATAAATTCGCGAACAAGAGTGGCATAAACCTGCTCGATTTCCCTCTGAATACAGCCATGCGCGACGTATTCGCAAACGACAACGGCTTCTCTGAGATCGATTCGACCCTCTCGCAGGAGAATGCAAACTTCGTCTGGCAGAACGATCAGGTCACCTTTCTCGATAGCCAGGATCTCACGCGATTGCTAAGCGTCAACAACAACACCAATCGACTGAATGAAGCCCTCGCGTTCCAATTGACGACCCGCGGAATTCCGGTCGTCTACTACGGTGACGAGCAATATCTGCATAACGACACGAACGGGGGCAGCGACCCTTACAACCGCCCGCAGATGACCAGCTTCTCAACAACAACTCCGGCATACAAGTTGATTGGGGCCCTCGCAGGCTTGCGTCAGACCAACGATGCGCTCGCCTACGGAACCTCTGGACAGCGATACATCACAAACGATGTCTATGTGTATGAGCGCCGCTTCTATAACAACGTCGTCCTGGTCGCGATCAACAAAAATAACTCATCCGGCTACACCATAACGACCATGAACACCGCGCTGCCTGCGGGAACTTACACGGACTTCCTGAGCGGCCTGCTGAACGGCGTCGGTCTCACGGTGCATTCCGGCAGCGCGGGCAACAACCCAACGGGAACGCTCACTCTGCCGGCCAACTCAGTCTCGGTATGGCAGTTGGCAGGTGGAGAATCAGGGCCTTCGGTGGGATCGATTGGTCCAACGGTAGGACAGCCCGGCGTTACTGTGACGATTGCAGGCGATAGTTTTGGCAGCGCACCCGGCAACGTCACAATCAATGGATCCACTGCCGCCATTCAGTCGTGGTCAAACACCTCCGTTACCTTTACGGTTCCGAACGTAGCGAATGGAATCTACCAGGCGCAGCTGAAATCAAGCTCGGGCGTGGCTGCCAATCCAATCCAGTTCACCGTGCTTGCTGCGAAGCTCGTTCCGGTAACCTTTACGGTGAACAACGCAACGCCAACCAGTCCCGGAGACTACATCTTCGTGAGTGGTAACACGGTGGAGCTGGGTCAGTGGGGAACGACATTCGACACCGCCGTCGGTCCGCTGCTCGATCCCAATTATCCCAACTGGTTCCTGAACGTATCGGTACCGGCCGGCCACACGATCCAGTTCAAATTCGTGAAGATTGCGGCGAACGGTACTGTAACGTGGGAGAACGGAAGCAACCACTCCTATGTCGTCCCAACGAGCGGCGTAGGGTCTGTCAACGTGAATTGGCAATATTAATGCGGCTCCCGGGTTGCGGTATGCGGCCCGGGAACTTCGTCTGTTGCCATCCCCGTGAAATAGGCCGCGTCGGCCCTGCGTTTCGGCAGTGGCCGCTATCCAGCCTGGGAACACGCCGAGGTCAGCAATCAGTTTCTTACGCTGACACCGCGAGCGCTACTGGGCATCCAGATCGACTGAAAAGAGATTACCTGTCGCCGTCCGCGATCTTACAATCGGCACATTGTTGGGCGTGATCCCGCAGAAGAAGTAATCGGCGGTATCGCCCGCCGCAAAATTGGCGAGGTTCGCGATCTGTTCCAGTCGCCCCTCTGGAATCGACACCCGATAGATTGGCTGCATCTCCGCCATGGACGCGTGAAAGAAGATTGCCCGGCTATCGCCAGACCACACCGGATCAGCCACGGACGTCTCAGCGATCGCCTTCCAGACCTTCGTCTCAAGATCAAACAACATCAACCGCCGCTGATCCAGAGAGATCGCCGCGATATACCGTCCATTCGGTGACCACCTCGGACTAAACAGGCCCTCCGACCCTGGCATCGCCGTGACCGTGCCTGTCTTCAGGTCCAGCACCTCCAGACGGCGCGAACCCTCTTCTTTCCCCATCAGGTCGGTCACCCTCCCAAATACGATCTGCTGTCCATCCGCCGACCATGAAGGATCAGCCGCATTTCGATTTTCCCGAAGCAGTCTTGTTGCAGCACCGCCATCGGCCGCGATCGTATAAAGCTGCCAGGCTTTTCCCGGCTCTCGGGCCATCAGCGCCAGTCTTGACCCATCCGGTGACCAATGCGCAAGAAACACTTGCAGCGAGTCCGGCGTCAACTGGATCGTCTCCGTCCCATCCGCCCGCGCACGCCATAGCCGTCCCTGGGCATCCGTCCACGCAACCCAGTTCCGGTCGCGCGTGTAGTCGATCCGGTTTGCCATCGCCAGGAAGTCGCGTTGGGGCACGAACTGCCGTCGACTGGCATCATACCGTTGCAGCTCGGACTGCGTATCCAGACCCAGAAAGAAAATTCGATGTCCAATCCGCGATACCACAGGCGCCTCAAAGCTCAGCGGCCCGTTGGTCACTCGTACCGGGCTCTCTGTGCTCATGCCGTTAAGCCGCCACAGATCGCTGCTTTGTCCTGCAGACGATTGAAAGACGAAGTACCGGCCATCTCCTGTCCACACTCCGCAGCACTGCATCTCCGGCTTGGCCCATCCGTTCAGGATCGGTTTCAACTGGCTCCCGTCCGCGTTGATCTGCCACAATCCCAGGGTGTGGCCGATGGGATCGGTCAGCGTAAAGCGCAGCAGTCTCCCATCCGGGGACCAGCGCATCCAGAAGGCTCGCCCCGTGAGCGTAGCAAACGGCGTGGACGTTCCATCCTGCAGATGCGCGACCAGTAACTGATTGCCAGCGGCGTACAGGATGTTGCTGCCATGAGGCATCCATGTGGCATCATGCGCCACAGTATTTGCGATTCGCAGCGCGCTCCCTCCACCCGTCGGCACAATCCACAGTGGCTGCTCGGACTCAGGGGACAAGTGGCTTCGTAAAAGCAACTTCGATCCATCGGGCGAGATGTCACCAAGTGACGGCGACGCGATCTCGCTGGGCACGGGTAGGCTTTGCACCGCTCCCGTATGGATCTCCACCTGCGAAAGCGCCGTTCGCCCTTCCACGATCACCGGTGTATAGATGCGCAGGCCGTCCGTCGCCGACGCCGGAAAACTCTCCATCGTCGGCGTGCCCGGAGCGATCCTTCCGCTGGTCGTAAGCTGCTCAATCCGCGCCGGCGCTCCCTTTGACTGGCTCTTCCCTAGGTAAAATCCAACCGTTGCAATTGCTAACCCTAACCCCACAGCGCTGGTAAGCAGCAGCCACCACTTCGCTTCCCGCCGCTGCGCCGAGACGCTCACTTGACCGGCAAAAACCGGTTCTATCCCACCTGCCGCCCGCTCGCCGTCGGCTTCTCGGTCCACTTTCAGGATGCCCGCGACATCCTCTCCCGAAGAGGTCATTCCCTCCGCTGCAATCGGACTCGCTGGCCCTGCCGGCCGCTCTGCCAATACCTTGACTGGAGCAACAAACCGGTACCCGCGGCGTGCCAGTGTCTCGACAAAGCGAGGATTGTCCGCTGAATCCCCCAGCGCCTCGCGAATCTTATTGATGGCCGTGCCCAGCGAGTGGTCAAAATCGACTACCGTGTCCTTGCCCCAAACCCTGAGTTGCAGATCTTCGCGGGTGACCACCTCACCCGGATGCTCCAATAGAGTTACCAGCACTTTGAACGGCTGGCTCTGCAGTTTGACCTTTCGCCCCGCCTTCCAGAGTTCGCCACTCTGGAGGTCAGCCTCAAACAGACCAAAACTTAGCCGGGAGATCCCTTGCAGTGAGGACAACATAAGCTTGCAACCCTTCCTGCTTATACTAACAGCGCAGAAACCCGCGTGCAGTAGCGAGATAGCTGTTAATCGTTCATAACTATCCAGTTCATCTACAAGTACATACGAGTAGATAAAAAATTAACCTACAAACGACTGCGGAAGTATTGTGATGAACTTTTCCAAAGACCGAGAGTCTCGACTGCCAGTCAATGAAATATTCAATCTTTCGTTCAGCGGCATTTTGGAGGCCTCACCATGTACACACAATCCGGCATTGGGCGCTCGACCCTGGCCATCTGCATCGGCTTTGCCCTGCTAATCCTGGTCCTCATCCCAGGTACCTGCCTCATCGCCCAGACGGATACTGGACGCATTCAGGGTTCGGTCACCGATCAGACCGGAGCGGTAATCCCCGGCGCATCCATCATCCTCACCAACACGGAGACAAACGCCACACAGACCATCTCCTCGGACCAAGCCGGCAACTTCACCGTCGCCGCCCTTCCTCGCGGCAACTATAAGGCGCAGATCAAGGCGCAGGGCTTCGCCTCGCAGACCCAGAGCTTCACCCTCGCGGTCTCCCAGGTCCAGGCACTCAACTTCAAACTGTCAGCAGGCGCCACCGACACGGTAATCGAGGTGACCAGCGCTGCCCCACTCGTCGACGCCGACAGCTCTTCCATCGCAGAGGTCATCTCAGGACCTCAGGTGACGGAACTGCCTCTCAATGGGCGCAACTTCACTCAACTCGCCCTCCTCGCTCCCGGCGTCACCCGCGGCCAATACGGCAACTCAGCCAGCGGCGTCAACGGCGACGCCGAGACCTTCCGCAACAACACCAGCGGCGGCGGCTCCCTCAGCGGCAACGGCGTCCGTCCTCAAGCGAACAACTTCATCCTTGACGGCATCGACAACAATGAGGCCCTCGTCAACACCCTCGTCTTCTTCCCCAACATCGAAGGCACCCAGGAGTTTCGCGTCAACACCTCCGTCGCTCCCGCTGAGTTCGGCCGCGCCGGCGGCGTCATCGTTCAGTCCTCCATCAAATCCGGTTCCAACCAGTTTCACGGCTCGGCCTTCGAGTTCGCGCGCTCCAGCCTCTTTGACGCCAGCCCCAACTACCGCTTCGAGGGCGCCAGTGCAGCCCCCGTGCTCCCCTTCAAGCGCAACACCTTCGGCGGCTCCCTCGGCGGCCCCATCCTGCGCAACCGTCTCTTCATCTTCGGCGATTACCAGGGCCTCCGCGAAAATCAGCCTCTCAACCCCGAGATCATCACCGTTCCCACCGCCCTCATGCGCAAAGGCAACTTCACCGAGCTGCTCGGCCAGGGAACCACCATCGCGCCCTCCTGCGTCACCTCCGCCAACCCCGTCAATGGCGCCATCTACGATCCCACCACCTGCGCTCAGTTCTCCGGCAACATCATCCCAACTTCACGGCAGAACCCCGCTGCCGTCAACTACCTCAACGCATATCCTCTGCCCAACGTCCCCGGTCTGCTCAACGGCACTCAGAATAACTACCGCACCATCCGCACCGATATCCGCCAGTTCAACACCTTCGACACCCGTCTGGACTATCGCATCGCTGCGGCGGATCAGTTCTTCGTCCGCTTCTCCTACGACAACAGCGTCTTCAATCGCACCTCCCGTCTTCCCTTGCTGCCCGCCGGTTTCGCCTCGGGCGCGAACACCACTCACGCCCGTGGCTATGCCGTCGGCGAGACCCACACCTTCACCGCGAATCTGCTCAACGAGCTCCACGTCGGTTACAACCGGTACACCTTTGCCAATACTCCCGTCTTCTCCGGCGAACCCATCTCCGCCAACCTTGGCATCGTCAATGCCAACCGTACCACGCTGCTTGGGGGCGGCGCTCTTATCGGCGGCTACAACAACGAGCTCGAGTACACCGGCGACTACGGGACCTACTCGGTTCCCGAGAATATGTACCAGATCAACGACGCCGTGACCTGGATCCACGGCAAACACACCTTCAAATTCGGCGCCAGCGGAATTCGCCGCGACGTGGCCTTCTTCCGCCCCATCGCCGGCAAAGGCTACTTCCAGATCGCCAACGGCGACTTCACCGGCTACCAGGTGTCGGAGCTGCTCGCCGGCTTCGTCGACAACTACAGCATCGGTGCCCAAAATGGCTTCTTCGGTACCCGCAACTACGAGATCGGCACCTTCGTTCAGGACGACTGGAAACTCAATAACCGGCTAACCTTTAACCTCGGCTTCCGCTACGACCTCATCACCTTCCCCACCGAGGAGCACAACCGCCAGGCAGCCCTCAACCCCACCACCGGCACCATCGAGCTCGCCGGCGTCAACGGCGTTCCGCGCAGCATCATCAACACCGACTTCGGTAACTTCGCTCCCCGAGTCGGCTTCGCCTACGACGCCTTCGGGACCGGCAAGACCGTACTCCGCGGCGGCTATGGCATCTTCTACTTCCTCGATCGCGGGGGCATCGACAACCAGCTCGGTCAGCAGGTGCCCTTCGGCGGCAGTGTCAGCTACACCGCCGCGCAGGGTTATCGCATCGCCTTCACCGGTCAGGCGCCGCAAAACACGCTTGTAAATACTGTCAATAGCAACCCTGTCGCGACTCAGCCGCTACCTCTGCCGGGTTACCCAAACTTCAACCCCGCTGCGCCACCGGCCGGTATCAACGTCTTCGCAGTCAATAGCACTGAAAAGATCCCGTCCGTCCAGGAGTTCAACCTTCAGATCCAGCAACAGATGGGACAGAACGGCGTCTTCACCTTAGCCTATGTCGGTGAGAAGAGCACCCATCTCGCGAGCGGTTATAACTACAACACCAAGCCGCTCGGCGCACCCGCCAACGCTCCCAACGCCTTCCCCAACCTCGGGCAGGTCGTCTACAACATCAACAACGGCGTGGCGCACTACAACAGCCTGCAGACGCAGTTCAACTACCGAGCCGCAAAGTCCCTCAATCTCACCACCTCCTACACCTGGGCGCGCAACACCGACGACACCGACGGCTACCTCGGCTTCTACGCCGTCAGCCCCCTGTACGTCTACGACAGCAAGCTGAACAAGGGCAACTCTTCGCTCGACATCCGCCATGTCTTCGTCGCCAGCGCCCTCTACAACTTGCCCTTCGGTCGTGGCCAGACCTTCGGCGGAAATATCAATCGCGGTCTCGATCTCGCACTCGGCGGCTGGCAACTCAACACCATCGTGACGGCGGAGACCGGTTCACCCTTCAGCATCGTCTACCCCGTCTACGGCGGCAGCTACAGCCTACGAGCCAACGCCACCGGCCCCATTCTTCAGCCGCATAGCATCAGCGGCCAGTGGTTCACCGGCAACTTCTCGCAACCCGCGGCCGGCACAGACGGGAACGTCCAGCGCAACTCACTCTACGGCCCCGGCCTCGCCTCAGGCGATGTCTCCCTCTTCAAGACACTGCAGCTCACCGAGCGCTTCGGCACAGAACTTCGCGCCGAAGTTTATAACGTGACCAACACGCCAGCCTTCACCAACCCCGACACCAACCCGGCCGACGCCAACTTCGGTCGCGTCACCGGAACCCGGCTTGCCTCCGAACGCCAGATGCAGATGGCCGTCCGCTTCCTCTTCTAAGCCTTCCCTGTCTACCTCAGGCGGCATCACAACGGTGCCGCCTTTTTCTCGCTCTTGCTGCTTGATCCTCCAGCCTCTCCTCCACCTTCAAGGAATGCCTCGATGAAGCCACTTCTTCCATCTCTCAGAGCGTTCGCTTTCGCTGCGCTCCTCGCCTGGAGCTTCGCCGCCCTCGGGCGGCACGTCGAAGGTCAATCTGCCGGACAGCCATCGCAGGCACCCACTACCGCTCCCCAAATCCTGAAGATCGACCCCCCTAACTGGTGGGCAACGATGCCCAAGCCGATGCTGCTCGTTCGGGGCCTCAATCTAGCCTCGGCCCAGGTCCACCTCAGCGATCCCCACCTCAAGATCGAGTCGACCCAAATCTCCGAAAACGGCCACTGGGTCCAGCTCTGGCTCAACGCCTCCCCCGCCGGGCCAGAGACCATCACTATCACCATCAAAACACCATTTGGAACCACGCTCTCACCATACGAATTCCAGCCCAAACACACCCAAAAAGATGGTTTTGCCGGCTTTTCCTCCGCCGACGTCATGTACCTCATCATGATTGACCGCTTCGCCGACGGCGACCTCAGCAACGACGGAACACCTGCGGAACACACAGCCCAACTAGCCAAATCGCGAGGCTGGCATGGCGGCGACCTCCGCGGTATCGAGCAACATATCAATTACTTACAGGATCTCGGGATCACCACAGTCTGGATCACGCCCGTCTATCAGAACCACGGGCCGGAAAGTTATCACGGTTACGGCGCCACCGACATGTACTCCGTGGACCAGCACTTCGGTTCCCTCGAAGATCTGCGATCGCTCTCCCACGCCCTCCACGCCCACCACATGAAACTTGTGCTCGATATCGTGCCGAACCACGTAGGTGCTTCACACCCTTGGGTTTACGACCCGCCTGACCCCACCTGGTTCCATGGCACCGCGGCTCACCATACCATCGCGCAAGGCGACTTCAAACCTCTTACCGACCCGCACGCCCCATGGCGCGACCAGCGTAATGTCACCCAGGGATGGTTCGCAGATAAGCTCCCCGACCTCAACCAGGAAGACCCCGGTGTCGCCAAGTACCTCATTCAAAACGGAATATGGTGGACCGAGCAAGCCGGGCTGGACGGTCTTCGAATCGATACGTTCCCCTACGTTGGCCGTTCTTTCTGGCACGACTTCCACACGCAGCTCCATGCTCTCTACCCGCGTCTGACCACCGTAGGCGAAGTCTTCAACCCCGATCCCACCATTACGTCCTCCTTCGCCGGTGGAGTCACTAGAAACGGTTTAGATACAGGACTTTACACTCCATTTGACTTCCCCTCCTACTTCGCTCTCCGCGAAACCCTCCTGCACAACGCACCCATGACGAAGCTCGCCGACGTCCTCCGTCTCGACGCTCTCTATCCTCATCCTGAGCGCCTCGTCCCATTCCTCGGCAACCACGACACCACTCGCTTCCTCAATGACCCCAGCGCGACCCCGCAGAAGCTCCAGTTGGGATTCACTCTCCTCACAACCATGCGGGGCATGCCACAGCTCTATTCCGGAGACGAGATCGCGATGCGTGGCGGCGAAGATCCTGAAAATCGACACGATTTCCCCGGCGGCTTCCCAGCGGTCCCGGGCAGCGCTCAAGACAACGCTCAAGGCAACGCCTTTCACTCCGAAACCCGCACTCTGGCTCAGCAGCAAACCTTCGACCAGATCAAGACTCTGCTCACGATTCGTCGCTCCCATCCCTCTCTTCAAAACGGAGAAGAGGAAATCTTGCACTCGGATAGCAACACTCTCGTCTACGTCCGCTACCTCAGAACACTATCGCACCCGACGCAGCGAGTTTTGGTCGCCATCAACAAGGGCTCCCAAACCAAAGATATTTTGTTAGATACATCGGGAACAACGCTCGACGGAGCCGGTTTCGCGAGCATACTCGCGGGAGACTCAAATGGCGTCGTCCTGAGCGGTTCAAGTTGCACCTTGCATCTGGCGCCTGAGTCGGCGGTCATCGCAAAGATTGAATAGAGAGGGATTTCATCCACAGGCGTTCGATCCGTCTCTTCCACCACTGTATTGGTTATCCTAAGAAGAGACCTGACAGGCTGCCCAGCGTCGCCGGAGCCTTATCGGGCGAGGTGCGGAGGCATTCCGTCACTTTGTGCGTGAGGATATTCGGGAGCGGCTACAAGCACTCAATTCGGACAAACCGGCTCTCGGACTAGCTCCGCCACGAATACGACCCGCTGCTTATAACCCGTCTTAGGAGGCATCGACGGACGCCGGACAGCGCGGAATGGGTGCGGTCGCTACCATAGGAGAAAACGTGAGGGAGTCACATGTCGTCGAGCAACTCTACTACACCCCGTCAGCACGCCTACACTGGACCAGCACTGCCGCAACTGCCGGAACCAAGCCACGCTGAGCGCATCCGCACCCTTATGTCATTAACCTCAGTTGCCACCCTGTCGACGCTATCTCGCAAGCATCCCGGGTTTCCCTTCGGTTCATTGATGCCCTTCGCGCTCGATTCTTCTGGTCGGCCCATTTTCCTTATTAGCAATATGGCCATGCACACCCAGAACCTGAAGACCGACGCGCGATGCAGCCTCTTCGTCGGGCAAGCGGGGGCCAACGGTGATCCGCTTGGGGCCGCCCGGGCGACCCTCATCGGTCACGCCGAAGCTGTCCCTGAACAGGATGAAGCTGGCGTTAGAGAGAACTACCTGGCTCGCCACGAAAATAGCCGCTACTGGGTTGACTTCTCTGACTTCAGTTTCTTCCGCCTCCAGCCCATCGACCTCTACTATGTTGGTGGCTTCGGCGTGATGGGATGGGTCGATGCGAAAGACTACAAACAAGCTGCCCCGGACCCGCTGGCCGAAACCGCGGCTGGCATCCTCGCTCACATGAACGCCGACCATGTCGATGCGATGATCCTGCTGGCCGGGTCGCTTGCAAAGATCGAAGCGACGGAGGCGACGATGACTTCGGTCGATCGCTTGGGCTTTTCACTAAGGTTGATGACGAATGATGGGGTCAAGGGTGCTCGCATCAATTTTCTCCAAGAGGTCGCTACTCCGCAGGACACTCGTGCGGTGCTCGTCGAAATGGTGAGACAAGCCAAGGCACGAGGCTGAGGTTGATACCTGGTCCCCGTGGGTGGCATCACGTTTTTACTCCGGGATTGTCCGCGGGCTCGCTCCCATTCGAGCTGAACATTGTCCACAGAGCTTTCTTCAAGCGGCGTCCATCGTCCACACGTTGCTCAAGAACTACGGTGAGCCTAATGGGAGATTCTCTGATCGAGATGTAGTGTGCGGCGAACGCTGGTTTGTTGGAATGCTTCTATTTTGCTTCGCGTGTTTCGAGCAAGAGATTCCGATTGAGTACAGCACCCCGGAAAACCATCCCGGCGATATGATCTAAGGCTTCAAGGTCACTACGAGGGTCAGCGTCCAGGATGAGCACATCGGCCACACGTCCCGACTCGATGCGACTAATATCGCGCCAGCCATAGATATCGGCAAAGTTGCTTGTCGCTGCGGCGATCGCCTCACGCGGTGACAACCCGATTCGATGCAGCAGAGCGAGTTCGAGGTGCAGACCACTGCCGGGCATAATACCGTAGTCCGTTGCAGTGCTTCCGGCAAGAAAATTTGGCGCCAAGCTGATAGAGGCGAGCATCGAGCGTCTCTTTGTGCCAGGCGCAATCACGAACCCGCTGCCTTCGGTCGGCTGGAGTAGTGGCCAGGAATGGCGCTCCGCCAGCCGACGGGTCAACGGGATCGTCCAGATCAGCGGGATTGATGAGCGCGGACGAGGGGACGCTCCACGGATTGGGAACCTCCAGTCCGTCGGCGGTAGCTTCCATAGACAAAGTCGGCATCAGCGCGGTGTTGGATTTTGCGAGCTGCGCTCCATAAGCAGCAACCTCGCTCGACGCTGGATCGACGATACAGACTGCATGGTAGGCAACAGAACCCGCATTCAGGTCATCTGTTCTTCGGCCAATTGCCATGGGCCTGGGGCATTGTTCGAATGCCGGAGAGTTTATTGTGCCCGTGTCTCGCCGGCGCCGTGAGTTTTCAGAAGATTGCTTAGATCGACCTGCCAGATAGATTGCTCACACGGCCTCTCTACGCCCGATGGGCTTCGCGAGTTACTGAAGTAGAGTGTTTTGCCATCCGGAGAGAGCCGCGCCTCGATACAATGCACGTTGTCCGAGAGGGCCGAGCGAAGATCAATGGGATCTCGCCAGCCGGCCGCGGTGCGGAAGGCAATGAACAGATCCGTAGTGTTCGGAAGAGGTGGCCGCCGCGAGGAGAAGATGATGTACGACCCGTCTGGGTATAGGGCACGTACATCGCAGGGGCCGGCACTTCGCGTAGCGACACCTGTTTAATGTCCGCTACCACTCCCACAATCGTTCTGGCCGGAATCCGTTTCATTCCGACGCCTACCTGCTTGCCGATCGGATTCTCTTTCACCTGCTCGTGCCCGCCGAACCTGAGGCGAGTGCGCCGTCTCGCTTCCTCAGTGGTCATGCCTGCCCGTGTGTTTCTCCACCTCCTGTTCGAAGTGGAACCGAAGCTCCTGGTCCAACTCCGACTCCACCACATCGCGGCGCAATAGAGCACGAAGACGAAAGCGTAAATCGTTCAGCATGGCACGACCTCAAACACTCTCCAAAATCTGGGTGACGGCTGCTGTCAGCTTCCGCCAGGTTTCCGTTTCCACGTCAAGTTGCTTCTTGCCCGCAGAGGTAAGTTCGTAGTATTTTGCGCGGCGATTGTTGTCGGACGTGCCCCATTTTGCCTTGATCCAGCTCCTCCGCTCCAGCCGATGCAAGGCCGGATACAACGAGCCCTGCTGGATTTGCAGCACATCGCTCGAAACCTGTTGAACGCGCTCGGAGATCGCCCACCCATGTTGTGGCCCCAACGCCAATGTCCGAAGAATGAGCAGGTCCAGTGTGCCCTGCGGAAGATCGATGCGTTCGTTCGTCATATGCCACCCTGTTCGCTTCTACAGGAAAGCTTCCATCTCCTGTAGAAGTGCAAAGCAGCTAAGGCGGAGCCACGGAACTCCAATGAAAGCAGAATTGCTTGCCATTTTGAGGCTCCAGTACGCGCATCCTGGATATGTGGAGGCAGGTTTCCCAAAACTGCTGATCTAGACCGCGCTATAATCTGGCCACATCGGAGCCAACCTATGGCTGGTACGCGTTCAGCGAGCGAGGGCAATCTGGAAGTCGAGGCGCGTCTGATTCCTCAAATTTGCAAGGAATTGCGCCGACTAGCCACGTATCATATGCGCTTTGAGAGAGTAAATTACACCTCGCAGCCCGCAGCGCTTCTTGCTAATGAAGCGTACCTTGGGTTCGTTCGGCAACCATTCACCGCTTGGCACAGTTGCGCTCCTTTTTTCGCCGTCGCCTTTCAACGCAAGGTGGAAACGTGCTTGAAGCGCAAATTCTCCGGGCAGCCATGACTCCAGACCTTTGGCAACGTCTCAAGCCGCTCTTTAACGCCGCTCTAGAAATTCCCGAGGAGGAGCGCGCCAACTTCATATGCGAAGCGAGTGGTGACGATGATCAGCTGAGGAAAGAACTTGCCGCGTTGTTGAAAGCGAACGACGAGCAAACAGCTCTCAGCGATTCGCCAATCATGAGGTTCAAAGATTTACTTACAACAAAGGCGAATCCATTCTCTGTGGGATCGCTGATCCTAGATCGCTTCAAGATCGTGCGTCATTTGGGAACCGGAGGCATGGGAGATGTCTATGAAGCCACCGACCTCGAACTCGGACGAGTCGCGCTGAAGACCATCCGAGCCGATATTGCCGGTAGTCCGGATATGCTTTCGCGCTTTCGAAAGGAGGTCCAGCTTGCGAGAAAGATCAGCGGTCCGCATGTTTGCCGTATTCACGAGTTATTCTTACTACCTGGCGACAAGACTGGATCGCACAACGTATTTCTGACGATGGAATTTCTTGAAGGCGTTACGCTTGCCGACAGACTCTGCAGGTCCGGCCCTCTGCCTTGGAGAGAGGCACAGAAGATATCGATTGAAATATGCGACGGATTGCAAACGATCCATCAAGCCGGCATTATTCATCGGGATCTGAAGAGCCAAAATATTATGCTCGCTTCACGGCATGGGTCCACCTGCGCTGTGTTGATGGATTTTGGATTGGCTCGCGAGCATTCCACCCCCACAACTGTGACGCTGACGGATGTTACCCAGCCAGGCATAATCGTCGGAACACCGAATTACATGGCGCCGGAGCAGTTTGAAGGTAAGCAGGTTAGCCCAGCAACAGACGTGTACGCCTTGGGCATCGTGCTCTATGAGCTCGTGACTGGCAAGCATCCTTTTGCGGCGTCTTCTGCGATGGGCGCTGCAATCCAAAGGGGGCGACGCCCATGCTTAGCATCATCCATTCGTCCAGGATTGCCTCGCCGTTTCGATGAAATCATTAGTAAATGCCTGGAGTTTGACGCTACACGTCGCTACCATTCTGCGAAAGAAGTGGCCGAAGATTTACAGAGCCATCTATTTTCAATTGCTTGGCTACGCCGCAGATGGCTCAGGATAGTCACTGCAGCTGCGACCTTTGTCCTTCTTCTATCGAGCCTCCTCCTGATCCCTCCCATTCGGGAGCGCTTGCAGGGCATGCTATTTTCCAGTCGTGAAAAGCACATCGCTGTGCTTCCTTTTGACTTAGTCGGAAGTGATCCGGAGACTGTGGCGCTCGGAGATGGGTTGATGGACTCGTTGGCAGGCAAGCTCTCAAATCTGGATGCTGCGAACCAGTCTTTGTGGGTTGTACCTCCAAGCGAAGTACGTCACAGAAAGGTCAGCGATCCTTCATCGGCCCTGCGCGAGTTTGGCGCAACGATAGCCATCAAAGGGAGCTTCGAGCGCCATGACAAACTAGCACATCTGAACCTTACACTGATCGATACAAAGAAGATGCGGGAGATCGGATTTGCAGATATAGAGAACCAGGACGGTGATCTTGCCGCGTTACAAGATGAAGCGGTGAAGCGTCTTGGTCGACTTATGAATATTTCGGTCCAACAGGACCTGTTGCAAGAAAGCAAAACACCAATAGCCCGAGCCGCATATGAAGATTATTTAATAGGGCTTGGTTACTTTCAACGATTCGACAAACCTGGAAATCTTGATCTTGCCATCTCTGCGCTTCAGAATTCGGTAAATACCGATCCGCGCTTTGCTCTAGGTTTTGCTCGTCTTGCCCAGGTTTATATTATGAAGTTCCGGCTTGATTCCAATGTGGAGTGGATTCAACTTGCCGAGGCCAATTGCAGGAAGGCTGCTGAGCTAGATGATCGAGTTTCCTCGACATATGCGGCCCTCGCTCAAATTCATGAACTTACAGGGGATCACGATCTAGCGATCCACGAATTTCAGCGTGCGATCGATCTTGATCCTAGAAGTGCCGAAGCCCTATCTGGCATCGCCCATTCATATGAAAATACAGGACGCAACGCTGACGCTGAAGCTGCCTACATCAAGGCCGCTGCCCTGCGCCCGAACGATTGGTTTGGGTATAACACCCTTGGTAATTTCTACGACCATATCGGTCGGCCTCATGACGCGATAGCTCAATTTCAGAGAGCTCTCCACTTAACGCCCGACAATTCCGGACTGTATGCAAACTTGGGTTTAGCTTACCTTGATTTGGATGATCCTAAAATGCTAGGTAAAGCCGAGGAGGCGTTGAAGAAATCTATTCAGATGAACCCCACTTATGCAGCCACCTACGGAAATCTCGGATTTTTATATGCACAGGAGCACCGGTTTCGTGAATCGGTGGCTGCAAGTCAGCAAGCAATCAAGCTAAACAATCGGAGTTATGACGCCTGGAGCAATTTGACCGTGGCGTATGAGTGGTTGGGGGAGGACGAGAAAGCGGCTGCTGCGAGAAAGACAACGATTACTCTACTTGAACGAGCTGTGAAATTGAATCCTCAAAATTCAGAAGCGCAGGCTACACTGGCAGCATTTCGTGCCAAGAACGGCCTTAAAGACAAAGCTATGGATGGAATTCATATTTCACTTGCTTTATCGCCCAACGATCAGTATGCTCTCGCGGAAGTCGCCGATGCTTATGAACTGTTAGGAGATCGCCAAAACGCTATCAAGTATCTGGAAGAAGCCTTGGCGAATGGATTACCCAAAGGGCAGTTGAGTGAGGACCCAGAGATTCAGGGAGTTGTTTCCGACCCCGGTTTTAGAATGCCAAGAAAATGAGCGGGCCCCGCAATTGACACCAGATTTAACCGACAAGGAGAGAACAATGGGGAAAGTACCGTTTCCGCCTGGTGGAATGGCAGACCGACACGTTGATTACGACGTGTGCGTACAGATCGACGATTTTCTGGAATTTGAATTCAAGGTCCCGGCATATATATCGCCCGAAGCAACTGGGTTCTTTAATCCAGATATTCCAACTGCCCACTTCGATGCAAATACTACGACTGGAAAACTCTATCCTGTTACCAATGATACTGAGGTGAAGGTGGATCTCTTCGACGTCACCGCACTTACGTTTTATACATGCAAGGTCCGGATTAGAAAGAAATGTTAGCATTGAACACGATCCCAGATTGAATCTTGCAGAGACAAAATTTAGGGTGGCCACGGGATATAACCTTGGGACTTAAATGGGCTCGCTGACTTTCCGACCATGCGATTCAAAGGCAGCGATCACAACGTCTGTATCCGAAGGTTTCGCCGGTTATCATTCGTGCGCTCCAAAAGTCTGGGGTAAATATTGCGTAAGATCGACGAGGGCTGGGTGTGGATTGCCTAAATCGGTGAAGCACGGTCCTTCACTTCTTTATCTCTCGAATGCTTCGTCGCAATTGGGGGAATGGTTTTCGAGCGAGCGCAGTTCCGAAACGTGCTCTCCGAAGGCGCTTTTTTCGATATATCCCCTCGATCGCTCATAATTCTTCGTCCCGTTTTATGAAAATTGAGTTACATTAAGTCAACATTCCTCGTAAATTCCCACTTCAATTCATTCGGTCCGCCGCCGCAATCCAACTAAATCGCTTCTTTATTTAGGAGATCTCTATGAATTTGCCTCAGGAATCCGCTTCCGTCTCTCGCCGATCCTTCATGCGCATGGCAGGCGTCATTGCCGCAGTCCCGGTTCTCTCCGAGCCCTACTTTGCCCATGCCGCGCTCCAGTCCACCCAACAACCCGCCAAGCCCGCGCCAAAGCCCATATCGCAGCAACAGGCGATGAAGCAGATGATGATGTCCATTCCCAAGGACGCCGTCCTCATCAACGCCAACGAAAACCCCCTCGGCCCGTGCGAAGCCGCCCGCTCCGCTATTGCCTCCGTCGCCTGTACAGGCGGTCGCTATGACATCCTCGAGATGATGAACCTCGTCGACGTCTTCGCCAAACAGAACAACGTCGACCCCGACTACATCGCAGTCTACGCCGGTTCCTCCGAACCCCTGCACTACTCCGTCCTCACCTACACCGGCCCGGGTCGCAACCTCGTCGCCGGCAATCCCACCTACGAGGCCGCCGGCCGCGCCGCCGAGATCTCCGGCGCCAAGACTATCCAGACCCCTCTCACCAGCACCTACGCCCACGACGTCAATGCCCTCGCCGCCGCTGCCGCCCCTAACGCCGGCGTTATCTATCTCTGTAATCCCAACAACCCCACCGGCACCATCACCGCGCGCAAAGACATCCTCTGGCTCCTCGACAACAAGCCCAAGGACACCGTGCTCCTCGTCGACGAAGCCTACATCCATCTCTCCGACGCCGAGTCAGTCACCGATCAGGTCGCCAACCGCAAAGACATCATTGTTCTGCGAACCTTCTCGAAGATCTATGGCATGGCAGGCATCCGCTGCGGCTTCGCCATCGCTCACCCGGACGTCCTCCGCAAGCTTGAGAACTGCGGCCAGAACGCCATGCCGGTCACCTCTTCCATCGCTGCCCGCGTCTCGCTCGAGGACACCGAACTCATCCCCAAGCGCAAGGCCTACATCGCCAACAACCGCAACGAGACCATCAAATTCCTCACCGCCAACAACTACAAGGTCATTCCCGGCTCACAATCCAACTGCTTCATGATCGACACAGGCCGCAACGGTCGCCAGGTCATGGCGGCCATGGCCCAGAAAAAGGTCATCATCGGGCGCACCTGGCCCGTCTGGCCGAACGTCGTTCGCATCACCGTCGGCACTAACGAGGACATGGCCAAGTTCCGGACCGCCTTCAAGGAAGTCATGGACACGCCCGCCACCGCATCCCTTATCCGCCCAGCGGATACTCTGAGCGGCGGCGTCTTTCCGCAACTCTCGTAACCATCACTTACCAGGCCCCGGCAGTCCGCGCTGCCGGGGCTTTCGTATTTAATACCAGGAAGGTCGTAACTCCCCTACCACTCCACGAAAACTATCGGCTGCAATACTCAGTCGTGGGAATATCCCATGCCTGCCAGAACACCGCGCATATAAGCAAAGCTGGCGATGACGCCGGGCATAGGATCATCACCATGGATCTCGTATTCCAGATCGACGAAGCCCTTGTAGTTGGTCGCGATGAGGGCCTCAAAGATCCCGCGAATTGGCATGATCCCCTCTCCCACGGAAACCTGGCTCTCCTTGCTCGTGAAGCTGGTCAGGTCCTTCGCGTGCATGTTGAACAGGCGGGGCCCCACCTCATGGATGGCCTTGACCACGTCCGCGCCGGCGCGCACCGTGTGTCCGATGTCGATGCAGCATCCGATGCGCGGATCGTACTTCTTCACTTCCTTCAGCACGTCCAGTGGAGAATGCCAGATCTTATCCTCCGGTCCATGGTTATGGATTGCGAGACGGATGTCATATTGCTTCACGAACTTTTCAATGCGGGGAAGAGTTTCAGGCGTCGGGTCCCCGGCAACGATCACCGAGATACCCGCCCGCTTGCAATATTCAAACTTGCTGCGGATGTCGTCATCCTCGTCCTTCGGGAAGTAGATCGTTCCTGCAGCATGGAGCTTAATGCCTGCCGCCGCATAATCCGCGAGCGCCTTGGCCTCCGCCTCCGGATCCATCGGAAGATGATCCTTGACGTCCTTCGCATTCAAGTCTTTGATGTTGAGCTGCTTCATGTAACCGATCATCTGATCACGAGTGAAGTTGCGGAAGGTATAGCTGGCCAGCCCCAGATGAACCGGTGACGGTTTTCCAGTTGCAGCGGACGGCTGAAACGCGAATGAAGGAACCGCGTTCGACGTGACGCTCGCCGCCGCGATGAGTGCTGCCCCGGACTGAACGAAGTTGCGACGTGAAAAGGTATTTTTCATATAGAAATACAGTGCTCGCGTGTTCTTGAAATTGGTTTTCCCAGCAATTCTTCCGAATACTGCGTGTAGCCGAGCGCCCTAGAGATGCGGCGCCCAGCCCTTCTCGTACTCTCGACCCCACATCTTCATAGCCTGCGCGTCGTTCTGGATCTTGCCGTCGGAGGGGTCCAGCTGCAGCTCACGGTTTACCTCCCAGGCAACGTTAGAAAGCTGAAGCATGGTAACCGCAACGTTTCCGACAGCGATCGGAGCGTTGAGTTTCTCTCCTTTGCAAATTCCAGCGATGAAGTTTGCGAAGTGCATATCCGTCATCGAATCGCGGCCAGTAAGGTCAGAGGACGACGTCGCTTTGCCAGTCTTGAATTCGCTCGTCTTGTTGCCCTTGAGGTCATAGACCTCATAGCCATCGCGATCGACCAGCACCGTCCCGGTCGTCCCCACAATGGTCGACCCGCGATCGCGGTTGTAGTACTTCATCCCGTTGCAGCATTTGCCCTCCCACGAGATCATCTTGTCGTTGTAGTCGAAGCTGGTCATCAGCGTGTCGTAGAACTGCCAATCATCCTTGAACTGATAGCGCCCGCCGGACGAGGTGATTCGGTGTGGATAGTCGACGCCCAGTGCCCAGCGGCAGACATCGACTTCATGCGTGCCATTGTTGAGCGTTTCGCCTGTACCCCAGATCTTGAACCAGTGCCAGTTATACGGCTGCACGTTGTCCTTATAAGCCATACGCGGCGCCGGACCTTGCCAGAGATCCCAATCAAGCTGCGCCGGCACAGGAGCTTCCTTCCCCACGCCAATCGACTTTCTGACATTGCTGTACCAGGCTTTCGCGAAGTAGGCCCTGCCGATAAGCCCGTTGTGGATCTTGTCCACGATCTCAATGGTGTGGGGGGACGAACGCTGCTGCGTTCCCATCTGCACCACCTTCTGGTACTTCTGCTGGGCCTGCACCAGGAGCGCGCCCTCGGCAGGGTTGTGGCTGCAGGGCTTCTCGACATAGACGTGCTTGCCAGCCTGCAGCCCGGCGATTGCCATCGGAGCGTGCCAGTGGTCTGGGGTAGCGATCGTGATGGCGTCTACATCCTTCTTCTGAAGAATGTGGCGAAAGTCCTTGTCGGTCGCAGGAGCTTCACCCATCTCGCTCTCCGCTTTATCAGCGAACTTCTTGAGAATATTGCTGTCCACATCGCAGACATAGGCGATTCGTGCGGATTTCTTGTTCGCCTTAAGTGCCGAAAGATGCGCGTAGGCCCGTCCATTAAGGCCGATGACCGCAAAGTTGAGGCGATCATTCGAGCCCATGATCTGACCGTAGCTCTTCGCGGTCGATCCGATAGCTAAGCCTGCCGCTCCTACTGCAAGCGTGTCGAGAAACTCACGTCGTGTAACCATTTTTCTCTCCTTCGAAACAATAAAGGCCGTACGCATATCTTTGGCCAAGGTCCTTAGTCACAGTGGGAAAGCATCCGGTCATCAAATGCGCTCACCACTCAAGATAGATCCATTCAACGCAACTAAAAAGTTCCTGAATCTTGCAAACACTGCTTCATGCCAGCCCAGCTGATGCGAGTGGAGGCTTCCGGTGTGCCGGCGCCGCGCCAATGCGTCTCGAGACTGACGGCGTCGTGGTAGCCAGCCGCCTTGAGAGCGCGGTACTGTGCGGCCCAGTCGATATAGCCCTTGTCCACTGGCGACCAGACAATTTTGCCGGAGGCGTCCTTGACGGCATTCTTGCAATGGCAATGGTGGATGCGATTCTTGGGCAGGCTGTCCCAGCCCCCGGGGAATGCATCCATCTCGCCACGCATCACAGCGTTTCCGGGATCCCAGTTAAGCGCAAAGTGAGGCGACTGAATAGCAGCGAGGACTTTGGCGGCTTCGCGGCCGGTCGCGGTATTGCACGCAAACTCGTTTTCAATGACGAGAAGAAGCCCCTGCTTGCCCACCATCTCGGCGGTGGCGCGAAGTTTCTCGTTGATGTCCGCGCGATACGGAGCCACGTCATCGAGACGCCAGAAATCGAAGCAGCGAATCTTGTCCGTCTTGAACTGCTTTGCCAGTGAGATGCTGCGCTCGACGACTTCGTCCTGGTGCTTGTAGGCGACCTCAGCAGCGCCGTGCATATCCCCTTTGGAGCCATATTGGGATTTGGGAGCGCCGGGCCAGTCCACCTTGAACAGCGGGCTTGCGATGTCGGTGACCTGCAGGCTGTATTTGGCCAATATCTTCTGCGCCTCGACGATTTCGGCATCCGAGGAGGCCTGAAGGTTCTTGCCCCACATCTCGCGCAGCTCGACCCAGTGCAGGCCGAAATCGTTCGCGATGACGGAGCATGCGTGGTCAAAATCCTGTGAGATTTCATCGGAGATGACGGAGATTTTGAAGGGAGACTGCGCCGCCGCTGCCATGCCAAAGAGTGGACGCGTCGCGCAGAACGCAGCAGTCATTCCTGCTCCTGCAAGAAAACTTCGTCTTGAAACGCCTTCCATGTTTCTCCTGATCGCGACTCCGGGTGGAATTACATTGACTTCATCATCTTAGATGTCGGTCACTCAATCAAGCAGTGACCCGGCCAAGAAAACAAACATTGACAGACAGCCGTTAGAACATAAATTTTACTGATGCCTGCAGGGTGCGGCCGCCTCCGATGCCATTCACACTACCCTGGCCGCTGCCCAGAGTACTTGTGACTTGGCCGAAGCTTGACGCTGTACAGCAGTTATTACTCGTCGGCTGGCCGAACTGTGGAGTATTGCTCAACTGGAAAGCGTCAAATCGGGTTTGCATGGAAGCTTCACGGTAGAGATTGAAGCTTTTGAATATGGAGAAATTGTCCTGAATATACCCAGGACCGCGGAACGCGTTTCTTCCTGTATTCCCGACGTCAACGGTCTGCGCCGTGCATCCTGTCGGGCATCCCGCCGGGGTCGAAAACGCAGTCGGATCAAACCAGTGGGCGCTTCCACCCCCGACGGCATGGAGCGCATGGTAGGCACCTGTCAGGTTTCCTGTCTGCGCCGTTCCGGGAGTATTGAGGTTTGCTCCGTTTGTCTGGACGGTAAACGGGAGGCCGGAGACCGCCGAGATAATTCCAGAGACCTGCCATCCTCCCAGGACAACGGCACCAACTCCAGAGCCGAGCATACTGTGACCGCGACCGAAGGGAAGCTCGTAGGTAAAGCTCTGCTCATAATTTAGGGTCCGGTCGAAGTCCAGTGGAGCGTAGTTCCGGCGTCGGTTGATGAAGAAGAGTAGGCCGCCATCGTCGCCGGTGATGTAACCCATCGCCTTGCCCCATGTGAATGCCGTTGTAAATTGAAGCCCATTCGAAAGGCGCTTGGTGAGTGAGGTCTGCAGCGACTGATAGTTGGAGGAGAAAGGCAGATAGAGGATATTGGTCGCCTGACTCGGGGTACGGTGCACAGTGGAAGGGCAGCCCACGCAGTTGTACTCTGGCGCTGACGCCGCTCCCCCACCATAGGTGCTGGGATTGTTGATGTTCTGGTTGCCCGAGATATCTACGCCATGGTTCGCTACATACGCGAGCTGCAAAGAGAGATTGCCGCGGAAGGCTTGTTGCACGGCTACGTTCCACGACTCGGCGTATGGGTTCTTAAAGTTCAGAGGGATGACGTTGTAAGTCTGAGAGGCAAGTGTGGATGTGATAGCTGGAATGATGCCATTGGATGGAATGGGAATTGGCACAGGAGCCGGGAAACCAGCCTGGAAGGTGGCTACAGTCACTCCATCGGCAAGCACCGCCGGCGTAAAGTTGGATGTGCCAACTAACCCATAACTGTTATTTGCACGAATGGGATAATTGTAAGCGTAGTTATTATCCGGATATGGCGTGTAGCTGATACCAAACCCGCCGCGGACGACAGTATCTTCCGTGACCCGATAGGCGAATCCGGTTCGTGGCGCGAAGTATCTGAATCGCGTCTGCATGCCCAGGTTGGTTGGGTTGCCGCCCATGCCTGTTACTACGATGTTGTTGTTGACATAGTCATAGTTGGAGAATCCATTTGCAATCCTGGGAGTTGCGGGCGGATAGAACTCCCACCGAACACCCAGGTCAAGCGTCAACTTTGGCGTGGCCTGCCACTTATCAGTGGCAAAAGCGAATAACCACCACTGCCGATACGCCGGGAAGAAGGTATTTAGATCGCGTCCCGTCGAGCTAGGCAGGTCCAGGAGGAAACTGGCGATGTCATTGGCAATGTTGGTCTTAGCTCCGCTCTGGGAGGTCTGAACATCCGAGAAGTTGAACACACCTCGTGGACTGAAGGTCTGGTCCTGCAGAAGGTCGTCCCGAACGCGACGCAGGTCACCCCCGAACTTCAGTGTGTGGTTGCGGATGATCTTAGTCCAGATATTGTCGAAGTCGATATTGGACTCGCCCCTGATCCATGGCACAGAGGCGGAATATCCGATCAGCGTGCCGGTGAAACCACCATTGATGGTCAAGCCGACCTGGCCGCTGGTAAACGGCTGTCCGGCGACGTTCACGCCTGGGATACCCAGAGTGCTTGCATCGTTCGAGCCGTAGTCGCTCGGGTTCGCATTGTTGCGCAGGTGAGCGACGCCAAATCGTGCCTCAGTGAAAAATGACGGCGAAAAGATGTGGTCGTAGTTCACGCCTGTACTGTAAGACGTCTGGATGCCTATGCCTTGAAAACCACCACCTGCGGGACCGCCCAAAAACGAACCGAAAGCCGGAGCCTGAAAGGTATTGACCTTCTGATAGCTGTAGCGGCCGCTGAGATGGTTTCGCTCATTGAGCGCCCAATCAACTTTAATATCGAAGCTGTTCGTGCCCTTGGTAAATGGAAGGTTGGATGTGTAGTTATTGGCCGGATTCGACAAGGGAGCGTTCGGATTCAAGGTCCCATTGGCGAGAGCGGCGGCGTTCACCATCTGCAGGATTTTGAGCGAGACCGGATTGACGCGGTTGTAGGGAAGTTGATTGTTCACGAACGGGGTGCGCTGGTGCCCGGGGGTGGTTCCGTTGCCATCTCCCGTGGCGGGATCATAAATTTGTCCGGTTGTGCCCGAAAGTGCTGCACTTAGATCAATATTGCCCTGTGCGTTCGGCGTATAGTAGCGCGCATCCGGAATCGTGAAGGTGTTCGCGATTTTCTCATGGTCCGACGTCCCGAGATAGTCGCCAAAGAAGAACAGTTTGTCTTTGAAGATGGGCCCACCGATGCTGCCGCCGTAATAGTTGTAAGAAAGATGACCGAGCGGGCCGCCGAAGTAGGACCGGGCATTGACGGCGTTGTTCTGGATAAACTCGAACGCCGAACCATGGAACGCGTTCGATCCGGACTTGAGGGTCACGTTGGTTACGGCCCCGGTAGCGCGGCCGAGCTCCGCTTCGAAGTTATTCGTGGAGATGTCGACCGACTGAATGGACTCTACCGGAGGGATGATGATCTGCAGGAGACCCGTGCGCTCATCATCGTCGATGCCTTCAATCTGGTACAGATTGCCCATGCGAGGCAGACCATTCGCCTCCGTTTGCAACGAGCTCGCCGCATTGAAGAACTGTGAGTGCTGGAAGACCGCAGGCGCCATGCCGGGAACCAGATTGAGAAGTGTCTGGAAGTTGCGATTGGTGCCGATGGGCATGTCGGACACCTGTCTTGCTTCTATCTTTGTGCTGATATCGGCACGGTCTGTCTGAAGCAAAGGTGGCGCTGTCGTCACGAGAACAGTCTCCGAGACGCTACCGGTCACCATTTCAATGTCAACACGTGTGGACGAGTTGCTGAGCAGGTCGATGTTTTGATGGGTGTCCTTCTTGAAGCCCTTTGACTCTGCAGTGACGCTATATTTACCGGGAGGCATATCAGGGAAGGTATAGTTGCCGCTTTCGTTCGTCACCGACTCGTGAATCAGGCCGGTTGTCACCTCTGTGGCCGTCACCTTCGCGCCGGGAACGGTTGCGCCGGTGGAGTCTGTGACCGTGCCAAGCAGGGTCGCGTTCACTGCCTGACCGAAGAGTGAGGGCGAGATGCTCAGAATGAGAATCGAGATCATATATCTAAAACGTTTTAGCGATAGCACGTGAAACCTCCTGAAGTGAGTCAATTTCGGGGCCCGGTATTTTATTGTTTGAAGAGCGAACGAACCGTATCAGGGTCAGTTCTAGATAGTCAACAGATTTTAAAGAAATCTCGTTCTACGTCCCTGACTACGAAAGAGACTCAACGGAGTAGAGGAGGATGAGCAGAGAAGCTCTGCGCGGGAAATCTTGAGGAGATGTCTATAACCCATTGCGGGACGCCATGATACCGAAATACATCTCCGGTTTTTGAACGCGCGCATCGCTAGAGCGGCACTGATGCCAGAGTACTGGGTGAGCTAGGGACGGGAGCACCACCGAGGGGTACTTAGTTGGATTGTTGTACCTTAGTTGCATGAAAACACAGCCACCTAGCCCCAAAGCTCATGGGACCTCTTTGCGCCTGCATGCATCGGTGAAATACCTGCTTGCCTGTTCTCTCTTAGTGGCGTCAACATCCGCTTTATTCGCTCAGGCGAATGCCCCGAAACAGACGAACGACGAAGAATACACAAAGAAGATCAAGGAATACCTCTCCGACCCACGATTTACGACGGAACTGGTCGATCACCTTCCCGCATCGCCCAAGATCCCCACGCCGCTGAAGTTTCTCGGAACGATGCCGGGGCAGCCGGGCGAACTGTACTACAACGCCGACATCAACAGGTACTACGAAGAGCTGGCAAAAGATTCGCCACGCGCAAAGTTCTGGAAGCTTGGCATGAAGTCGGAAGAAGGACGCGACATGGTCGTGCTGGCGATCGGAAATGAGGAGTCGATCAAAAACCTCGAGAAGTACAAGGCCGATCTTGCCGCACTCACCGACCCGCGCAAGACAACGGAAGAGCAGGCGCAAAAGCTCATCCACACGAGCAAGCCGATCTACTGGATCACGAGCGGCATCCACTCTCCCGAGACCGGCGGCCCGCAGATGTTGGTGGAACTCGCGTACCGATTGATCGTTGAAGAGACCCCGTTCATCCAGGAAATTCGCAACAACGCAATTGTGTTTATTACTCCCGTAGTTGAGACCGATGGGCGCGACAAAGAGGTCGATACCTACTACTACGGCAAAGTCACGAAAAAGCCGCGACCGCCATTGATGTACTGGGGAAAGTACGTCGCGCATGACAACAATCGCGATGGAATGGGCCAGTACCTCCACCTGACGCAGAACATTACGGCCGGAGTTTTGGAGTGGCATCCAACCGTGCTGCACGATCTCCACGAGGCGCAGTCCTACCTCTATGTCTCAACTGGAACCGGGCCTTACAACCCTGCGCTCGATCCAATTGCTGTCGACGAATGGTGGATGCTTGGCGAGACCGAAATCATGGAGATGGCCAAGCGCGGCGTTCCCGGCGTTTGGACCTACGGCTTCTATGACGGGTGGGTGCCCAACTACCTCTTCTGGATCGCGGAGACGCACAACTCTTTCGGGCGGTTTTACGAGGTCCAATCCTATGGCCCGGATGTGACGGAGAAACTGCAACTACCCGCAACAACGACGAGCCGTGAGTGGTTCCGGCCGAATCCGCCTCTTCCGACGGTGAAGTGGGGTCCGCGAAACAACACGAACATCCAGGAGTCCGCGATCCTTCTGGCGCTGAACAAGGTTGCCAGGGAGAAAGATCTGTATCTGGAAAACTACTGGATGAAAAATAAACGTTCGATCCAGAAAGGAAAGGACGGTCCGACGTATGGGTGGGTGATTCCAGCCCAGCAACTGCATCGCGTGAACGCAGCGGAGATGGTGAACGATCTTCGCCATCAGGGCGTCGAGGTTGAAATTGCTGGTAAGGACGGTGCGTTCGGCAATCTGAAGATCTCGCCCGGCGACTACATCCTCCGCGCGGATCAGCCTTACCGGACCCTCGTTGATATGTACTTCAGTCTGCAGAACTATCCCGTGTCGAACCCGCTGCCCTATGACGACACCGGTTGGACAATGCCATTGATGCGCAACATCACGGTGAAAAAAGTAACGGACAAGGCACTCCTCGATCAGCCGATGACCATGATCGACAAGGACGTCGTGGTGCCTGGCATGATTCAGGGGACAGGCGATGTGCTTGTCGTCGAAAACACAACCGACAATGTTCTAGCGACGTTCCGATTCAAGAATGCGGATACAAAAATGGAGGCCGCCGAAGAGGACTTCGACCTCGATGGCCATCATCTGCGGGCGGGCGCTTTTGTGATTCGCAACGGAGGCGACGCGAAGTTACGAGCGTCCATTCAGCAGCTTGGACTTACCGCCTACGCTACCTCGGCGACGACAGTGACGACAGTTAAGACCCATCCGCTAACTGTCCCGCGTATCGGCTACGTCCACTCCTGGCAGAGAACGCAGGACGAGGGATGGGTGCGCGCTGCACTCGATCACTATGGAATCCCTTACACCTACTTCGCGGACCAGAAGCTTCGCGATGGGGACCTGCGCAGCAAATTCGACGTGATACTCTTTCCCAGCATCGGCGGCAGCTCGGTCTCGCAGGTGAATGGAATTCCAAAGACGGGCCCGGATGCGATTCCGTACAAGAAGTCGAAGCTGACGCCGAACCTCGGGGTCGAGGACTCAAGCGACGACATTCGCGGCGGCATGGGGATCGAGGGCCTCGCAGAGTTAGTGAAGTTCGTGCAAGCCGGTGGCACCCTGATTACCGAGGGATCAACGACGACCATCCTCCCCGACTACGGCATCACGACACAGGTGAACGTCGAGCATCCAGCGACCTTGTATGCAAAGGGCGCATTGATGCGCGGCATGATCGCCGACAAGAAAAGCCCAATCGTCTACGGGTATACCGGCGAGCAGATGCCGATCTACTTCAGCCAGGACCCGGTATTGAATACTCGTGGCAGCGGCCCACGCGGAGGAGCCGCAGTTCCCGGAGTTGGAGCGGACATTACGCCCAATGCAACGCCAATCGCGTTGTCGCCGTATGATTCGGACGACAGCATCGCGGAACCGAAGGGACTGCCGTCGCAGAGCAGTGACGCAGCGGCAGCCCGGCAGGCCATCCGGCAGTTCGGAGTCCAGGAGGACACATCGCCCGCCCCCAGAGTGGTACTCGAATTTCCCGCAAAGGCGGACGAGATCCTGCTCTCGGGAGAGCTTGCCGGTGGTCAGTCCCTCACCAACCGTGCGCTCGCCCTCGATCAGCCGATTGGCCAGGGGCACGTGGTGATGTTTGCATTGCGGCCCTTCTGGCGTTGGCAGACTCAGGGAACCTACGCCCTGGGCTTCAACACAATTATTAATTGGGACCATTTGGATGCGGGCAAGAAGGAGACGAAGCCTCAAGCCACTTCAGTCAATTAAATAGCCTGACGCCTCGAATACTTGGTTTGCTTGTTCTCAACCGAAAACAGAAGGCCCGCCGAAATTGAGCGGGCCTTCTTGAGTGGGCTTTCTATTGACAAACGATGTGAAAGAAAAACATCTAGAAAAGAATACGACCACCAACCTGAAGCACACGGTTGCCGAAGCTGCCACCCGAGATGCCGGCGTTGATATGCCCGAAAGAACTTGCTAAGGAAGATTGTCCCGAGTTGATTGTGGTCGTGGTGGGCGCGGGCAGGTTGGTCAGGTTGAAGACGTTGGTCGACTCGCCGCGCAACTGGAACGTCACCCGCTCCTTGATGCGGAAGTCGCGGAAGAGCGAAGCGTCGATGCTGCGACGACCGGGAGCATCCAGAGAATTCTGACGGAAGGTTCCGTCGTAGCCGGCAGGGCCGGCGCCGTTTTGCGGACAAGCGGGGTTTGAGCCGCCATTGGGTAGAGGCACCGCGGCATCGGACCGGCAAAACTGCCCGATGTCGACCCAGTTCTGGATCATCGCGGCTCGCGAATGTCCGTTGTTGGTGACGTGAGGCGTTACCCCTGGCGCGGGATTCGGACGGTCATTGGTAACGCCGTCCCCGTTGGTGTCGGTACCCGTTGTGATATTGAATGGGTTGCCGCTCTGGACCCGGATGATGGAAGTAACCGTCCAGCCGTTGACGAGATTTCGCATGACAAAGTTCTGGATGCCGTAGTTCGGCTTGTAAACGAACGAGATGGCCGAGACATGGCGCTGATCGAAATCCGACCGCTGCCGGTCGAGATATCTGTTGCGATTATCCTCGGGCTCTGTGGTCGCGCTGTTGCCGGTGTTGCCTGTGGTATCGAGGTCTTCGCTCTGCAGCGACTTCGACCACACATAGAAGCCCGAGATGCTGAACCCATGCGTGACCCTTTGCTGGAGGAATATCTGCAGGCCGTTGTAGTTGGAGCTTTCCGAAGACTGAATCTGGGAGATGGTGGAAAATTGCGGATTCGCCGCGCTAGTGCCCGCATAGGACACGTTGTTGAACGGACGACGGTTGTTCGCCGCTCCGCTGGTGTTGGCGTATCCGCAGTTCTGCGTGAGGTCGGTGCAGGAAGCCCCTGAGGTTCCGGCCGCGGTGACGTTGAAGTTCGGGTAGTTGATGTCCCACTCGATGGGCAGTTTGCGCGAAAGCGAAGCCACATAACTCGCCGAAAACGCGAGGCTGCTGGTTAACTGCTGCTGTATGCCGAAGTTGATCTGGTAGGTCTCCGGCCAGTGGAAGTTCGGGTCCACCGGAATCAGGGCCGCCGGCTTGACGACAAATTGCGGATTCTTGGGATTGTAGATGAACGGAAAGGGCGAATGGCCCACACCGCCCGCAATGCAAGTTGCATCGCCGTTGCAGAAGTCCTTCGGGTCCGTGGCATATGGATTGGCGACATGGATCACATTGCCGAAGGAAGGACGGCCCGAGAACGGCTCGCCGTTAGAAGAATAGGTGAAGAGATTGCCGCCGATCGAGCCGTAAAAGATGCCCGCCGCGCCGTGAATGACGGTGCGACCATTCGGATACGGAGTCCATGCGAAGCCGACGCGCGGGGAGACGTGATCGTAACGGTTAGCCACGCCGCCGGCAGCTACGCCCGGATCGCCCGGAATCAGAACGCCTTTGGGAAGACTGGGGGCTATCGTGGACTGCGCGCCCGGGACGAAGTTCATGGTCATCAGCTGGGTATCGGTCGGTGTGGTCTGGATGTCATACCGGATGCCGAGGTTGACCGTCAAGTCGGGACGAATGCGCCAATCGTCCTGAAAGAACAGGCCATAGTTGAAGTAGTTCGCGTTGGCATACACCGGGACGTCCTGACCCATCGTATTCGGCGAGCCGAACAGGAAGTCGGTAATGGCAGCCGAGGAACGATTCGCGGTATTGGTATGAGCCGTGAACCCAAAGACGCCGTAGTCGTTCAAAGTAGTCTGCTGGGCGTCGTTTTCGCGATTCGCCTCGCCCCCGAAGGTCAGTGTGTGTTTGCCATGGGTGCTGCTAACAACGTCTCGGATAGCGTACACATTGCTGCCCGTGACAGGGCCTGAGATCGCGTTGCCTGCCGTGAACCAGTTGGTGACCTGGAATTGAGGCCGCGAGCAACCGGCTTCACCCGCCGGTGGGCAGATATCGCCGTTCGGGAGCTGCTCGGCAAACGTGGAACCGTACTTCGCGAGGCTTTCACTGGGCGACGGCACACGGCCGCCGATGAGGCGGGTGTAATTCAACATCAGCTCATTTACGGTGCTGTTGTTGAGCGTCCAGGTGTGCGCTACGTTGGCCTCGTGCTGGTTGAACGTGTAGTCGTGGACGACCCAGCCGAGAATATTGTTGCCCGACGGATTCACCACAAAATCGCCTGACTGATGGAAGTAGCTGAGGGCCAGGCGTTGCTTCGCGGTCGTCTGGTAATCGCCCTTGTAAAGCTGCTCGTCCGTCTTTTGCCGGAACGGGCTGAGGTCGCGGCGAAGGTAGCCGGCCGCGGCCGTGGAAGTGGGAATGAGCCCAGCCTTGACGATACCCATGATGGCCGGGTCAAACAGACTGGTAGGGCAGATATTCTGCCCTGGATTGGGCCCATTAGCAGCGCCACACCAGGCGCTGGCCTTCGGGAGATAGGGATTGCACGCCCAGAATTGGGTGGCGGATTGGGCAGCAATGACGCATTTCTGACTGTCCGGTGTCGTCGTGAGCGTAGGTGTGTTTTCCGTGAAGTTGCCACTCAACATCGCTGCGCTCGGCACGGTGGGCGTGAAGATGTTGTCCGAGATGTAGCGGAACCCTGCGTACGAGAAAAAGAAGAACAGCTTGTCGTGCAGGACAGGGCCGCCAACGGTGCCGCCGAAGCGGTGCTGGTTGTAGTTGAGCTTGCTGGGCTGGCCGTGAACCGTGGCGTTGAAGTTCTTGTCACGAAAGAACTCGAAGGCCGACCCGTGGAACTGGTTGGTGCCTGATTTGGTCAGCACCGTCACAACGCCGGACGAGTTGCGGCCGAACTGCGCCGAGTAGTTGTTGGTCTGCACGGCAAATTCACGGATCGCGTCCGGGTTGGGCAACGGGTTGCCGGTATTGCGGACGCCGGTCATGTTACTGCCGCCGTCGAGGTAGTAGGACACCTGGCCCACGCCTGAGTCCGACGAGCCATTGATCTTGACGTGCTGCTCCGGATAACCGAGCGGGTTGATGACGCCGCCATTAGCGCCCGTGCCGGCATTGTTGTTGTTCTGGACGCCGGGGGTAAGATCGAGCAGCGTATAGACGTTGCGGTCCACCAGGGGAAGGTTGTCGATTTCGACGTTGCTGACCGTACGGCCGAGAGTGGAGTTGTCCGTATTGATCAGTGGAATCTGCGCGGTGACCTCAATGGTCTGCTCACTGCCGCCGACTGTCATCGCGAGGTCAAGATGTGCCTCTTCGGTAACCGTAAGTGTGAGGCCTTCGCGATCGAGCTTCTTAAAACCGGTCGCCTCGACCGTGACTTTATACGGACCGATGGGAAGGAAGTCGGCGCGGTAAGAGCCGCTCTCGTTCGTCACTACGGTACGAACGAAGCCCGTATCCGTTTGTGTAATCGTCACGTTCGCCTTTGGAATGGAGGCTCCGGCGGGATCGGTTATTGTGCCATATAAAGTGGCGGTGCTGAGTTGCGCGAATGCTCCGGCCGCCGCAACCACAGTAATGATTAGAGTTAACAGCGATTTCAGGAGGAAGTTTGCTGCCATACCGAAGAGCTTTTGGCGATTGATTGGAATAGTTGTTTGCATGTGTCGGCCTCTGAAGTTAAACGGTTGTCTTCTTATTTCTTGGGAAGTTTGCCTATCGACGCCGAACGATAGTTCGTTCAATGAACAATTGTCAAGAATTTTTATTTGCCCCAATGAGAAAATCAGCCGGAATGGACCACGGAAGGCTCCTCTTCTCATGGTCGACCTGCCTCAAGCAAGCTATCAAAGCCTTTGCAGCGCTTCGTACCAATTTGGAACTGGAATTACCTAAATGCATTTCTGCTGGGACTTCGCCGCCGCCGCGCATTTTGCGTTATGTAGGACTCTGATGTAATCCCGCTTTTCAAACAGTCCGCACTCCAAGCCCCCACTGAAATAGCACGGCGCGCTTACATAAAGTACGGTACGTCCTTGACGCTTCAGTCGTATTGCACTTAGCCATTGGTTGCAAGTTTGGATTTATCAATCACCATCATTCTGGATCGTCTGAAGCGGCGAGTCGAAGCCCCCAATCGATTCTCGATAGCGACACCAGCAAGGGTTGATCGTACAATCCAGGGTGAGTCCTCGCCTGTCGAGAGATCCCCCTATGCCCACTGTCCGAACCAAAGATCACCCGAAGGTCCGCTCCCCGAAACTTGTACACGGGACGAGTGTACGTACAGCCTTCCAGCAGCTTCGAGAGCTCATTGTCCACGGAAAACTCTCGCCCGGAACCTGGATCGTTGAAGGAGATCTCGCCAAGCGCCTTCATGTCAGCCGGACCCCCATACGCGCCGCCCTCAACAAACTGCAGCAGGATGGTTATGTTCGCGAGCATCGGATGGCGAACAAGAGCCGCATGATTGTCGCCCCCCTGACAAAAGAGGATGCAGCCGAACTCTATTCGGTCATTGGCCGTCTCGAAGGCCTGGCCGCACGCACGACCGCGGCCCTCCCAAAAGCTGAACGAATGAAGATCGTGCAGCAGCTAAAAGCTCTGAACCAACAACTCGCTGACGTCAAAGGCGATCACAGTAAGCAAGGCAGCATCTTCGACATAGACCGCGACTTTCATCGACTCGTCGTCTCCTGCTCCGGCCCCCGTCTTAGCGCGTGGCACAAAGCCATCGAACCCCAGGCGGAGCGGTATTGGCGTCTGTATGCCAGCTCAATCGTCAGCAACCTCCAGTTTTCCATCGCCGAACACAACGACATCATTCGAGCCTTGGCAGACGGCGATCCCGATCGCGTCGAGCGTGGACTGCAGATAAACTGGGACAATGGTTGCGAACGCCTCGCTCGCGTCATCGACGTCTTCGGCGAACGCGGAAGCTGGTGACTGGCCATTCAGGTGTCCTATTTGCCACAAACGTTCCCTTTGACTACATTGTTGGTGACGAAAAATCACGATAAAGTTCGGCACCGCAAAAAAATACCCGATTCCCAATACCAGACAGGAGCGAAACAGATGCAGAAAGATGGGCTCAACCGGCGTTCCTTTCTTAAGACAATGAGTTCCGCAGGAATGTTAGCGGCGCTCCCCGAGGCAGGATTCGGCCTCACCCCTGGCGGAGGTCACATCGCCCACGAAATCGCCGAGCCAGGCCAGGACGCTGACGCGAAGCCGAAGTACTCAATCAAGTTCGCCGTCTGTGGCATGAGCCATGACCACATCCACGGCATGATCGGCGCCGTACAACGTGGCGGCGGTGTGATGGTCGCGGCCTGGGGAGGCGAGGAAGACAAACTGGCCACGTTCAAGAAGCGCTACCCCGACGTCAAAATCGCGGCGACGCAGGACGAGATCATCAACGATCCTTCCACTCAACTTGTGCTCAGCTCGCAGATCGCCAACGAGCGCGCCGCCATCGGCATTCGCGCCATGAAGCATGGCAAAGACTTCCTGAGTGACAAACCAGGCGTGACCACGCTAGAGGACCTCGCCGCCATCCGCAAGACCATCACCGAAACAAAAAAAATCTACGCCATCATGTACAGCGAGCGGCTCGAAGTCAAGGCCGCCGTCAAAGCAGGCGAGTTAGTCCAGGCCGGAGCGATCGGCAAGGTCATCCAGACAATCAATATCGCTCCGCATCAGATCGTTCAAGGGCACGGCGGTGACGCAGGCGGCTCCGGCGGCCGGCCGGACTGGTTCTGGAACCCCGTGCAGTACGGCGGCATCCTCTGCGACATCGGCTCACACCAGGTCGACCAGTTCCTCTACTACACTGGCTCGACCGAGGCTGAAATCGCCGAGTCGCAGATCGCCAACGTGAACCATCCGCAGCGGCCCAAATTTCAGGACTTCGGCGACATGGTGCTGCGCGGCAATCGCGGCGTGGGCTATGTCCGCCTCGACTGGTTCACCCCCGACGGCCTGGGTACATGGGGCGATGGCCGGCTCTTCATCCTAGGGACCGAGGGATACATCGAAGTACGCAAGTACACGAACGTCGCTGTCAGCAAGCAAGGCAATAATCTCTTTATCGTCGACCAGAAGCAGGCACGCTATATCGACTGCAACAACCTCACACTTCCATTCGGATCGCAGTTTGTCTCCGACATCGTCAACCGCACGCACACTGCCCAGGACCAGACGCAGTGCCTGCTGGCGGCTGAGCTGGTGATCAAGGCACAGAAAAACGCCAAGGTCGTCACCTTCACAAGTTAGTTGGTGAGAAGGAGAGACAAAGTATGAAGGACAAGACAAAAATCACCATGTCGTCGCGCAGAACGTTTCTCAAGACATCACTCGGTGCCGCCGCAGCGGCTGGCTTCCCTACCATCGTCCCATCCAGCGTCTTCGGACAACTCTCTCCCAGCAACCGCATCAACATAGGGGCTATCGGCGTAGGCCGCATCTCGCGCGTCCACGACCTGCCCGGCATCTGGAAGTACGATCAGGCCAACATCATGGCGGTCTGCGATCTCGACGCGAACCGCGTTGAGCGCGGCAAAGCGCTTATCAATGGCTACTACTCCAAAAAAACCGGCAAACCCTACGACGGCGTCATCGGCTACCACCACTATCGCGAGCTCCTCGCCAACAAAGACATCGACGCCGTCGTCATCAGCACGCCCGACCATCAGCACGCCATCCTGGCGGTCGATGCAGTTCACGCGAAGAAGGACGTCTACCTGCAAAAGCCAGCGTCCCTGACCATCGCCGAAGGCCGTCACATGAGCGACTATGTCACCGCCTCCAAACAAATCCTGCAGGTAGGCTCGCAGCAAAGATCGTGGAAGCAGTTCTATCGCGCCTGCGAACTCGTCCGCAACGGCCGCATCGGCGACATCAAGCACGTCGAGATTGGCCTCCCCGGCGACCCAGCCGGCGGCAATCCCACTCCGATGCCCGTTCCCGAAGGCTTCCAGTACGACGCATGGCTCGGCTCGACTCCGGAAGTCCCCTACACCGTCGACCGCGTCATGCCCACCAAAGACTTCAGCCGCCCCGGCTGGCTCCGCATGGAGCAGTTCGGCGCCGGCATGATCACCGGCTGGGGCGCGCACCACGTCGACACCGCGCACTGGGGAATGAACACCGAGTTAACCGGCCCCGTCGAAATCTGGGGCACCGCCGAGTTTCCCACCTCCGGACTCTGGGACGTCCACGGAAAATTCCTCACCCACGCCCGCTACGCCAACGGCATCACCATGGACATCTCCGGCGACTTCCCCAACGGCATTAAGTGGTACGGCACCAAAGGCTGGCTCTTCGTCACCCGCGACGAGATGACCACCCCCACCGCCACCGCCGGCCAGACCGCAAAGATCGAACCGCTCATGGCCAGCGATCCGAAGATTCTCGACTCAGTTATCGGCCCCAACGAGGTCCATCTCTATCAAAGCGACGACCAGCACGGCAACTGGCTCGACTGTATCAAGAGCAGAAAAGCCCCCACCGCGCCAGCCGAAATCGGCCATCGCGCCTGCTCCACCTGCCTCCTCCACCACATCGCCATGAAGACAAAACGTCACCTCCACTGGGATCCTGTCAAAGAACGTTTCGTCAATGACGACGCGGCCAATGCCATGCTGTCACGTCCGCAGCGCGCGCCTTACGTTATGAGTGCCTGATCAGCGCAGCGAAAAGATAAGGTCACGCGAGCACCCATCGCGTGGCCTTACCGATGCATCGACGCACGGCTAAACTCCCGGCACCTTCAGCGTAACGCGATAGATGCTGCTACTCGCAGTAATGTAAAGCGTCTTGCGATCCGCACCACCCCAGTTCACATTCGCCGTCCTCTCGGGAACCAGAATCGTTCCCAGCGCTTTGCCTTCCGGCGAAAAGATCCAAACACCACCCGGCCCTGTGCTATAAACATTTCCCTTGCGATCGACCTTCATCCCATCCGGCGCACCCGGCCGTGTGTCCGAAGTCGCATCATAGAAGAGCTTTGCATCCGTCAACGTGCCATCTTCCTTCACGCGATACCGCATCCACAACTTCTTCGGCTGCGAATTATCGACATAGAGGTATTTCTCATCCGGAGAAAACGCAATGCCATTTGGCCGTGGCAAATCTTTGATGAGCAGTTGTAACTGATCACGTGCAGGCGCAGCACCAGGCTTCTGATACAAAGCCTTCGGTATGCGATACACGCCGTTCACCTGCAACTCCTTGATCGGGTCACTGTCACCCTGCGTAGGCAACCCATACGGAGGATCGGTAAAGTAAAGCGACCCATCCGATTTGTAAACAAGATCATTCGGACTATTAAGCTTCTTGCCTTCATACGAGTCAGCCAATACCGTGACCTGCGCTCCCGCATCAAGCGACTCCAGCCGCCACACATCGCGCTGAGCATGCCCCGCTACCGTCAGACGACCTTTCGCATCGAGCGTCATGCCATTCGAACCTGGCTCCTTTCCACCATAAGGCGCGGTCCCCTTATATCCACTCGGCTGCATAAAGATGCTCACGGTGCCATCCGGTGTCAGCTTGCGAATGCTGTTGCTCGTAATCTCCGCAAACAAGAGATATCCCGCAGGTATCCAGATGGGACCCTCCACCCAGGTAAACCCCGTAGCCACTCGCTCAATCTTCGCGTTCGCAGAAACGATCGTATCGATACGTGCATCCAGACGGTCGACACTGAGCGCAGTGGTACTCTCATTCGCGGCCTCACCGGCAATCGCCGTCAAAACACGGTAGTCATTTTTTCCATCCCGAGCGCCGGCATCCACCACAGAAAGACTCTGGATCAGTACTGCCACCAAAGCCACGCATTGCATCGGTTTCATGGAAGCCACCGCACACTCTCCTAAACGTTTTATTCGATAACCAAATAATATGACAAAGGTCGGGTGCATCATGTAGTCTTCGTCGAAAGGTGGCTCTCTTGACCTCTGCCATCATCGCCCCAACCCGTTCTCACGGCAACACAGAAACACCTCGATGAAGACCGTCACGCAAAATCCGGCAGGCGAGTCCATTGATCCCGCACTCCGGACGCAATCCGAGATGCGCAAACGCTGGCTCTACATTCTGCCTGCCGTCTTCATCACCTACAGTCTCGCCTATCTCGATCGAACCAACTACGGATTCGGCGCAGCGGCGGGACTAGCCCAAACCCTCCACATCAGCAACTCCCGCTCCGCGCTGCTCGGCGCCCTGTTCTTCTTCGGATATTTCCTCTTCCAAATCCCTGGCGCGGCCTATGCCCGCCGCAGAAGTGCCCGCCGTCTTATCTTCTACGCACTCGTCAGCTGGGGCATTCTCGCCTCGCTCACCGGCATCATCCGCAACTTCTGGCTACTCGCGATAGACCGTCTCCTCCTTGGCGCGGCCGAAAGCTTCATCCTGCCGGCGATGCTGATCCTGCTCACCAACTGGTTCACCCGCGCCGATCGCTCCCGCACCAACACCCTCCTCCTCCTCGGCAATCCCGTCACCGTCCTATGGATGTCTGCCGCCACCGGCTATCTCATCCGCGCCGTCGGCTGGCAGATGACCTTCATCGTCGAAGGCATCCCCTCCATCCTCTGGGGCTTCCTCTGGCTCCTCATCATCCGCGACCATCCGCGCGACGCCGCCTGGATGAGCGAGGACACCTGCACCCAACTGAGCCAGCAGCTCGAACGCGAGCAATGGCTCATCCCCCAGGTAGCGAACATGGAGTCGGTGCTCCGAAACCCCAGCGTCATCCTGCTCTGCATCCAGTACTTCTTCTGGAGCATCGGCGTCTACGGCTTCGTGCTCTGGCTGCCGTCGGTAGTCCAGAAGGGAGCCGCGCGAGGCATCGCCATCACCGGCTTACTAAGCGGAGTCCCTTACCTTCTGGCGATCATCCTCATGCTGTTGGTGGCGCACTATTCCGACCGCAGCTTCCGCCGCAAACGTTTTGTCTGGCCTTTCCTGATGCTGGCTGGCGCATGTCTCCTCGGCTCCTACCTCACGGCAGCACACAGCTTCTGGTGGGCCTATGGATTCCTGATCCTCGCCGGCAGTTCCATGTACGCGCCCTACGGGCCTTTCTTCGCCATCATGCCGGAGATGCTCTCAAGAAACGTAGCCGGCGAAGCCACCGCACTGATCAACAGTTGCGGCGCCCTAGGCGGCTTTGCCGGCACCTGGTTCGTTGGCCTGCTCGAAGCTCGCACCGGCAACTCACGCGCAGGCTTTCTCTTCATGTCGATCTCCCTCATGATCGCCGGAGTCATTGTCCTGAGCCTTCGCGGAACCACCAACAACACCCTCGCCACACTTCCCATCGACATCGAAGCCGCCTAGCCCTCGCAACCCAACCGCCTTCCAGCACGACAGCCGAAGACACGACCAACACCATACACTTAAGCTTTACCAACCAGTAGGAGCCGTCATTCAGGACATATCTCTCACGTCCGTTCTCGAAACCGCCGACTTCACCCTCAGTGCCGTCGCGACCCACGCGCCCGGACCCTCCGGCGCTCTCCCCATCACAGCCGAGATGCTCCTCACCCAACCCTCCGGAAATCTCTTCGGCCTCAGCCAGAACGTCGGCATGGGTTGGGACCCGGCCCACGTCCTCGGCCCCGAGATCCTCATCCTCAGCACCCACGGCGGCCTTCGCGCCGAAGACGGCACTCCCATCGCCCTCGGCTTCCACACCGGCCACTGGGAGGTCGGCGCACTAGTCGCCGAAGCCGCCCGTGAACTCAAATCTCTCCACGCCGTCCCCTTCGCCGGAGCCTGCACCGACCCCTGCGACGGCCGCACTCAGGGCACCACCGGCATGCTCGACTCGCTGCCCTACCGCAACGACGCCGCGATCGTCCTTCGCCGCCTCATGCGCTCGCTCCCCACCCGCACAGGAGTCATCGGCGTCGCCACCTGCGACAAGGGTCTGCCCGCCATGATGATGGCCCTCGCCTCCTCCGGCCCCCTCCCCAGCGTTCTCATCCCCGGTGGCGTCACGCTGCTGCCAGAAAACGGCGAAGACGCGGGCAAAGTCCAGACCATCGGAGCGCGCTTCGCCCAGCATCAAATCACTCTCGAATACGCCGCCGAGATCGGCTGCCGCGCCTGCGCCACACCCGGCGGAGGCTGTCAGTTTCTCGGCACCGCCGCCACCTCGCAGGTCATCGCAGAAGCCCTCGGCCTCGCCCTACCTCACTCCGCCCTCGGCCCCTCCGGTCAACCCATCTGGCTCGACGCCGCCCGCCGCTCCGCCCGCGCCATTCTCCGCATGAAGCAACTCAACATGGGCACCTCCGACATCCTCACCGACGCCTCCATCAACAACGCCATGGTCGTCCACGCGGCCTTCGGAGGTTCCACCAACCTCCTGCTCCACGTCCCCGCAATCGCCCACGCCGCAAAACTCTCCCGCCCCACATCAAAAGACTGGGCACGCATCAACCGACAAGTCCCGCGCCTAGTCGACGCCCTTCCCAATGGCCCGGGAAACTACGCAACCGTGCAAGTCTTCCTCGCCGGCGGCACACCCGAGGTCATGCTGCATCTCCGCCGCGCGGGCCTCCTCGACACCACAGCGAAAACCGTAACTGGCGAAACCCTCAACGCCACCCTCGACTGGTGGCAGGACAGCCCGCGCCGCCACACCCTCCGCAAAAATCTCCTCGAGCAAGACGGCATCGATCCCGACACCGTCATCATGTCCCCCGATCGCGCTCGCTCCCGCGGCCTCACCTCCACCGTCTGCTTCCCCGTCGGCAACCTCGCGCCCGAGGGCTCCGTCATCAAGAGCACCTCCATCGACCCGACGCTCATCGACGCCGACGGAAAATATCACCACCTCGGCCCCGCCAAAGTCTTTACCACCGAAGCCGCCGCCATCCACGCCATCAAGACCAGCCAGATCGTCGAGAACGATGTCATGGTCCTCATCTGCTGCGGACCCGCAGGCGCAGGCATGCAGGAGATCTACCAGATCACCTCTGCCCTCAAGGCCCTCCCCTTCGGCAAACACGTCGCCATCCTCACCGACGCCCGTTTCAGCGGCGTCTCCACCGGAGCCTGCATCGGCCACATCTCCCCCGAGGCCCTCACCGGCGGACCCTTAGGCAAACTCCAAAACGGCGACCAGATCGAGATCCTCATCGACCGCAAAAATCTTACGGGCACGGTCGACTTCGTGGGCACTTTGGAAGGAACGATGAGCCCTGAAGTCGCCGCCCAACTTCTTGCCGAGCGAGGATCGCGTCCCGACCTCGCGCCGCATCCAGATTTGCCCGACGACACGCGCCTATGGGCCGCTCTCGTCCAGGCCAGCGGAGGCATCTGGGGCGGCTGCGTCTATGACGTCGACGCGATCACCTCTCAACTCGACAAAGGCCGCGAGGCCTCAGAATCCATCACGTCATCCGCCACGTCCACTCTTTCGGGAAGGTCTAAGTCTTGATACTCTATCGCACAGCCGAAACACTCTTCGTCAAGCACGAAGACCACGCCTACCCGCTCAAAGAGACCTCGCTGGACGCTCTCATTGCCCATCGCGATCTTCACGCTCACCTTACTGACGCCATCGACGCCACCCCACCCGCCGATCATCTCCTCCCCACCCCCCTCCTCGCTCCCATCGGCAATCAGGAGGTCTGGGCCTCCGGTGTCACCTACTACAGCAGCCGCAGAGCGCGCATCGCCGAATCAAAGGACGCAGGCGGCGGCGATTTCTACGACCGCGTCTATACCGCGGAGCGGCCCGAGCTCTTCTTCAAAGCCGTCGCCCACAAAGTCGCCGGCCCCAACAGCCACGTAAAAATCCGCCGCGACGCCACATGGTCTGTCCCCGAGCCCGAGCTCACCCTCCTCATCAACCCTCGCGCGGAGATCATCGGCTACACCATCGGCAACGACATGAGCTCCCGCGACATCGAAGGTGCCAACCCGCTCTACCTCCCGCAAGCCAAGGTCTACGACCGCAGTTGCGCCCTCGGCCCCGGCATCCTCATCCGCAACGAGCCCCTGCCCGCCGCCACACAGATCAAGCTGGATATTCTAAGATCAAACCAGATAACGTTTTCTGGAACAACCACATTAGCCGAACTGAAACGCGACCCAGCGACACTGGTCGAGTATCTCTTTCGCGATCACACCTTTCCTTACGGGTGTTTGTTACTCACAGGAACAGGCATCGTCCCGCCGGACTCCTTCACGCTGCAAAGCAAAGACGAGATCCAGATCACCATCGAAGGCATCGGCACCCTTAGAAACACCGTCGAATAGCTCACGCAACCAATCGAACGTCATATCATCAGCAATCATTGAAGGGAATCAGCAATGGATGTAGCTCACGTACTAATCGACGGCAAATGGCGCGCAGCCGACGCAGAGGAAACCTTCCACGCAGAAAATCCCGCAAAGGGCGAAGCTCTCCCCACCGTCTTCCCAACCAGCCGATGGTCCGACGTTGATCTCGCTCTCACTGCCGCCGCCAAAGCCGCCGCACAACTCCGCACCATCGACCCTGCGAAGATCGCCGCCTTCCTCGAGGCCTACGCCAACAACATCGAAGCCGCCTCCGCAGCCATCGTCGCAGCCGCCGCTGAAGAGACCGCCTTGCCCGTCGCGCCGCGCCTCAAAGACGTCGAACTCCCCCGCACCACCAACCAGCTTCGCCAGGCTGCAGCCGCAGCCCGCGAAGAGTCCTGGCGTCAGGCCACCCTCGACCTCGAAAAAAATATCCGCTCCTGCTTCTCCCCCATCGGCCCCGTCGTCGTCTTCGGCCCCAACAACTTTCCCTTCGCCTTCAACGGCGTCAGCGGGGGCGACTTCGCCGCTGCCATCGCCGCCGGCAACCCTGTCATCGCGAAGGCCCATCCCCTTCACCCCAACACCACGCGCCTGCTCGCCGAACAAGCCTTCAAGGCCGTCGAGCAAGCCGGCCTTCCCTCCGCCACCGTCCAGTTGATGTACAACATCAGCAACGAAAACGGCCTCAAGCTCGTCAGCGATCCTCGCGTCGGCGCCGTCGGCTTCACTGGCAGCCGCAACGCCGGCCTCCACCTCAAGCGAGCCGCCGAAGACACAGGCAAACCCATCTACCTCGAGATGTCCAGCATCAATCCGGTCATCTTCCTCCCCGGTGCCATCGCCGAGCGCCAGGAACAACTAGCCCAGGAGCTGGTCGACAGCTGCCTCGCCGGATCCGGCCAGTTCTGCACCAGCCCCAACATCATCTTCGTCTTCGAGGCTCCCGAAAATAAATCCGAAAATAAATCCGAAAATAAATCCCAGACCGAAGCCTTCCTCGCGCAGGTCGCAAGGTCCTTCACCGAACGCCCCGCACAACCTCTCCTCTCCGCCGCGGGCCGCAAGCAGCTCCAGCAAGGAGTAGCCGCGCTCACCACCGCCGGCGCTCGCCTCGTCACCGGCGGAGACCTCGCCCCCGGCGAAGGCTATCGCTACGCCAACACCCTCCTCCGAGCCACCGCCGCCCAATTCCTCACCGCACCCCACGACCTGCAACGCGAGGTCTTCGGCAACGCCACCCTCGCTGTCGTCGTCAGCACTCAAGAACAGCTCCAGTCGATCCTCCGCCTACTCGAAGGCAACCTCACCGGCGCAATCTACTCCGCGAAATCTGGCGCAGACGATGCAACCTACAACACCATCGCCCCGCTCCTCCGCGAAAAAGTCGGCCGCCTCCTGAACGACAAGATGCCCACCGGCGTAGCCGTCAGTCCAGCCATGAATCACGGCGGTCCCTACCCCGCCACCTCGCACCCCGGCTTCACCTCCGTAGGCATCCCCGCCTCGATCCATCGTTTCGCCAAACTCGAATGCTACGACGCAGTCCGCCCGGAGCGTCTCCCCGCCATCCTCAAGGACACGATCACAAACCCAGGCACATGGCGGTCCATCAACGGAGCCTGGGTCAAAGGTTAACGATCGGAGGGTAGCGATTGTTTAACCCTCCACTTCTCCTCCAAAAGTCACATCTCTGCAAACAGGATCAGCATCTTTGCGCTCCCAACTGCACAGGGAATAGTTTTTTGTGCCTCTGAATAAAATCAGGAATACTATCCTAACGTGCAATGGAGAGGCCCCTCTTTTCCGACACAAAATCGAAAAGAGTACCTCCTATAAACAATTGATAATAAATGAATAAATGGAAATAATCCCACAATGGAAGGGCCCGAACGGCCAAATCTCCGTGACAGCGCGATTTTATTGTAGTAAAAGTCCTAATGTCTTTATAAGAACCAAAAAGACCTCACGGAAGGCCATCGGTACCTATGTTTAGTCTCGCAGGGAAATGCGCCGTCGTTGTCGGTGGAACCTCCGGCATCGGGAAGGCCATCGCCCTCGGCCTCGCGTCAGCCGGAGCAAACGTCGTCGCCTCCTCGCGATCGAAGCAAGCCGTCGAAACCCTGGCCAGCTGTCTCGAAGCCCGCGGCAGCAAAACCCTCCGTATTTCCTCCGATGTCCTCGACCGCGCCTCTCTGCAACATCTTCACGACGCCACACTCTCCTCCTTCGGCCGCATCGACATCCTCGTCAACTCCGCCGGCATCACCAAACGAGTCCCAACTCTGGACTGTTCCGAAGAGCAGTGGCAAAGCATAATGAACGTGAACCTCACCGGCACACTCAGAACCTGTCAAATCTTCGGCACAACCATGCTCCAGCAGAAAAACGGCAGAATCATCAACATCGCCTCGCTCTCCACCTTCGTCGCCTTTCACGAGGTCGCCGCCTACGGCGCAAGCAAAGCTGCCGTCGGCGCTCTCACCCGCTCGCTCGCAGTCGAATGGGCGTCATCTGGCGTCTGCGTCAACGCCATCGCCCCCGGCATCTTCCCCACCGATCTCAACCGCGAGCTCCTCGACTCCCCGCGCGGCAAAGAACTCATCACGCGAACACCCATGGCCCGCTTTGGTACCGTGGACGAGGTCATCGGCGCAGCAATCTTCCTCGCCTCCGACGAAAGCGCCTTTACCACCGGACAGATTATCGCCGTCGATGGCGGTTTTCTCGCCAGCGGAGTCAACCAATAGCCATGAAGTCAAACCAACACTCGAAGAACGGAGCACGCGGCATCAAGCGCATCGACCTCGCCTACGTCGAACTCGCGTCCAGCGAAAACGCGCGCGACATCAATCGCGACATCGTCCTCGAGATCATCCGTTCGCAGCAGCCGGTAGCCCGCGCCGACCTCGCCCGCTCCTCCGGCCTCCAGCCCAGCACCATCTCCGCCATCGTCGAGCAGTTGATCGAAGAAAAGTGGGTCGCCGAAGGCGCCATGGCGCGCCGACCCCGCGGCCGTCCCTCCACTCTCCTTTCGCTCAACGACGCCATGGTCATCCTCGTCGCCGACGTCCGCCCCAACCAGGCCATCGTCGCCCTCGTCGACCTCAACGGCCGCTTCCTCGCCCGCGAAGCTGTCCCTCTCGTCTCCGAACCCGCGCGGTCCGTCACCAAGATCGTCCACTGCATGGAATCCATGCGCGCCGCCCACAGCGATCGATCCTTCGAAGGCATCGGCATCAGCATGCCCGGCCGCGTCGACCCCGACACCCAGCGTCTCCTCCTCGCCCCCAACCTCAAGTGGGGCGACTACGACATCAAGGGCGCCATCGAGCAGCAGATGCAACTCCAGGTCGAGCTCGCCAACGCCGCCAACGCCTGCCTCCTCTCCGAACTCTGGTCCGGCCGCCTCGACGGTATCCGCAACGCCGTCCTCATCACCGTCTCCGAAGGCATCGGCGGCGCGATCCTCGCCAACGGACAGATCATCACCAGCCGCAGCGGCCTCGCCGGCGAGTTCGGCCACAGCCCCATCGATCCCACCGGCCCCGTCTGCGGCTGCGGCCAGCGCGGCTGCTGGGAGGTCTTCGCCTCCTCCACCGCCGCCCTGCGCTACTACGCCGAGCTAGCCCCCAAGAACACAAACACGCACCGCGCACTCAACATTCACGACCTCCTCCGTCTCACCGAAGAAGGCGATGCCACCGCAATCGCCGCCGTCACTCGCCAGGCCACTCACCTCGGCCGCGGCCTGCGTCTCGTCACCGCAGCTCTCTCGCCGGAGGTCGTTCTCATCACCGGCGACCTCACCACCTCCTGGGCGCGCTTCGGTCCCATCATCCAAAAAGAGATGGCCGCCACCATGCTCGCGGGCGCTCCTCCCGAGCTCGGCATCACCAAGGACGGTGAACTCTCCCGTCTCCGTGGCGCAGCCGCCGTCGTCCTGCAGCGGCACTCCGGCTACCACACCTCCACCCATCTGGCCGCCTCGGGCAACCGAAGCCGCCGCAAGGCAACCGCCGGCAAATGACCACGCGACTTGGCCAGTTCAACATCATCCGTTTGACATCGCTCTCTGATCTTCGATAAAGTTCGCGACACGTATAAAATCCGGGCATCTGGCGTCATCCATGCATAACACTGCAATACCGCGGTCTTTGGAGGATTCACTCATCATGCAGCTACAACGAACTGCTGCTCTTCTCGCGCTTGTCCTCGTCTCTTCCATCGCCTCTGCCCAGTCGCCAAAACCGCTCCCTTACCTCGACCCCTCGCTCCCCACCCAGCAGCGCGTCGATGACCTCGTCTCCCGCATGACCCTCGAAGAGAAGGTTCCGCAACTCATCAACACCGCTCCAGGCATTCCCCGCCTCAACGTCCCCGCCTACGACTATTGGAGCGAGGGTCTCCACGGCATCGCCCGCTCCGGCTACGCCACCCTGTTCCCCCAGGCCATCGGGATGGCCGCCACCTGGGACGCGCCCCTCGTCAACCAGATCTCCACCGTCATCTCCACCGAGGCCCGCGCCAAATACAACGAGGCCGTCCGCCACGACATCCACTCCATCTACTACGGCCTCACCATCTGGTCGCCCAACATCAACATCTTCCGCGATCCGCGCTGGGGCCGCGGCCAGGAGACCTACGGCGAAGACCCCTTCCTCACCGCGCGCCTCGGCGTAGCCTTCGTCAAAGGCCTACAAGGCGACGACCCCACCTACTTCAAAACCATCGCCACTCCCAAGCACTACGCCGTCCACAGCGGCCCCGAGTCCACACGCCACTCCGCCAACATCGACCCCACCCCGCACGACCTATGGGACACGTACCTCCCAGCCTTCCGCGCCACCATCACCGAAGCGAAAGCGTACTCCATCATGTGCGCCTACAACGCCGTCGATAACGATCCCGCCTGCGCCAGCAAGATGCTCCTGCATGACATCCTCCGCGGCGACTGGAAGTTCCAGGGCTTCGTCACCTCCGACTGCGGAGCCGTCGACGACTTCTACCAGGAAAAGGCCCACCACACCTCGCCCGACAAGGACTCCGCCGCCGTCGCCGGCATCGAAGCCGGGACCGACACCAACTGCGGGCGCACCTACCTCGCCCTCACCGACGCCGTAAAAAAGGGCATCATCACCGAAGCGCAGATCGACGTCTCCCTCAAGCGCCTCTTCCTCGCCCGCTATCGCCTCGGCCTCTTCGACCCGCCCGAAAAAATGCTCTACTCCAAAGTCCCCTTCTCTGAAGTCGGCTCACCAGCTCACGCAGCGCTCGCCCTCAAAGCCGCCCGCGAATCCATGGTGCTCCTCAAGAACAGCAACAACACCCTGCCTTTCGCGCCCGCAAAAATCAAAACCATCGCGGTCATCGGCCCCAACGCAGCCGAACTCTCCGCCATCGAAGGCAACTACAACGCCGTGCCAAAAGACCCCGTCCTTCCGGTTGACGGCATCATCAAGCAGTTCCCCTCTGCGAAGGTGCTCTACGCCCAGGGCTCGCCCTACGCCGAGAACGCGGCCATCGTCGTTCCGCGCACCCAGTTCCGCACAGCACCAGGTTCCGACGTAGAAGGCCTCAAGGCCGAGTACTTCAACAACGATGCGTTGACCGGCACACCCGCCATCGTCCGCGTCGACAAGCAGATCGACTTCGACTGGAACTCCACCTCGCCCGACCCCACCAGACTCGATCCCAAGGCCTTCTCCGTGCGCTGGACCGGCACCATCCAGGCTCCGGCCCCCGGCGACATTGAAGTCACCGGCATCCTCGCCCACTGCTACCCCTGCAACAACTCCGAGCACTACACCGTCCACTTCGACGGCAAGGACATGCTCGCCTTCCAGGTAAGCGAGGACAAGGCCCAGCACGGGTCGACAACCACGGCGGTGAAGCTCCACTTCGACGACACCAAACCCCACAGCTTCGAGGTCACCTACGCTCACCGCGCCCGCCTCTTCGGCGCCGGCCTCTCCCTCCAATGGGTCGCCCCAGTCGAACCCCTCCGCGCCCAGGCTCTGGACATCATCAAAAAATCCGACGTAGTCGTCGCCTTTGTCGGTCTCTCGCCAAATCTCGAAGGTGAAGAGATGCCCGTACACATCCCCGGCTTCTCCGGCGGCGACCGCACCGACATCGCCCTGCCCGCCGCCCAGCAGCAACTCCTCGAAGCCGCCAAGGCCGCCGGCAAGCCACTCGTCGTAGTCCTCATGAACGGCTCCGCGCTCGCCGTCACCTGGGCACAGCGAAACGCCGACGCCATCCTCGAAGCCTGGTACCCCGGCGACGGTGGCTCCCAGGCCATCGCCGAAACTCTCGCCGGAACCAACAACCCCGGCGGACGCCTTCCCATCACCTTCTACGCCAGTCTCGATCAACTCCCTGCGTTCGAAGACTACGCCATGGCCAACCGCACCTACCGCTACTTCAAGGGCAAGCCCCTCTACGGATTCGGCTACGGCCTCAGTTACACCACCTTCACCTACTCCAATATCAAACTGTCCACCTCCAACCTCCACGCCGGTGACACCCTCACCGTCGAGGCCGACGTCAAAAATACCGGCAAACTAGCAGGAGAAGAGGTCGTGCAACTCTACCTCACCCCACCCCGCACCGACGTCTCTCCCAACCTCGCCCTCGACGGCTTCACCCGCGTCCATCTCGCCCCCGGCGAAACCAAACACATCACCCTAACCCTAGACCCACGAACCCTCTCGCAAGTCGACGACAAAGGAGTCCGCACCGTCACCCCAGGCAGCTATCGCATCGTACTAGGCGGAGCCCAACCCAGCGAAACCACCAACACCAAAACCACCACCTTCACCATCGACGGCACGCAGGAGATGCCTCATTGAAAATGACACCTTCAAACTTTAAGTAGATTTGTAACAGTTAGAGGTCTCTGAAGAGTATGAGAATGTTGTCATTCTGAGCGAAGCGAAGAACCCCCGCATTTCGCTCGAAGTGGCACGATCCACACCATCGCTGAAACCGCTTCAATCGCTGAAGCAAGCGCTCACGGCAAAATCGCACCCAAGGATCAAATGCGACTCTCCCGACAGATCGGCCTCCTGTTGCTCTGGAGTCTCGCCGCCACCCTCGCGCAAGCCGAAGACGGCTCTCAAGGCTGGCTCCGCTACGCTTCCCTTACCAACACCGCCGCAGCGAACTACGCCACCCTGCCCAACAAAATCGTAGTCCTCAGCAACACCCCAACCGACCAAGCCGCCGCCAGCGAACTCCAGCGCGGTCTCACCTCCATGCTGGGCCGCCCCTTCACCATCGCCCATGAGACCGAAGACAACACCAACGCCATCATCCTCACCAACCTCGCAACATTAAACAAAGCCTTCGCAATAACCGGCGACAAACTCTCACCCGACTCCTACATCCTAGGCCCCAAAACCGAAAGCGGCTCTCACCACTACATCATCCTCGGCGCAGACCCGCGCGGCGAACTCTACGGCGCATTCCACCTCCTCGAACTAGTCGCCTCCAACCAGCCGCTCCCAACAAAACCCACCACCGAATCCCCCGCCTCCCCCATCCGCTGGGTCAACCAGTGGGACAACCTCAACGGCACCATCGAGCGCGGCTACGCCGGCCGCAGCATCTTCTTCGACAACGGCCACGTCCGCGCCGACCTCACCCGCGTGCACGACTACGGCCGCCTCCTCGCCTCCATCGGGATCAACGGCGTCACCGTCAACAACGTCAACTCCGACCTCCGCACGCTCGAACCCGACATGATCCACGAGTTCGCCCGCATCGCCGACCAGCTACGTCCCTGGGGCGTCCGCATGTCCCTCTCCGTCGACCTCTCCAGCCCACAAGTCGTCGGCCATCTCCCCACCTTCGACCCCGTCGACCCCACCGTCATCGCCTGGTGGCAATCCAAAGTCGACGAAATCTACAAAGCCATCCCCGACTTCGCCGGCTTCGTCATCAAGGCCGACTCCGAAGGCCGCGTAGGCCCCTCGCAGTACCACCGCACCCCCGCCGAAGCCGCCAACGCCGTGGCCCGCGCCCTCAAACCTCACGGCGGCATCGTCCTCTACCGCGGCTTCGTCTACAACAACCACCTCGACTACAACGACCTCAAAGCCGACCGAGCCCGCGCCGGCTACGACAACTTCCACGCCCTCGACGGCAAGTTCGAATCGAACGTCGTCATCCAGATCAAGCACGGCCCCATCGACTTCCAGGTCCGCGAGCCCGTCTCGCCTCTCTTCGCCGCGCTCCAGCACACCAGCCAAGCCATCGAGCTTCAAATTACGCAGGAGTACCTCGGCCAGCAGCGCCACATGGTCTTCCTCGTCCCCATGTGGAAGACCACCCTCGACACCGACCTCCGCGCAAACAACAAAAGCACCCCAGTCAAAGAAATCGTAGAAGGCAAATCCTTCCACCAACCCGGCGAAGCAAAAAGAAATTTAGGCGGCTTTGTCGGAGTAGCCAATGTAGGTCTCGACACCAACTGGCTCCATCACCCCATGGCCATGGCCAACCTCTACGGCTTCGGCAAACTCGCCTGGAACCCCAACCTCACCACCGACCAGATCCTCGACACCTGGACTCGCCTCACCTGGGGCAACAACCCCACCGTCGTCTCCACCATCGACGACCTCCAGTCCAACTCCTGGCGCACCTACGAGCAGTACACCGGCAACCTCGGCATCGGCACGCTCACCAACATCCTTGGCTACCATTTCGGTCCCGGCATCGAATCCGCAGAGCACAACGGCTGGGGCCAATGGTTCCGCGGAGACGCAAACGGAATCGGCATGGACCGCACCGTAGCCACCGGCACCGGCTACATCGGCCAATACCCACCTCCACTCGCCAAAATCTACGAAGACGTCAACACCTGCCCCGACGACCTCCTCCTCTTCATGCACCACGTCCCCTACACCCACGTCCTCCACGACGGAAAGACGGTAGTCCAATACGTCTACGACGCCCACTACGATGGAGCAGCCACCGCGCAAACCTACGCCCCCCGCTGGCAAACCCTGCACGGCCTCATCGACGACGACCGCTACAACGAAACCCTCAAACTCTTCACCTACCAGGCCGGCCACGCCGTCGTCTGGCGCGACGCCGTCACCCGCTGGTTCCAAAAAGAATCCAACATCCCCGACCAACAAGGCCGCGTAGGCAACTACCCCAACCGCATCGAAGCCGAAAACATGACCGCCGAAGGCTACACCCCCATCGACGTCAAACCCTGGGAGACCGCCTCCAACAGCAAAGCCGCAGTCTGCAACCAACCCACCGGCTGCACCCTAACCACCACACTCAACAAACCCGCTGGCACTTACAACATCATCGTCCAGTACTTCGACTACTGGTCCGGCAAATCCCACTTCACCCTCGAACTAAACCACCAACCCGTCGGCACGTGGATCGCCGACGACACCCTCCCACCCGCACGCGCCGAAAACCAACCCAACGGCGACACCAGCACCCGCATCACCTTCCCCAACATCACCCTAAAACCCGGCGAGACTCTAACCCTCCGCGGCACCCCCAACAACACCGAACCCGCCCCCGTCGACTACATTGAGATCACAAAATGATGAGTCAGAGCAGGCTTGTTAGTATTGAGCGAAATTATGGGTCACTTATTCGTCGTCCTCGCGTTGGGCCTATTCGGAGCTATCGCCTTCTGCACAGCCTTCTTTCCTCACATTATGCCTCGTCTAACAAACTCTCATTACTCACTTATAGGAATGAAGACGAGGGTTGCGGAAGAAGACTACTCAAAACTTGGTCCGCGTCTCGCAGGCGGTCTCATGCTCGTCGCCGAAATCGTTTGGATCTGGTTGAGACTAAGCCGTAAATAGAAACTAAAAAATGAAAATCACCGCCGTCAAACTCATCATCTGCTCCCCCGACCGCAACTTCGTCACCCTCCGCATCGACACCGACGAAGGCATCTACGGCCTAGGCGACGCCACCCTCAACGGCCGCGAGCTAGCCGTAGCCTCTTACCTCCAAGACCACATCCTCCCCTGTATCATTGGCCGCGACCCCTTCCAGACCGAAGACATCTGGCAGTACCTCTATCGCGGAGCCTACTGGCGGCGCGGCCCCGTCACCATGTCCGCCATCGCCGCCGTCGACGTCGCCCTATGGGACATCAAGGGCAAAGCCCTCAACACCCCCGTCTACAATCTCCTCGGCGGCCAGTCTCGCCAAGGCTGCCTCGTCTACACCCACGCCAACGGAGCCGACATCGCCGAAGCCCTTGACTCTGTCCGCAAGCACATCGCCGAAGGCTACCTCGCCGTTCGCGCCCAGGCCGGAGTCCCCGGCGTCGCCTCCAGCTACGGAGTCCCCAAAGCCGGCAAGCCCTACGAACCCGCCGAGCGTGATACGGTTGGGGGCCTCCCCTCCGAATCCCTCTGGTCCACCGAACGCTACCTCAACTTCGCCCCCACACTCTTCGAAAAACTCCGCATCGAACTAGGCCCCGACGTCCATCTCCTCCACGACGTCCACCACCGCCTCACCCCCATCGAAGCCGCGCGCCTCGGCAAAGCCCTCGAGCCCTACCACCTCTTCTGGCTAGAAGACCCCTGCCCAGCCGAACTACAAGAAAGCTTCGAACTCATCCGCCGCCACACCACCACGCCCATCGCCGTAGGCGAAGTCTTCAACTCCATCTGGGACGCCCACGACCTCATCCGCCACCAGCTTATCGACTACATCCGGATGACCATCGTCCACGGCGGCGGCATCACCCACGCCAAAAAGACCGCCGACTTCGCCGCCCTTTACAACGTCCGCACCGGCTACCACGGCCCCACCGACGTCTCCCCTGTCACTATGGCCGCCGCGCTCCATCTCGGCCTCGCCATCCACAACTTCGGCATCCAGGAGCACATGCACCACTCCAAACTCACCGACGAAGTCTTCCCTCACCACTACACCTTCAACGCCGGCTACATGCATCCCGGCAACGCCCCCGGCCTAGGCGTCGACATCGACGAAGCCCTCGCCGCAAAGTACCCTTACCAACGCGCCTACCTCCCCATCGCCCGCAAACTCGACGGCACCCTCACCGACTGGTAGCGCACCTCTTGCCGTTGCCTCATTTTTCAGTTGTCATCCTTCGCCGAACCGGAGTCCCCGGCGAGCGTCTTTGCTCGCTGAGGTCGCATGGCGGAGGATCTGCTGTTGCAGTTGTTTTGTCGTTGCCCGCTCCTTGTTTGTCATTTCGCAGCGAAGCGGAGAAATCTGCTGTCGCTTTTTGTTCTTGTCGTTGCTGTTGATGCACTGTCATTTTCAAACGGAAGCATAGGGCGCGCACGATAGCAGCGGGCTTGCACGTGGGGTAGGGAACAGCGAAGGCAAACAGCCGCAAGAGATAGGACATGATGTCACTCCTAGAAAAAGCTTGGTTTGCAGTGGTGTGGGTGGTAGGGTCGTAGTCCTCCCCCTGCAAAGAAGGAAAGCGTTATGGCTACAGTTGAGTTGGCTTCCGTGCGCAAATCTCGAGGAGCATCGAAGGATCTGTCGTTCTATTACCTACTGTTTTTCCTGTCCGGATTTCCAGCACTTCTTTACCAAATCGTCTGGCAGCGGGCCCTTTTCACGCTGTACGGTGTCAATGTCGAATCGGTAACGATGATCGTGACCGTCTTCATGCTGGGATTAGGCCTCGGAAGCTTGCTCGGCGGGCGGATTTCCTCTTTACCTAAGATCCGTCCCCTCGTCGCGTTTGGCGCGATCGAGATCTCCATCGGCTTGTTCGGGTCCGTTTCGCTCTGGATATTTCACCGCGTCGGCGCGCTCACTGCGGGTCACTCGACCGTCGTCACGGGAACGGTGGCGTTTGGCCTTCTTCTGATTCCCACGCTTCTGATGGGAAGCACACTCCCATTACTCGTAGAGCATGTAGTCCGAACGACCGGCAGCGTAGGAGAATCCGTTGGCTCGCTCTATTCCGTCAATACGTTCGGTTCTGCAGTCGCTTGTTTCGCCGCAGCCCTGTTTCTCATGAGGGTTTTGGGCGAAGCCAGCACAGTCACCGTTGCATATTGTTCAAATCTGACTGTCGGAACAATCGCAATTGTTCTTGCCGCGCGTCACAGAATTCCCGAACGCCCTGATGCTCTATCTGAACCAGAGGACATCCTTCAGATAATCCCATTTTGGATCGGCCTTCTCCTGGCAGGCATCATCGGTTTTATAGCGCTCGCCTATGAAATCATCTGGTATCGCCTTTATTCTTTTGTCTCAGGTGGGAAGGCCCAGAGTTTTGCAATGTTGCTAGCTTTCTATTTACTCGGTATCGCCTATGGTTCAATGGCCGTTCGTGACGCATGCAGGAAGAAACTTAGTCATGACCTCAGACGAACGCTCTCGGCAGGCTCGATTGTCGTTTTGCTTGGAACGATTGCGGCATTTTTACTTGGTCCAGCATTGGCTCGTGCAACGGTACACCTGCCCTACGAGCCTACATTTGTCTTTGTTTTTATCGCAGCCGCTCTTCTGGGCTCTTCCTTCCCACTTTTGGCACATGCAGCGATTGGCCCAGGGCGGGGTGCGGGAAGGAGCATCAGCTATCTCTACCTCAGCAATATCATCGGCTCGGCACTCGGCAGTTTCCTGGTGGGTTTCGTGCTCTTGAACTTTTGGTCGACGCGCGCCACATCAACTTTTCTCCTCTGCCTCGGCTTTGCCGTCTTTCTAGCGCTCGCCTTCCTGTCGAAAGACAGCAGCAATCTCATCGTAGCTGGAGGTTGCGCTTGCTTGGTTCTCACCTTAAGCTCGGGCGCGTTATATTCCGGCATGTATGAACGCCTGCTGGCTAAATCCGACTACGTGGCCCAACAGCAGTTCGCCGACCTGATCGAAAACCGCAGCGGAGAAATCGCCGTCCAACAGGACGGAACAGTGTTTGGCGGCGGCGTCTATGACGGGCGCTTCAACACAGACCTGGTCGAGGACTCGAACGGAATATTCCGGGCTTTCGCAATCGCCGGGATGCACTCTGCGCCTTCGGATGTGCTTATCGTCGGCCTTTCCTCCGGATCGTGGGCCCAGGTCGTTGCCTCCAATCCGGCCGTCAAAGACATCACCATCGTCGAAATCAATCCTGGGTATTTGCCCCTCATCGAGAAACACAAGCAAGTCGAGAGCCTACTGCGGAATCCAAAGGTACATATAGTGATCGATGACGGAAGACGATGGCTGGTGAGTCACCCGGATCGCAAGTTCGATTTCATCCTCATGAACACGACGTATCACTGGCGAGCGAACGCCTCCAATCTTCTCTCGCGCGAATTCCTTGGCCTCATCCGCCCGCATCTGAAGTCGGGCGGAATCGAATACTACAACACCACCTGGTCGGAAGAGGCGATGGCTACTGGGATGTCCGTTTTCCCCTACAGTCTGCGAGTTGCGAACTTCATAGCACTTAGCGATAGCCCCTTCACGCTCGACAAAGAACGATGGCGGCGAGCCCTTACCAACTACACCATCGACGGCAACCCCGTCTTCGATCTTTCGATCTCCCTCCATCAAAAAAGGCTCGAACAGGTGTTGAACGTAGCTGATGAATTGCCTTACCCCAGAGGTGGCAGCGAATCACGCAGCCACATGGTGAAGCGGCTGAGCGACACCCCGATCATCACCGACGACAACATGGGCGTCGAGTGGCAGTAGGGCGGGTGGCCACATTTGACCGTACCACCACCATCGGGTGCCCCATCTTCGCGACGGTCTTATAAGTCGCTAATCGGGGTCCCCGGCGAGCTTGCTTGCTGGGGTGAGCTTCGGTGGGCCATTTTCGCGGCAGCGAAAATCCCGATACTCTAAACTTTACCCATGCCGCTCGGCCTCAAGAGAATAAATTTCATCCAGAACCCTCAAAAACAAAGGCAAAATCGCTTGTCAAGCCCCAAAACCACCCAAATCCATCAATCCAAACCACTTAGACGTGGCATTTAAGTTACCCCAAATCCTCTATACTTAAAACAGTAGAGAAAAACGAACCAAGAAGCCCCGAGGAACCATCCTTCGGGGCTTTACTTATTTGAAATGAAGACTTTACCAACATCGCCGATACCAAAACCCAGCAAAATCAAGACTTTGCCGCTAACCCAAAACCCGCAGTCCAACCCTAACTCAAATGAATGGAAGACTTTGCACGCATTTCGGCGAGGGGAGGGGTCAAGCCTCCGGCACCAATTCACTCTGCTACGGGGCCGGGGTGAGGCCGTGGCGGCGCATCACTTGGGCAAGTGCCGCGGAGTCGTGGTCAAGATCCAGATTCAACAACAAAACATTCACCCGCGGCTCTCCAAGAAATCCAAGCTGCCGCCCCTGAGTATGCTGCGCCACCAGCTTGCGCACCACATCCTCCGGCAGATGCCGCTCCCGCGCCACCCGCGCCACCTGAAACTCAGCCGCAGCCGGTGTGATATCAGGATCAAGCCCCGACCCCGACGCAGTCACCAGATCGATCGGCACATCCGTTCCCGGATGATCGACCTGCAACGCAGCCACATCCCCCGCCACCCGGTCGATCAGCTTCTTATTCGTCGGAGCAAAATTCGAACCACCGGAATTAGCAGCATCGTACCCATTGCCCGCAAACGAAGGCCGCGAATGAAAGTACTGCGGAGCCGAAAACGGCTGACCAATGATCCGCGAGCCAACCAGCTCACCGTTCCTGTAGAGAAGCTGTCCATTCGCCTTGTCATGAAAGAGCAGCTGCGCCAGCCCCGTAACCACGAAAGGATAGATCAAGCCAAAAAGGACCGTAGTGACAACCGTATAGAGCACAGCAGTAATCAGATGACGACGCATAAGAACCTCTAAGCCAGATGAATGGCAGTAATGATGATATCGATAAGCTTGATCCCAAGAAACGGAGCGATGATGCCGCCAACGCCATACAGAATCAGGTTGCGCCGCAGCAGCGCCTCAGCCGACATCGCCTTGTACCCAACCCCGCGCAGAGCCAGCGGAATCAACCCAACGATGATCAGCGCATTGAAGATCACCGCCGAAAGAATCGCCGACTGCGGCGTCCGCAGATGCATAATGTTCAGCGCATTCAGCACCGGAAACGTAGCCGCAAACATTGCCGGAATAATGGCAAAGTACTTCGCAACATCATTGGCGATCGAAAACGTAGTCAAAGCACCACGCGTCATCAGCAGTTGCTTCCCGATCTCGACGATCTCGATCAACTTCGTCGGATTCGAGTCGAGATCGACCATATTCCCGGCCTCCTTCGCCGCCTGCGTGCCTGTGTTCATCGCAACACCCACATCGGCCTGCGCCAGAGCCGGAGCGTCGTTGGTGCCATCGCCGGTCATCGCGACCAGCTTGCCTTCGCCCTGCTCCCGCCGGATCAGGTCCATCTTGTCCTTCGGCTTCGCCTCCGCCAGGAAGTCGTCAACGCCCGCCTCGCGCGCAATCGCCGCCGCCGTCAGCGGATTGTCGCCCGTAATCATGATGGTCCGAATCCCCATCGACCGAAGCTGCGCAAACCGCTCCTTCATCCCACCCTTCACGACATCCTTCAGGTGGATCACTCCCAGCGCCTGCCGGTTCTCCGCTACCACCAGCGGCGTCCCCCCACTCCGCGCCACCGTCTCAACAGCAGCCCGCACTTCGTCCGGCAAAACACCACCATTTGCCATCAAAAAACCAGCAATCGCATCCGTCGAACCCTTCCGGATTACGCGGCCATCAAGGTTCACGCCCGACATCCGCGTCACCGCGCTGAACGGCACAAACTCCGCCTGCATCTCACTCAACTCACGCCCGCGAAGACCATACATCTCCTTCGCCAGCACCACAATGCTCCGCCCTTCCGGAGTCTCATCCGGAAGCGAAGACAACTGCGCCGCGTCGGCAAGCTGGTCTTTACTCACTCCCGGCGCAGGAATAAACTCCGCAGCCTGGCGATTCCCCAGCGTAATCGTCCCCGTTTTATCCAGCAGCAACGTATTCACGTCGCCCGCAGCCTCGACAGCGCGTCCAGACATAGCCAGCACATTGTGCTGCACCAACCGATCCATCCCAGCAATCCCAATCGCCGAAAGCAATCCGCCAATCGTCGTCGGAATCAGGCAAACCAGCAACGAAATCAGCACAAACACAGACTGCGGAGCAGTCGAATAAATCGCAATCGGCTGCAGCGTAACCACAGCCAGGAGAAAGATGATCGTCAATCCCGCAAGCAGAATATTCAGCGCAATCTCATTGGGCGTCTTCTGCCGCTCAGCGCCTTCCACCAACGCAATCATCCGATCCAGAAACGTCTCCCCGGGATTCGACGTAATCCGAACCTTGATCTGGTCCGACAACACCCGCGTTCCACCAGTCACCGCCGACCGATCGCCCCCGGCCTCCCGAATCACCGGTGCAGACTCCCCGGTAATCGCCGACTCATCGACCGAAGCAACGCCCTCAATCACCTCGCCGTCCCCAGGAATCATGCTCCCAGCAATGACGAAGACAACATCTCCTGCCCGAAGATCCGAACTAGCGACCTCCTCAGTTGTTCCACCTGCACGAAATCGAACGGCGGTCGTCTCCGACTTCGCACGACGCAGCGCGTCAGCCTGTGCCTTACCGCGCCCTTCCGCCATGGCCTCGGCAAAGTTCGCAAACAGCACCGTGAACCACAGCCACAGCGTAATCTGCAGATCGAAGCGAAGCGCGCCGTGATGCATCAGAATATCGCGCAGCAGATAGATACTAGTAATGACGCTGCCGATCTCGACCACGAACATGACCGGGTTCTTCATCATCGTGCGCGGGCTGAGCTTGGCCAGCGCATCAGCCAATGCGCGACGCACGATCTTGGTATCCCAAAGGGAGCGTTTGCGGGGGTTTGTCATTTCTGGTCTGCTTTTCCTCTTCTGAACTAGAAGCTTTTACCGGCGTGCATCAATAGGTGCTCGAGGATAGGACCGAGCGAGAGCGCGGGGAAGAACGTCAACGCGCCAACGATAAGAATCACGCCTACCAGCAGCACCGTAAATAAAGGCGTATTCACAGGGAAGGTCCCGGGCGATGGCGGCACGAGCTTCTTCTTTGCGAGGTTACCCGCGATAGCCAACATCGGCACGATCATCAGAAACCGGCCGATTAGCATCGCCGCGGCTAAAGATAAGTTGTACCAGTGAGTATTTGCGCTCAATCCAGCAAAAGCCGATCCATTATTCCCCGTTGCCGAAGTGTATGCGTACAGAATCTCCGAGAGCCCATGCGGCCCGGTGTTCGCCAGTGCAGAGAGGCCAAGATTCGGCATCATCAGCGCTACGGCCGAGAATCCCAGAATCGACAATGGAAAGATGAGCACATACAGCATCGCCATCTTCACGTCATAGGATTCAATCTTCTTGCCGAGATACTCCGGCGTGCGCCCAACCATCAGCCCCGCGATAAAGACCGCCAGCACAACAAAGATCAAAATCCCATAGAGTCCCGCGCCCACTCCGCCGAAGATCACCTCGCCCAACATGATGTTGACCAGTGGAACCAGGCCGCCGAGCGGCATGAACGAGTCGTGCATCGAGTTGACCGCACCACAGCTGGCGTCCGTCGTCACAGTAGCGAACAACGCCGAGTTTGCGACGCCGAACCGTACCTCCTTACCCTCCATATTGCCGCCGGCCTGTGTTGCCGCTACCTGCTGATTGACCGAGTGCAGGAGCGGGTTCGGCTGTGCCTCCGCATAGTAGGCCACAAATACACCAACGAAAAAGAGCGTCGCCATCGCCGCGAATACAGCCCATCCATGCTTCGGCGCCCGCGTCATCCGTCCCAACGTCACCGTCAATGCAGCGGGGATAAGAAAGATCGAGAACATCTGCATCAAGTTACTGAGCGGCGTCGGATTCTCAAACGGGTGTGCACTGTTCGCATTGAAGAAGCCTCCACCATTGGTGCCGAGCATCTTGATGGCCTCTTGCGACGCTGCCGGCCCCTGTGCGATGCTTTGCGTCGTAACGGTCTGCGTTGTCGCCTTTCCATCTGTACCTGTAACAGTTACAGTTTGCGATTGCACCAGCTTCGCCTGGTCATAAGGGCGGAAGTTCTGCACCACACCTTGCGAAACGAGCAACAGTGCATAGAGGAGACAACCCGGCAGCAGCACCCATAGAGAGGCACGCGTCGTATCGACCCAGAAATTACCCAGCGTCTTCGATTCCCGCCGCGAGATACCCCGGACCAGCGCCACCGCAAGCGCGATCCCAACTGCCGCGGAGAAGAAGTTATGGTAAGCCAGAGTGAGCATCTGGGTCAGGTAGCTCATCGTCGTCTCAGGCACATAAGACTGCCAGTTCGTATTCGTCGTAAACGACGCGGCGGTGTTGAACGCAAGATCAGGAGCCACCCCTGCAAGATGCTGCGGGTTGAAAGGAAGAATGTGCTGAAGCCTCTCAATCGCGTAGGTTGCGAGCATTGTGACCAGGCTGAAGAGAAGCATCACCACCGCGTACTCGGTCCAGGCCATCTCGCGCGTCTCATCGATTCCCGTCAGCCGATAAATAAGCCGTTCCAACGGACGAAAGACACCATCCGCCCAGGTGCGCTCCCGCTCAAAGACACGAGCCATGTACACACCGAGAGGCTTCGCGCAGATCAGCACCAATGCAAAAAAGAAGGAAACTTGAAACCAACCGTTCGCCGTCATGATGACTACTTCCTCTTAAAACTTTTCAGGGCGCAGCAACGCATACACCAGATAAACGAGTAAAGCCACCGTTACAAAACCAAGCGCCAGTGTCTCGATCATCGCAGCGGCTCCTTTGCTCCTAGGCGGTCACACCCCATCGTGTATCCAATCGCAATCGAAAAAAACAGTACACTTGCCCCGATACACCCGATGTCCCACATGATTTTGCCTCCCGCCAAACCTCGCGCGCGGGCGCGATCTCCACCATTCAAGCAGTCGACACATAAAGAAGGCGTAGAAAGCCCATAAAGAAGTCGTATACAACCCTGTATCTCAGAAGGTGACTTCGGCTTCGCCCTGGGCGGAGATGTCGGTCTTTCGCTTCTGCCCGATGGCCTTGACGACGCAGGCGGTGGCGATGTCGCCCAGATTGCGCAGGTGGACCCCCACTGTGACGAAGCGCGAGATCGGTGAGGTCGAGACCTCAGCGGTGGATCGGACGTGAGAGTAGGGAAGGGTCAGCACAAGCAAAGTTTTGCGCATAATAATCTCCCTTTATTTTCGGAATTTCTGTACATCGAGATTAGTGGTCATTCGCATCCAACTCTGATGCCCGTCACTGATGTTGAGGAATTGATTGCCAAATTAGAGCCAGAAGTCTCAAAGATTTATTTCGAGGCGAAGGCGGTTCTAGCCAACGCAGAGGACTCCACCACCGAACAGTTTTCAGTAGCCGCCCGAATCGTGAGGGCCTTCTGGAAGAGTTGCGCATACAAGCGTTTCCAGATCGCCGGAGGGTGTGTACAGAAGATTGCATATCACCGTCTGAACGTTACCTGAATGATTGATACGGCTGAACGATAAGCCCATACCCGATTGGCCATGCGCTTGCTCCGGAAAGGGGTATCCGTTCCATCTCCTCCCCGAGAAAGTAACAGGAGATCGTGTCACCTATCGTCTGCGTCACCGCCCCCATTCAATCGAATGCGGAGCCGACCCATTTAGCATGCAAGCCTTCTGCACTCTTGATGAAATCATCCAATGGTTTCAACGTGGTCTGCCCAAAATGTCTTGGGGTCATCCTCAAGGCGCACACTGAGCGAGCCGCCTTTTGGAATTCCGGGAACATCGCTCAACACATCGCGGCATGTCTAGGCGAGTTCTAGTTCAATTGCGGTCCTGCTCCGTAAAACGCAGTTACCTGTGTCGAAGTAAGAACAAAAATTGAAGATCTGAATGAAGGCCATCGCGTCGGTGAATTCATCGGCTCCGTTGTTGCGAGCGAACCTTACAGGGAGACCATTGGCTGTCTTTGATGAAAGAGTGTCATGTAGTACCCATTGGGCCGCGACGATTCGTCGACATAGACCTCCTCATCCAGCAAAGCCTTCAACGCGTCGGAGATGCTGGCGGGAAATTAGGACCAATTTTGAAGCTGGACAGTAAAAGGGAAGCGCCCAGAGAGTAAAACCCCTATGTCCTTTGGTCGCGGCAAAAAGAAGCGCTGACCTGTGAAAGTCAGCGCGGAGGTTTATTGATACCCTCGGGCAAAGCGCATACTTCCGAGACTTCGAGTTCTCTGGTTGAACGGGTCTTAGGGAACGACAGAGAAGGTGGTGTGCTCTGTCGCCGTCGAATCCTCCCCTACCCACAAATCGAATAATCCTGGCTCTACAGACTGTTGATGCGTCTGCGGACTCCAAAAGCTAAGATCGTTGGCGTGCAGCGTCAGATTCACGGTGCGCTTCTCACCAGCGTTCAGGTGAAGCCGCGTGAAGCCCTTCAACTCCCGCCGTGGCCGAGAGGCGCTGCCGGCACGTTGGTGCGTGTAGAGTTGCACAACCTCATCGCCCGCGACGGCAGCAGTGTTTTGGACGTCGATGGCGGCAGTCAACGATCCATCAACATGCATCGAGGACGCGTCGACTCTCAGCTTGGAAAGCTGAAAGCTGGCGTAACTAAGCCCATAGCCGAAGGGATAGAGAGGCGCGCTCGAGCCGTCCCAGTACCGAGTATCTGTCTCATCGGGGATCTGAGTCAGATTCTGAGAGTAATAAATAGGAATCTGTCCGACGCTGCGCGGCCACGTGACCGGCAGCTTGCCTCCGGGATTGGCGTCACCGGTAAGCAGATCCGCAATCGCGTTGCCGCCTTCCGTTCCGGGGTACCAGGCCTCCAGAATGGCAGGAACATGCTGCGACGCCCACGTGATATCGAGCGGGCGACCGTTGAGCAGAACAAGAACGACGGGCTTACCGGTGGCAACGGCCGCTTCGAGCAGCTCCTGCTGCCTGCCTGGAAGGGTCAGAGTCGATCGTGACGCCCTTTCACCACTCATATTCTGGGCCTCACCCAAAACCAGAATCGCTACATCCGACCTTTTTACCTGATCGACAGCATGTTGGAACTCGGCATCACGCGCCTGCTGCGTCTTGAGCACAGGCTTCGGACTGGCGAACTGCTCATCGAAGATCGATGGCTGCACCCGGTCAATCTCGACACCCTTGGCATAGTTAATCGTTGCCGCTGGGCCCAATTTCTTCCGAAGACCCTCAAGTACGGTGACAGCATCTTCGGCATGACCGGCAAGGCTCCACGATCCCATGATGTCGGGTTTGGAATCTGCAAGCGGACCGATGACCGCAATCGAGCCGCGAGATTTTTTGAGCGGAAGGAAGCCTCCTTCATTCCGCAGAAGCACCGCGCTGCGTTCGGCCGCCACGCGTGCAGCCTCATGCTGAGCGGTCGAGCTCAACTCCGCCTTAGCGTGGTCAAGCGAGACATAGGGATTGGTGAACAGGCCCAGCCTATATTTCATCAACAGAATGTCGCGGACAGAGTCACCGATGGCGGACTCTTTGACAGCCCCACTTTTGACTGCCGCAGCCAGATTGTCGCGTAAGACGTGTCCGGTCATCTCCATATTAAGACCGGCGTCGACGGCCCGAACCGCAGCATCTGCAGGGTCTGCGGCAAAGCCATGTGTCTGTAAATTTTCTACCGTTCTCCAATCGCTGACGACAAAACCCTGAAAACCCCACTTCTTTCGCAGCACATCGTGCAAAAGAAATCTGTTGCCCGAGGCGGGGACGCCGTTCAGATCCATATACGCGCTCATCAGAGTTCCGGTGCCAGCCTGCACGGCCGCATGAAACGGAGGCAGATAGACGTTCCACAGCTGCTCGTCCGAGATATTCGCGGAGTCGTAGTCACGGCCACCTTCCGCCGCGCCATAGCCAACAAAATGCTTCACGCACGCTAGGATGTGATCTGCGCTGCCGATCGCATCTCCCTGAAACCCGCGGACCTGGGCTTCGGCCATGCGCGAACCGAGATAAGGGTCTTCCCCTGCGCCTTCCATGATGCGGCCCCAGCGTGGATCTCTGGCAATGTCGACCATCGGCGCAAAGGTCCATCGAATGCCAACCGAGCTGGCTTCTCTGGCCGCCATGCTCTGTGCATGTTGCGCCACGGCCGGATCCCACGAAGAAGCAAGCGCCAGTGGAATCGGATAAATCGTCCGGAAGCCGTGAATAACGTCGTACCCAAAGATCAGCGGAATGTGCAGCCGCGTCTGCTCCACGGCGATATGCTGCAGGCGATTGATCTCAACCGGATCGGTGATGAAAAGAAACGAGCCCGCCTCTTCCTTGCGTATGCGCTCATCGTGCGAGACCGAGTCCGGTTCCTGATAGGCGATCTGCGTCATCTGGCCGATCTTTTCCTCAAGCGTCATCTGGCCGAGAAGCTCGCTGACAAAATGCGAAGCCTTGGTGTCGTCCGCAGGTACTCCCGCGACCGGCGCACTCTGCTGTTGCGCCAGCCCAAAGGAGCAGGCGATGCCCAGCGCAAGCGAGAAGGCAAGGCAATTAAAGAAAACGTCGAGAACAGAGGCGCGGGCGCGGCGGGATAATGGCATAGGGCTCCGAGTTGCGGTTGGCGTCCCTCACTGAGGAAATGATCGGGCGGCGCTGCGTAGGCCGGATGAGACTTTAGGGTAGAGCATCGAGCCAAATCATTCTAGACAAACGCTTGTCTTTAAGTCCAATGTTCTTTTCTCCGCTGGCCTGCAACAAATCACCGTGCGGACAAAAATCCCTTGAAGCCCCACGTTCAGCATGCAGCCGAGCAAGCGTCGGCTAGACTGTTTGCTGACTCGTATGCCAAGAAAACCGTCTCCCCCACCGCCGGGCGCGCGCCGCGTCAGCCTGAAGATGCTGGCCGAACATCTGGACCTGAGTCCGGCAACAGTCTCCTTTGTGCTGAACAACGCGCCGGGCCGTTCGATCCCTCCAGCGACGCGGGAGCGCGTAAAGGCTGCGGCAAAGAAATTCGGATATCAGCCCAGCCTGATCGCTCGCTCGCTACAGGGCCTGAAGACGCAGACCATCGGCATCCTGCTCCCAGAGCTCGGCGAGGGCTACCACTCGCAGGTCCTCAGCGGCGCCGCCGATGTCCTCATGCAGGAGGGCTACTTCTTCTTCACCGCACACCATCGCCACAGAAAGGACCTCATCGCGGAGTACCCCAGGATCTTACAGGCGCGCGGCGTCGACGGGATCCTCGCAATCGACACTCAGCTGGAGACCGCCCTACCGGCTCCTACAGTCTCGGTCGCCGGTCACGCCGAGCTGCCCGGAGTCACCAACGTAATTCTCGACCACCATCGAGCCGCCGAGCTTGCCCTCGGTCACCTGTATCGGCTGGGGCACCGCAAGATCGCCTACTCCCATGGCCAGCCCTTCAGCTCGGACTCGCAGAGTCGATGGCAGTCGATCATGCAGGTGGCGCGCGCTCTCTCTCTCGAAGTGCCCAACGACCTGATCATCCAGTTGGACAAAGACCTCAACACACCTGAGCTCGGCTATCCGGGCATCCACCAACTCCTGCTGCGGCGCCGAGACTTTACCGCAGTCCTCTGCTTCAACGACATCTCCGCCATCGGCAGCATTCGAGCGCTTCACGATGCCGGTCTGAACGTTCCGGCGGACGTCTCGGTGCTCGGCTTCGACGACATCCAGGCGGCTTCCTATATCGTTCCCAGTTTGACGACCATCCGGCAGCCGCTGCAACACATGGGCGCTCTGGCTGCCAACTCCTTGCTCAAAAAGCTGAACTACGAAAAGCTGCCCGACACCATCAAGGTCGATCCGGAGCTTGTGGTGCGCGAATCGACAGCGCAGGTTCGTTCCACCACGCGCCGTCCCACACACTAGCATCGGCATAGTTCGGAATTATCTGGCCTCCGAAGAAGGTTTAGAGCAAATCTAAGTCGGATGTACCCCAATTCCTTTTGGGGTCGTCATCCTGAACGCGGTGAAGGACCCCGTGTATTTCGTCTTTGTCCTTGCTGCAGCGGCAAGGTGCGCCTACTTTGATTCCGCTCTAGGCGGTTGGTCTGCCGCGGGTGCAGTTATCGGCTGGCGGAGATAGTCGTAGTTAAGAATCGCATTGAAGCATCCCTACGACGATACGGGCTGGTCGTTCACTCAACTCTTCAACGTCAAGGCTGTGCGGGTGACTGACGCTTCAATCCTGAAGGCGCCGATGACTCCAGCGATTGACTTCGATCAGGCCTCGGGCAAGTATTTATAAACATCCTCGGCGTAGGGCAACATATCCGGCGCGCCCGCAACGTCGCCCAGCACCTTGGCTGGGGTCGGAACCGTCGCCGAAGCCGGCAGGTAATCTACCAAATGCGAAGAGAACTGCGGATCGGTCGTGTACTTGCGGATGTGATCCGTATAAGACTGGTCAATCGGCTGTCGGCTATCCCTGGCGAACGCATCGTTCAAACCGATTTGGGCCAAAGCAGAGCACGTGACGAGGGACAGGATCGCCGCAGGGACAAGGGCGGACAGCAGGCAGGTCGGTCTCATAGTTTTGTAGGGATGCTGCAACGATCTTATTGCACATTTCAGCCGGGACACAAAAATGTCTGCCGCGTCTCAGCGAGATATCTTCAGATGAAGATATAGAGAGAGAGACGTCTGCAAGCGGAAATTTTCCGCGAATAGGCGCTTTCAACGCGCCTATCCCGCAAGAGGAAGTCTCAAATCGGCTTTACACCCGGCTTGACCATCCATCCGGTTAGCCAACTGCACCGATCCTCGATGCGCCTGCGCGATCTGCTGCGCCAGCACAAGGCCGATTCCCGTCCCGCCCGGCTTGGTTGTGTAAAACGGCACAAAAAGATTGCCGGCATTGGTCAATCCAGGTCCATTATCGAGGACCTCAATCACCACCTCCGCACCAGCAACCTGCCACGAAATCTCCACATTCGCCTCGCTCCCATCGGTCGCATCCGGGCTCAGCGCCGCATCCGCCGCGTTGCGCACCAGGTTGATCAGCGCCTGTTCAATATGGTCCGCATCCACCTGCAGCACCACATCCGCCGCACGCGTCACCGTGACAGCGACACGCCTCTCCAATTGCGCAACTCGCTCCACCAGCGCCGTCAGCGAGACCGCACTCAGCTTCGGCGCCGGCAGACCCATCAACTGCCGATAGGCCTGCAAAAACCGGTTCAGCGACTCCGACCTGTTCTCAATCACCTCAAGTCCGCGCTCGAAGTCGGCCTTCTCACCCGACCCATCGCTCAACCCGGCAAGCCGCCCACGCAAACTCCCGGCGATCGATTTGATCGGCGTCAGCGAATTATTGATCTCGTGTCCAAGTACGCGAATCAACCTCTCCCACGCCAGCCGCTCTTCTTCCCGCAACGCCGCACTCACATCCGAAAGCACAAGCAGAGTATGCGGAACGCCGTGCAGCCGGAAGCTCGTCCGCTTCACCACCCACCGCGCCATCTGCTGTCCACTGCCCAGCGAGATGACATCGTCGTCGCCAACATTCAGCAGCTCTTCCAGCTTCAATTGCGTCGCAGAACTGCCCAGCGCCGTCTGCCCCCGCAACCCGAACGCCCGCTCACCCGCAGCGTTCAATAGTCGCAACCTGCCTTCAGGATCGAATGCCAGTACTGGCGATTGCATCGACCGCATCACGCGCTCCACCAGCGCCATAGCTTCCAGAGCGCCAGCACGCCGCCCCTGCAGCGTCCCCGCGAGCCGATTCACCTCCAGCGCCAGATCGCCCAGCGCATCATTTCTCTGCCCTCCGCGAGCACGAAAGGAGTAGTCATCCTCACGCAATGCAGCCACCACATTCGCCAGCGTCTGCAGCGGTCGGATGATCTGCTCCATCAGAATAGAGACAGCGAACATCCACCCCAGCGCCAATGCCAGCAGAACAAACCCCTGTTCCAGCGGCTCCACCAAATACCGCCGCAACAGGAGCCAGCACAGCCCAGCCATCGGCAGGCCGAGCAGATACAGCCACAGTCGCAGCCGTCTCTCGAAGCTTAGCCGCCGTCCCGATCTCCCCAGCGGCACACGGGTGAGCCTCGGGCCGTCACCCGGTATCGTTCCATCCGGTTCCTCAGAGCCCATATTTTTCGATACGGCGATACAGCGCTCCCCGACTCAATCCCAGCGCATCCGCCGCATGACTCACATTGCCATTCGCGCGCGCCAATGCTTTGCGAATCAGAATTGCCTCCACAGCCTCCAGGCTCATCTCGTCCATACTCTGCGCCGGACCCTTTTGCGCATTCAATCCCAGGTTCGCAGCTTCGATCCGTTCACCCCGCGCCATCAAAACAGCCCGCTCGATCGTATGGTCCAGCTCGCGCACGTTGCCAGGCCACCCATAGTGCATCATCATCTGGAGCGCCGCAGGCTCCAGACCTTGAATCGGCCGGCGATAACGAGCAGCATATCGAGCCAGAAAATGTGCCGCGAGTGCCGGAATGTCCTCACGCCGTTCGCGCAAAGGAGGCAGGTTGATCTCTACCGTATTCAGGCGAAACAACAGGTCTTCGCGGAAACGCCCGGCCGCGCACTCCCCTCGCAGGTCCGCGTTGGTCGCCGAAAGCATTCGCACATTTACCTTCTGGGTCTTCGAAGAGCCTACACGCTCCAGTTCGCCCGTCTCCAGCACTCGCAGTAACTTCGCCTGCTGCCGCACCGGAATGTTCGCGATCTCATCCAGAAATAACGTTCCGCCATTCGCCAGCTCGAAGCGTCCGATGCGGTCTGCATGTGCATCCGTGAAGGCACCCTTCACATGTCCAAACAGTTCGCTCTCGAATGTCCCCTCAGGTAGCGCGCCCGTATTCACGGCTACCAGCGTGCGCTCCGCCCGCAGCGATAAGCGATGCAGCGTCTGCGCCACAATCTCCTTTCCGGTTCCATGCTCACCGGTGATCAACACATTCGCGTCCGATGGCCCAACCCGCGCCATCGTCTCAAGAACCGTCCGCATCGATGCGGCAGAAGCGATAAAGTCCGGCGCACCCGCCCGCAAAATACGATTCTCCGCCTCCAGCCACTGTGTTCTCTTCTGGCTCCGGTGCAACTCCATCTGGGTTCGCAGAATACTCAGCAACCGCGCATTCTCCCACGGCTTCTGGATGAAGTCTCCCGCTCCGCGCCGCATCGCCTCTACCGCCAGATCGATATTGCCCCACGCCGTCATCACCACCACGGGCAGTTGAGCGTCCATCTCCTTGATGCGTGCTACCAGATCCAACCCCTCCTGACCCGAGGTTGTATCGCGCGTGTAATTGAGATCGACCAGCACGCCATCGAAGCTCTCATGCGCCAATGCCTCCAGCACCAGCGCAGGCATTCGCACCATCTCCAACTGATAGCCCTCGGGCTTCAACAGCAGACGCAACGCCTCCAGAATATGCGGCTGGTCATCCGCAATCAGAAGTTTGCACGGCGACTCTGTCTCTCCCGCCGTCGACGCGTCCTTCTCTATCCGCTCCACCAACATACTGAGCCTGCTTCCGTGCTACTGTCCATTCGGTGCTACGCCCGTCTTGGCTGATTCTATCGAAATCGCGTTCGCCTCCAAGGTTGATCCAACGGAACGGTCCAACTCAATCTTCGCCTTCTGATAAGCCGTCATCGCCGCAACCAGCGCAGACTCCGCCACGGCGAGGTCGCGTTGCGCCGTCAAGGTCTGAAAGTTCGACCCCGCGCCAAGCTCCTGTTCTTTGGCCGTAATGTCAAAGGTCTTCTGCGCCAGGTCGCGCCCCTTACGAGCCGAAACCACCCGCCCTACACTCTGTTCCAGGGCATATTCAGCGTTGCGCACTTCAATGCGGATCTGCTTTTTCAACTGCTGCAGCCGTAGCTCCGACTGCCTCGCTTCCAACTCCGAACGATATTGGTCAGACTTAGCGATCCGGTTTCGTATCGGAATATTGACCGATAGTCCGACATAGTAGTCGGGGGCAGTATTGTTGAACGCATTCTTGACCGCTCCCCCAAAGTCGGGAGGTGCCGTCGACACGATTGTTGAAGTCGGATTCTTCAACCCGGCCAGCCCCGTGCCGCCATAGAACGCTGTCACCACAACTGAAGGCAGCACTGCATTGCGAGCGGCATCCCGGCTGATGCGCCGGTTATCAAGATCCAGGTCCGACTCCCCCAGCTCAATCCGGTCGCGCAGCGCCCGCGCAATCATCTCCTCCGTCGGTCCCTGTGTTATCGCCATCTGCGTATCGCTCTGGTCGGTCGGCCGTACAGGCATCGCCTCGAGAATCGGATCGTCTAGATTCTTCGTCAACGCATTTTTAATCAGCAACTCCTGAAGCTGCAGCGTCGTCTTCGCAATCGTCAAGTCCTGTTCCCGGTTGGAGACCTCGGCCTCGGCCTTCATCACATCCATCGCTGGGATCGCCTGTAACGACAGCTGTTTGCGATCGCTCTCCAACGTCTGGTTCGCAAAATCCAACGATCGGCTCTTCACCTCTTCATCTTCATAAGCAGCCACCAGGTCCCAGTACATATTTGCAATCTGCGTAATCGTCGAAATCACCTGCAGCTTGAACGCCTCATCCGATATCTTCTGATCGTTCTTCGCAATCCTCAGATAGCGCAGGTTCGGCACAAAGCCGAACCCAGCAAAAAGCTGCTGCTGCAGTAAAACGTGATAGTAGGAGTTCAGCGTTGGATTCAGAAAGCTGTTTGGACTGTTTGTCGTGCCACGGCTGTTATCGAAGATTGCCGAGAATGACGTTCCCGTCGGAAAATTCTGCGAGTAGCTGATATTTCCGTTTGTCGTATTCTGCCGCAGCGTTGGAACTCCATAGATGGCGATATTCGACAACGGCTGCGTGTAATGCTCGTTGTTCAATGCTCCAGAGATCGACGGATCGAAGACGGGAACGTTCGTACCTGCACCTAACGTTGACGATACCAATCCCGAGGCGCCCGATCCCGCTCCACCCGCGCCGCCCGAGGTTCCTCCGGCGCCCGCTCCGGCTGCAGCCCCCGCGCCAATTCCGCCCACACCGCCACCAGGCGTATTCTGCACGACACCGGTATTGACGCCGCGGAATAATCCGCCCGCCTGCGTACGAAGAACGTCGGCCGCTGCAATCGGAAGATTGTATCGGGCGATCGCGATGTCCAGATTGTTTTCCAGCGCCAGCGAGATCGCGTTCTTCAAGCTGAGTTCGAGAACGCCATTGTTGACCAGCGCATCGATTCGCGGAGAGTTTGCCAGGTTTGGCTGCGGTACCAGCGAAGCTCGGTATGCATTAAACGGGTTGTACGAATGTGGTATGTCGAGGCGCAAGGCGCGCTGCTGCGCCGGTGCCGCAGGCGACTGGTTCCCCACCATCTGCTGCACCTGGGCCTGCTGCACCTGGGCCAGCAGGGGCATCTCCATCAACACCACGACGCTGAAGCAACGAAGCAGAGAAAAACTCCTTCTCACGCCTTCACCCCCGTTGCAGTGGCTTCAAGCCCCGCCGTGTCCCTGTACATCCAGCCATCGCGCAACTCAATCGTCCGCGTGCCATACGCCGCGTTCGTCTCCGAGTGTGTCACCTGCACCACCGTCGTCCCCTGTTCGTTCAACGTCCGGAACAGCTCCATAATCTCCTTCGCCTGCTCCGAATGCAGGTTTCCTGTCGGCTCATCGGCAAGCAATAGATCGGGCTTGTGAATCACTGCCCGTGCGATCCCCACCAACTGCTGCTGGCCGCCTGAGAGTTGACTGGGAAACAGATCCTTCTTCCCCACGATGTTGAAGCGGTCAAGCGTATCCGCCACCAGGGCCTGCCGTTCCGTCTTCGGAATGTCTTTGTACGAGAGAGGCAGATCGATATTCTCCGCCACCGTAAGATCGTCCAACAGGTGGTAACTCTGGAAGACCATCCCGATCCGCCGCCGTGCCAGATCCGCCCTCTGCTTGCGGTTCATCGCATGCACGGCCTGGTCAGCAAAATAGAACTCGCCCTTCCACTGGTCATCCAGCATCGCCAGCACATTCAACAGCGAGGATTTTCCCGCGCCCGACGGACCCATCACGGTTACAAACTCTCCCTCGCGAATCGTCAGATTCACCCGGCGCAAGACCCACGTCTCCGTGTACCCCGTTTTATAGCTCCGTTCTAAATTCTTCAGTTCAATCATCGTCCCTGCTCCGTCCATAAAGCCTGTGTTGGTTCAATCTATGCGGGTTCGTTATGCCGTAACGCCGACGTTCTCCGCAACTGCCGCAGCGCATTCCTAAGGTCGTGCATCGTGCCTGTTCTCCTATTCCGTCCGCAGTGCTTTTACCGGGTCAGCAAGCCGCGCCGGAGTTTTCGGATCTGTTCATCGTCCGCTCCTCACTCTGTCCGCAATGCCTGCATAGGCTCAACTGTTGCTGCCTTCCGCGCTGGCGCGACACTCGCCAGCACACCCACCGCAACCAACATCCCAGTCAACCCCGCCAGAAGCACAAGGTCATGGGTTGCATGCATCACGACTACCGCCGTCAACAGTTTCCTCAGGGCCAGTGTCAGCACCCATCCGATACTCACTCCAACCACCATCAACACTGCCACTCGCCGCAGGACCCCACTCATGACAAGCCCCCGTGTCGAGCCGAGCGCCATCCGTATGCCAATCTCCCGCGTCCTCAGCTCCACCTCGTGATTGACCAACCCATACAGTCCAACCACTGCCAACAACATCGCAAATACCGCGAAGATACCGAACAACCAGCCCTCCATCCGTTCAAAGACGAGAGTCTCGCTGACAACCTGCGTCATCGTCTCTGGCGTCCTGAACGGCACAGTAGAATCGGCATCATGGAGCGCACCCCGCAGCGACGGCACCACGGCCAGCAGGTCCCCACTCGATCGCACCACCAGCATCATATGCGACAGATTGCCCAGCCGATCTTTCGGCGCAATCTCATCGATCAGCCAGTCCATCTCCGCCAACGGTGGCTGTTGCAGATCCTGTCGAACATCCGTCACCATTCCGGCGATGCCAGTCTTCAACTCAGCCTTATCGTTATCATCGATATGACTCCCTACAGGATCACCTCCGCCCGAAAAGAACTTCCGCCGAAACGCCTCATTCACTACGACGGCACTGGCAGGATGGTCCGGCGTATCCACCGCCTGCGACAACATCCGCCCACGCACCAGCCTGATCCCCATCGCATCGAAGTATCCTGCCGACACCAGCCTGGCCTCCGCCAGCATCTCCTGATTCGGCGGATAAGGCGGCTGACCACTGATGTGCACATCTGAGTTACTGCCCCAGTTCTGCACCGGCAATATGTTGATCAGCCCCGCCCCCTGCACTCCCGGCAGATGCGACACCCGCTCCAGCAGAGGCTGATAAAACGTCACCAACGGATCGCGTCCTTCATACCTGCCCGGCGAAAGATCGATCTCCATGGCCAGAATGCTCTTTGCATCGAAGCCGAGATTCGTCTCCAGCAACCCTCGCAGATTCCTCAACAGCAGTCCCGACACCACCAGCAGCAACAGTGACAGCGCCACCTGCGTCACCACAAATAAAGACCGCAACCGATGCTGCCCGCGTCCCGTCCCCGCTCCACCCCCGGCTCGCAAGGTCCGGTTCGGGTCTGTGCCGGAGAGCCGCACCGCCGGAGCCAGCGACGCCAACAGACTGGTCACGCCAGAGAGCGCCAGCGCCACAACCAATACTGTCCAGTTCATGCGGACATCCGCGCCCCGCGCAATCGCATCCACCAGAAACGTTCGCATCGCCGCCAGCAGAGCCCAACTCACCAGCATTCCGCCGGCGAGTCCTGCAACCGAAAGCGCCAGGCTCTCCGTCATCATTTGTCGCACCAGCCGTATTCGGCCAGCACCCACAGCTGCCCGCAGCGCAATCTCGCGCTCGCGTTTCACCCCCCGAGCCAGCAGCAGCCCTGCCACGTTCACGCACGCAATCGATAGCAAAGCCAGCACGGCCAGCACCAGCGTCTTCAGCGGCCCATCCGCCTTGTCGTTCACCTGCGCCTGCAGCGGAACGAGACTGACTGTCCGCCCCTTATCCGTATCGGCATAAACCCGCCCAAGATCGGCCAGCACCCGGCTGAAGTCCGCCTGTGCCTGCTCTCGGCTTACGCCCGGCTTCAGCAGACCCACCGTCTGCATCCAATGCGTTCCGCGGCTCGCCTTCCATCGCGGATCAGGATGCAGCGGCGTATAGATCGCATCGCGCGCCGACAGTGGAAACCGGAAACCGGACGGCATCACTCCGATCACGGTATACGGCACGCCATCCAGCCGCACCACCTTGCCGACCGCATCCGCCTGCCCGCCAAACTGGGTCTGCCACACCTCGTAGCTCAGCACGGCGATATTGTCCCTGCCCGGCTGGTCCTCCCCCGGCAGAAACGTCCTCCCCAGCAGCGGCTTCACCCCGAACACGCTGAAAAAATTGTCTGTCCCCTGTACCCCGTGCAACGACACTGGCCCAGATGGCCCCTCCAGGTTTGTCCTGCGGTAGTCCGAGTATCCCGCAAGCGCATCGAACGTCTTCAACTGAGGCCGCGCATCCTGATAGCTCAGGTATGACCACGGCTGCGGATACCCAGCCCGCGCCATTGTATTGGGAAACACCAGCCGCTCCTGATGTGCAAATGGCAATGGCCTGAGCAGGACCGCATCGATAACGCTGAACACCGCCGTCGCCGCGCCAATCCCCAGCGACAACGTCAATACGACAATCAACGCGAACCCAGGCGATCGCTTTAGTTGCCGAAGAGCAAAACGAATATCCTGCATCAATTGATTCATTGGCTTCTCCGTTCATCCGCTGTGCGCCACGCGAGCCACGTGCCGCGCCTTCAGCACTGCGCGGACACGATCGTTGCTTTGCTATGATGCCTGCTCGCGATTTCGACATCGCAACCTTCGCTGACTTTTGGAGTGGCCCAAACAGAGCAAATCTCAATACGGTATCTGGCGATCTCCGTCTGTCGATCCCTCATCCACTGTTGCGCCAGACACCATCTCCGCTGACTATTGCCGATCTTCTTCAGCGTCGAAACCAGCACCGTCCGCATTATTTTCATCTCTGTCTGAGCCGCACACCGCAACGCAGTATGCCCATGGCCGGAGTGTCCCTCGTTTCGCATATACTCCGTCGCACTCAGTGCAGCTATATTCAGCACTACTCCCAGCACAACCAGTGGAACCACGGTTGCCGCAGTACTCGACATCCCGATCGCCTGGCAAATCTGCCGCAACGCCAGTCTAAAATCCTCGAACAGCGTCATCATGCCTCTACCTCCGCCAACAGCTTGTTGAGTTCTCCCTCCGCCACGACTTTGCCGTCGAACAGATGGATCTGCCGCTCCGCATGCGCTGCAAACCGCGGATCGTGCGTCACCATACAGATCGTCGCGCCTTCCTGATGAAGCTCCTGCAGCAGCTTCATCACCGCTTCACCGTTCTTCGAATCCAGATTTCCCGTCGGCTCGTCCGCCAGTAGAATCGACGGCGACCCCGCCAGCGCTCGCGCCACCGCCACCCTCTGCTGCTGACCACCCGAAAGCTGTGCCGGATAGTGCCGCATCCGATGCGCCATATTCACTCGTTCCAGCGACTCCTGCACCCTCCGCTTCCGCTCAGCCGACGGCATCCCCGCGCGATACGTCAGCGGCAGTTCCACGTTCTCGGCAACCGTAAGATCCCCAATCAGGTTGAAGCTCTGAAAGATAAACCCGATCTCCTGATTCCGTATCCGCGAACGATCCGCAAAGTTCAGGTTCGCCACCTCTTTGCTATTCAACGTGTACCGGCCGGCCGTAGGAGTATCCAGCAGCCCAATGATCGACAACAGCGTCGACTTCCCGCATCCCGAAGGCCCTGACATCGCCACATACTCGCCGCGGCTGATATTCAAATGCACACCCGACAGCGCATGCGTCTCAATCTCGTCTGTGTAGAAGATCTTCGTCAGATCCTCGATCTGAATAATCGTCTCCGTTGTCGTCATCGTCACTCTCCCTTTCCTATGTCGTGTCTAGTTCAAACGAATCCGGTCCGTACCGTCCCATCGGCTCATGTCAGACAAAATGACCGTGTCGCCGGCCTGCAATCCTTCGAGCACCTGAATGCTGTTCACAGACGCTCGTCCAACCTTCACCGGAACCCGCACCGCCGTCTTGCCATCGGGACCCAGCTTGAACAAAGTGATCGTGCTGTTTTCATTCCCGAACGCGGGCCTGCCCACAAACAGCACGTCCGACATCCGGCTAAGGTCGATCTGGCCATCTACACTCAGGTCAGGTCGGGCGCCCAGCGGCAAAGCTCCTGCTAGCTCTACGTCAACCGTCACCGTTCCGTTCAATACTCCCGGATCAATTCGCATCACCTTTCCCTCGATCACTCCGTTATGCGTATCGATCTCGGCCGGCTGCCCAATCTGAATATCCCGCGCCTGAGTCTCCGCAATCTTCAGGCTGGCCTTGAGCTGATCCGGCTGCACCACCTTTGCCAGCGTGGTTCCCACATCCACATGCTCACCAACCTGGTGATCGAGTTCGACCAGCACTCCACTGATGCCCGCACGCACACTCAACGCATCCTGTTGTTTTTGCTTCAAACCCAGCAGAGCCTTTGCCTGTTCCACCTTTGTCTGCTGCACGGCAAGCTGTGTCTCAATCGCCTTTTCATTCAGTGTCAACCGCTGCTTCTCCAGGTCGTTGCGTGTCGTCAGCTCATCCGCCTTGCCCTTCGAAGCGCTATACGTCAACCCGCTGATCACCCCCAGGTCATACAGCGATTTATCCGTCTGCGCCTGCAGCTGCGCCTGGCTGTAGTCCGCCCTTACCGTCGCGCCAGAAGCCTTCTGATCCATCAGATCGCTCTGCACCTTGGCCCGAGTATTGATGTAGTCGGCCTGCGCACCCTTTAGTTGCAGCTGCGCGTCCAGCAACTCCTGCTGCAACTGCGGGTCCACCAGATCCATCAGGATCGTACCCGGCTCAACCTTCGCACCCGGCAACACACGAATCCGCACTACCGTCGCCGCAGTCTCAGCCGGAATCAGCCGGATCTTATCCTCACGCGGCACTAGCGTACCCGGCCCACGCACCTGCACCAGCAGCGGCCCTTGCTTCACCGCGTCGGTCCACACCGTCGCCCGATCCACCTCAGGCGCAGCAGGCTTCAATCGCGTAACAAACAACGCCACCAGCGCCACCGCCACGACTCCGCAGCCAGCTAAAATCCACTGTCGGCGCATCTTCTTCTTTTTAATATCTGGTCTTGAGATGTCCATTGCACTCAACCTAAGTGCAAGCACAAGGCCACTCTTAGCGACCCGCTTTCAATCACTTACGCGGTACCCACCAGGTCCGAACCGTCCACAAACGAGAAAGACTGTCCATTCCTGAACACTCGGCTAAACGGAAAATTACGAAGGGCTACTTTGATCCATGAATTTTGAAGAGGTCGAGCATCTTCGACGTGATCCGCTGCGACGATTTGAGAAGCTGCTTCCAGGGATCGTGATTCAGGCGACTCTTCCAATCCTCAAAGTCGGCAACATGAACCACCGGCCGCTCCGGCAACTTGAGATCGCTCCAACTCAGCGGAAGCGAAACCGACGCCCCAGGGCGGGCGCGTGGAGAGAAGGCCGCCACTGCAGTCGCCCCTCGCTCGTTTCGCAGATAGTCGAGAAAGATCCGGTCTTTGCGCGCAGCCTTGCTCATCTTCGTCAGATACAAAGCGGGCTCTTCCTTCTCCATCTGCAACACAAAGGCATGAGCAAACTCTTTAATGACCGCCCAATCGTACTCCGCAACGATTGGCACGACCACATGAAGCCCTTTGCCGCCCGTACTCTTCAAGAAACTCTCAAGGCCAAGTTTCTTAAGCCGTTGACGAACATCCCCGGCGCTCTCGGCTAACCGCGTCCACGAGATCGCCGCATCTGGATCAAGATCGATGATGATCCGATCAGGATGTTCCAGATCGTCGTTACGCGAGCCCCAAGGATGCACCTCGAGCACGCCCATCTGTGCCAGCCCGGCCAGCGCTTCGGCGGTCGAAAGCGTAATGTACGGCTCGATCTCGCCCGTCTTCTTGTCGGGCACATCAACCGCTCCAATACCGGGCGGCAGCAGATGGTTCACATGTTTCTGATAAAAGCATTGCTTGTCGCTGCCCTCAGGGCACCGCACCAGCGACAGAGGCCGCCCCTCAATATGCGGCAGCATGTGCGGCGCAACAGCCCAATAATAGTCGGCGAGTTGTTGCTTGGTTAGCCGAGTCTCCACATCAAGAATCTTGTCCGAATGCGTCAGTCGAACCGGCGCACTAGCGGCCGATGACCTCGGCGCTGCCTTCATCTTTTCCGTCGCAACCTTCGCCGCAACCCCCGCAGATGCGACGTGGGCAGCGCGTTGTGCGCCACGCGGCTTGGGCGCGACACTCGGCTCTTCGCGTCGAACCTCGTTGGCCGGCTTGTCTTCTCGAAGCCCTTTGAACGACGCCTGACGCACCAGATTGTCCGCAGTCCAGGTCGCAAAGTTGACCTGCGCCACCAGCTTCGGCTGCACCCAGATGGCTCCCCGCCGTGCCTCTGCCGGCGGCTTCTCAAACGGATTCTCAACTGTGCGCAGCTTCTCCAGCTGATCGCGCAAGACCCGATGAGTCTTCTGCGTAAAGCCGGTTCCGGTGCGCCCCGCATAGATCAATTTTTTACCCTCATAATAACCAAGCAGCAGCGCCCCCACGCCATGGCTCCCATTCGACGGCAGCGTGAAGCCGCCAATAACGAACTCCTGCTCAAGAACGCACTTTATCTTCAACCAATCGCCGCTGCGCCCGCTGGAATACTTGCTCGCCGTCCGTTTCGAGACAATCCCCTCAGCATGCAGTTCGCAGGCCTTCTGAAACACCACATCGCCGCTTGTCTCCACATGCTCGCTAAAACGTAAAAACTCGCCGTCATTCTCGACTACCCGCTCAAGCACCTTCTTTCGCTCGACCAGCGGCAAACCCCGCAGGGTATGCCCATTCAGATGAAGCAAATCAAAAACAAAATAAGTAAGCGGCTTCCTGACACCCTCCTGAAACGCCGCCTGCAGGTCAGCGAAGTTTGTGGTCCCGTTCTCGGCAAGCACAACCACCTCGCCATCAAGAATCGCCTTCTCAACCGGCAAAGCCGCCACAAGAGCAGCAATGCTCTTCATCCGGTGCGTCCAATCCAGTCCCTTTCGCGTCAGAAGTTGAACATTGCCGCCGTCCTTGCGTGCCTGAATGCGATAGCCATCCAGTTTGAGCTCATGCAACCAGCCACCTCTGCTCGGGGGCGTGTCCGATGGCAGCGCAAGCTCCGGCTCGATGAACCCCGGAAGTTTTTCCTTCGTTACCTTCTTTAACACCGAAGCAAACTCTGGAGCGCGTTTACGCGAAGCCGAGGCCCCGCCCGCGGAGGCCTTCGTCGCAACGGCACCGTCCTTCCGATACCAGGCATTGCCCGTCGCAGTATCCTTCGAGTTCCATACATGGTCTTCGCTCTTTGCAATCTCCTCGAGACTTCGCCCCGTCACAGCACTATTCGGCGCTTCCTCCGTGATGCTCGGATCGTCCTGTTTGCGCTCAAACTCGTCATGTTCCTTAATAAGCAACCAATTCGGTTTGCGTTCCTTCGCGTACTTGCCGCCCATCCGAATCAAGGCCCACTTGCCCTTCATCTTCGTGCCGTGCAGGATGAACTTCAGCGAACCCGTGCGCAGTCCCTCATCGACATCGGTGTACCCAGCCTGCGGCTCCCACGTCCCCTGGTCCCACACCATCACCGTCCCACCACCATACTGACCCTTGGGAATGATGCCCTCAAAGCCGCCATAGTCAATCGGATGGTCTTCCACTTGCACCGCCAGCCGCTTGTCGCCTGTGAAATAACTCGGTCCCTTGGCGACAGCCCAGCTCTTCAGCACACCGTTCCAGCCAAGCCGAAAATCATAGTGCAGATGTGACGCCGCGTGCTTTTGAATAACAAAGGGAAGAGGTTGGTTATTGAAAAGTTTCGTCTTCGCAGATCCGCTCGGCTCACTCGTAACCTTGAAGTCCCGCATCGACCGATAGAGCTCGAGCTGCTCATCAACCGCGTCCGCCGCAGTCATAGGTGACTTCGATTTGGCTCTCTTCTTCGTGGTCTTGGTGGCCATAGCTTCTAAGCCGACTTCCGCGACTTAGCCTTGCCGGCCGCAGGCTTCACCAGTGAAATGCCCTTCCTCGGTCCTGCCGCCGCAGGTTTTGCGAATGTCTTCTTCTTAGCCGCCGGCGCTGCATCGCCCCGCACACTCTTCCGCAACGCATCCATCAGGTTGATCACCTTGGCCGACTTCGGCGCCGGCTCTTCACGCGGAATCGGAGCATGTTTCACCTTGGCCTCGACCAGCTCCCGCAACGCAGTCTCATACTCATCCTTGAACTTCTCCGGCACAAACTTAGCGGCCTTGCGTTTAATCAACTCCTTCGCCAGAGAAAGTTGATCCTCATCGACAGCGACCTTCTTGATGTCCCTAAAGTATTCGCCCGGATCACGCAGCTCCTCCGGATATCGCATGGTGTAGGCCATCATGCCTGCAAGCTTATCGTCGGCAGGCGCAGAGATCGCGACCAGATGTTCCCGTCCTCCAAAGGCGATCTTGCCCAGACCAACCTTCTTCGTCGTCTGCAGCGCCTTGCGAACAACCGCAAACGCCTCAGCTTGAACATCGTTCTCAGGCACAACAAAGTATGGCTTCTCGAAGAACTCCGGATCGAGCTCATCTTCATCGACAAACTGCGTCACCTCAAGCGTGTGCCGCGAAGGAATGCGCAGATGTTCAATCTCCTCCGGCTCAACCGTGACATACTCCCCCTTGCGATACTCATACCCCTTAACAATGTCGGAGTTGTCGACCGGCCCCTCATCATCCGATACCTTCTGGTGCTTGATGCGCTCCCCGCTCTTACGGCTCAGCTGATGAAAGCGAATCTCACTCTTCGCTTCCGTGGCAGGAAAAAGCTTGATGCCGAACGAAACGAGGGAGATTTGAATCTGACCAGACCAGAAAGGACGCGGCATTGGGAGTTCTCCAGACTAAGTTGGAAGCAAAATCAGCCCCGAAAGATGCTTTTTTGCAGCCCAGAGCCAGCCAGAACCATCAGCCAACCAGAACCAGCCAACACAAAGCTATTCTTCCAACTCATCATGGCTAGGCTGTTTCGCATTCGCCAGAATCTTCTCCGCCAACATTGGAGGCACCACATCATAGTGGTCCATCTCCATGCGAAAACTGCCTCGCCCCTGCGTAATCGAAGTGAGCGTTGTCCCATAGCTCAACATCTCGGCCATGGGAACCTCCGCCCGCACCATGGTCCCAGCCCCGCCACTCTCCATACCCTGCACGCGGCCGCGGCGCGAGTTCAGGTCGCCCAGCAACGCTCCCGCAAAGTCGTCCGGAGTCTCGATCTCCACCCGCATCACCGGCTCCAGCAGAACGGGCTTTGCCTGCTCCATGCATTTGCGGAAGGCGAGTCGCGCAGCCATCTTGAACGACATCTCACTCGAATCCACCTCATGATAGCTGCCATCAAAAACGGTCACCTTGATATCGACCACCGGGTATCCCGCCAGAAATCCACGAGCAGCCGATTCACGAATACCTTTCTCAACCGCAGGAACATACTGACGCGGAATTGCGCCGCCAAAGATGTCATTCTCGAACACCACGCCCTTGCCGCGAGGCAGCGCCTCCATGCGAATTTTGCAGTCGCCAAACTGTCCATGCCCACCGGTCTGTTTCTTGTACCGTCCCTGTGATTCGGCACGCCCGCGAACCGTCTCGAGATACGGTATCTTCGGCGCCTTCAACGTAACGTCGGTGTGATAACGCCGCTTCAACTTCGCAACGACCGCCTCAATATGCTGCTGCCCCGCACCCGCCACCAGAAACTCATTCGTCTGCGGATCGCGGTAGAACCTCACCATCGAATCCTCCTCCATCACCTTATGCAACGCGGGCGCAAGTTTGTCCTCATCCGCGCGCGATTTTGGCTCGATCGCATAAGTCATCGCCGGTTCGGGCATAGGCACCGGCTCCAGAAAAATCTCATGCGCCTTATCCCCCAGCGTGTCTCCCGTCAGCGTCACGCGTAGCTTCGCCACAGCTCCAAGATCTCCCGCATGCAGCTCCGTCACCTCAACCGCCTTGCGTCCCTGCATGATTGAGAGATGGCACAACCGCTCCGGCTCCTGCCGCGTGAAATTCAGCACAGGCTTGTCCGTCTTCATCATGCCACTGACGACTTTGAAGAACGAGATCCTCCCCGCGAAAGGGTCGCTCATCGTCTTATACACATAGAGCGCAAGCGGCTCCTCATCATTCACTTTGCGCATGACAATCTCGTCCTGAACCTCCATCGTTCCGCCACCGTTGGCCTGTCCCCGCACGGAGTGCAGAAGTCCATGCGCCGCCACCGGCTCCCGCTCCGTAGGCGCAGGAGCATACACCTTCAGAAAATCCAGCAGATGATCTGTCCCCACATTTCTCAGCCCGCTCACATAGAGCACCGGAAAGATCCGGTCCTCGCGAATCGCCTCGTGCAGCGCGGTAATCAGATGCTCCTCAGGAATTGTCCCTTGATTGAAGAACTCCTCCATCAATTCATCCTTTCCCTCAGCCACAAGCTCCACCAACGCCTCGTGCGCAGCCTTCGCATCTGCCTTGATAGCCTCCGGAATCACCCCAACCTCGCCCCGGCCATCCCCATCAGGCTTATACAAATAAGCCTTCATCGTCACCAGGTCCACTACCCCATGAAAACCATGCTGATCGACAATCGGCAGCTGCACCGGCACAACCTGCCGCCCCCATTTCTCCTGCAGCAGCTCGATCATCCGCTGCCTGCCGATTCTGCTATCCGCCTTAGGATGATCCACCTGATTGATCACCACCACACGCGGCAAGTTCACCTCCGCCGCATACTTCCACACTCGATCGGTTACCATCTCCGCGCCCGTCTGCGCGTTGACAACCACCGCAGCCACCTCTGCCGGCAACATCGCCGCCCGCGTCTCATGCACAAACATGTGAAAGCCCGGAGTGTCGATCAAATTGATCTTGATGCCATCCCACTCGGCAAACGCCACCGCATTCGACATCGTTGTCCGCCGCGCCACATCTTCTTCGTCATAGGCCGTCACAGCAGATCCGTCTTCCACCCGGCCTCGCGTCGTTGTCATCTTAGCGGCATGCAGCAGAGCGGAGATCAAAGTGGTCTTTCCGCAGTGCGCATGCCCGACTACAGCCACGTTACGAATATCACTTCCCAAATAGACCCTCATATCAGACTTCTCCTTCTTCATCTGAGCTGACAAATCTCCATCGGTGAACGGGCGAGTATAAGTGCGTGTATAAACTCCGGCAAAACTCCTCTGCAGGCTCCAGTCCGATGCAATCTCAGCCGCAAGCCGAGCGTCGACAACCACCGAATTCAGACCCTTCATCGGCCTGCACTTCGAGGAACACGGATGCTATCACAAAAGCAGCAAACCTTTCGCCCATGTTCCAGAGATTTAGAGGAATGACTCATGCCCCTCATCTCGAAGCAGTGTCGACGCGTCATCGACTTCTTCCTCCGAGTCGATTTCTAAAACCAAACTTACCGCGAAAAACTTCAGACTCACAACACCAGTGTCCTGAGTCGAAGATTCGCCGCATACGCACAGCCGCACAGAAGATAGAAGATGTCATCCCGACCGAAGCGCAGCGCAGCGGAGAGCCTGCCCTGAGCGAAGTCGAATGGAGATCTGCTGTTTGCACAGGTCAGCAATTACTTCTGTATTGGCTCTATTGTTTTACGTCGTTGCTAATGGCTCTATTTATTTTTAGGTTGTCATTCTGAGCGCAGCGAAGAACCCCCGCATTTTGTCTTTGCGGTTGTCTGTTCTTCCTCCTACCCACCTCAAATGCTCGGGTGCCCATCCTTTGCGTATTTTGGCGAAGGGTGGGACGTACAAAGTCAACCGGCCTCCCTCGCCACAAGATTCATCCGCCGCGGAAGGCCAATCCTTCAACTGTGCCGAATTGACCCGAAGAAACCGCCGCGCACCCCTTCAGCCCAATCAGGAAGGACCCCCTCCAGCAAAACCGAACGCAAAGGCCATAAAGTTAAAAGCAAAGACCGCCACGGCACCCACCCTTAGCGAAACCTTTGCGTCCTCCGCGTTCGTCTTTCACAACCGATTCACCCGCCGATAAATCCCTTCCGAGGACAGGGAGCAAAGCAACTGATTCTATTGCCTTTGTTTTCGCACAAATTTTCTTTTCTCATTTTCCGCCCAAAAATCGCATGTCAAGCCCCAGGATCATCTAACCAATTTACAATCAACAACATCCATGTGAAAAAAAGTTCCACTCCAACAGTTATAATAGAAATAGAAGGAAAGAAAAGCGGAAAGCCCGATCCAAAAGGTTTGGGCTTTTTACTTTAAGGCAAAGAAATGAGGACTTTACAAGCCGTGACCTTGATTGCAAAGACTTTAGGACTGCGTAACCATCGAAGTCCAACCCTAAATCATCTGCAATGAAGACTTTGCGCACTTTTACCGGGGAGGGGAGACCCCCATTTAGCTTAGCAGTATTGCGTACACTAACCAGAAGCGGCGGCCGCCATAGCCGCCCTCCACAATCCCAAGCGTCCTAAGGAAAGGGCACCAATGCGATCTCGCGTCTCCAAAACAGTCACTCTGATATTGACAGCGATAGCCTCTGGCCTCTCCGCGCAGACTCCTCCTACCTCCCCGAATTCAGCCATCACGATCGACACGCGAGACGCTGGCACACCCTTCCCCCATTTCTGGGAGCAGATCTTCGGCTCCGGCCGGGCCGTTCTCTCATTACGCGAGAGCTACCGCGACGATATGCGGACCGTAAAAACCATCACTGATTTCGATGCTGTGCGCTTTCACGGCATCTTCATGGACGACGTAGGTCTCTACGACCCGAACGCCACCACGCAAAACCCCGGTCAGGCCGCTCAAGCTGTCCAGCCCGGCCAATCCCCCTACAACTTCTCCTACATCGACCAGATCTACGATGGCCTCCTCGCCAATCACATCCGCCCATTCGTCGAGCTGAGCTTCATGCCGAAGAAGATGGCCTCCGACCCCGACGCGCTGCACGCTTTCTGGTACAAGCAAAACGTCTCCCCTCCAAAGGACTATGCGCTCTGGGACGCCATGATCACCGCCTTCACCCAGCACCTCATCGACCGTTATGGCATCGAAGAAGTCTCCCAGTGGCGCTTCGAAGTGTGGAACGAACCTAACCTCGACTTCTGGGCCGGCAACCCCAAACAGCCAACCTACTTTGATCTCTACGACCACACAGCCCTCGCCATCAAAAAAGTAAGCAGCCGCATTCGCGTAGGCGGCCCATCCACGGCGCAGGCTGCATGGGTCGCGGCCTTTCTTCAACACTGCAAGCAAAACAACATCCCCGTAGACTTCGTCACCACCCACGTCTACGCCAACGACACTGCCAAAGACGTATTCGGAACCGACGAGCAAATCCCTCGCGACCGAATGGTCTGCCGCTCTGTCGCAAAAGTCCACGACGAGATCACGTCCTCTCCATTCCCAAACACACCGCTCATCTTCAGCGAATACAACGCCAGCTACGCCAACGAACCCGACGTCACCGACACCATCTACATGGGACCATGGCTCGCCGGCACCATCAGCCAATGCGACGGCCTCACTGAGGCCATGAGCTATTGGACCTTCTCCGATGTCTTCGAAGAACAGGGTGTCATCAAAACTCCGTTCTATGGCGGCTTCGGTCTGGTCGCTGAAGACGGAATTCTCAAACCCGCCTTCAACGCCTTCGCCATGCTGCATCAGCTCGGCAATCGCCGCCTCAAAGTAGATTCCGACTCGGCACTCGCGACACGGCGCAGCGACGGAGCCATCGCCATCGCACTCTGGAACTACGCTCCACCCGTCGGAACCGGAGCAACCTACACTCCACCTCCCGCCAACATCGGTCCATCAAAAACATTCACAGTAAAACTCACCGGCGTCTCTCCCAATGCGCCAGTGCAGCTCTGGCGTTTAGACGCCGACCACGGAAACGTCATCAAAACATATGATGCAATGGGCCGCCCGGCATTCCCAACTCGCGATCAGATCACCCAGCTGCGCGCAGCGGGCAAACCTTTCCCGCCGCAGAACCTTGCACTTACGAACGGCGCCCTCACCATCACCGTTCCCCCGCAGGGACTCGTCCTGATCAAGCTCCCCGCTCGCACAACCGCTCATTGAAACTTTCCTACATCCAATGAGTCAGATCAATCAGGAGTCCCAAAACGTACGATATAGCTAATGAGCGTTAGTTCTTCGACTCCGCGTCACATCTCGCGACGTAGTGCAACCAAGTTACTGGGTGGAACCCTTCTTTCCGGCCTCGTAACTTCGCCCTTCGCTTGGACTCAGCAGCCCGCAGCGGCAAGTCATGCTTACAACAGGCTGCTCAGCGATGAGGATCTCGCCTTCCTGGAGGAGATGGTACACGCCGCCTGTCTTTATTTCTCCGAGCAGGTTGACCCAACCACCGGGCAGGTACTCGACCGCGCCACCAACAAAACCAGCACTGGGGAGCTGGATCCGCACTTCGTCTCCAGCATCGCCGCCACCGGCTTCGGACTCACCGCCTTGTGCATCTCCGACAGGCGGGGCTACTACCCCGCCGATCGTCTAAAAAAACAGGTCATCACCACCCTGCAGTTCCATCTCGACAAGATGCCGAACGAGCACGGTTTCTTCTACCACTTCAACGACGTCAAAACCGGCAAGCCACTCATCTACAGCGAAGTCTCCTCCATCGACACAGCCATCCTGATGTGCGGCGTCCTTACGGCACGCGCCTACTTCAATGACCCTGGAATCACCAACCTCGCAACTCAGCTCTACAACCGCGTCGACTGGCCGTGGATGCTCAATGGCGGCAAAACCTTCTCCATGGGCTGGCGGCCCGAGACCGGCTTCATCTCCACCCGCTGGGACCACTACTCCGAGCTGATGATGCTCTATCTCCTCGCCATCGGTTCGCCGACACATCCCGTCCCCCCGGAAACCTGGAGCGCCTTCACGCGTCCTCCCATGACCTTCGGCCCCTACACCTACATCAGCGGAAGAGATCCCCTCTTCATCCATCAGTTCTCTCACGCATGGTTCGACTTCGCCCGCCAGCGCGACGCCTATGCCGACTACTTCGCCAACTCCATCACCGCCACCCTAGCCCACAAAGCCTTCTGTCTCGGCCTCAATCGCGGTTACAACGACGATTACTGGGGCGTCAGCGCCTCCGACTGGGAGCATGGCTATACCGCCTGGGGTGGCCCTCCGCTTATGGGTCCCGTTAACGGATCCGTTGTCCCCTGCGCCTCTGCCGGATCTCTTCCATTCCTCCCCCGCGAGTGCGTTCGCGTCCTCCGCGCTCTCCGCGACAACTTCGGCAGAGACGCCTGGGGCCGCTACGGCTTCTGCGACGCCTTCCACCCTGACCTGCACTGGTACGACCCCGAGGTCATCGGCATCGATCTCGGCATAGGCTTGTTGATGGCAGAAAATCTCCGCACTGCCTTCGTCTGGGAGACGTTCATGCAAAACCCGGAACCCGTCGCCGCCATGAAGGCCTGTGGCTTCCACAGCAACCGGCAAAACGCAGCCGTCGAACCTAAAACCAACTCGCCTAAGCCGTGACCGGTCCCCGCTCCAGAAGCTCAAGCAATCCAGCCTCATCGAGCACTGTCACCCCCAGCGACGTCGCCTTATCCAGCTTCGAGCCTGCCTCTTCCCCCGCGACAACATAGCTCGTCTTCTTGCTCACACTCCCCGAAACCCGCCCACCCGCCGACTCGATCTTCTCCTTCGCCAACTCACGTGTAAGGTTCGGCAGCGTCCCCGTCAGCACAAACGTAAGCCCCTCCAGCGTCGAAGTCGTCACCCGTTTCTCCGCCGTCATCGTCAATCCCAATGACGCGAGATCCTTCACAAGCTCCTTGTTCTTCTTTACCGCAAAGAACTCCACAATCGCCTGCGCCACCTTGGGACCCACCTCGTTCACCGCCTCCAGCGGCTCGCTCGCCTTCTCCGGGCTCTGACTCGCCGCCTTCTCCAACTCCTCCATCGAGCCGAAGTGCGCCGCGAGCAGTTGCGCTGTTCGCTCCCCAACAAACCGGATCCCAAGCCCCAGCAACACACGTGCCAGCCCCGCCTCTTTCGATCGCTCAATCTGCGCAAGCAGCGCATCCGCCGTCTTCTCGCCCACGCGTTCAAGATTCAACAACTGGTCGCGCCGCAAACGATAGAGATCGCCAATAGTGTGAATCAGCGGCTTGCGCGCCACGACCGGCGCTCCCTCCTCAGTCACCGCCTCCTCGGCATCACCGGCCAACTCAGCACTCTGCCCCAGCAACTGCGCCACCATCGCGTCGCCAAGCCCTTCGATATTCATCACTCCTCGCGCAGCCCAGTGCAGCAGCTCCTCGCGCACCCGCGCCGGACATGAGTTATTCACACAGCGCCAATCCACCTCGCCTTCAATGCGCTGCAGTTCGCTCGTGCAAACCGGGCAGTTCTTCGGAAAAACAATCTTCTTCGTACCCCGGGGATGTGTCTTGTCCTCCACCACCTCAACAATCTTCGGAATCACATCACCGCCGCGTTCTACCGAGACAAAATCGCCGATGCGCACACCCAGCCGTTCAATCTCATCCGCATTGTGCAGCGTCGCCCGCGTCACCGTCGTGCCCCCAATCGCCACCGGAGCAAGCGCAGCAACGGGAGTCACCTTTCCCGTACGCCCCACCTGAAACAACACATCCTCAAGCTTCGTTATTCCAGCACGCGCAGCAAACTTATAAGCAATCGCCCACCGAGGAGCCTTCCCCGTAAAACCCAGGCGCCGCTGCTGCGCCGTAGCATCTACCTTGATCACAACCCCGTCGATCTCATACCCCAGCGTGTCGCGCAACGGCTCTGCATCCGCGATAAATTTGACCACCTCATCTATATTCTTCACGGTCTTCGCATATTTGTTCACGCGAAACCCGGACGTCTGCAGAGCGTCGAGAGTTGTCGACTGCAACGGCAGCAAATACTCCCCATCCCGCAACAAAAAGTACGCATAAAAATCCAGTCGCCGCTGTGCCACGATATTCGGCTCCAGCGTCCGAATCGTCCCCGCCGCCGCACTCCTCGGATTAGCCGCCGGCGTCATCCCCGCCGCCTCCCGCTCTTCATTCATCTTCTTGAACGCAACCTGCGGCAGCACGACCTCACCCCGCACCTCAAAGCTCTGCGGCAACCCCGCCGCTTTCAGCTTCGCCGCCGAAACACTCAGCGGCACCGACCGGATCGTCCGCACATTGCTCGTCACGTCCTCGCCAATCGACCCATCCCCACGCGTCAGCCCACGCTCCAGATGTGCCGACCCCTGCGTACCCGGCCCATAGTGCAGTGCCAGCGACAGCCCATCCAGCTTCAGCTCGCACACATACTGCACCTTTTCCGTGCTAGGCAACGCATCGCGCACCCGCTGCTCCCAAGCCCGCAGCTCCTCTTCGTTGTAAGCGTTGTCCAGCGACAGCATCGGCCGCGAATGCGGCATCTTCGGGAAACCCTCCTTCGGCTTGCCCCCCACCCGCTGCGAAGGAGAGTCCGGCGTCACCAGCGCCGGATGCTCCGCCTCCATCTTCTTCAGCTTGTTCATCAACGCGTCATACTGCGCATCCGTCACCTCAGGAGAGTCCTCGACGTAATAAAGATACTCATGATGGCGCAGCGTATCGCGCAACTCTTGCAACTCTTGCTCAAGCGTAAGTTTCCGCGTCATAGGCAGGATTATAAAGAGGTCGCAGCCAAACTAACTCGCCAGGTCGGGGCACTCAGCGAGCAGTAAGAAGCAACGCGGCAGCGTTGCCTCCTCCTACATCAAACTTACGATCGTCTATTTCGTTCCAGCCGCAACAACCGGCTGTTCCGGTTTCACATACGTATCCAACCACCGGTTCATCTCCCACAGCATGTGGTCCAGGCTCTCGTGCGCCACGTAGTGATGCGCCTCGAGCGGCAGAAACACCAGCCGCACCGTCGCACCCTGCCCCTTCAGCGCAACGAAGAATCGCTCGCTCTGCACCGGGAACGTCCCCTGGTTGTCATCCGCTTCGCCATGAATCATCAGCAGCGGCGTCTTGATCTTGTCCGCATAGCTGAACGGCGACATCTCGAAGTACAGCTTAGGGTCCTGCCAGTACGTCCGCTCCTCATTCTGAAAACCATACGGAGTCAACGACCGGTTATAAGCACCCGACCGGGCAATCCCCGCGCGGAAGATATCGGTATGCGCCAGCAGATTAGCCGTCATAAACGCGCCATAGCTATGCCCCATCACCGCCACCCGCTTCGGATCGACGACACCCAGCGACGCACCATAATCCACCGCAGCCTTCGCCCCGGCAACCAGCTGCTCTACATAAGTATCGTTCGGCTCCTCTTTCCCCTCACCGATGATCGGAATAGCAGCATTCTCCAGCACCGCATATCCGGTAGCGGTAAAGAACACAGGAGAGCCCCAACCAATGCGTGGAAACCGGTAAGGCGAACCCGCTACCTGACCCGCTGCACTCCGCGTCTTGAACTCAGCCGGGTACGCCTCCACCAGCGTGGGCAGCGGCCCTTTGCTCTTGTCATACCCCGCCGGCACCCACAGGCTCGCCGACAACTCCAGACCATCCCCACGCTTGTAATGCAACAAAGTCCGCGTCGGCAGCGGCGTATTCCCATACGGCGAGGAATACTTCGTCACCTGCGTCATCGCATCCGAGCCCGGCGTCACCGTAAAGTAGTTCGGCGCCACCGTCTCTGACTCACGACGAATCAAAATCTTGTCATCCGCCAGCACATTCAGCGGCTCCTCGTAAAACGGCGCCTTCGACTGCCATATCTTCTTCTCCGCGCCGCCATCCTCCGGCAGCACTCCAACAAATGGCTGGTCCCCCTCAGGCGAGGCACCCTGCCCAATGAAATAAATCCCTGACCCATCCTCCGTCAGTCGCAGCACCGGATGCCCACTCGCATTCGCCACCAGCACCGGCATACCGGGATCATGGTAACGATCCTCCGAGGACCCTTTGAAAATCGTCTTCGCCGTCTTCGTCGTCGGATCAAGCGCCAGCATCAACCGCGTCCGCGTCTTCCGCTCCCGTTCGCTCACCAGCGCCAGATGATCATTGCCCCACTCGACCCTGCCGGCACGCATCGCCATCTCCAGCATCGTCTCCGGCTCTCCCGTAAACGGAGCCGACAACGCGAACAACCGGTCATGCACGTCCATCTTCTTCCGTGGATCGCCACCATCCGCCGCCACGACCCACGTCACCGTCGCCGGCACATCACTCCTCCAGCCAAAGTTCCTCGGTCCCGGCGCCACCGCATCGAACGCAATCGGAATCGAGTCAGCCAGCGGCTCATCCGCAAGCTGCTTCGCGACAGTCCCGGTCTTCAGATCAACAACCGTCGCCTTCATCGGAAAAAACTCCACCGGCAACGCATAGCTGAACGGCCGATGCCGCTCCACCACCAGCGCATACCTTCCATCCGGAGAAGGCCGCGCCTCTTCAATCAAACCCTTCACCGGCAGCGTCCGCATCGGGCCATTCAATGGAAACACGGGAACCACCGCCACCTGCGCCGTCGCATAGTACTCAAAAAAACGCTCGTCCTCCGGCGTCTGCAGCAGATCCTCATACGTCCGCCCCGGACTAACCTTGCCGAGGTTCTCCGAAACATCCGGCCCCTCGGGCGTCATCTCGTGCTTCGGCTCCACGCCGCGCACAGCAGGCACCACAATACACAGCAGCGCCTTGCTATCCGGCATCCACTCGCAAGGCGCGCCCAGCACACCATTCAACCGCATCGTCCCCACACGCCTCGCAGTCGCCGTAGCCGCGTTCACCACATACAGCTCCAGCCCCGGCGTCGGCTTGCCATCGACGCGCTGTACAAAAGCAATCGACTTTCCATCAGGCGACCACCGCACATACAAAATCTTCGGCAGCGACGGCAGCCCGGTCACCGGCCGCGGCGCACCGCCACTCACCGCCTGCAGAGTCAATCCGGTCGAATACGGCACCGCCGTCTGCCCATTTGTCAGCGGATTGAACCTTATCCCTGCAAGCCGCAACCTCGGCTGCGAAACCTCCGCAATCGTCGACAGCGTCTCCGGCTGCTCCATCGCCATCATCTTCTTGTCGGGCGAAACCGAAGCAATCGGTGTCGCCGGCGCCATCAACAGTGTCTCAATCCCCTGCGGCGGCTTCTGATACTTGATCGCAGCCTGTCCAGCCGCTACCTGCACACCTAAACACACAACGGTCGACACCTCGAAAAACGCGCCAAGGACAAGCTTCCGCACTCCACACCTCGCAACTAAGTTTTTATTGATGTTGTTGAGACGCTATTCTCCCTCGCAAAGACGCACGAAGCAAGCCCTCGCCCCCATCATCAACAACACATCTCTGAAAACTTCTTGAGCGGGCAGAACCCTACCTGTTCGCCGCGGTCTGTTTCCTTAGAATGGGATCCAGATTTGTCTTATCCACCAGCGCGACCCCCGTATCGATCAAGGCCGGAAACGGAGAGTTTGGATCCAGGAAATAGTCTCCACTCAGCGGCTTCACCGGATAGTGATGGATATCGTCCAATGCCTTCAACCCCAGAAAGGCCATCGTGTACGGCTTTTGTGCGATCGTCGAATCAATCGTTCCATCCCCCACCAGCTTCAACGTATCGGTGTCCACATCCATCGCGATCAGCAGCCGGTCGGTGATATTCCTCCGCTTGAAAGCCTCCGCCACATTCGAGCCCGACCTGGAGTCAAGGCAGATGAACGCGTCAATCTTGGCAGGACCAGTCCGCGCAAGGTACACCGCTGCCTGATCAAGCGCCGTACCTGGGTCCGCCTTGATATCGAACACCTCCACGGTCTTGATCCCCGGATAATCCTCAAGGATGTCCTGATAGCCCTTCAATCGCTCATCCAGGTTCGGCTGCCCCGGATTGGTAAAGAACACTACATTTCCTTTCCCATTCAGTTGCGCCGCCGCGCGCCTCCCGCCCAGCTTACCCGCCTCGAAGTTGTTGGTTCCGATAAAGTACAGCCGCTTGCTCTCCGGCGAATCTGAGTCAATCGTAATCACCGGGATGCCCGCCGCGATCGCGGCATCAATCTCCGGAGCCATCAGCTTGGAGTTCGCAACCGAGACCAGGATTCCCGCCGGTTTCCTCGCCACCATCGCCTTGAACTCATCCACCTCCGCCTGGGGATTCAACCCCGCCGGTCCGCGCGTATCGACCGAGACCCCATATTGAGCGCCCGCCGCCGCAAATCCATCCGCAGCCGCCTTCCAATAAGGCACAGCCGTATTCGTAGCGATCAAATAATACTGCTCACTTTTGCTGTGCCGTGTGCATCCCGCGAGCAGCGGAAGTACCGCCGCCAAAAGCACAAAGAAAATCCGTTTGCTCAACGTCATCATCGTCCAACCTCCGGAACTTCTCTTGTGAAGCATTGCGATCCCGCAGCGAGCGGATGACCGGCGTCATCCTTTCCCACAGGAGCCAGATACTACTCCACTTACTCAGATGCTGAAAACCGCACTTCAACTAAAATCAATTAAGCATGGTTCTTCCCTTCGTCCGCGAGCTCCTGGCGGACCTGGAGCACTCCGAAGCCTTCGAGCGTGTACGCCGCCACCTGAGCGGAGGCACGGGGCGGAGACGTGTGTCCGGCCTCACCTTCACGGCTCGCGCCCTCTACCTTCCCTTCTTCGTGCGCGCCGCAGCAGCCCCCTGCGTCATCATCGTCGCCGACAACAAGGCCGCCGAGGCTCTCCACGCCGCCGTCCTCAGTGCCTGCGAACTCACCGGAGCGCTAACTCCCGAATCTGTCCTCCGCCTCCCGGCCCACGACGTCCTCCCCTTCGAAAATCTTTCGCCCCACCCCGAAATCCAGGAGACCCGCGCCGCCACCCTATGGAAGATTGCGACAGCACAAGCTCGCCTCGTCATCGCACCAGTCGAAGCCGCCTGCATGAAGCTCTTCCCCCGCGACTACTACCAAGCCCTCACCCTCCACCTCAAGCTCGGCGAAGAGTATATGCCCGACATGCTCGTCGAACACCTCCTCTCCGTCGGCTACACCAAGGTCGACGTCGTCGAAATGCCCGGCCAGGTCACCCTCCGCGGCGGCATCCTCGACGTCTACTCCCCCGAGATGGATCGCCCCGTCCGCATCGACTTCTTCGGCGACGAGATCGAATCCATCCGCAAGTTCGACCCCGAAACCCAGCGCAGCAGCTCGCACCTCGACGACGCCCTGCTCCTCCCGCTCACCGAAACCCCAGTCACAGAAAAGTTACTAGCAGCCATCAATGCCCGCCTCACCCGCGCAGGCGCCGCAGGTGCCGCGATCGAAGGCGGCGAAGAACCCACCGAGCTTCTGACCCATGTCAGTACAAGAACCGGCGAAGCCACAATCTTCCCCGGCTGGGAGTTCTTCGCTCCCGTCGCCGGAGCCAACCTAACCCTCCTCGACCTCCTCAGCGCCTCCAGCCCCGCCGCCCCCCGCGTCTTCATCGAAGAACCCGCCATGGTCAAAAATCAGGGCGAGCGCTGGTGGAACAAAGTCGAGCAGCGCCACGACCGCTCCGGCATCGGCAACCTCGTCCGTCCCGAGGACATCTACCTCTCCCCCTGGGACCTCGACGACCGCCTGCACAAATACTCCGGCATCGAACTCGATCAACTAGGCGCAGTCGACATCCTCGACGCCGACCGCAGCGACCTCTCCGAAGTCGACTTCGCCACCCGCCCCACCCAACGCTTCCACGGCTCCATCCCGGCACTGATCGACGCCCTCAACGCGCTGATGAAGCAGGAAGCCCGCGTCCTCCTCACCGCACCCAATCAAGGCGAAGTAGAACGCCTCGCCGGCCTCCTGCAGGAGTACCACCTCCCCTACCGCCTCGGCTCCCGCAGCGAAGCCCCCGGAAGCGCCAACGTCTACAGCGAATCCAGTTACCTCGCCGGAGACCTTCGCACTCCCGTCATCGTCAAGACCACCATCGCCGCCGGCGTGCAAATTCTCGACCTCGACAAGACCACCGCCAGCCAGCTCATCATCTTCGGCGCGCAAGATCTATCCGACGACGCCGACGTCTCCGCCCGCCCCATCCGCCGCGGCAAATCCAAAGCCGCCGCCTTCATCTCCGACTTCCGCGACCTAGCCGTAGGCGACTACGTCGTTCACGTCGAGCACGGCATCGCCCGTTACTGCGGCCTGCGCGTCATCGAAGAAGACTCCGGCATCCCCCTCGAGCTCATGATCCTCGAGTTCGCCGACGAAGCCAAACTCTACGTCCCCCTCACGCGCCTAGACCTCATCCAAAAATATCGCTCGTCGGAAACCGGCCCGCCGCCGGAATTAAACAAACTCGGCACGCAAGGCTGGCAAAAGACCAAAGCCCGCGTAAAAAAAGCGATGGCCGACATGACGGGCGAGCTCCTCAAGCTCTACGCGCAACGCAAAGCCGCAGTCGGCACGCCCTTCTCCCCCGACACCAACATGCAGCACGAGTTCGAAGACGCCTTCGACTTCAACGAGACCGACGACCAACTCACCGCCATCGCCGATATCAAGCGCGACATGGAGTCCACCCAGCCCATGGACCGCCTTCTCTGCGGCGACGTCGGCTACGGCAAAACCGAAGTCGCCATGCGCGCCGCCTTCAAAGCCGTGCAGGACGGAAAGCAGGTCGCGGTCCTCACCCCAACAACAGTCCTCAGCTTCCAGCACTACGAATCCTTCAAGCGCCGTTTCGCCAACTTCCCCGTCAACGTCGAGATGATCTCCCGCTTCCGCACGCCGAAGGAGCAGAAAAACATCCTCGAAAAAGCCGAACAAGGAAAGATCGACATCCTCATCGGAACCCACCGCATCCTCTCCAAAGACCTAAAGTTTCAGGACCTCGGCCTCCTCGTCGTCGACGAAGAGCAGCGCTTCGGCGTCCGCCACAAAGAGCGCCTCAAGCAGATGCGCGCCGCGATCGACGTCCTCTCCATGTCCGCCACACCGATCCCCCGCACCCTGCACATGTCGCTCATCGGCCTCCGCGACATGTCCGTCATCGAGACCCCACCCAAAGACCGCATGGCCATCCAGACCATCGTCGCCAAGTTCGACGAAAAACTCATCCGCACTGCCATCGAGATGGAGCTCGAACGCGGAGGCCAGATCTACTTCGTCCACAACCGCGTCGAAACCATCTACGACATCGCCACCAAAATCCGCGAACTAGTCCCGCAAGCCCGCATCGTCATCGGCCACGGCCAACTCCCCGAAGCCGAACTCGAGCGCGTCATGCTCGCCTTCATGAACCACGAGTACGACGTCCTCGTCGCCACCTCCATCATCGAAAACGGCCTCGACATCCCCCTCGCCAACACCATCATCATCAACCGCGCCGACCGCCACGGCCTCAGCGAACTCTATCAACTCCGCGGCCGCGTAGGCCGAAGCAACCGCCGCGCCTATTCGTACCTGCTCATCCCACCAGAAACCGAACTAACCGAGATCGCCCGCCGCCGCCTCGCCGCGTTGAAAGAATTCTCCGACCTCGGAGCAGGCTTCAAGATCGCCGCTCTCGATCTCGAGCTCCGCGGCGCAGGCAACATGCTCGGCGGCGAACAGTCCGGCCACATCGAAGCCATCGGCTTCGAGCTCTACACCACCATGCTCGAAGAGGCCGTCCGCAAGATGAAGGGCGAAGAAGAAGCGCCGGCCCACGCCACTACCACCATCAACCTCGGCATCTCCGTCCGCATCGACTCCGACTACATCCCCGAAGAAAACCAGCGCCTCCGCATGTACAAGCGCATCGCCGGCGCACAAACACCAGCCGACCTCGCCGACGTCCGCGCCGAACTGCAAGACCGTTACGGCACCCCACCCGAAGCCGTCCTGAATCTCCTCGCCGCTGGAGAAATCCGTCTCCGCTGCGAACAACTCGGCATCTCCCAGCTCGACCGCAAGCGCACCCAGATCGAGCTCCCCAACCCCAACGGCAACAAGAAACACCCCATCAAGTCCTTCGTAGAGATGCTCCACGTCAAATTTGCCGCCGTCAACGCCGGCCCCGACGAACTCGCCCAAGCAGCCATCGACCCCGCCACCCTGATGAAACTCGTGAGCCGCAACGCCAAGCGTGGAGCCCAGTTCACCCCGCAAGGCACCCTCCGCTGGCCCCTCCCCTCCGCCAAAGCCGAAGACGTCCTCAGCGAAACCCGCGCCCTCCTCGACGCTCTCGACACAGTAAAACAGCCTTCTTAATCACAGCCACCTCCAGTATCATTACCCTCATCTGGAGGCAAGCGAATGCACGAAACGATCCGCGTCGGCGAGATGAGCGTTACCTTCCTCAAGACACGCCACGAAACCGGCGGTGCCTGCGATCTCTTCGAAGTCACCATCCCTCCCTACGCCCGCGTTCCGCTTCCCCATCTCCACCGCAAGTACGACGAGACCGTCTTCGGCGTCGACGGCACCATAACCTGGACCCTCCTCGACAAGCCCACTGAGGTCCGTCGCGGCTCCACTCTCTTCATCCCCCGTGGCACGCCCCACTTCTTTGCCAACCTCACCCACACCACCGCTCGCATCCTTTGCCTCCAAACCCCCGGCGTCATGGGTCCCGAGTATTTCCTCGAAATTGCCGCCCTCTTCCGCACCAGCCCACATCCAGACCTGGCCGGAATCGGCGCTATCATGAGCCGTTACGGGGTAGTCCCCGTCACTCAAGAGGAAGACCTCATTCCCATCCAACCCGAAAGATGAAGATCACACCCGCTTCAACCCGAGCCTCTGCTTCTCTGTGCGCCCGCCTGGTAGCAACGTGCCTCGCGCCTTTGCTCCTCGCCACAATCTCAATCCAGGCGCAGACAGCCCAAACCAATCCGAAACCTTCTGCCCCCGCAAAAAAGGAAGCGGTCATGTCTCTCCACGCAACCGGCCCCTTCGAAGTCAAAATAGACCCGCAACCCGCCGACGAAAAGGCCGGAGGCGCAGCCATCGGCCGCATGCTCCTTGACAAGCAGTTCCACGGCGACCTCGAAGCGACCAGCAAGGGCACCATGCTCGCCGCGGGAACCGGCGCCAAAAACTCCTCCGGCGGTTACGTCGCCCTCGAAATCGTCACCGGAACCCTCAAAGGCCGCACCGGCACCTTCGTCCTGCAGCACAGCGCCACCATGAACCGAGGCGTCCCGCAACTCAGCATCACCGTAGTCCCAGACTCCGCCACCGGCCAACTCACCGGCCTCGCCGGCAAAATGAACATCAACATCGAGGACGGCAAGCACTCCTACGACTTCGAATACACCCTCCCCGAAAACCCATAGCAAAAACCGGTAGTGGTCAGTTTGAGACTAAGTCGTGTGAAAACCGACGTACACCAACGCTGCAGCCAGGGTAATTATTGTGCAAGGAACGATAAGCCACCATTTACTACCTTGATGGGCAGCAAGGAATCCTAGAATGCAGGAAATCACCGTGAACACTAGATTGAATGGGGGAGGGAGGACGCAACCAATGATTAGAATGAGGCTCGCGATTCCCAGCTTCACTGAACGGTCCATAAAGCTAGGTTAGCAGCCCTACAAGCTCCTCAAGTTCAAACTGACCCACTAACCAAAAACCGCGAGCCTTCCGCTCATCCTCTTCACGCCTTACACTGCATGTAGATCACATGCGCTTGAACAAACTCGCCGCCTTCACCCTCGGAGCACTCATGCTCACCACTGCCACACAGGCCCAGCACCTCTCCGCCGACGGCGCCCTCCAGACCTTCAACTTTCTCGCCGATCAATACTTCTCCGACGTCTACTTCCACTTCGCCCCCACCGTCGGCACCGCCGCAGGTCTGCACCAGTACGATACCCAGCTCGAGGACTACTCCGCCGCAAACATCCAGAAACAAATCGCCGCCCTCCACACCTACGAGAAAAAGATCGAAGCCCTCGACCCCAGCGCTCTCGACGCCTCCATCGCTGCTGACCGCGACATACTCCTCAACAACATCCACAGCCAGCTCCTCACCCTCGAAATCATCCGCCCCTGGGAGAAGAATCCCGACATCTACTCCTCCGGCATCACCAACTCCGCGTTTGTCATCATGGAGCGCCCTTACGCCTCCACGAATATCCGCTTGCGGTCCCTCGTAGCCCGCGAAAATCTGATGCCCCAGGTCCTCCTCGAAGCCCGTAAGAACCTCAAGAACCCGCCAAAGATCTACACAGAGGTAGCCCTCGAACAAATCGACGGCCTCATCAGCTTCTTCCAGACCGACGTCCCCTCTGCCTTCCTCTCCGGCACCGACGTCGCCACCGACGTCGAGGCCAAAGCCGCCTTCGCCAAATCCAATGCCGCCGTCATCGACGCCCTCAAATCCTACGGCTCCTGGATGAAGTCCGATCTCCTCCCCCGCTCCAACGGCGACTACAAATTCGGTGCAGCCACCTTCGCAAAAAAACTCAGCTACGACGAGATGGTCGACATCCCTCTCGACCGCCTCCTCCAAATCGCCTTCGACGACCTCCACAAAAACCAGGCCGAGTTCGCCCGCATTGCCAAAGAAGTCGACCCCACGAAAACTCCGCAACAGGTCCTCGCTGAACTAGCCTCAATCCACCCCGCGCCCGACAAACTCCTCAGCACCTTCAACGAAACCTTCGCCAGCCTCATCACCTTCATCGACACCCACCACATCATCACCATCCCCTCCAAGGTCGAACCCACCCTCGAAGAGACCCCACCCTTCATGCGCGCCACCACGCAGGCGTCGATGGACCCTCCCGGCCCCTTCGAGACCCATTCCACCAAGGCCTACTTCAACGTCACTCTCCCTGAAAAAGATTGGACCGCCCAGCACATCGCCGAGCACATGGCCGCCTTCAACGTCGGCACCGTCATCAGCACCAGCGTCCACGAGGCCTACCCTGGCCACTACGTCCAATTCCTCTGGACGCCTCAGTTTCCCTCCACCATTCGCAAGGTCCTCGGCGCTAACTCCAACATCGAGGGCTGGGCCCATTACACCGAGCAAATGATGCTCGACCAGGGATACGGCCAGCCCGGCACCGAAGCACCCGGGGCTACGAAGATAGACGAGCGCGAAGCCAAACTCATCCGCCTCGGCCAACTCCAGGACGCCCTCCTCCGCGACGCCCGCTTCGTCAACTCCATCAAGCTCCACACCGGCCAGTTCAAGTTCGATCAGGCCGTCGACTTCTTCGTCACCGACGGCTACCAATCCCACTCCGTCGCCCTTATGGAAACCAAGCGCGGCACCGCCGACGCCACCTATCTCTACTACACCCTCGGCAAGCTAGAAATTATGAAGCTCCGCGCCGACCTCATGAAGAAGCAAGGCGCCGCCTTCAATCTCGAAACCTTCCACAACGACTTCATGCGCCAGGGATTCGCCCCCATCAAAATCATCCGCAAAGCCATGCTTCACGACGATTCGCCTGTCCTCTGATACGAGTTACTCCGGGTCTGCATCTCACCTTTACAGAGTGTTCAGCCGCGATACGGTTATCCACCAAACCTCTTTGCTACGATTGACCTAGACTTCACGATCCGAGAGTCCTCCCAAACAATGACTTCCCAGAAAATCCGTAAAGCAGTCTTCCCCGCCGCTGGCATGGGCACCCGCTTCCTGCCCGCCACCAAGGCCATGCCCAAAGAGATGCTCTGTCTCGTCGACAAGCCCCTCATCCAATACGGCGTCGAAGAGGCCGTAGCCGCCGGCTGTAACGAGATCATCATCATCACCGGCCGCGGCAAATCCACCATGGAAGATCACTTCGACGGCAGCCCCGAGCTCGAAGCCGCCCTCGCCGCCAAAAATAAAACCGCTCTCCTCGAAATCACCCGCGCCGTCTCCAAGCTGGCACGCGTCACCTACACCCGTCAGGCCGAACCCCTCGGCCTCGGCCACGCCGTCCTCATGGCTAAAGAGATCGTCGGTGACGAACCCTTCGCCGTTCTCCTCCCCGACGACATCGTCGACGCCACCGTCCCCTGCATGAAGCAGATGGTCGAAGCCTTCAACGAAACTCAATCCTCCATCCTCGCCTCGGAAGTCATCGAAGGCCCCGCCATCTCCGCCTATGGCGTCCTCGACTGCGTCCCCAACGCAAAAAATCCGCGCCTCCTCGAAGTCAAAAACATGGTCGAAAAGCCAAAGTTCGAAGACGCCCCCTCGAAGAACGCCATCATCGGCCGCTACATCCTCACCCCTCGCATCTTCGAGATGCTCGAAACCATCACCCCCGGTGCAGGCGGCGAACTCCAGCTTACCGACGCCATCAAGGCACTCCTCAAATACGAGAAGGTCTACGGCTTCAACTACGAAGGTAAGCGCCACGACGCCGGCGACAAACTGGGCTTCCTCAAAGCCACCGTCGAATTCGCCCTCAAACGCAGCGACCTCGGCCCCGCCTTCCGTACCTGGCTCAAGTCCTTTCCCCTTTGAACTCTTGTGCCTTGAAACAATTCGACCACCGCGCTCGTCTATCAGGCTGCCGTGGGTTAAACGCTTCGAACACGAGTTTGTTCCATAGTGCATCTCTGTCCGCAACGAGTCACGCAAGTCGCACTCCACATCCTCATAGAAAAGGTATGGCCAGAATGAATCGATTCCGATTTCGTCGCCACTCTCTCCTCGCAGTGTGCGTAGTCTCTCTATCGGCTCACCTTGCATTGGCGCAGGACCCTCCCGCTGCCGCACCGGCAGCGCAGGCCGCGACGCCCCGCCCACCCAGGGGGCCTCGTCCGAATCCCACCAACATCAAAGCTCTACCTAAAAACATCACTGGGGACGAGGTTATTAAACTCATGCACCAGTATGAGGGCGACCTCGGCGTTCAATGTGAGTTCTGCCACGCACGAAACCCCGAGACTAAACGCAATGACTTCCCCTCCGACGCAAATCCAGTCAAGGATACCGCGCGCATGATGATCAGAATGACTGATGATCTCAACACCAAATACTTGACGCAGTTGGAAGACCGCAGGACCGCTGATCCAATCACCTGCGGCACCTGTCATCGCGGCATGGTGCACCCAGAAGTCTTCGTTCCCAAGCCGCACGAGCAAAACAATCGCCCGCCTGCAGCTGCCGCACCCTCCACTGCGCCCCCACCGCCACAGTAGAACCAGCACTCAATTCATTCGAATCTCCTGTACCTTTGCAAACATGAAGTTAAGGAAGACAAGCGGCCTTCTCGCCACGATACTGTTCACCGCGCACCTCCATGCGCAGCAAACTACGTTAGACCCGGCCACCCGCCAACTCGCGCGCGACGTCTTCCAACAGCTCATCGAGATCAACTCCACAGACTCCACCGGCAGCACAACCGCAGTCGCTGAAGCCATGCGCAAACGTCTCCTCGACGCAGGCTTCTCCCCAACAGACGTAGTCATCCTCGGACCGAACCCGCGCAAGGGAAATCTAGTGGCGCGCCTCCGCGGCCATCCCGGAAGCACGCTAAAACCCGTGCTCATCCTCTGCCACACCGACGTCGTCGAAGCAAAGCGCGAAGACTGGACCACCGATCCCTTTGTCTTCACCGAAAAGGACGGCTTCTTCTACGGGCGCGGCACCCAGGACATGAAAAACTCCGACGCCGCCATGGTCATGGCCTTCATCCGCATGAAGCGCGAAAATTACGTGCCCGATCGCGATCTCATCCTGGCCCTCACCGCTGACGAGGAAGGCGGAAAATCCAACGGAGTCGACTGGCTCCTCAAAAACCACCCCGACCTAATCCAGGCCGAGTTCGTCCTCAACCCAGACGCCGGCGGCCTCACCACAAAAAATGGTAAGCCCATCCTCCTAGGCGTCGAAGCCACGGAAAAGCTCTACGCCGACTTCCACGTCACCGCCACCAACCCCGGCGGACACAGCTCGCTACCCACCCCCGACAACGCGATCTACCACGTAGCCGACGCCCTCTCGCGCCTCGAAAAATCACCCTTCCCCTTCGAACTCAACGAGGTCACGCGCGCCGAACTCACCACCCGCGCCACCCTCGTCCAGGGTCGGGAAGCCGACGACATCCGCGCTATCCTCAAAACGCCTCCCGATTCCGCAGCCATGCATCGTCTCTCCGCCAACCCCGTCTACAACGCGACCATGCGCACCACCTGCATCGCGACCATGATGTCCGCCGGCCACGCACCCAACGCGCTGCCCGGCCATGCTCAGGCCAACGTCAACTGCCGCATCCTCCCCGGCCACTCCCAGGAGGAGGTCCGCCAGGATCTAATCCGTATCTTCGACGACCCGACCCTCGCCGTCGACTACGTCAACAACGCGGGAGAAGTCCTGGGCAAAGGCTCCAACCGCGCCGCCGCACCTCCTCCACCACTCAACGAAGCAGTCTTCAAACCCCTCCGCGAAACCGCCCACACCATGTGGCCCGGCCTCACCATTCTCCCCGAGATGGAGACCGGCGCCTCCGACAGCATCTACACCATGGCCGTCGGCATGCCCAGCTACGGGTTCAACGGAATGGCCATCGAAGAAGGCGACGAACGCGCCCACGGCAGAGACGAACGCTTGGGCATCGAATCGTATTACGCTGGCGTCGAGTTCCAATACCTCTATCTGAAAGCCATGACGTCAGGCCAACCGACGTCAGGCCAATAAGAATCCCTCATCCTCGCAGCGCGTCCACGCTGTGACGACAGCCTCGCTGTTACCCGCCTGCGAACCTTTCGTGCCCTCCCGGACATCCAAACTCCGAGACTTTTTAAACCCAGGAGCAAGAATGCCGTCCCTCTTCGACCCCATCCAACTCGGTGATCTCTACCTCCCCAACCGAATCTTCATGGCCCCTCTCACCCGCCTGCGCGGCACACCTGACCACGTCCCCACTCCCATCATGGTCGACTACTATACTCAACGCGCCACCGCCGGACTCATCCTCTCCGAGGCCACACCCATCGACCCCATGGGAGTCGGCTACGCCAACGTCCCCGGCCTCTGGTCGCAGCAACAGGTAGAAGCCTGGAAGCCCGTCACTGCCGCCGTGCACAACGCCGGCGGCCACATCTTCTCCCAGATCTGGCACGTCGGCCGCATCTCCGACCCCGAGTTCCTCAACGGCCAGCTTCCTGTCGCGCCCAGCGCCATCGCGGCAACCGGCACCGTCAGCCTCCTGCGTCCGCAGCGCCCCTACCCCACCCCACGCGCCCTCAAAATCGAAGAGATCAAAGGCATCGTCGAAGCCTTCCGCCGCGGCGCGCAAAACGCCCTGGCCGCCGGTTTCGACGGCGTCGAACTCCACGGTGCCAACGGCTACCTCCTCGACCAGTTCCTCCAGGACGGCTCCAACCATCGCACCGACGAATACGGTGGCCCCATCGAAAATCGCGCCCGCCTCATGCTCGAGTGCGCCGATGCCGTCATCTCCGTCTTCGGCCCCGGCCGCGTCGGCATGCACCTCGCGCCTCGGGGCGACATCCACGACATCTCCGACTCCAACCCCGAGGCCACCTTCACCTACATCGCCCGCGAGCTGGGCAAACGCAAAATTGCCTTCATCGCCGCCCGCGAACACCCCGGCCCCGACAGCATCGGGCCATGCCTCAAAAAGATCTTCGGCGGAATCTTCGTCGCCAACGAAGCCATCGACCTCCACACAGGCCAGCAACTCCTCGACGAAGGCAAAGCCGACGCCGTAGCCTTCGGCAAACTCTTCATCGCCAATCCCGATCTGCCCGCGCGCTTTGCGAAAGGCAGCCCCCTCAACCGTCCCAACGCCTCCACCTTTTACGCCCCTGGCCCTGAGGGCTATACCGACTACCCCGCCCTCCAAAGCTAGGCCTGTCCACGCATCTTCTATTGCGGTGTCTCCGATGTTGCTGTCGCTTCTGTTGTTTTCCACCGATCTTTAATCGTCACGTTGACCAAAGCTGCTCACGGTCTCATCGTGAGCAGGGAAGTGGAGGAATCCGCTGTTGCCGTGGCATTTCGCTTTTGCGTCTTCTTTGCCTGACACCTGTAGCAGATCTCCGTCCTCGGCATAAGGATCTGCCGGCGAATAATTCATCTGACATCCACGTCACAAACTTTCGCTGGAATTCCTGCATCTCAAGCGATGAGACCATCCAAGAAGAAAAGCACTGGAGAAGAAATGGCTACCCAAAAAGCAAGCGCAGCAACCTCCTCCATCACCCGCGAAAAACTAGTCGACCTCCTCAACGAGGACCTCTCCCGCGAATATCAGGCCATCATTGCCTACGTCAACTACTCCCAGGTCCTCAAGGGCGCGCAGTACATGAACATCGCCGGCGAGTTGGAGGTGCACGCCACCGAAGAGCTCGCCCACGCTCTCGCCCTCGCCAATCACATCGACTACCTTGGCGGTATGCCGACAGTCGTCCCAAAGCCCGTCAAAACCTCCGAAAAGGCTGAAGACATGCTCCGCTTCGACCTCGACAACGAGCGCGAAACAATCCGCAACTATCGTCGCCGCATCAAGCAATGCGACGAGCTCGACGAGTACGCCATTGGCGAATCCATCCGCGAGATCCTCATGCAGGAACAGGATCACCTCATCGCCCTCGCCACCGCCCTCGGCATCGACCCACCCAACCCAGGCATCGCTGATTAACTCTCCACCAAATCAAAAAAAAATAGCGCCGGATCACCCGATCCGGCGCTATCTTCCATTAAGAAAACCCGTAAACTATTTGTCGATCTTCAAATTGATATTGAATTGGTTTTTGCTGTCGAATGAGCTGATCGTCTTCACCGCGCTCTTTTTGCCGTTGTACTCTGCCCAGATCTCATAGTCCGAGTTCTGCGAAAGTTGGCCGAACCGGTACCCCCCCTCATCGTCGGAGAAGAAGCTCTTCACCGCCAGACTGCGGCTGTCCTTCAGGTAGACCACCGCGCCCTTGATCGGCGCATTCGCGGCATCGACGACCTTACCCTGGACAACCCGCTGAGCAGGCCCCCGCTGCTGCGCGAACAACGCTGCGCCCCGCACAGCAACCGAAAAGGCCGCAATGCAACAGCTGGCAAGTATCATTTTGCTGGCAAAAAATCGGAGCGAAACAGGTATACGTCTCATAGGTTCAGTATACGGCTACCTCCATCCAAGGCTTGCCGTTACTCATCTTCTTCATCAGCCGTATGCATGGGATCCTCATCGTCGTAACCGGCTACATCGATGGCCGCCACCTCCAGCGGATCGACCGAGACGATCTCCAGATCCATCCCGCACTCGTCGCACTGAACCGTCTCGCCCTCCTCAACCTCATCGACATCGACGACAATCGGGTTATCGCATTCGGGACATATAACAGCCATGATTCCATCCTCCAGGGTCTGGGTCCTGCGCCTATAGAGCCGCGTCTATAGCATTATGGGAACAGCAATTCGCGGACACCCTGCTATTTATTTAGCGGCCTTCCAGCCCATTCGTCAAGCATACGATGGCGATAAGATTTTGGTTTACCCACAAGGAGAATTCTAGTGATCGTCGGACCCCGCTTCCTCACTCATTTCAACCGCGTTATGGTCGTCTCCTGCCTGCTCACCGTCGGTCTTCTCCCAGCACAACAGCAAGCCCAACAGCCACCTCCCACAGGCCAGCCCATCACCCCCGCGCCCGCTGACCCCGCCATCGCCGCCGCGCTCCAGCAAGTCTCTCCCGACAACATCAAAGCCATCATCACCAAACTCGTCAGCTTCAAAAATCGCAGCACCCTCTCCAGCATGGAGACTGACCTACCCCCCGGCACCGGCATCAACGCCGCCGCCGACTGGATCGAGTCCGAGTTCAAGCGCTACTCCGAGGCCTGCAGTGGTTGTCTCGAAGTCAAACGCGACGAGTTCATCGAGCCGCCCGGCACCGGCCCCGCCGCGCGCATCACCAAGCCCACGAAGCTCACCAACGTCTACGCCATCCTCCACGGCACCGACCCCGCACAAGCCGCGCGCATCGTCCTAGTCACCGGCCACTACGACTCGCGCAACTCCGACAACTTCAACACCCACGACCCCGCCCCCGGCGCCAACGACGACGCCAGCGGCACCGCCGTCTCCCTCGAATCCTCCCGCGTCCTCAGCAAACTAAAATTCCCCAGCACCATCATCTTCCTCACCGTAGCCGGCGAAGAGCAAGGCCTCGACGGCAGCCGCCACTTCGCCAAACTCGCCAGATCCGAAGGCTGGGACCTCGAAGCCGTATTGAACAACGACATCGTCGGCGGCGATACCACACCCGGAGCAGTCGGCGTCGACAAATCCGCCGTCCGCGTCTTTTCCGAAGGCGTCCCCGGCCCCGCCACCCTCGACCAGCTCCGCGAGATCCAGACCATCGGCGCCGAAAACGACTCGCCCGCCCGCGAGCTCGCACGCGCCATCGTCGACGTCGACCGCACCTACTTCCACCCCACCTCCGAGCGCCTCGCTGCCAACGCACCCGCAGGCCAGGCCCACAGCATGGCCATGCGCATGGTCCCCGCCTTCCATCCCGTCATGATCTTTCGCCGCGATCGCTTCGGCCGCGGCGGCGACCACACCAGCTTCTCCAACGAAGGCTTCGCCGCCGTCCGCTTCACCGAGTGGCTCGAAAACTTCAACCACCAGCACCAGACCCCCCGCGTCGAAAACGGCATCGAATACGCCGACGACATCAAGTACGACGACTTCAACTACATCGCCAACGTCGCCCGCCTCAACATGGCCACCCTCGCCACCCTCGCCTCCGCCCCAGGCCAGCCGCAAAAGGTCGCCGTCCTCAACCCGCCCTACGACACCCGAACCACCCTCCGCTGGGAAAAACCCGCAGGCTTCCCCGTCGGCGCCACCTTCGAGGTCGTCTACCGCGACACCGATCAGCCCGACTGGACCAACGTCATCTCCGCCGGAGACGTCACCACCGTAGCGATCCCCATCTCCAAAGACAACGTCATCTTCGGCGTGCGCTCTGTCGACACCGCAGGCCACCGCAGCGCCGCCGTCTACCCCATCCCGCCACCGCGCCCAAGGCAAGTCCCTGGCACAACGCCAGCACCCTCAAACTAGCAGAACAAAACTCTCGGCCGCCACAAATCCGGGTGCCCCATCTTCGCGACGGTATTATCGTCGCTAAGGTGGGCATTCGCGAATGCGAACCATTTTTTCCCCCCGAAAACTCTCAACGCAGGAATCCACCACAAAAACCATCTCCTATCGGAAGTCGCCTCCGCCAATAACCCCGCCTCCGCGCCTATGATGAAATAAGAAAGTAAGCATGCCCCGCTCCGGCCCCATCTCGCTTAGCCTGCCAGCCTTCACCGGCGTCACCCGCAAGCTCATCCTCGCCAACGTCGCCGTCTTCTTCGCACTTGGCCTGCTGCACTGGCTCGCCCCGCGGATTGAGGGCGTCCTCCTCGGCCATCTCCTCCTCGAACCCCTCGCCGTCGTCCACGGCGAAATCTGGCAGCTCGTCACCTACTCCTTCGTCGAACAAGGCATCCTCGGCATCCTCTTCGGCATGCTCACCCTCTGGTTCACCGGCTCGCTCCTCGAGCCCTCCTTCGGCGGCCGCTGGCTAGGCGAGCTCTACTTCTCCTCCGTCATCGGCGGAGCCATTGTCGCCTCCGCTATCTCCTTCACCCACATCCTCGGTCTGCGCCCAGACGTCGTCGCCCTCGGAGCCTGGTCCGGCATCTTCGGCCTCCTCGTCGCCATCGCCATTATCTTCGGCGACCAGGAATTCCTCCTCTGGTTCCTCGTCCGCATCAAGGCCAAGTACATGGTCGCGATCTACATCCTCATCGCGATCGCCATCCTCCTCAAGCAGGCCGACAGCTTCGGCGCGCTCCTCCAACTCTCCGGCGCCCTCTGCGGCTTCCTCTACGTCAAGTTCGCCCCCCGCCGCGGCCTCGTCTTCGGATTCAGCGAGCGCTACTTCGGCCTCCGCAACGGCTACTACCGCTGGAAGCGCCGCCGCGCCGCGCGCAAGTTCGAGGTCTACATGCGCAAACAAAACCGCGAAGTCCACTTCGACAAAGACGGCCGCTACGTCGACCCCGACGAACTGAAAAAAGATCCCAACGACAAACGCTGGATGAACTAAACCGGCGCAGCTCCAACTCGCAGCAGCGTTCTAGAATCATCTGGGCTTCATCAGATCCGGCCCGCTGCATGTTCAGTTGCAGAACATGATTTACACGTCGTCTCTGGACATCCCTTACGCTTTTTGCTTCTTGAGGCGAAGGAGAAGGGATGGCGTGGAGTGTCGAGGTTCAGGAGCAGCGGATACGGTTCGTCGTGGCAGCTCAAACGTGTGCCCCGGCAATCTTTTCGTAAACCAGCTTTGCCGTCGCAATGTCCTCTGTCGCAATACCAACCGATTTGAATACAACGGGCCCGACCTTCGGGCCAAACGGAGCTCCATTCAACAGCTCCCCAATCTCGGCACTCACCTCCGCCTTCGCCAGCAGAATATCCCCCGGTTCCCGCAACGCCGCCTCCCTCGACTCCACCACCACCGCCCCGCGCATCGCCTCGTCATCCAACTCCCGGCGATCCGGCGTAACCGCTCCCACAGCGCACACTACAGCGTTCTTCTTCAACCATCCTCCCTGCAAAACCGGCACAGGAGAGCTAGTCAGCGTCAGCACTACATCCGCCGCCGCCGCCTCTTCGGACGTAGTCATCCGTCCTCTGACCTCATCGGCAAATCTCCGCGCATTCGCCTCTGACCGGCTCCATACCCGTATCTCCTCAAACTTTCTTACCCGCGAAAGCGCCTGCACATGCGATCGCGCCTGCACCCCGCTCCCCAGAATACCCAGCACCTTCGCGTCACGCCGCGCCAAACAGTCCACCGCCACCGCGGACACCGCTGCCGTCCGCATCTCCGTAATCAGACGTCCATCCATCACCGCCAGCGGTTCCCCCGTATCTGAGCGGAACAGTTGAATCATCGCCAGATGCGTATGCTTCTCGAGCGCAACGTTCCCCGGATAGAACGTCACCATCTTCGCGCCCATCACGCCGCCGTACACGGCCGGCATCACAGCAAACCATCCGTTATGCGCAGCGACCGACATCACCGTCCGCAAAGGTTGAACGGCCCGCCCCGCAGAAAAATCCATCAACGCCTGCCGGATCACCGGAATCAACTCGTCATACGACAGCACCGCCCGCACCTGATCTTCATCGAGAAATAACAATTTGTCCGTCGACATAAGCGTTCTTCATTATCAGGCTAGCCGTTCCTCTGTGGCACCCTTATAGATATGCACCTCTCGCCCTGCCAGCTCCGCGTCCTCGGCTCCCTCATCGAAAAAGAGATCACCACGCCCGAAAACTATCCGCTCTCGCTGAACGCGCTGGTCAACGCGTGCAATCAGCGCTCCAGCCGCGACCCCGTGCTCGATCTCACCGAAGAAGAGGTCCGCCAGGCCCTACACTCCCTCGAAGACCTCGCCCTCGTCACTCCTGTACGCGACGCCCGCGTCCCCAAGTACGAGCACCGCATCCGCACCATTCTCAACCTCCGCCGCGACGAGACCGCTATCCTCTGCCTCCTCATGCTCCGCGGCCCCCAGACCCCGGGCGAACTCCGCAGCCGCGCCGACCGTCTGTACACCTTCGACGACCTCGCCGCCGTCCAATCCACGCTCGAGCGCCTCGCAACCCGCCCCGCCACTGATACAGCCGGCAACGAAACCGGCCCCCTCACTACCATCCTTCCCCGCCAGCCCGGCTCCCGCGAGGCCCGCTACGCCCATCTCTTCGGAGACCCGCCCAACCTTGCCCCCACGCGTCACTCAGCTGCAACTGCCGAAGCCAATCCAGCCGAGAGACATCCATCAAACTCCGATCCCACGGCACAGCGCCTGGCACGCATGGAGGCCGAGATCGCCTCGCTCACTGCCGCCCTCGAGGAGTTACGCGCTCGCATCGAACTCCTGGAGCCAAACACCTGATCCGTATGCTCAAATAGGGACACTCCTCGCGAGAGAAGCTCCAACTAGTTGGAAGGACGACCTCTTCTTCATGTCAGAATCCCTCACACACGCCCATTCGCCAGCACCGCGAAGAGGCAACGGCCGGCGTGAGGACGACATGAGGAACGAGCGGCTGGCCCGGCTCCTCAGCCAGGTCACCGAAGGGATCGTCTGCGTCGATCGAAACTGGATCGTCACCTTCGCGAACGAGGAAGCGTCTCATCGCGGCCGGATCGCTCCGGCCGACATTGGCACCAAAACGTTCTGGGAGGTCTACCCACACCTCATGGGTGACGAACTGGAGCACGTCTATCGCGGCGTCATGCGGACCGGCGAAAAGACCAGTGTCGAGTACTACTCCGAACGTATCGACGGGTGGCTCAACGTCTCGATTTACCCAACCGACGAGGGCATCGCCCTTTTCTATCACGACATCACCGACCGCAAGGGCGCTGAGTTCCTTCGCGACACCTCCATCCGCCAGCTTCGCCAGGTCCTCGAGACCACCACCGACGCCGTCGCCAGCATCGACCGCGGCTGGAACATCTCCTTCCTCAATCGCCGCGCCAAAGAGCTACTCAGCCCCAAAGGCGAGCTCCTGGGCAAAAACCTCTGGCAGGAGTTCCCCTTCGCTGCTCAGCATGGCGAAATCTTTAACAACCTCCGTCGTGCCATGGAGGAAGGCATTGCCAGCGAGTTCGAGGCCTTCTACCCCGACCCTCTCAACCTCTGGCTCTCCATCCAGTGCCGCCCTTTCGATGACGGTATCGTCCTCTTCTTTCGCGACATCACCGACCGGCGTCAGGCCGACACGATCCTCCAGCAACAGCAGGACCTCCTCGCATCCGTCCAGAAGACCGCCCTCGTCGCTACCTGGGAGATCGAATACGCCACCGGAAAAGTCACCTACGGGGCCGGCTCCTACCCTGTCTTCGGCCATCCCCTCTCCGAAGTCCCCGACTACAGCGCCTTCAAGAAGATTCTCCTCCCCGAGTACATCCCCATCATCCTCGGCTCCATTCAGGGTGGCGTCGAAAGCGGCAAGATGACGGTACAGGAGTTTCAGGTCCGCGCCGCCGACGGCCGCATCCTCTGGCTTGAAAGCCGCGGGCACGCTGTCATTGTCGATGGCGTTCCCACCAGCCTGCGCGGCCTCACCATCGACATCACTGCCCGCAAAAAGAACGAGGAAGCTCTCGTCGCCAGCGAGGCCCGTTACCGCGTCCTCGCCGACCTGAACCCTCAGGGCATCTGGATGGGTGATCCCGCAGGAAACGTCACCTACGCCAATCAAGGCCTGCTCGATTACATGGGCTTCGCCATCGAAGATCTCGCTGGTCGCGGATGGTTTGCCGCCTTCGATCCCCATGACCGCGATCGCGTGCTCGATTCCTGGTCGCGCTCCGTATCCTCCGGAGACGACTTCGATATTGAAGCCCGCATGATCCGCGCCCGCGACGGCCGTTCCCGCTGGTGGTGGGTTCGCGCCCAGCCCGTTCGCGACGACTCCGGCAAAATCCTCGACTGGCTCGGCGTCGCCATCGACATCGACGACCGCAAAACCTTCGCCGAGACCCTCCAGCGCCGCCAGGACGAGACCGAACGCCAGCGCGCTGAACTGGAAACCATCTATCAGACCGCCCCCATCGGCCTCGCCCTCTTCGACCCCGTAGAATTCCGCTACCTCCGCATCAACGACCGTCAGTGCGAGATCCTCGGCCTTCCCAGAGAAAAGATTCTCGGCCGCTCCATCACCGAGCTCGCCCCCCTCGAAGGCATCAAACAGATATTCGAGCAGGTCGCCCAGGGCCATGCCGTCAGAAACCTCCTGCTCGAAGGCGAGCTCCCAACCCGCCCTGGCGAAAATCGTTTCTGGAACGTCAGCTACTCACCCATCTACAACACTGACGGCGCAGTCGAGGCCATCGCCGCCGTCATCCTTGAAATGACAACCCAGAAAAAAGCCGAGGCCGCTCTCATCCAGAGTGAAAAACTCGCCGCCGTAGGCCGCCTGGCCAGCTCCATCTCTCACGAGATCAACAACCCGCTTGAAGCCATCACCAACCTCCTCTACCTCATCGCCCTATCCACTGAACTCCCCGAAGGCGTCCGCCACTACGTCCAGATCGCGCAAAGCGAACTCTCTCGCGTCTGCCAGATCGCCACCCAGACTCTCCGCTTCCACCGCCAGGCCGTCCGCGCCACTCACGTCAGCGCTGCCGATCTCGTCAACGCCGTCCTCAACCTCTACCACGGCCGCCTCAGCAACTCCAGCATCCACGTCGAAGCCACTTTCTCCACCAGCACCACTATCCTCTGCTTCGAAAACGACATCCGTCAGGTCCTCAACAACCTCATCGCCAATGCCATCGACGCCATGCGTCAGACAGGCGGCCGCCTTCTCGTCCGAGCCCATGACGCCATAGACTACTCCCCGGAACACCCAGAAGGTCGTCGCGGCATCCGCATCACTATCGCCGACACCGGCCACGGTATGTCTCCCACTGTGCGGTCCCGTCTCTTCGAACCCTTCTACACCACCAAAGAGCTCAACGGCACCGGCCTCGGCCTCTGGATCTCGGCTGGCATCGTCAACCGCCACCAGGGCCGCCTCACCTTCCGCAGCACGGAACACCCGACACACCACGGCACCATCTTCTCCCTCTTCCTCCCCTCTGTCGAAGCCGACATCCCAGTCGTCGAATCCACCTAGAAGCCATCGGTAGTTGCCCAAGCTACTACCGTTTTTCCCGAGACCCACCACAAACCGTCATTTCGACCGAAGCGGCTCACAGTCTCATCGTGAGTCGCGCAGTGGAGAAATCCGCTTCTCTACCTCAAATCTCAACCCACGGATTGTCTCTCCCAACTCCAAAAACAAGCGTTTGTTCAAAGACCGAAGTATCATGTCTCCGGAGCGCTTTCTTCGTTTCGTCCGCTCTGAGATGGCGCGCCCATCTATCACCGGAGATTCTTCATGTTGCAAGCCTCAACTCGCCTCCTCCTCGTCGCACTTTTCGTCTCCGCGACAGCCGCGCACTCCCAAGCGCCCGTGCAAACCAACACCACCCTCCTCGTCGACATCGATCATCGCCCCGCCACTTCCCTCAACGGCGACTGGCACGTCATCGTTGACCAGTACGCCACGGGCCTCTACGACTTCCACCAGAATCTCCGCAAAGACGGCTTCTTCATGAACGCCCCCTTTGACCCCTCCGGCCACCCTCAGGACTACAACTTCGCGAACGCCTCCACGCTGAAGGTTCCCGGCGACTGGAACACCCAGCGCCCCGAATTTCTCAACTACGAAGGCCCCATCTGGTATCAGCGCGACTTCGAACACGCCGCCAAGCCCAACACCCGCACCTTCCTCCACTTCGGCGCTGCAAACTACCGCACCTTCGTCTGGGTCAACACGAAAAAAGTCTGCGAGCACGAGGGCGGCTTCACCCCCTTCGACTGCGACATCACCAGCGTCCTCAAAGACGGCAAAAACTTCGTCGTCCTCTCCGTCGACAACACCCGCATAGCCGACGGCGTTCCCACCCTGCAAACCGACTGGTGGAACTACGGCGGCCTCACTCGCGATGTCTCCCTCGTCGAAGTCCCCACACAATTCATCGACGACTACGACCTCCACCTCAGCCGCACCAACCACGACCTCATCGAAGGCTACGTCCACGTTCAAAACGTCACCCCTGGCGCCTCAGTCACGGTCACCATCCCCGAGCTAAACGCCAAAGCCGAAGCCACTGTTGACACCAACTCTCGCGCTTCCATCAGCATCCCGGCCAAATCTCTCGGCCTCTGGTCGCCAGAAAACCCCAGGCTCTATAAGGTCGAACTCTTATCTGGCTCTGACAGAATCGAAGACGAGATAGGCTTCCGCACCATCGAAACCCGCGGCACCCAGATCCTCCTCAACGGCCAACCCGTCTTCCTCCGCGGCATCTCCATCCACGCCGAAGCCCCTTACCGCACCGGCCGTGCCTACTCGCAAAAAGACGTAGACACCCTCCTCGGCTGGGCCAAAGAACTCGGCTGCAACTACGTCCGCCTCGCCCACTATCCCCACGACGAGCGCATGACCCGCACCGCCGACCGTCTCGGCCTCATGGTCTGGTCCGAGATCCCCGACTACTGGGCCCTCCAGTTCGACAACCCCGCCGTCCTCGCAAAATCCAAACAACAACTCACCGAGATGATTCGCCGCGACCGCAACAAGGCCTCCATCATCCTTTGGTCCGTCGCCAACGAAACCCCCAACACCGAAGCTCGCACTAAATACCTCACCACCATGGTCGACCTCGCCCACCAACTCGACCCCACCCGCCTCGTCACCGCCGCACTACTCGTCCGCACCGAAAAGAACCCCGGTGGCGGCACTACAAAAATCGTCGACGACCCGCTCGGCAAAGCCCTCGACGTCATCGGCACCAACGAGTACATCGGCTGGTACGAGCAACACGCAGAAGGCGCCGACACCACCACCTGGGATGTCCGCTACCAGAAGCCCCTCATCATGTCAGAGTGGGGAGGCGACGCAAAAGCCGGCAACCACGCCCCCGCGGGCGACACCCACCCCGCCCTCTGGACCGAGGAATATCAAGCCGAGATCTACCACCATCAGATCGCGATGCTCAACAAAATCCCGCAACTCCGCGGCACCAGCCCCTGGCTCCTGATGGACTTCCGCTCCGCCCGCCGCGTCAACCCCGGCCTCCAGGACAACTTCAACCGCAAGGGTCTCATCTCCGATCAGGGTGTAAAAAAACAAGCCTTCCTCGTCCTCCAAAAAGCGTACAAAGACAAGACCCTCGGTAAAGCGGAATAACCTATGACGAAGCTGGCTCTTTCTCTCGCTCTGTTCTCCTCCATTGCCAGTCCCGCAATTGCGGCCACCACCGCACCGCCGGACTTCGGCCCCAACGTGCTCCTCTTCAACCCCTCGATGTCCTCGGCGACCATCCAGGTGCAGATCGACAAGGTCTACGCCACACAGCGCCGCAACGAGTTCGGCCCCGAGCGCAACGCCCTCCTCTTCCTTCCCGGCAACTACAACGTCGACGTCCCCGTTGGCTTCTATACCCAGGTTCTCGGCCTCGGCTCCTCACCCGACAGCGTTCACATCACCGGCAACGTCCACTCCGACGCCGCCGCGCGCAACAACAACGCCACCACCACCTTTTGGCGCGCCGCCGAAAACTTCTCCGTCGTTCCCACCGGCGGCTCCATGCAATGGGCCGTCTCGCAAGCTGTACCCCTTCGCCGCATGCACGTCCAGGGAGACATCGTCCTTCATCAAAACGGCGGCTGGGCCAGTGGCGGCTGGATGTCCGACACCCTCATCGATGGCAATGTCGCCGCCGGCCCCCAACAGCAATGGATCTCACGCAACAGCGAGTGGCACAGTTGGACCGGCGCAAACTGGAACATGGTCTTCGTCGGCATCCCCAACCCGCCTGAAGGCGAATGGCCCAAGCCGCCCTACACCAAAATCGCGCAAACCCCCATCGTCCGCGAAAAACCCTTCCTCCAAATCGACTCCTCCGGCAACTACAGCGTCCGCGTTCCATCGCTGAGCACCAACAGCTCAGGTATCACCTGGCACGCAGCAACAACACCAGGAAAATCTATCCCCATCGCGCAGTTCTACATCGCTCACCCAAACCGCGACAACGCCGCAACCATCAACGCGCAACTAGCCAAAGGCAAAAATCTCCTCCTCACCCCCGGCATCTACGAACTCAACGAGTCCATCCGTGTCACTCATCCCAACACAGTAGTGATGGGCCTCGGCTTCGCCACGCTGCACCCCGTCAACGGCACCGCCGCCATGACCACCGCAGACGCGGATGGCATCATCATCGCCGGCCTCCTCTTCGACGCTGGCCCAACCCAATCGCCCGTACTCCTCGAAGTTGGGCCAGACAATAGCAAATCCGCCCATGCAAAAAACCCCATCTCACTCCACGACGTCTTCTTCCGCGTAGGCGGCGCCGGCATCGGCCGCACCGTGGGCAATCTCGAAATCAACAGCAACGACACCATCGTCGATCACACCTGGATCTGGCGAGCCGATCACGGAGCAGGAGTCGGCTGGACCACCAACACCAGCACAAACGGCCTCGTCGTCAACGGCAACAACGTCACCATCTACGGCCTCTTCGTCGAGCATCACCAGCAGTTTCAGGTCCTCTGGAACGGCAACGCCGGCCGCACCTACTTCTACCAATCCGAAATCCCCTACGATCCTCCCGACCAACCCAGCTACACCAGCGCCCCCGGCGCCAACGGCTGGGCCTCCTACAAAGTAGCCGACACTGTCACCAGCCACGAAGCCTGGGGTCTCGGCATCTACAGCGTCTTCCGCAAACCCGACATCGTGATCAGCCGTGCCATCGAAGCTCCCACCAACCCAAACGTCCGCTTCCACGACATGATCACCGTCGCCCTCGGCCATCTCGGCGAAATCAGCAACGTCATCAACAACACCGGCGGCCCCACCGCCATCTCCCCACGCGTCACACCAAAAGTCACAAGCTTCCCCTAGAAAGCGCAAGCACCCTAGCTGTTTCCATACACCGGCACAGCCGCACCATGCACAACCGCGGCATGATCACTACACAAAAACAAAATCACCTGCGCAATCTCCTCCGGCTTCGGCCACGCAGCAAAATCGGCGTTCGGCATAGCCTCCCGATTCACAGCCGTATCAATAATGCCCGGAAGAACGGAGTTCACCCTCACACCGGTGCCCTTCACCTCCGCAGCCAGCGAATCCATCATCGCAACCGCCGCGGCCTTCGACGCAGCATACGCAGACGCCCCTGCTCCATGATCGAACGCCGCCTTAGCCGCCACGTTCACGATCGCGCCATGCTTCTGCTTCAACATCGCCGGCACCACCGCACGCGCCAGCGCATAACCCGAGCGCAGGTTCAGCGCCAGCATCGCTTCGAACACCTTCGCCTCCAACTCCCACAACTTCACGCCACCAACGTAGCCACCCACCGTATTGACCAGCGCATCCACCCTGCCGTGTCGAGAGAGAATGCCGCCAACGAACTCGCTGGCAGCGCGTTCATCGGTAACATCGACCACACCCCCTTCAAGCTCTGATGCCTTCGCCCCGGCAGCCTTCTTAAGCGCAACGAACTCCTCTTCCTTGCGATAGGTCAACACCACCTTCGCACCCTCCTCCAGAAACCCACGACTCACCGCGTTCCCCAAACCGCCAGTCCCGCCGGCCACCAGCACAACCTTGCCAGAAAAATTGATATCCATAGTCCCTCCATCCTATATATCTGAAAATTTGGGGGCAGACTGGCGGATAAGAAATTTCAGAATCGGGTTGCGTATTACCCTCGACGGCTTCATCGTCGCAAGGGAAGGATCGCCACAGACCTGAACCCTCAGAGAGGAGACGATGCCCACCGTACATCTCTGCCCATCGCCGCAACAGATTGTGATACACGCAGCCCATCTGCGGTCATCGGACAACAGACCCACTTCCGCTCTCTGAATTTTGCAACAATTCCAATTTCAATATGCGATTAGCTGTTCAAGCGGTGTTTCCTATTACGCTATCGTCCATTGGTCACTGAGGGTGGCTGGTTCATCCCTGGACAATTAATATCCGTCCCAGATTCTCGATAATCGAAGGAAATTCACTGGAATCTTTAGCTTAACGGAGATCGACATCGGTCTCTGTCCCGCGCCCCAACTTTCCCCCTTTTCGGTTGGGCATTCGTACGGTTCGTCCCATTTCGGCTTGGCAGCCCTGGCCTCGCGGCCTTTGGCAACGAAATATTTCGCCTGGACTCATCTCTCCAAGTCCAATTGCACGAGCAATTTACCTTCAAAGCAAATTCGATGAACTGAATGCACCTATAGCAAGATCAATACCCGACATAGTCAGACATAGATCCCCAAAATATGTGACTAGTTGTAAAATTATCGTCTTTTGTCCACTTTTTCATAGCTTTTTCGGCGATTTTATGGTTAATTCTTCAACCTTTGGATGGCTGATGCTTTGTTTGCATAAGCGCAAGTTTGGCGCGTGAATTGCGTGCTGGCGTAATGCCGTCGTCGCGGAGGCTCGTTGTAGCGTCCGCATTTTTTGGGGGCCAGCCGCTCGAGTTCAACGAGCGTTAGTAATTTGGGAGAAGGACATCATGTCTATCAATTACAGAATGCTAGGCGATCGCCTACGGCATAAGACTGCGCTGTTCCTTGGAATAGCGCTTCTAGCGATATTGACCTTTGGTTCCACGGCGCTGGGGCAAGAAACAGGGCAGATTGCAGGAACCGTTACCGACCCAACCGGCGCAGTTGTGCCCAATGCAACCGTCGCCATTAAAAACCTCGGCACAAACGCCGTTCGTACCGTAACCAGCAGCAGCACAGGCGCCTATGTCGTCACCGGCCTCCAACCGGCCAACTATGAACTGACCGTAACAAGCGCCGGATTTCATTCCTTCAGCACTCGCGTTGAGGTCACGGTCGCGGCCAGGGTAACGATCGATGTCAAGCTATTGGTGACGCAAGAGAACACCTCCGTCGAGGTGACCGCTACCGAGGGTGGCGCGCAGGCAAACACGCAGTCACAGGAACTCTCGCAGATCGTCAACGCGACCGAGGTCGCACAGATGCCGAGCCTTACCCGCAACCCCTATGATTTGGTGGCGCTCGCCGGCAATGTGTCCGCCGGCGATAGCACCAATAGCGGAGATTCGAGAAACGCTTCGAACGGAAACTCACAGAACGCAACGACGCGCGGGGTCGGCTTCAATATCAATGGACAGCGATCCAGCGGCACTGAAATCCTGTTGGATGGCGTCGAAAATATCAGCGTCTTCTCCGATGACGTCGGCGTCTACATTCCGCAGGACGCTACCCAGGAATTTCGCGTCCAGACCAGTAACTACGAACCCCAATACGGCCGCGCCTCCGGCGGAATCGTCAACGTGACAACGAAGACCGGGACCAACGCATTTCATGGCGTCCTATGGGAGTTCAATCGTCTCTCCGCTTACACGTCGAACACTGTCCTCAATGCGCAGGAGGGTCTTACCAAGGGCAAGTACACACGCAACCAGTTTGGCGCAGCAGTCGGAGGCCCGATTCTCAAGGACAAGCTGTTCTTCTTCGGCAGCTCGGAGTGGATTCGCGTCCGCAGCTCCGCAGTCAGTATTGCGGCGGTCCCCACGCCTCAGTTTCTCGCCCTTACCGCAGCCAACACCCAGGCTTTCTTTTCGCAATATGGAGGCGGAAAGACCTTCAACTTCACAAAAACCTACACTGCCGGCCAGCTTGGAATTGCAGGAGTTCCGGCCAGCACGCCGGCCTTCGGCACTGTAGCGTTTTCCACTCCCGTCAACACCGGCGGCAGTGTTCCGCAAAACACCTACAACATCGTCGGGCGGGTGGACTACAACAGGAGCGACCGTACCCAGGTGTTCTTCCGCTACGCCGACTATCAACAAAATCCGGTAGCCGGGAGTGGCGATTCCTTCGCGTCACCATACTCTCAATACAACGTCGCTTCGGCCGACAAAGCCCGAGCCTATCTTCTGAGCGCCACCCACATCTTCACCCCATATCTCAGCGAGAGCACCAAACTGAGCTTCAGTCGATTCAACGCTCCGTTGGCGTACAACACGAGTTTGCAAAATACGCCGACCCTGGTTGTTTCAACCAATGCACAGCTGCCGGGGACAAGCACGTTTATTCAGTTGCCGGGCTTTTATGACTTCAACCCGGCCAACGGTGGCCTTCCCTTTGGCGGACCGCAAAACACGATCCAGATCAATCAGGATCTGATGCTTCAAAAAGGAAAACACTCCATGCAGTTTGGCGGGCAGATCGTCTACATCCAGGCCAATAACGCTTATGGAGCGTACGCGCAGGCAGAGGAGCAGATAGGCGTCAATCGAACGGCCGGATTGAATGGCCTGGTGACCGGCAGTCTGTTCCAGTTTCAAGCTGCCGTGAACCCCAAGGGCGCATTGCCGTGCGTCCTGAATCCATATACTGGCACGTATACGCAGACCCCCGCGTGTTCGATCAACCTGCCGGCGACGCCCCCGGCCTTTGCCCGAAGCAATCGCTTCCACGACTGGGCGGTGTACGCGCAGGATTCCTTCAAGTTCACGCCGAGGCTTACGTTGAACTATGGCTTGCGCTATGAGTATTTTGGCGTTCAGCACAATAACAACCAAAGTCTGGACTCCAACTTCTTCTATGGCCCGGGTACAAACTACTTCCAGAGCGTTCGCAGCGGACAGGTATTCAACACTCCAAACAGTCCTATCGGCAAGCTGTGGAATCCGCAGTATGGTACTGTATCGCCGCGTATCGGTTTTGCCCTCGATCTCTTCGGTGACGGGAAGACGGCGTTTCGCGGCGGTTACGGCATCAGCTATGAACGTAACTTCGGCAATGTTACGTTCAACGTGATTCAGAACCCCCCGGCCTACGCCGTGGTCGTGATCAACAATTCGGCCATCACTACTTCGAACTCGGGTCCATTGGCGGGTGCTTCCGGTAACGTTCCGCTGCCGCCTACCAGTCTAAGGAATGTGGATGAAAACATTCGCACGGCGCAGACGCAGTTCTGGGACGCGGCAATCGATCGGCAACTGGCGCGCAACACGCTGGTATCGCTGCAGTATGCGGGCGCTCGCGGGCTCCATCTCTATGACATCAAGAATATCAATACTCTTGGCAGTGGCAATGTCCTGCTCGGCGACCCAGTGACCGTCGGTGGAAAGTCTGCACTGACACGACTCAACAACCAATACTCCAATATCAATAACCGGGGCTCCAATGGCGATTCGTACTACCAGTCGCTAAATGTCCAGTTTCAAACTACGAATTACCGCAATACCGGCTTGAGCCTGGTAGCGAATTACACCTACGCGCACCAACTGGACGATCTAAGCACGACGTTCTCAGAGACGAACAATGCGTTCGGCCTTGGATATACGCAGCCATTCAATCCGGGATTCGACCGTGGCAGTGGGGACCTTGATATTCGTCAGCGCCTGGTGATCGCACCGTTATACCGGACGCCGTCGATGAGCGGCAACAGGTTAATGAAAGAGGCGTTAGGCGGCTGGCAGGTGACGGGCATCTATACCGTCCGTACCGGTGTGCCATTCACCTACTTCGACAGCACGAACAATAACAGCGGCTACCAGATCGCGCGCTACACGCCAGCGGCTGGAACCGTTTCACAGCACACCTTTAAGTCAATTCCAGCGAATAGTCAGGTCGCACCAAACAGCTATGTCATCGGCAACCTTCCGGCAGCAGTGAGCTTCCCCGATCCCGCCCTCGGATATCCCGCAAATCCGGCGCTGGGTAATGCCTTAATCTCCGACTGGGGCCCGTTTCCCGCGACGATGGTTGCTCGTAACAGCCTCCGCGGACCGGGAGCGTGGACCTTCGATGCGGCCGTCAGCAAGATCTTTCCCATCCATGAACAGGTCAACGTGGAGTTTCGCGCAGAGGGGTTTGATCTGCTGAACCATCACAATCTCTACATCCAGGATGGACTGAATGATGTTGCCAACGTTGGCGCAGGAGTGCCCGTGCCGATCACCGCGTCCAAGGGCGGCATCGGCAACAACAATGGCGCGAACGACGAACGTCGCTTCGGCCAGTTTGCGCTGAAGATCAACTTCTAAACAATCGGTAAACTTCAACACTGCGGTGGAGACCTTGGTCTCCACCCTTTTTTGCGCCCTCAGCAAATTGCTAACCCATCGAAGAAAAAGGGAGCCGGTTAACCCGGCCCCCTGTACATAAGCGATACAACTTCGTTAGAAGGTGAACCTCGCTTGCAAACGGATGGTACGCGGCAGTTGGTAATAGAGCGGCTTACCATACTGACTGTTGATCGTCTCCGGTCCGCCCAAATTGTTCCCGTTGTTAAGTCCGTTCAAGGCTTGACTTACGTTATATGGATGTTCTGCGGCCGCGTAAAACGAAGGACCATTGAAGACGACCTGGCCACCGGGCGTCATATACTGGGTTCCGCCACCATAACTGGAGTCAAGTTGTTCAAAGACTGCAGTCACAGCGTGCTGGTTCAGTATATTGGTGAAGGTTGCCTGGAAGCTCACTGACTTACTCTCAGCGATCTTGTAAGATTGAGTGACGTTGAAGTCTGTCTGGTTATACCAGGGGTTTCTAAACGTGTGTGGAGTACCGACGGTAATCACACCCGTATTCGGATCCTGAGTTACATTAGCCCAGGTTCCGCGGTTGAAGATATCGACCGGAAACGCATTCACGCTATAACCGACGTTCGCATAGGTTGTGTTCGGTGACCCCTGATACATCGTTTGGAAGACACCTAGGTCTGTCGTGAACTTCTTCAGGAAGCCAAGTTCATAGTATGCAAATCCCTTGAGGGTGTTCGGACGATCCGTTGGCAGCAGTCCACTGGACGATCCCCCGTTGGCGTTATAGGAGAAGTACGGCTCATCAAACGACCTGCTGTTATTCGGTGAGTTACGGCCGCCAGCTCCACCATCCGCCAGATCAGAGCTCGTTAGACCGGTATAGTTACCTCTGAAGTGGCTGTACGTGTAGGAGAACAGGCCATACCAGTGATTGCTCATCGCCTTGTTCACACGAAGTTCCAGGCCGTCGTAGCTGCGCGCCGCAGGTATCGTCTTGTCCGGAGGGTACTGCCCGTTTGCAGAAGTGCAACCGGAGGCACCAGAACCATAAAGAAAATTACAGAAGCCGCTGAAGGTTGAGTTGACGCCCTGACCGGGGTTGACCACAACGAAAGTCTCGCCCACGACTGGATTGTAGATCGCTGAGTCCTCGATCACATGGTCCAGACGCCTGCGGTCATACCGCGCCTCGAACGCCACGGACCTGGAAATCTGGTAGTCCACGCCAGCGACTGACTCATGCTGCCGGTAAGGTTTCAATCCCGGAGCCACACCCTCCTGCGTCGCACTGCAGGTTGAGCAGGTCGTCGGGAAGGCGCGCTGGTTCAGATTCTCGATGAAGGTCAACCCAGACGGGGTAGTCCCTCCAGGGAAATTCGCCTGACTGGTGGAATTCGAGCCGCTGCAATAGCGGTGATTGGAGTCGTATACAGGATTGATTGAACTTAGGTTAGGCGTATTGATTGCGTACACGCAATTCTGCCAGTACTGGCCGCCGAACGAACTGATTGCGAGATTCAGCTTCATCTGGTCGTAGAACACACCATAGTCGCCAAACACCTTCATCTTGCCATCTCGGAACACATCCCACGCTCCGCCAAGCCGAGGAGCAATCTTGTCTGCCCAACTGAAGCTAATTGGATTCGACGGAGCTCCTCCACTCTGGGACTCCCCCGGCAGATTCTCTTTATCGAACCGAATGCCGACATCGAGCGTCACACCGTGGCCAATCGTCCAGGAATCTTGAGCGAAGAGGCCGTGGTTGTAGTTGATCGCGTTGCCGTGTGTGCCGAAGTCGTAGACGACAGCATAACCATACTGTCCGTAACAGCCACCGTAAGTGGCCGTGAGCGTAGCGCAGTTGGCTGCGCCGGTTGGGCTTCCCGGGGAGTAGGAAGTGGCCCCAGCAAATATCTGGGTGTACGGTGTGTTATAGGTCTGAAAAATGGTATTCGAGTTCCTGGCCAACTGGTAGCCGAACTTGAAGTTGTGCGTGCCGAAGCCTGTGCTCTTGAACCACGCGACGTCCTGGTCAAGTTGAATCGCCTTGTTCGCGTTGTACAGCGTGTAATTCGAACTCAACGGTATGTTTTGGTAACCGATGCCTTGCTGGTAAGACGCTGGCAGCGGGTTACCGGAGGCGTCTACCGCACCACTCGCGGTTGTACCGCTCGTTTGGAAGATGTAACCGTTACCGGACGTTGGATAGCCGAAGTCGTGATAGTTCTCGAAGTAATATCCAAACCGTGTCGTCGAGACAAGCGCATGCGTCAGAGTGACATCAGCGCCGGTGGTCACAGTGAGATTTGGAGCGACATAGCCTAGACCGTGACCGTACACGAAGGGATTGGTGAAGGAGCCCGTGCACGCTTTGTCTGTCGAGTTCGTCGCCGCACCATAGCATCCGGTCACTGTATTCAAAAGTCCGTTCTTTGAGTCGGACAGAGCCTGAGGAAAGTTCTCTCCGTTCTGCCGCTGCAACTGGTATAGCCAGGATCCGAAGACGTGGATTCTCTTCGTCGCGCTGGCGTCGATGCGAGCCGTGGTGTAGTACGTATTGGTATTTTGGCTGATCGGGATAATTCCCCCGTTCGGGCCGTAGTTCACACTTGTTGCAAGGCGGTTAAGCTCCGGATTGAAGCCCACAAAGAAGAAGATCCGGTCGCGCATGTTGGGCAACATCGGAAGCAACGGACCACCAAAGGTGAAGCCAGGAAAGACATCGCTACTCCGGGGCTTTACCGGCTGATAGAGCTGAGCACTCGGGTCGACTAAAAAAGTACCCGCAGCGTTCAGCGCCTGGGAAACACTTGGGTCATATCGCAGGTACGCGCTGGGACTTGCATCGAGCGCATCGTTCTCAAACTGAATAAAAGCCGATCCGTGGAAGTTGTTGCTGCCCTTCTTCATGACAACGTTGATGACGCCGCCCAGCGATCCGCCATGCTCAGCCTCGATGCCCGAGCTCTTGACCTGCACCTCTTGGATAAAGTCGAAGGGGACGTTCGTATGCGAGTAGCCACCGATCAGATTTGCCGTCTCCTGACCTTCCACCAGGTAGGAGTTCTCCGAGTCAGAGCCGCCGGCCACTGAATAACCGTAAGCGTTACCGTTGCTACCGTTGCCTGGCGAAGTGCTGCCGCTTCCATTCGCCATGGTTGTACTTCCCATCAGCGGCTCGTTGCGCGCCGAAGGTGCAAACTGAATCACCGACTGGTACGACCGTCCGTGTGGAACATCTTGGATGACGTCCTGGGTAATATTGGTCTGGGTTGTCGTCGTCGTTACGTCGATCGTCGGCGACTCTGCACTCACCTCGACAACAGTCTTCTCTGTGCCCAGAGAAAGAGTCAAGTCAACTGTCGGGAGGTGACCCACCTCGAGAACCAACCCTTCACGCTTCAGGACCGAAAAGCCCGGCGCCGTCACAGTGATCACATAAGGACCGGGCGGAAGATTGGCGAATCGGTAGTTGCCCTTGCTGTCCGTCTCGGTCGCTTTGCCGCCGACAAGGGAAGGGCTCTCAAGCGAAACCACTGCTTTCGCCACAACGGCACCCGAAGCGTCCTTAACCGAGCCTTGCAGACCGGCAGTGGTCTCTTGTGCGTAAGCAGTCGTTGCGGTGAAGGGAAGAGGCAGTGAAACGAAGGGTAGAATACAGGCAAGAGCAAGTAAGCCCCGATATAGTCGCATGCCCGTCGTAAGGCATTTCTCATGCCATTCGTTCGCTGCAAAGAACTTTTCCACCATCTCTCTGATTCAAAATAGATTACGGCGAATCAATTTAAAAACAGAATAGGCAGGTTATATTCCAAACGACGAAGCCGCCCGTTACACCTTTAGTGACAGGCTCACAATAAAGCCAGTGACGTCACCTGCCCCGCCATCAGACCCCCATTTTTTTCGTAAGTTGCGTCAAAAAAATGAATCACTCTTCATTTTTTGCCAAAATCGCCATTCAGCCCAGTTTTAAGTGCATTTATCCCCAAATTACCCGCTTTCGTCACAAAGTTCAGGAATTCCCCTATTTTGTAAAGATGTATTCATCAAAAATATGGAAAACTGTATCTTGAGGATTGGCATAGTTCCCACGTGCCCGCTTGCGCACAGTTAAAACCGGCATCCTCACCCACTTTTGGAACCGAAAACACATCAGTCAATCCCCTATATAATGACTATATAAACTCATGGCAGACGATCAGAATCCAGAACTCCCCCTCACGCCTCCCTCCCCGCAAGATGCCGCCTCGAACGCCCCTCCGCCGGCCGGCAGTCCGCCCGACGGCCCCCCCGGCAGCAACATCCCCGGCCGCGGCGCCGCCTTCATGCTCTCCATCAATATTGAAGAGGAGATGCGCCGGTCGTACCTCGACTACTCCATGTCGGTCATCATCGGCCGCGCCCTGCCCGACGTCCGTGACGGCCTCAAGCCCGTCCACCGCCGCATCCTCTACGGCATGCAGGAGATGGGTCTCCAGTTCAACAAGAAGTACACCAAGTCCGCCAAAGTCGTCGGCCACGTCATGGGCAACTACCATCCTCACGGCGACTCCGCCATCTACGACACCATGGTCCGCCTCGCCCAGCCATTTTCTCTCCGCTATCTATTAGTAGATGGCCAAGGCAACTTCGGCTCCGTCGACGGCGACTCCGCCGCGGCCATGCGCTACACCGAATCCCGCCTCACCCGCCTCGCCGGCGAGATGCTCGCCGACATCGACTCCGACACCGTCGACTTCACCCCCAACTACGACGAGTCCTCGCTCGAGCCCACCGTCCTCCCCGCGCGCATCCCCAACCTCATCATCAACGGCAGCTCCGGCATCGCCGTCGGCATGGCGACCAACATCCCGCCGCACAACCTCACCGAAGTCGCGAACGCCTGCATCGCGCTCCTCTCCAAAGACAAAGCCGAAACCCGCTCCGACCTCGAACTCGCCCTCGAGCACGTCAAAGGCCCCGACTTCCCCACCGGCGGCTTCATCTTCGGCAAAACCAACATCGCCCAGGCCTACAAGACCGGCCGCGGCCGCTTCATGATGCGCGCCAAAGCCTCCATCGAAAACATCTCCGGCGGCCGTCAGGCCATCATCGTCACCGAGATCCCCTACCAGGTCAACAAGGCCAAGCTCATCGAGCGTATCGCCGAGCTCGTCAACGAGGGTGTCATCACCGACATCGCCCGCGACGAGTTCCGCGACGAGTCCGATCGCGACGGCATGCGCATCGTCATCGGCCTCAAGCGGGGCGCCGAGCACCAGATCGTCCTCAACCAGCTCCACAAGCACACCCAGATGCAGGAGTCGTTCTCCATGATCTTCCTGGCCGTCCACAACGGCCAGCCCAAGGAACTCCCGCTCGATCAGGCCATCCGCGCCTTCCTCGACCACCGCGTCGAAGTCGTCCGCCGCCGCACCGCGTTCCTCCTCGGCAAGGCCCGCGACCGCGAGCACATTCTCCTCGGCTACCAGATCGCCCTCGACCACCTCGACAACGTCATCAAGACCATCCGCCAGTCCGGCAGCCGCGTCGAAGCCCGCGAGAATCTCTTCCAATACTTCTCCGGCAAAAAAATCAACCTCCGCGGCACCGAACTCCGCGGCGTCACCCTCGACCCCGCCAAATACGGCGTCGACATGACCTTCAGCGCCACCGGCACCCTCATCCTCTCCTACAAGCAGATCGACGCCATCCTCGAACTGCAGCTCTACCGCCTCACCCAGCTCTCCATCGACGAGCTCCTCAAAGAACTCGCCGACGTCCGCGACAACATCACCGAGTACGAGTCCATCCTCGCCTCGCCCGCCAAGCTCCGCAAAGTCATCATCAAGGAGCTCACCGAGATTCGCGACAAGTACGGCGACGCCCGCCGCACCACCATCATCGACGAGACCACCGAGCTCCAGCTCGAAGACCTCATCACCGACGAGCAGGTCGCCGTCACCGTCTCCAACACCGGCTACCTCAAGCGCACGCCCATCTCCACCTATCGCCAGCAGCGTCGCGGCGGCACCGGCCGTCTCGGCATGAAGACCCGCGAAGAGGACTTCGTCGCCCAGCTCATCATCGACTCCACCCACGCCTATCTCCTCTGCTTCACCAACACCGGCCGCGTCTACTGGCTCAAGGTCTACGAAGTCCCCGATGTCGGCGCCGCCGGCAAGGGCAAGGCCATGGCCTCGCTCGTCGCCCTCCAGCCCGGCGAAAAAGTCGTCACCATCCTCCCCGTCCGCGACCTCGAAGAAGAGTCCAAGTACATCCTCTTCGCCACGCGCAACGGCACCGTGAAGAAGACCGCCCTCAAGGACTTCTCCAACGTCATGTCGCGCGGCATCATCGCCATCAACATCGAGAAGGACGACGAGCTCATCACCGCCCGCATCACCGACGGCCAGCAGGTCATCTTCATCGCCACTCACGACGGCATGGCCATCCGCTTCGCCGAGCAGGATCTCCGCCCCATGGGCCGCCCCGCCACCGGCAACCGCGGCATCTCGCTCCGCAAGGGTGACTACGTCATCGGCGCGGCAGTCACTCCATCCAACGAGGCGCGCAACAAAACCCGCCTCGCCCTCGCCGCCAGCAAAGGCCTCATCAACCAGGTCGAGGAGGCCATCGACGAGGCCGCCCCATCAACCTTGTCATCCTTCCGCGAAGCGGGAGGACCTGCTTCTTCCGACGCCCCCGATGGCCAGGAGATCCTCGGCAGCGACGCTCCCATTGATCCCGCAGCCGCAGCCAAACTCGAAAAACTCGACAAGCAGCTTGGCCTCACGCCTTGCCTGATTCTTTCGGTCTCCGAGAGCGGCTACGGCAAGCGCACCGATGTGGATCAGTATCGTTTGCAGTCGCGCGGCGGCAAGGGCGTCATCAACATGAAGGCGACGCCGAAGATTGGCAAGGTCTCCAGCATTAATCTCGTCGACGAGACCAGTGAGCTGATGGTCATCAGCCAGTTCGGCAAGATCATCCGCATCGACACGAAATCCATCCGCGCCGCCGGCCGCAGCACCCAGGGCGTCAAGCTCCTCGACCTCGAACCCCAGGACAAAGTAGCTGCCGCCGTCGTCATCCCACCCGAAGAAGCCAAGACCCAACCCGAAGAGGGAACGCTTTTGCAGTAATTTTTTTCTGGCGCGATTTACCCCGTTTTTGCTGGGGGTTTTGGCAAAAACGGGGTGCAGAACGTGGTTTTTCGCTGGTGAATTTGTGGTGGATTGCTGGTGAAACGTGGTGCGTTGACGGTCATTTTTCGGGCTCGAAAAACATACCACTTTTTCCGGATTTATTTTTGAGGGATTCCCATTTTGGGAATCCCTAACTCGAAGAGGAACTCTTCTGAAGTGAAGGTGAGCCTTGTGCGACGAATAGCTGAGCTGCGTCGAAGCAGGATCAACGTTTTCCAAAGAACTTATCGTTTCGCTTTTTTATCTGTCTGGCTTAGCGTCTGTCTGCTTCAGGTTCACGCTTTGACTGTCGACTCTCTCGATGTTGGCCCGACCGGCGGATACATCAAAGATCACGGTAACCCCCGGGTCGTCGTCTTTGTTCATGGCCTCTTCAGCAGCCCTGAAGCGTGGCGTTGTGACGGACAGCATTACTGGCCAGCGATGATTGCGAACGATAGTGACCCTGCATTCGCCGACACCGATGTATATGTAATTGGATATCCGACACCGCCAAAGCATGGGAAAATGACGATCTCGCAACTCGACACAATCATCATGAATCGTCTCGAGGCGGATGAAGTCTTTAGTAGGCACAAAGAAGTAGTGCTCGTTGCACATAGCCTAGGTGGCCTAGTTACACAGCAGCTTCTTCTTACATATAGAGACAAGGGCTTGTATAAGAAAGTAAGTTTTCTCTATCTCTTCGGCACGCCCCAAGAAGGGTCCAAGCTAGCAAATATTGGGAAATATTTCAGTGCTGACCCACTGCTAAAGGAGTTGCAGGAAGGGGAAGGAAATTTCATCCTGCACGATATGGATGAAAAGTGGCTGCATGCTGACTTCAAATCAATCAAACGCTTTTGTGCGTATGAGACCCAATCGGAGCATGGTTTTAAGGTTGTGGACCCGAATAGTGCGACGCGAGGATGTGAGGAAAACGTAGCGATACCAGCGAATCATAGAGACATGGTGAAACCATGCACCACCAGAAGCGATGCTTATATCGCCTTGGAAAACAGACTTCGGACCGTCACTCTCGTCTCCGACACCACACCTTCAGTGCCAACAACTGTTATAAGTGCTCCGAATGGTATTGCGATCGGAGGCGGGACGGTCGAGAATCCGACTGTCAACAATCTGTACAACATGCCAGAACCTCTCCCGGGGTTGGTTCTCAACGTGGCTACCGGCAAAAGGAGCATGGTTCACATCTACCCAGAGTGGCTAGAGACACGTGTTTCTCCCGAACAGAGAACGAGACTTCAGAATCCACACAAAATTGTCGAAATTACTGTCGATCGGAACTTCACGAATCCATCATTTGCGATTACTTGCGACCGACCCTGCGGATTTGCTCCGGCCTCGTCTTTTGGCGCCTTCGTGGGTTCCATAGAAATGCCAACTGTACGGCCATCCGGTAATATGGCGTATCAGCTTAGGTCAGTGGATTTAGAGAAACCAAACACCTTTGGATTTCAATTGCGAGATTTTACATTGAGGGCGCAAAACACTTTGATTATTGACGTCCAATCAGGTGACTCCTCTGACATAGAGGTCAAAACTGTCGAGCCCATTTGGGTTCGTTAGGACGGGTGGGACGAGTAGCCCATATCTGACCGTACCGCCACAGTCGGTGGCCCATATTCGAAACAGTCTTATCGCTCTGAGGTGGGCTTGAAACGAAGTGCGGTCCAGTCTTTCCACCACGATTACGGAATAGCGGTGCACTTTCCCGCACGATCGTTGATGATCCCCTCCATCCAGACGTCAAACATATAAATTTTCGGATTTAGAGCATCAATATCTTCCTCGATTTTTTTGATAGCGTCTTTGTCCAGTTTTCCGCTCTTGAAAAGGTTATTAAACTCTTCGTGTATTTGCTTAAAGCCACCCGTAATGTCTTGTTCCAACGTATTCCGTTCCGCATTCCCGAAATACGTCTCTACAAAAGCTAGATGCTATTCAATCTCGTTGACCACTCGTCCCGCAGTTCGTTATTGTTTTTGCGCTCCTGCTCGACATCGCTGATAGATCGAGCCGTCTCTACCTTCCAAGCCAACTGACGCATTCGAAGAAGCCGCTTGTCCATTAGGTCACTGAGATTAGCGAGCCCCTTGCTCCTTGTATCTCGTTCAGCGTCACAAATTTGAACTAGGTGTTCGTGAGTCCATGAGCGTTTCTGGAACCATGCGCCGACAGCGCCACCCACCACCGAAGTCAATATAAAACCAAGCAACAGCAACACTATCTCTTGATATTTTCCAAATATCTTCTCTTGCGGTGGTTGGTCAGTCATCGCGTCTCCTAGTGCTGGTGGTTGAATGGTGAACGAATTGCGGCTGGTGGCCCACACCTGATCGAACCACCGAGACTGGGGTGCCCCATTTTCGTGACGGCTTTATTGTCGCTAAGGTGGGCATTCGCGCTATGCGCGAACCGTATTTTTTTTATGAACGAAAACTAGCTCGCAGGGACTAGCGCAATGTCATCCCCAATAAAAGCATGTAAAGCCTGACCCTGTTTGATCTCAACATTCTTTCCGTGCTTAATCAGTCCAATCGGGCCAAAAAGCACCGTCAGCACCACCGTGCCTGTCACGCCGCTCTCGCCCTCTTTACCCTTCGTCCCTCGCAGCTTGATCTTGACATCGCCCGCCTTCAGGTAATCGAGCCGAATATTCAACTCGCCGGCCTTACCCATCATTCCGGACTTCTCAGCCTTGGTTACTTCGCCGATTGCCTTGGAACCGGCTTTGGCCACTACCACATCCCCGACCTTCACGTCATCGACCAGCGTCAATGTCACGGGATCGCCCTCCGAAGAGGTCTTCGAGCTTAGGTCTTGCGCAAACTGTAAATTTATATCGGTCCCGTCTCGCAGGATGTACTTGCCCGACGCGTCGCGCGCAGTGGGAGCAGAGGCAGACGCTGGTGGTGTCACTGCTGCAGGCGCGACTACAGAAGCAGCAGGCGGCGGCGCGGGCGTAACAGCCTGTTGAGCAAAGGCGAAATTGCCGGATCCAGAGAGAGTAACCAAGAGGGAAGCAAGCAGACGACGCATGAAGTGGACGACCTATTCTCTACAAGTTTGAAGTCGTATCGAAGTTACGCTCAGTCCGATCAACAAACAAGGAGAAAGTTCATCACGGAAGGGGACCCCCCCTTCGCGGAGGTTTGCACCATTCTTGGACGGGTGGCCCACATCTGACCGAAGCACCCGCCATCGGGTGCCCCATCTTCGCGACGGTCTCATCGTCGCTAAGGTGGGTCATTTTCGCGGCAGAGAAAATCCGGATACCCTAAACTCACCATGCCGTCAGGCCTCAAACAATATAAGAGAGAAGGCGACGACCACTTCATCACCTTCAGTTGGTACCGCCGCGAACCCTGCCTTGCCACCGCCTCCTCAAAGGATAAGTCGTTGTAGAATCCTCACACGAGGCCGCCATGCCCCCAACCCGTCGCACGCGTCTCATCCTTCTCATCAGCGTCCTTCTCACTCTCTCCCCCGTCATCGCCCGCGCCCAGGACGAGGACGGCGGCGTCACCTACACCCGCGGCGAAGAACTTCTCGAAAGCATCTACGTTCCCAACCTCACAAACGCGCCCTTCAGTCTTACGCTCGCCACGGAGTGGTCCCGCCCAATGCAAAACGGCGGCACCTACACCATCGTCAACTCCCGTCCCATCAGGCGAGACAGCGCCGGTCGCATCTACATGGAGCGCTGGCTGCTCTCCCCCAAGGGAAGCAACATCCCCTCGCAGATGAGTTGGATTCAGATCGAAGACCCCGTCGCCCACGCCTACTACGAGTGCAGCGCCTTCCGGCACATCTGCGAGCTCACCACTGTTCGATCCTTCTCCACCAAACGTTACGACCCAGCCGCCTTCAAGTCCGGCCCCTTCAACAACGGTAAGGGCTCGCGCACCCACGAGGATCTGGGCGCACAGTTCTTCGCGGGCGTCGCCGTCCACGAGTATCGCGACACGACCAACATCAATGCCGGAGCGCTCGGCAATGACCTGGCAATGACGACCGTCCGCGACTTCCGATACTCACCCGAGCTGGGCATTAACCTCATGTCCGTCCTCGATACCCCGCAAGTCGGCCGCCAGTCATTCACCGTGACCGAGATCAGCACCACCGAACCCGACTCCAAATTCTTCCAGCCACCGGACGGCTACAAAATAGTCGACCATCGAACCCCACCAGCGAACGTTCAGCCAAATAACCCCAACCCGCACTAGGACAGGCGATCCACATCTGACCGAACCACCGCAATCAGGTGCTCCATCTTCGCGGATGTTTGCACCATCCTTGCACCTACGCCCATTCACCTGCCTCCTTTGGGGTATTTAGTACTGAAGCGGTAAGCGTAATGTGTTTCCTGAGAGTTCAGTTTTGATTGGTCATTCCTGTGTGCTGACCGGGCATCGACAGCCATAACAGCTAAGACCAAGGGGGCAGCATGATTACGTTCGCTATGGGAGTTCTGATTACGGTAATTCTTCTCGTGGGCTTTGGTTTCCTCTCGACCGCCTCGGCCGGATGGTTCTTCAAATACCGGAAACCACACGATACCTTGCCCTCATCAGACAAGAACAATTGATATCGCGCGTCAACAGGCTGGGTGGCCCTTATCTGACCGTACCACCAAGATCGGGTGCCTCTTCGCGACGGTCTTATTGTCGTTAAGGTGGGCCATTTTCGCGGCAGCGAAAATGCCTTCACCAACTCGCATTCGCACAAACCGATGAACCCAACCCGGCCATCTCCTTGAGCATCCTCTCGCGAAGCACCCGATTCGCCCGCGTCTGATACCCCTTCCCATCCTTCTTCAGCCACGCAATCCTGCTGGGTGGAAACCAGCCACGACGAGTCGCCTCTGGTGGTGCTATAGTCATATCCCTCTTTTCTTCTTGTCGGCTCGGGGCCCCTGAGAGGAATCCTTTCCATCAGCTATTTCGACAAACTCCTTTCAGGACATTCTCGAAGCGATATCGCGGAAAAATCGTTCGTGCAACTCCAAGGAGAGTAATTATGGACAACTTCGAACGTCTTATCGGACCCCAACCACCAAAGCAATTTCTTACTAGAAGCCGCGCGAGGCTCGATGCCCTGTGGAAGAGTCGTACCACGCAGCAAATTGCCCGTTACAAAGAGCAGCGTTCTCTCAGCGACGCTTCCTTCGGCGTGATTCGCAGGCTGGCCGGCAAAGATCCTAAGCTTGCCGCAGCGACAGAGCGTATCCGCGCCCAGGCTGCTGCCTATGCCAAGAAAAAACCCAACTTACCCGATCGGCCACCCAAAGTGCCATCGCGGGTCCGCCTGGGCTCTATCTCAGCCACGTTCGCTCCACCTTTCTGGGGGACGTGGAAATCGCTTAGCAGCCAAGGGGATGGATGGCTCGGCAACGGCGGACTTGTGAATGGAAATACGGGCAGCATCGGCTTGAGCGTCAACGCCGGTTTTAACAATGGTGGTTCAGCTTCTGAAGCTGCCGCATTGGGCGGTTATTTTCAGCCTCCCGCGGCCAATGGAATACTGGACATCTTTGCGAATCCATCGATGGGATATGACTTCCAGACCTGGTATTTCCTCGATAGCGCGAACGCAGGTGGATTCATCGGCCTTTATGTCGGTGAATACACCCTGCGCGGTCAGTTCCAGGCCGCCCTGGTCGACCAACAAATCAACATATCGAGCCTGGGAGGCAGTTCCAGTGAGCCATTGGCCGCATCGATTTGGGTCGATAGTGACCACTTCTATGAGATCTGGGTCTGGGCGGGCATCAACGTCGAAGCAGCCGGCTATGGATCCCCATTTTGGGGTAGCTCCGCGTCGGCTGTGCTCAATGTGTATGTGCCGGCAATCTCAATCTTCTATTTTTAGTCGGTTCTCAGGTCGGACGGGTGACCCACATCTGACCCTACCACCACAATCGGGTGCCCCATCTTCGCGACGGTCTTATCGTCGATAAGGTGGGCTTGCTACCAGCCAATGCATGTGGCGCAAAGGGCCCCTTTGACGCAAATCGGAAGATGGAGGTGCGAGATGGGTAGCTCTAAGCTACCACCAATCTCATGCCCCGGCTGAGCCCATCGAGCCCGATCGCGCTGCTGTCAGATAGGGTCAGAAAATAAATCCATCGAAGAACCCTCAAAAACAAAGGCAAAATCGCTTGTCAAGCCCTAAAACCACCCAACTTAATCAATCCAAACCATTTAGCTGTGGCATTTTAGTTACCCCAAACCCTCTATACTTAAAAGAGCAGAGAAAAACGAACGAAGAGCCCCGAGGGATCTATCTTCCGGGGCTTTACTTATTTGAAATGAAGACTTTACGAACATCGTCGACACCAAAGCCCAGCAAAATCAAGACTTTGCCGCTGACCCAAAACCCGAAGTCCAACCCTAACCCAAATCAATGGAAGACTTTGCACACATTTCGGCGAGGGGGAGGGGCAAGCCTCCGACACCAATTCATTCTGCTACGGAGCCGGGTGAGGCCATGCCGCCGCATCTCTGAGGCATTCGTGCTGCGCGCGAGTTTTCCTCCGCAAACAATAATCGAATCGGCCTATAATCTCGGGCCATGGAAAGGGGGACTCACCATGTCTTCGTCTTCACAGAATATGCAATCCACTGACAACAGGCAGATCGTACAGAGATTCATGAACGAGTGTTGGAACCAGGGAAACCTCAACGCTGTCTCGGAACTCGTCGCAGACAACTGCCGTTACCACGACCCCGTGTTCCCTTCTCTTACTTCGGGAGCTGAGAACATCAAGAACCACATCCAAAACTGCCGCAACGGTTTTCCCGACCTTATGGTCACGATCGACGACACAATCGCCGAACGGGATGAAGTTGTGATTCACTGGACAGTCACCGGCACCCACAAGGGCCAGTTCCTGGGTATGCCCCCGACGAACAAAAAAGCCAGTGTCACCGGCACTTCCATTAATCGCATCGAGAGTTCAAAGATCGCGGAGATATGGTCGAACTGGAACCTGATGTCGCTGATGGAGCAACTGGGAATTGCCATGGCCACCGCGGCTCAATCGAACGCGGCACAATCCAACGCACCCAAAGCCGAGTCGAAGGTCCGAGCCTGATACTCGCTGGTGGCCCGCAACCTCTTCGCGAAGGAGCGGGCCTCCAGAATCAGCAAGGGCCTGGACGGGTGTACCGGTCTTGCGGGATGAGATGCACGGGTCCTCCGGCTGGTCGGAACGAGGGCCCGAGTACACCCTGCATGAGAAATGCTCTAGTGCGTGATCCACTCAACCAGGGCGCGGTCGACGGCATCAGGCTGTTCAATTGTTGACGCATGACCGCACTCCGGCACCACCACGAGCCGAGCGCCTGGAATGGCTGCCACCATCTCTTCCGCCCGGTCCGGCGGGGTGAACGTATCGCTATCGCCGACAAGGACGAGCGTGGGAACGGAGATGGTCGGAAGGTGGGGACGATAGTCGATCCGTGCCATGACCGCCTCGGCCTGCCGCGCCCATCTCTCGATGCCAACCGCCAGACCCATGCGCACATTCGTTTCGCGCAGGGCCGGATCGTTTTGGTGCGCTGGATGCACAATCGCGGGGACAGCCATTGCCAGCAGCATCTCGAAGTTGCCGGTGTTAACCTGAGCCAGCAAGGCCCGGCGCTGTGCCGTCTGCTCGGGCGTGTCGGGGCGGGCCTCGGTGTCGAGCAGCGCCAGTTTGATAACACGCTCGGGCGCCTGCCGCATGATCTCCAATTCGATAAAGCCGCCCATCGAGATGCCGGCCAGGGCGAAGCGTGGCGGCGCAGCGGCGAGAATGGCGGCGGCCATCTCGGCGATGGTCTCACCCTCCAACGTCGACGCGACGGTGACGGACCCATAGGGCCATAGAGCCGCGATCTGGGACGCAAAGATCTCTGTCGTGCAGAGCATTCCGGGGACAAGAACAATAGGGGTCATAGAATCTCATCCGAATCGGAGGATGCGGCCATGGCAGACTGTACCAAGCTCAAAGACTTTCGCCGGGGCATCCCATTCGATATTACTAAAAACTCCAAAGTAACGTAATATTGAGGTTAAAAGTAATCATTATTATGTTACTGTACCCAACTCTGCTCACCAACCCTAACCCAAATTAATGGAGGACTTTGCACACATTTCAGTAGGTGGGACCACCAATCGTTGCATTGCAATCTCCCCGATTCCCGCTAAACTCCCACGAATGAAGCTCGTCCTCCTTCTGCTCGCCACCGCCTTCACCCCCGCACTTGCCCGGCAAGCCGCCCCAGACCTCGGCACTGAGCCCGACTTCATCTTTATCCAGGAGCTCAATCTGTGGAAGGCTCTCCAGTCCCACGACCTCGCCACCTTCCAGGCCTTCCTCCTTCCGGACTTCCTTGACGTCGAAAAGACCATCCAGACCCGTGATCAAATCATGGCGAATCTCGGCACCTGCACCCTGGTCAGTTCCAAGATCCGCAACCATCAGCTCCGCATGCTCTCGCCCGACGCCGCTATCCTTACCTATACCCGCTCCAGCGAAACCGTCTGCGGCGAGAGCCACCTCACCGGCGACTATAACGCCACCACCACCTGGGTCCGCCGCGAAGGCAAATGGTTCGTCCAGATCCACACCGAAACCCCCGCCGCCAAACCCTGACCGGAAAGAGGCAGTGGGCGACTTTGCTTCAACTGACCAGCTGCTGGTAGTGAGTCAGTTTCCGAAAACCTACTTTTTTGGGGCACTTCGATGGGTTTCGATGAACATATACCTTTTGGATGGTGTCTAAAAGCACTAGCGATCCATGACAATGCTACGTTCACGACATGTTCCGCTAATCCTTTTTATATTCCTGCCCAGTCGCGTCCCTGCTCAGCAGCCACAACCTGCCAGAGGAACAATGCGTGGCTCTGTGATTGACCATCCGGAGAGGGTATCAGGATCTTGGGAGGTGAAAGGCTATCACGCTATCTACGGCCTGCATATTCAATTAACCACCAGAGTTGATGGAGCGCCAATCACGCTTATCGGGGTTCAGCAGATTTTTCATAGTGCTTCGATTGAGGTATATGAACGCACAGGTCCCACGCGGAGGGTTGGCGACGGGAACTGGTTTTCAGATGAATCGTCCCAGACACTGTGGACCAACAGGCATCTTATACTCAAACACGCGGCGACCCAAATTGATCCGGAAATACAACTTGACCCTTCGAGCACTATGGGTCGATTGCCCTTGTCGAGGTAGTCCCTCCAAGGACTGTGTTGATCGAATTGAAAGCACTCACCGCAGGATGTTGCTCGATCACCTACACCGGCAATCTCGCACCAAACGGAGAAGAGATTCAAGGAACCCGGGGAGGAGATGCAATGCGGAGCAACTGGACGCGAGTGAAAGGAAACTCCTGCGTCGCCGAACCTGCCGCAAAACGGTGATTTCGGAAGAGCATTACTTGCTCTTTCACGCTAAAAAGTTCTACTATCAGACTCCCTTCCCAGAGCAACCCACGGAGCCATGCTCCAACCGCCATTCGGCGACTCCTCTGAGGGCCATCAAGGCGCCGCCCGCACTTCGAAAATCGGGGGGTTCAAGATGCGCCCGTACTGTGAAAACACCCGCCTCTATTTCAAGCTGAGCATTGCGACGCTACTCACCGTCTTCGCAACCACCATCGCCGCCGCACAGGCCGCCACTGCACAAGACAAGGATCTGCTGATAGGTGTCACCTACGTCTGCAACGGCGAACGCATGTTCATCGAGAACTGCAACATCCGCGATCTCTCCGACAACGCATCCTGCATGGTCGGCCATCCGGATCACGTCATGGCGAACGGCCTGATGCAGTACACGAACATGACTCGCGGCGCCTTGAAGAAGCTCTTCCCGACATGCACGCAGCCGTCCGCGAAGGAACTCGCCGCAGCCGCGGCTTTCAAGAAGAAGCAGCAGGAGATCTACGACGCCAACGTTGCGAAGGCTAACCCCCAAATGAACAACCAGGCTAACTCCGCCAGACCGCAGGCCCAGGGAGCCGGCATGCCAGCACCTCCTAAGAACGCGGAGGAACGGGCGATGCGCCGCTGCGTTAGTTCGGGACGGCTTCCGTCTACGTGCATGGGGAACGGGCTTCTGGGCGCCTTCGGCCAGATGATCAACTCGGTCGCATCTCAGGTCGCTCCAGGCTTGATCAAAGACGGACCCACATCCGGACCCACCATGGCCGGAGTCTTCGTCGGCCCTGGTAGCTGGCGACTCGACTTCATCGACGGCGGCGTCCTCGTCAACTGCTCGTTCCTCTCGCCCAATCAAGAGGCCTACTCCCTCGACTTCAAAGGCGGCCGCGCCGTCCTCACAATCAACACCACCCCCAGGCCTCTCGTCCTCACCTACCACACCGATAACACCATCACCGGACCGCCCGGCCCCGTCACCATCGACGGCGTAGTCCCCGGCGGCTACACCGCTGGCAGATCCACACCAGGCCACACCGAAACCTCCCAGACCACCACCCACGAAACCGTCAATCAGAGCCAGACCGGCAATTACGGCCAATCCCAGCTCACCTACCAGGGCAACGGACAATACGACGCCGCCACCACCCACACCAACAGCACCTACGTCCCGGGCACATCCACACCCGGCTACACCAACTTCGCCCCCAAACGCACCACCTGCCCCGCCATCAATCTGTCCACCAAGGGCGCCAGCGTCGGAATCCAGACCATGCAGACCGATCTCCTCAAAGGCATGCTTGGCGGGGATAAAGGGCCGCCGACGCCTCCGGGAATCCGTATGCACGGCATCTACGCCGCCTCCACAGGCTTCAGTGTCGAGTTCTATCCGGAGTCTGCAATTCTAGGCTGCGGTCCCGACGCTGCGCGCGCCTACCCTTATACGGTCGTGGCGGACGGAAGCAAAGCTGTGGTTAAGATCGACGCGCCCGATCACCCGCTCACTCTTGCCTTCAACTCCGACGGTTCGCTCGACCCCAGCAGCTCCGGCCCGTACCAGGTTCACGGTCGCATCGTCACCGGCCAGAACGAAAACGACGACTTTACCTTCGCTCCAATGGAGCAGACCTGCAACCTCGCCGTTCTCGTTCCGAGCAAAGCAATCCCAACCACCGGCGGAACCGCTGCAACGATGATTGCATCCGCCGGAGGTCCCGGAACTCGAGGACCGGCGACAGCCAACCCAGTCACTCTCTCAACTCCGTCCGCGCCTCTGGGCAACGCCACTCTGTCGATCGTCTCCGCCTTCCCCGCGCAGCAGGGTGCTCCCAATCCTCTCGCCGGACGCCCCTACGTTCTTCTGCGCGACAGCTACGCCAATGCACTCGCAAAAGGCGGCATCTCCGTCCCGCCAGGAATGTCGCCCTACAAATACGTCGCCAATACCTGCGTCAGCCGAACCCCCGACTGTCAAAAGATCCTGGATGCCGTCAATGCAAACGCCGCCTCAGCCGTCCGCGCCGACGCCAACGGCAGCGGAACTTTTCCCGGCGTGCCCCCAGGGACCTATTACCTGATGATCTCCGCTCGCTTCAATAACCAGCCCCTAACCTGGAGCGAAGCCGTGCAGCTCAAGCCCGGCCCCAACTCCGTAGCGCTCGATCTGCACAACGCAACCCCGGTTAACTGACAACGCAACCCGGTCAGCTGAAGAAAGACGGCCGAAGTTAACCAAAAACAAAACCTTTGCGCCGCTAATCCCTGCCGTCATCCCCGAACCCGCGACTCTCTCGCTCTTCGGCTTCGGCCTGCTCGCACTGCCCTTTGCCCGCAGAGTACTCTCGCAGCCGCCAGTAACCCAATCGCCAAACCTTGAATGCCCATCCTCGCCGCACAGTAAGCGGAGAAGATGGGGCATTCGCACATCGCAAATCTGCGCGCGCATCTTCGCAGCAAATTAGCAGCGATTCTTAGCAGCGATTAAATGACTCTATAGTTACAACTCCCTGACAACACTCAATGCACGGACTCGGTACTCTTCCTCCTCAAGATCCTCAGGCCAACTTTTCTGCCCACGAGCAGAAGGAGAAGAGCGAGTCACCATGCCCCACGCACCCATTTACTCCGAGTCCCCTGCCTCCACCAACCCGATGCGGCACAGAATCGGCAATCGCCACCGCCTAGCCGCATGTCTCCTCGCAACAGCAATTGCCATCCCCGCAACAGCGCAAACCGCCGGCACCTACGCGGTCACCAATCTCGTCTCCGACGGCTCGGTCCCCGCCACCACCATGGACCCCAACTTCATCAATCCCTGGGGCATCACCAACGCCACCTTCTGGATCAGCACCCAAGGCACCGGCTTCAGCTACGTCATCTCGCCCGCCAACGCAGCGACCCCACCGCCTCCGCCCGCCACCGTGGTCTCGTTCATGGTCACCATCCCCCCAGCCACAGGCGGCACCACCGCCACCGGCTCGCCCACCGGAGCCGTCTCCATCGGCACCAACACCGGCTTCGTCCTGCCCAACGGCACCAAGGCCAGCTTCCTCTTCGCCTCGCTCGACGGCATCATCACCGGCTGGAACAACAAGCTCGGCACCAAAGGCGCAGTCGCGCAAGTCGCCATCAACAACAGCGCCGCCGGAGCCGTCTACACCGGCCTCGCCCTCGCCACCAACACCAATGGCACCTACCTCCTCGCCACCAACTTCGGCAAAGCCGCCGCCATCGAGGTCTACGACAGCACCTTCGCCCCCGCCAAACTCCCCGGCGCCTTCACCGACACCACCCTCCCCGCCGGCTACGTCCCCTACTCCATCCACACCATCGGCTCCCAGGTCTTCGTCGCCTACGCCCTCCGCGGCCCCGCCGGCCCCACCGTCGCTCCAGGCAACGGCCTCGTCAACATCTTCGACACCTCCGGCAACTTCGTCGCCCACGCCGTCCCCACCGGCGGCAACCTCAACGCGCCCTGGGGAGTCGCCATCGCTCCCACAACCTTCGGCCCCTTCGGCGGCGACCTCCTCATCGGCAACTTCGGCGACGGCATCATCAACGCCTACGACCCCAAAACCTTCGCCTTCCTCGGCCAGCTCGCCGACCCCACCGGCAAAACCCTCACCTACGCCAGCCTGTGGGAGCTCTTCGTCGGCCTCACCCCACCCTCCTCCACCTTCGCCGGCAACCTCAACACCCTCTACATCACCGCCGGCCTCGCCGCTGAGAAACACGGCCTCCTCGCCGCCGTCAACACCAACCCCTCCGCCACCGGCGCCGCCACCTACGGCTTCAGCGCCTCCGCCTCCGCCCTCACCGTCACCGACGGCGCCTCCACCACCGCCGTCGTCAGCGCCGTGCCCACCAACAACTTCAGCGGCACCGTCGCTCTCGCCTGCAGCGGCCTGCCCGAAGCCGCCACCTGCGCCTTCTCTCCCGCGTCCCTGAACGTCACCTCCGGCGCGCCCGCCACCAGCACCGTCACCATCACCACCGTGAAGACGATGGCGTGCCTCCGCCCCTTCAACATCCACCAGGCATCCATAGACCGAATCACCATAGCCTTCATTCTTCCCTTCAGCGCCCTCCTCCTCTTCCCCCGCCGCCGATCATTCACCCGGCAACGCTCCCTCCGGCTCCTCGGTCTGTTCGGAGCATTGATCCTCTCCGCTGGCTTCCTCACCGGCTGCACCAGCTACACCTCCGGCTTCGTCGCCTCCACCCCCGCCGGAACCTCGCAGGTCACCATCAAAGCCACCTCCGGCTCCATCACCCAAACCACAGTCATCAACCTCACCGTTCAATAAGCAATCGTCTTCCCCAAAGAACCGAGAAAGCCCATTCATATGGATGAGTGGGTTTTCGTCTCGGCGCTCGTTCGCTCTGTGCCGATCGAATCCATCGTTCCTTCGAGTTCTTTCTGTTACTGCAACTTCATGTACTCCGCCTTAGCCTGTTGCAGGACGGGAATGTCAGCGTCCGCATTTTTCCAGAGCGTAAAGAAGTCCTGGTAGGCGGCGCGGGCCTTGACGAGGTCGCCCTGTAAAGCAAAAGCGCGACCGAGGCCAAGACGGGCGAGCGCACCGATGGGCCGGTTCAGGACGAGGCCGCGATGGTCAAGGATCTTCTGGAACTCGGTGGCGGCTTCGCTACCCTGACGCGCAGCCAGATAGGCTTCGCCACGGACAAAGACTGGAAACATCGTGTTCCAATCCAAATCAGTGGCTCTCGACGCCCCAAGTTCATAAGGTGCGGCGGCCTCAAGACTCTCAATGGCGTCAGAAGCATTTCCTTTGTTGAGCGCAAGCTTTCCGCGGATGCTCGGCAGATAATTGAACTGCACAAGCGTGTCTTCCGGAAACCTCTTGTCCAAATCGTCGGCCAACGCTTTCGCCTGCGCGTCATCCCGGGAATACGCTAACGCGAGCGCAGCAAAATACAGCACATCGCGGCTGGTCGAGAGCTTCAATGCCAACGTGGCGCGTCGCCGGGCTTCCTCTGGGTTGCCGAACCAGACTTCTCTCAGTCCGGAGGTACCAGAGTAGAGTGCGAGCGCGTCCTTCTCTCCTGCGCGTTGGGCGCTATCCATCGCGCGGCGGGAGAACTCCCGGGCGTCTTTAAGGCGCCCGGAATAGGCGGCAGTATCGCCTTCCAAAAACAACATTGTGTTACCCAACCTAGGCAGGGCCTCCAGCTTTGCGACTTGTTGGGCCATCCCCGCCGTATCGTTCTGCGCGAATGCAAGGTTATACATGCCGAAATCGATGAGGGGAGAATGTAATTTGCGTTCAAGAGCCTGCGCGTAGGTGGCCTTCGCCTCATCGAAGCGATTAAGAGCGGTGTACGCAATACTGCGGAAAGCGTACGGGAAGGGGTAGTCAGGACGCAGACGAATTCCCTCGGTGGATTCTTCGACTGCTCTCTCATATTGTCCAATGATCGGCAACACTGCTCCCCCCAGGTACACGTGGGGGAAGTAGGAGCGGGGATAAGCCTGAATCCAAAGATCGCAGGCTTCTATAGCCTTTGGGATGTTTCCGGTGACTCCTTTATGGTAGGCGGCGGTAACCCAATACCTCTCCGCCTCACTGGTCCGGTCGCGCAGTTCATATGCCTTTGTACGGTAGTCAACAGAGAGGCTGGGTTCAAGAGCATCGGTTGCCAGGATGCCCAGGTATGCGTAAGCAACCGCAAAGTTCGGGTCGAGTTCGATGGCCCGTTTGAAGAACGGGATCGCCGCGTCCGGCCCTTTTGTGCCGGTAGCTTGAATGCCGGAGCTGTAAGCTTTCAGCGCCTCAAGCGAGGGTGTCGTCGCCTGCTCCAAAGGTGTATCAAACTTCTGCACTGTGCTCAGAGACTCGCCCAGTTTATTCCGAAGGTCGACGGACACTTTTCCAAGGGCTTCGAGCACATGGTTCTCGTCGCTCGCCTGCGCCTCCGTGCTCGCCAGCGATCTCCCGCTTTCGCAGTTGACCGCCTTGAGGGTCAGAAGATACTGTGTGCCAATCTGCGCGATCGAACCGTCGAGGACGGCGGCGCTCCCCGTCCGCTGGCAGAGCTCCCGCGCAATCGCTGGTGTGAGTTTTGCATCCGCTGGCTGGCCCATCAGGCCCAGCGTCTGCTGGATTTGCTGGTCAGAGATGATGCTCAGGAAGGGCGATTGTTCCAGTTGTACGGACAGCCCCTGTCGCAGTGTGCCGTCAAACACCGCGTCTCCAGTTGTATTCGTAAAGTCGGCGAGGACGATGGTGTCCTTATCCGTCAGTGCGTGTACCTTGCCCGGGAAAAACAGCCGGCCGCCCACGGCCAGTCCGATTCCGACGAGCAATATCGCTGCACCTGCGACCACCCACAATCGAGTGGATTTCGCGCCGGGCTTCAACTCAACCTGTGCAGTCGCCGCGACCGCACGACTCGAATCGGAATCGCGCCTCAGGCGCTGCAAATCCGTGCGAATATCCGCGGCGTTCTGGTAGCGCAGCCTCCGGTCTTTCTCCAGCGCCTTGTTGATAATCTCTTCGAGCTTCAGCGGAAGGTCGGGATTCAGCCGCACTGGCGCGACTGGCGCACGATTCAAAATCGCCTCTACAACCACGCCAACTGTCTCGCCACGGAACGGGACGATCCCGGTCACCATCTCATAAAGCACAACGCCAAAGGAAAACAGATCCGTGCGGGCATCCATCTCCTCGCCCCTCACCTGTTCCGGTGACATGTAAGCGGTAGTGCCCATCAAAGTACCGGGCTGAGTGAGCTGTTCTGCTTGGCTGGCTGTCGGCATCGCCGAACGATTCGCGGTCCCGCCCGCCGGCATCAGCTTCGCCAGGCCAAAATCCAGAATTTTGGCTTGGCGAAGCTCGGTCACAAAGATGTTTGCCGGCTTGATGTCCCGATGAACGATTCCTTTGCTGTGCGCCGCACTCAGTGCGTCCGCTATCTCAACGCCCCACTCCAGCACATCCTCAAGCGGCAGCGGCTTGCCCGCGATGCGATGCTTCAGCGTGGCGCCTTCCATCAGTTCCATGGCGATAAATGTTTGGCTGTCCTGCTCGCCAATCTCGTAGATCGTGCAAATGTTGGGGTGATTCAGCGCCGATGCCGCGCGCGCCTCTCTCCGAAAACGTTCCAGAACCTGCGGGTCCTGAGCCAGATGGTCGGGAAGAAATTTGAGCGCGACAAACCGGCGCAGCGAGATATCCTCGGCCTTATACACAACCCCCATCCCGCCCCCGCCCAGCTTTTCGACGATTCGGTAGTGCGAGATGATTTGGCCGATCGTCGGCGAACTGATGCGGGAACTGCCATCCGAAAATTTGTTGAGAGGGGCGAGTCGAGCCTCAAGCGAACCAGCATCTTGCGCTTCGGCCTCGAGAAGCTGTTTGAGGTGCATCTTCAATTCGAGGTCGTCACCACAGGCAGCGTCTACGAATGCAGCACGGTCCCCCGGCCCCTCCTGCAGAGCGGCATGGAACAACTGCTTCAGGCGCTGCCACAGTTCAGGAGTCATAGAGCCGATGCAACTCCTGGTGCAGGCTCGAGGCAAGGTCACCTTCCGGCATCAACGGCGATGACGCTAACCTCGGCGGGTCTCCCTGTCGTCTCGCAACCATACGTCCTCGCAAATGCAGGTGGCCAGTATAGCCCTCGACGCGCGGCTATCTTAGACATGCGCCGGCCGTCTTTCTTGGCCTGCCACGAGGGTCTAATAACGGGGTCTTTTAGGTGGGCGGCCCGGATCGTCCTATCAACAAACAAGGAGAAACTTCATTCTCGCTAGAAAAGGCGCAGACTCCTTCTTTATTGGGACTTCGCTGACCCGCGCAAAGGCTGCAGGTCCTGATCCATCATCCCCGCCAGATCCTTGGCCAGGTCCGGCCCCTTCGCATCCGAATACGTCCCCAGCGTCCCCTTCAACTCCGCATCCGACTTCTTCCCCCCACTCTCCGCGAGGCACGGAGTCGCCGTCAGATACGAAGCCGTAAACCCGATCGTCCGCTTGTTCACCGTCTGCTCCAGGATCACCACATGCAGCGCCCGGTCCGCCGTCGCCGCTGAATCCACCACATCCACCCCGCTCAGCGACCCCACCGCCTGCTGGATCGCCGCCGCAATCGCCCCCGTTGGATCGTCCCCCGCCACCGTCACCAGCACCCGCACCCTCCCCGACGCCGGCACCGTCCCGTTCGCCGGACAAGTCAGCATCTGCTTCCGCGGATCGGGCCGCGCCGAGATCTCCAGCGCCGTCAACTGCATCTTCGTCAGCTTGTTCAACCCCTCCGCATTGAAGTTGTCCTGCGACACCCCCAGCGACTTCTGCACCTCCGGCGTCCACACCGCCATGTTCGCCTTCGCGTCTGCCCCAGCCTTTGGCCTCGGCTTAGCCGCCGGTGTCGTCGCCGTCTGCGCGAGTCCCACCTGCACTAACACCACACCAATTACCGTCAATCCACCACAAACTCGCCACAAAAACACCATTCTCTTCACACAACCTCCAATCCGTTACCCGGTAGCCACTACCCGCAGTTACTACTAAGACGCCAAAACCGCTTCCGAGCCTCCACAAACCCTCAAATTCGCACTCCCAAAAATCTTGTCAAGCCCCCAAACCAGCTAACTCGTTGCCAGACAAAGAGATCCGCGTGGCATGTTTCCCCGCGCAATCCGGTATAATAGAGAGAGGGGCAAAATACAAGACTCACCATGCAGACAACGGGACAAGAAACCCAATGAATGCAATATTTTAGCAGTAACCCACCTGGAATCTATATTTTGCAGCCACACCCTCCCCGCAAACCCCACAAAACAAATAACTTTCGTCCAAAATACCCCCGAAGGGGGAGGGGGGAGGGGTACCCCCTCCACCAAAATCCGCATCCAACCAAAAATGACCAAGTTAAAAAAAGCGGTCCTCCTCGTTCCCCTTCTGCTTGCCACCATCATTCTTCCAGCGCAGAACCACCGAAATGACGCCTACAACAACGGCATGCGCAACGGCGGCCGCGGAGGCAACTACTACAACAACAACGATCGCCAATACAACTACCACGACGACCACCGTCAAGGCGGAATCGGCCCCGGCAAAGGAGCCCTGATAGGCGCCGGCGGCGGCGCAGTCCTGGGCGCAGTCTTCGGCGGCGGCCTCAAGGGCACCATCATCGGCGGGGCAGCCGGTGCCGGCATAGGCGCAGTAGTAGGCCAAGCCGCCCAGAACAAGCGCGACAACAACGACCGCTACCGCCGCCCCTACTAGCCCGTAAAACAAAAAGGAACGATCATGCGCCTAGCCAATAAAATCGCACTCAGTCTCACGGTAGTCGCCACTCTCGCCGCGTCCGCCCAGCAGCCGACATCTCCGGTTACCATAACTCCCTCTGCCGATTCCACCACCCCGCATAATTGGACCACTGAGCAGATTCTCACCTGCACCGTCTCCGATTGCTGGCAGCTCGCCGGCAAGAATGAAGCAACCTTCTTCGACATCGTCCAACAGCTCGCAGAGATCTCCGCCCAAACGCGCGGTCTAACTCTTCCCGACGACGCAGCAGCCGGCAAACGTGCCGGTGAGTATATCAAAGCCAAAGCCAAAGCTGATCACGGCCAGCTCCTCTACGCCATCGTCGATGCTTCCGTCCGCAAAGTAGGCACCAAGCCCGCGGCCACCAACTAGATACCTACCCGGGGAGGAGTGTCTGACGCTACCATAGCTGCATGCGTCGCCTCCTCCCTCTCTTGTTGGCCCTCGCCACACTATCTGTCGCTCAACCCCCTACCCCAACCCCCGCCCCCGTCGAAATTGTAAATCTCGAGCAACATCTCTGGACGACCATGGCTGAAGGCGACTTCGCCACCGTTCGCAACCTTTTCGCGAAGGATTTCATCGAAGTCGACGACCGTATCCAAGCCGTCGATGCACTTCTGATCAACCTTAAGCACTGCAAGCTCGAGTCCTACGAACTCCGCGACTTACAGGTCCGCATCCTCTCTCCGGATTCCGCCCTTACCGCCTACCACGTCGTCAACACCTTTAACTGCGGCACCGGCGACAAGCCCCAGAGAAAGAACTACGACGACAATTCCATCACCGTATGGGTCCGCCAATCCAACACCACTAAGTGGCTAGTCCAGGTACACACCGAAACCCCCGCCTTGGCGAAATAAGAGAACTCGCATAAAAGTCAATGTGTTCTAGCAATGAGGTCTATATGTTCGTGGCGACGACCCGTCGGTACCCTCTTTGCAAATTGCACTAGCACTGGACGACGCAGCCGCCGGAGCGTTCTCTGGCTGAATACGCTCCAGACTGCTTATAGCATGAGACCATCGGGTCGAAATACGAGAACATCCTCGCCGACTACTGCGACGCCCTCGGCGTGCTCTTGTCCATTAAAACTCTTGGCTACACGTCAACATCGTGCGAAATCGGAATTGCCGGTTCGCGTACGTAACCATCGGAGGAGAAATATGGCCAAAGCTGACCTGAGCCACGGCAAAGATACCGTCATGAGAAGACTGGCGGAGGAGATAATTGTTGACCAGCAGTCAGAGACCCAGGCTATGAAATTCTGGCTTGACAAGCCAGACAGCCCAGGTTTCAAAAGGGGAGAAATAAGATAACGCCGCAATGAGCGGTTAGGTTGCATTCTCTCAAGTTCTGGCGAAAGACCGTTATCGAAGTATGCTGCACAGCGTGCTTGTGCGCATTTATGAAGTGTTGAACCTGATTCTTGAGCGCAGCTATATAAGATAAGGAGCTGCCTCGTGAGGGTTTGCGCTTCTCCATTAGATTTAGCAGCTAACAGGACAACAATGGGATCATACGCGCTCGTCCCGATCAGGCGATGACGATAGGCGTTCATAGGGATCTGGGTGATTTATTCAGTGAGTGACAATTCCAAGTTCACGATGAGACCACCGTCCGGGGCATTCGTTGCGCTCGCACTTCCGCCATACATCCGTATAATGCGCTCGGTAATCGCGAGGCCCAGCCCTGCTCCGCTTGTTGGTTCACCATGGATCGTTGGGATCCGGTAGAAAGGAAGAAATATTTTCTCAAGGTGTTCGCTGGATATACCAGGACCATGATCGCGTACTTGAATTACAGCACTGGAAAGCGCAGGAGTACATCGCTTGCGTATCGTGATTTCCACGTCGGTACTGGGCTGCGTAAAGCGAATGGCGTTGCGCACCACATTCTCGATCGCCCGACGTAGTTGTTCCCTTGCCCCCGTAGTCGTGCAAAGGTCCATGGAATCGACCCTGACGGCACAGCACTTGGCCTGGGCCTCGAAGTTTCCATCGACGGCAACTTCCTGAATCAGGCTACTCAACTCAACCCTTTCCTTGCGGCTTGAGTCGGCCCCACTGTCGATTCGAGCCAAAGTGAGGATCTGGCCAATCAATTGATCGAGATGCTCCACTTCGAGCGCTATCCGGTCCAGATATTCCACCCGTTCTGCGGGGGGACATTGCCGCAGCAAACCCTCTGCCACGCTCAGACGGGCGAGAGGAGAACGCAATTCATGAGAAACATCTCCGAAGAGACGTTGCTGTCCCTGAACCAGGGATTCGATTCGCTCCGCCATGCGATCGAAGCTCACACCCAGGCGTCCAATCTCATCGCGCCGTAATCGGATGCTTTGCTCGCTCCGCGTATGAAGCCAACCATCCGCAATTCGGCCCGCGGCTTCGCTCAGTTGCACTACTGGACCGGCAATATGACGGGCGAGCCAAAAGCAAAAAGCTCCTCCAACCAGCAGAATCGCAAACAGGCCGAACAACATTTTGAAACTAAGTCCTCTAATCAAATCATTAGCCGATGGCGCGCGCGCCACAACCAGCGTAGTGTATCTGTGTCCACTTGCTCCAATTGCTTGTTGCGCTGCAAATCCATTCCATCCCGAGAGTTTGCTGATGACAGGCACATCCTCCCTCGCGGTCTTAGCGAACTCGACCGCCTGCGCAGGCGGATTGCGGCCCAACACATCCTTCCAGTTTTCGTCGAACAGGTAAGGCGCGATGGACCCGCTCTCTATAATTTGATCGAAATGATGCCTAAGGCCGGTTTTGCCTTCACGCTCATAAATATCCGCGGCGTGCCTCGCTTCAAGGGGCAGATAAAGCGATAGCCTGGCAATCATCGTCTCATTCGAGCGAGTGATCGCCGTTACCGCGGCCAGCGTCACCGCAACAATCAGAAATGTCATCCAGAACCAGAGAAATATCTTGAGGAACAGATTTCGCATTTTGCTTATTCGCCTCCGGACCGATCGGGTAAGGCATAGAGATATCCGACACCGCGAATTCCCTTGATTCTTTCGCTGCCATCCAGGGCGTTTCCCACCTTCCTGCGAAGGCTCCAGACGTGAGTGTCGATGCTCCGGTCAAACGGCGAGAACTCGCGCCCAAGGACATCTTTCGTCAGCTCTTCGCGCCCCACAACCGATCCTGCCGATCGCAATAACCTCTGGAGCAGATCAAATTCAACTGTCGTTAGATTCAGAGCTTCGCTTCCACAGCGAACGGTCCTAGCCCCGGCGTTCAACTCAAGATCACCGATCCGAATGGAAGCAGCCTCTGAGAGTGCGACGTTGGCATTCGCAGTGTTTGCCCTGCGCAAGATGGCGCGAACGCGGGCGGAGAGTTCGCGGGTATTGAATGGCTTTGGCAGGTAATCGTCGGCTCCCATCTCCAAACCCAGAATGCGATCGAGATCGTCGCCCCGCGCCGTGAGCATCAGGACAGGCGTGCTGGATTTCGTGCGAATTCGCCGGAGCACTTCAAAGCCGTCCATCTCCGGCAACATCACATCCAGGACAACCAGATCATAGTCTCCTGATAGCGCACGTTCGATACCTTGCCCGCTGGTCTGAACCGTCTGGACGAAATATCCTTCCGCTCCCAGAAAACGCGACACCAGCCTGCATAGCTCGGCGTCGTCGTCGACAACCAGGATTTGTCCAGCGACCGATTCCAATTTGCGATCCATCACAAAGTTCGTGCTCACTAGTTGCTCACTCCGGATACTTCTCTCCAATCATTCATTGTAGGTCTCTGCGACCCCGGGCAGCGTCGAGAAATGTCAAGTCAGTTCCGGGTCTTGTCTTGACAATCCTTGACAGTCGCTTGACCGAACTTGACGTGAGTTTCACTGCACTGCGAGTCAAAACAACAGAACGCAATACGACTCCAAACATCGAGGGCAGGATGACACAGGCTGGTGTTAGTTTGACGAAACTTTATGGGAGCCGATGCTGTAGCGCGGGATCCGTATTCCTTCTCTTCTTGCAGAAGACGTTGCTTATTTTTTTCGGTGTGATGCTGTTGACCCCGTTGTTTATCGTTCTTTCAGCAGGATCAGATTTGGAAGCGCGCGCTCAGACTGCTTCTGCAGACGTTTCGTCCTCTACAGCCGCGGAACCGGACCTGCCTGATGCTCCGTCACCTTCGCCAACTTCTCAGCAAAGCTCCCAGGCCAGCGTTCCATTCCTGTCGCCACTGGTTTACCGGCCTCTCCAACCAATGGACCTTGGAGACAAGTTCAAGTACTTGGTGGAGCCCGCGTTCGGTCCTCGCGCCTTCCTCACGACCGCTTTCGGCGCCGGGATACGCATGGCCAATCCTCCCAGCCGCTACCCTCATGAATGGCACGCTGGAACTGAGGCATTTGGACGCAACTATGGGGACAGTTTTGCCCGTACTGGAGCTGAAAGCATCGGACGTTTCTCCACTGCCGTTCTGCTGCACGAAGATCCTCGTTACCGGCCCTCTGAAAGCAACTTCTTTCCTGCGCGCCTGGGCCATGCCTTTGTCTTCACCTTTGTCGATAGAACGGACGGGGGCCATCGCACAGTTGCCATCTCAAACTTCACCGGCGCCGCAGCCGGCGGTTTTATCGGCAATGCATACCTTCCGGCCGGCTTCGATAACCTGACCCATGCGGGTCAGAGATCCGCCATCGCGTTCGGTGGCATCGCTGCTCAGAATGTTCTGCAGGAGTTTTCTCCGGAACTAGGCCAATTCCTGAAAAAGATACATCTGCCCCATATACCGACGCCTCCTGTGTGGTGGACAGGAGACAAATAGGAACTTGCCGATGGCACTTCCTTCGGGAGATGTGAATGCAAAACAATCGGTCAGTCCCATCGGCCGCGCCCGGAGGCTCCAAACCATCCGAGCAGGCGCTCATGAAAGAATCCGATCTCCTACGATGCATTGAGTCTCTTCAGTGCATCATTTGTGACTTGCTTATCGAGAATGAGAAGTTGCGACAACACCTGGCTGCGGAATGAATCCTCATCCAGTGATAAAGGACATCTTCGGGAAGGCACCATTCTCTTCGGGAGCATCTGGTCAAGACAGGTTCAATCGTCAATCTTCGCACGCAGCAGAGCGACGGAACTTCTGCACCACGGGCCGATCAACCGCGATTCTCATCATTCCGATTTGGGGCCTTCATCAAGCTGCTTCGCACTGTTCGGCAAATTTCATGGACGCGGGCATCGAACCGATGGCCGGGCTTGCAGCGCATCCGGCAGGTGCTTCCCGTCCGCGACTTACCGTCACTCGAAAACGCTCTCGAGGGCAGCAGGTTCGCTAGCAAGAGCTTGTTCGGTGGCTCCCCCCATCGACAGGGGAAGTCTCATAGCGGCGATAAACAAAAGGGCATGGAACACGCAGAGGAGAAGAAAGCCTCTGTGAACGCGCTTAACATCGCGTCACGGCTGTGCGTAAACCCTAATCTCCATCCCAGAAAGGTTGCACAGATCGTTGTAAGAGTTGGTCCGCCGATTCGCATCACAATGTTCAGGGTGGTAGTAGCCATCGGGAGGTCCTTCCGCCTTTACAGTGGCGTATGCAGCCGAGATCGACGGAACGCCGACTGCGCTCAGGTCCATACCCCGGATGAACAGGGAGCACGCGAGTATGGCGATGACAGGCCGGTGGCTAGCCAGGTAAACAAAGGGCAAGGTTCCTGCGAGCGCAACGACGCTCCTCCGGCCGATACCTTGCGTATGCCGAATCGCTTCGTCAACATTCCCATGAATGGGTAGCCGCACATCATTCCCAGGCCAAGAGGAGCCAGCAGCAGACCGGTCGCGCTGGGAGAACGTCCGACGGCGCGGATTAGAAAGATAGGAATCAGCATCTGGCCGGCGAACGAGATTCCATGTGACATGAATTGCGTGGTAACAGAGGCCGAAAAGACCTTTCCCTTAAACAATCGTAGGTCGATGAGGGCTTTCTCTTTCTTCTCAATTGCCCACTTGAAAGGTAACGAGGAGAAAAAACGGAAGCAACAAGAGCCACAAGGCCTGTGTGGTCGCTTATGTGATCCGATCCATAGAGAAAGAGCATTAGACCAGGGGACAGCAGAGCCAAACCAACCAGATCGAGATCGCGCGGCTTCGTCTTTACGATCGTTTGGTAGGAAGAGAACGGCTGACACGAGCCCTAAAGCGTCGACAGGCAGGTTGACCAGAAAGAGCCATCGCCAGGAGGCGAACTGCAGGATCGCACCAGCGATAACCGGACCCAAGATGGGCGCCACCAGGATCGGCATTGCGGCGTGTGCTTCGTGATCGTGTGATCTGTCGGCTGCTGGTTTAACTCGGTGATGAGATCAGTCCATCCAGCGTGGAAGTCTCCACTGCCTCGAGCCTGCTCCGTTCGCCCCGGTGCTCTGCCGGCAACATTGACGAGCAAGACCGGCGGCCTGTGACTGCGGAATGCGTCCGCAAGATCCCTGGCTTTCTTTACTACCTCTGCGACTGGATGCACAGCGGGAAATGACACGATGCCCTTCTGCAAATCAATGACAATCAGAGTTGTCTTCGGATCGATGGTGCTGAGTGCCATGGTGTTCTCCTTGAAAGAGCCGTAAATGTCGGTTAAAAGTCGGCGAGACGATTGAGTAAATCCATAGCGGCTGCAAGCTGTTCACGCTCGCGCCGCGAGCTGCGACTGCAGAGCACGAAGCAGCCAGTCCTCCCGCGCCGCTCGAGTGGTCTTGAGCATCTTCCGACAGGCGGGGGTCAGGGAGAAGATGGTTTGCCGACCATCGGTCTGGTGGAGTTCACCGCTCGCCGGCTCCGCCGTCTCCAGACTGGAAACCGTGACCCGCATGGACTGCGGGCGTACGCTTTCAGCTCTCGCGAGCATAGACAGCGTTGCGGAGCCATCACGCTCCAGGCGAAAGAGGACCGATTTCTGAGCAGAGGTGAAATCCCCCGGATGCGTCTGCTCTCGCAGCCGTCGGTTCAGTTTGCCAAGCGAAACACGAAGCCCACCCGCTAGAAATGACAGTCGTGCAGCCTCTGGTGCCTTAATCCCTGGCCATCCTGGACGGCGACGGAATCCGCAGATCAGCTCCGGCAGGCGCAGATCAACAAACAGGGATAAATCGAACAAGCCCGATAAAACCTTCAGGGCGATCTCCTTCTCTCCGTGGTTTCTTTGCTCCTAAAGCGATCACCGCATTGTCGTGCGGCCATACGAGCCGTTGTGATACGACATCGGGTTATAGCGCTTCTCTTCGGTTGCGAAATACTTCTTACAACCTCGTCTCTTTTGCCGTCCGATCGCCGCTTGGTATATTCGCGGATTGGGGCGGCAAACCTTTTGAACGCGATACCCATTGATGGTTAGATTACGCTTGCCCCCGGCGAACGCTCGCCCTGAACCGGTAAATCACGCGGTCGTTTGACCATTTGGCCACTTAGATTTCAGGCACGCCGTTGTGACTGTTCTTTCGTCCTTACTATTCTCAGATGCAGATCTTGGTGGGTAATTACCAGCAGTCGTCGCAGAGTGGAAATGTGTAAAAACGCGCCAGCGTTTTCCAAGCCGCGGGCGCTTGTTCCACCCTTTTTAGGCGGCACTGAACTGACTGCCGCACAGTAGTCTTCGCCGCTCGACAGCACAGCCAGGCGATATAAGCACGCTTTATTGCGGTTGCCACGATGGCCGCGTCTACACGGATGTCCTGCTGTCCTTCGGGCAGGCATCTGGTCTTCGACGTAAATAACGACCATAGCCGCAATGACGCCGTTTTTCCCGTCGGTTAAAGCCTCATGTGAACGATAGCAGGAGATGGGACATTAACAGAAGAGCAAAGCAGAAGACCAAGCGGCGATGAGAGGGAGCGGGCATCTACCGCATAATATGACTGACAAAGACAGGCCCATTGCATCTAGCCAGAGAGTGTGCGCATTAGTTGGCTGGTAGATAGATCGAGTCGTCGGCAAGTAGCGCGGATCGGTTTTGGGAGAACCACTCCGAAAAGAGGCGCTGGTCTTCTGCGCGCCGGGACGAGAGTGGCATCGGGAACACTGCGGTGGCCAAGCCCCGCTCCTCCGCAATAATTTTGATACCCCAGGGAACCGGGAAGCGATTGAGCCAGGCGATGAATCGAGTGAGCGAATCGCGTAAACGAAGCGCCTCTGCACCGACTGGGTTGGCCTCCGCGGCACGGTACAGGGCCAGCATTAGCTCTGGCAGAACGCAGGCGACGCCGGAGACGACGCCGTCGCAGAGGTCTTCCTTCAAAGCTTCGTACAATGCATCATCATTGCCGATAATGCGATTTGCGCTTGGCAGTTCTGCAGTAAGCAGGCGGACAGTATCGAGTTGGCCGCTACTGTCCTTGATGCCGACTACCTGTTTAAGTTCCCGTATGAGCTTAAGGGAGGTCACTGGCTCAAGGGGGCTCGCGAAGGATGGCAGGTTGTAGAGCAGCACAGGAATCGAGGCTCTGGCAGCAACACTTGTGACGAAGGTGGAGAGATCCTCCTGGGCGTAGGGGAAGTAGTGGGGCATAGGCAGCAGAACTCCATCAGAGCGCTCTCGTTCGGCGATGGCGAGAAGCTGCAAACTCTGGAGATCATTAGCTCCGCCGATGCCCGCAAGCAGAGTTGCCCGTGCACCTAGCGTTTCGCGTGCAGTCCTGAGGGCTTGGGAGAGATCCGCTTCAGTAGTGAGACAGTATTCGCCCGTGGCGCCGTTGAGGGCAACCCCGGAGACACCTTTGTCTGCGAGGAAGAGGAGGTGCTTTTGAAGGGCGGAGATATCCAACTGTCCCTGGGGGCTGCGGGGAATTGTCATTGCGGCAAAGACGCCTTGAACCAGGGGGGGTGAGTAGGCAGAATGGAGCAAGATGAGTAATTTCCTCCAGTTCGAATTCCTTATAATAATACTGTCGACAGGCTGCCGACAAATCTATTGATTTATACAAGTAAGGGAGAGAGTCGCAGGAAGGCGCAGGATGTGGCCATGAGAGCAGGGAGACGAATGAAGGGTGCGAAGAAGGTGTCGGCAGCGGCCGCAGGCACGTCTGCCAGAGACCGTATTTACAAATATCTGCATCAGCAGTTGAGTTCGGGTGCGCTGCCTGCCGGGCATGTGATCTCGGAGCTTCAGCTCTCACGAACGCTGGGGACTAGCCGCTCGCCGATCCGTGAGGCTATCGGGCAACTTGTGTCCGAAGGTCTGCTTGAACAGGCTCCGAACCGAAGCGCCGTCGTGGTGAATCTTTCCCGCGAGGACATCGTCGACCTGTTTGAGGTTCGCGAGGCGTTGGAGATCTATGCAGTGCGTAAGGTCGCGCAGCGGGGATTGCATCCGACTAACTACGCACAGCTCAAGGAGTGCCTCGAGGCAACTCAGGCCATGATCGCGCACATGAAAGAGGCGGGACTGCGGGCGATGACAGACGAGCAGATGGCGGAGTTCACCCGGACTGACCATCGGCTGCACGCATTGCTGGTGATCTCGACGCAGAATGCACGGATGCAGAAGATCGTGGGGGATACGCGCGTGCTGGTGCGTATCTTCGCGATGCGGCACCGTGGGCACGATGTTGCAATGCTCGAGAAAATCCAGCGGCAACATGCAGCGATCGTGCAGGCGGTAGCGAAAGGGAAGCCAGAGGAGGCGGCCCGGTTGCTCTCCGAGCATATCAAGACCAGCCTGCATGAACGGCTGGAAGAGTTCGACCTGTGGAAGCGCGAGCGTATCGTGTTGTCGCACTCGCTTGATGACGCGACGCTGATCGGATACGGCGAGCTGGGGTGAGCACGGACCTTCGGGGGGCAAATTATCGCTGGTACGTGGTGGGTCTGCTGTGGTGGGTCTGCTTCTTCAACTATGCTGACCGGCAGGCGATCTACTCAGTGTTCCCGCTGCTGCAGCCGCAGTTTCATCTGACGAACGTTCAGTTGGGGATCGTTGGATCAGCGTTCATGTGGATGTATGCGCTTGCCGGACCGTTCGCGGGGTGGCTGTGCGACCGATGGCCGCGGAAGCGAATCATTGTGGTGGCGCTGGTCTTCTGGTCGGGAATGACGGCACTGAATGCGTGGGCCGGGGACTATCCGGTGCTGGTGTTACTGCGTGCGCTGGGAGGTTTGGGAGAAGCATTTTATTTTCCGGCGGCGCTGTCGTTGCTGGGGGATTTTCACCCTGGCGGCACCCGGTCGCGCGCCATGTCGGTGCATCAGTCCAGCGTGTATATCGGCACCATTGCAGGTGGGGGAATTGCGGCGTGGGTGGCGGAGCGTCATGGCTGGCAGCAGAGTTTCCTGCTGTTCGGATTGGGTGGCGTCGCGCTGGGTGTGGTGCTGGTTTTCTCCCTGAAGGAGCCGCAGCGGCAGGTAGAGCCGGTTGCGGTGCGAGAGCGCGGTCTTCTTAGCGGGCTGAAAGAGATCAGTCGCAATCGCGTGGCGCTGGCGCTGATCGGAATCTTTGCCGGTGCAAATTTTGTCGCTTCTGCGTTCCTGACCTGGCTGCCTACATTTTTGTATCAGAAGTTTCATCTGACGCTGGCGGTGGCAGGGTTCAGCGCGACGGCATATATGCAGCTTGCTTCGGTGGTGGGGGTGCTGGTGGGTGGGTTACTGGCGGACCGTTTTGTGCAGCGCCTACGAGGCGGCAGGATGCTGACGCAGGGGATTGGGCTGTTGTGCGGGTTTCCGTTCCTGCTGTTGAGCGGGTGGGCAGCCTCCCTGCCGCTGCTGGCCTTTGCGCTGCTCTGCTTTGGATTCTGCAAAGGGATGTACGACGCGAACATATGGGCCTCGCTATACGACACGATTCCCGTGCACCGGCGAGGTTTTGCGGCTGGATTGATGAATTCGATCGGGTGGTTGGGAGGCGGGTTGGCCCCGCTCGGGATTGCGGCGGCGACCCACTGGGTCTCGATGGGGACGGCCATCAGCAGCACGGCGGCGATCTACTTGGTACTCGGGGTGGCGATGATCCTTGTGTCGCGCTCGTTTTCCGAGACGAAGGTCGCGGCTCAGTGAGGTTCGTGGAAAGAGAAAACAGGCTGAGCAAAGCTCGACCCGGTCGAGAGCTTAACACCGGCGGCCGGGTGACAGCCGCCGGTGTTGTTTTTAGAACTTGTACTTGAGTTCAAGTTCTAACTGCCTCTGTTGTGACCGCGTACTCTGAACCAAGCCCCAGGTGCTGTTACCGCTGATACCACGTCCAGGGTTGTTGTAGCTGGTGATGTTGCCCACGTTATAGCCGTTTGCGCTAAAGACTAGAGCATGGGCTTCGTAGATGGGGAATGTCTTCTCCAAATGTGCATCGTAGTTGACATAGCCCGCCGAACGCTCGGTTCCAACACTAGCCGTACCGAAGGTCGGAGCACTGCCCGTCACTCCGGCAGCCGGCTGACCATAGGCACAGATGCCGTCGTCAAAGCCTGCATTGCCGCAGGTACTGGTGCCGGTGTTGCCGACCTGCAGTCCTTTACCTGCCAGATAGCCGGAGTGCAGTGCGCTGGGATCGGTGCCCCACCAACCGGCGCAGGTCTCGTTCCCGTTTGCGTCATTGACCACGTATCCTGCCTTGTGGCCTACCACCTTCATTTGACGGTAGTGGTTGGCACGTAGACTTCCGGCGGTGCCAACATTGGCGGAACCGTTGGCCAGAATCGTGTTCGGAAAGCCAGAGAGCAGAACAGAGTTTCCTGAGATCCTCCACCCTCCGACGACCTCATCTACAAGAGGGTTTGCACTGCCAAGGAATCTCTGGCCTCGCCCGAATGGGAAGGCGTATACGGCGGTCCAGTTCAGCATGTGACGCGTGTCGCTGCCTGTCGGGCCGTAGTCGCATCGCAGGCAGTAGCTATTTTGCGGATAGCCAGACATAGCGTTCGTATCGTTGACTCCGATTGGGCCGCCTGTGTCGGACAGTGTTTTAGAGTAGGTGTAATTAAAGGTGTACTCCAGTCCTTTCCAAGGCCGTTGGCGATAAGAGACCTCTCCAGCGTTGAAGCTGCTGTAAGCTTCGGTCTCCAACAGCTTGATCGCGGAGTTCCCGAAGGTCCCGGTTCCGATGGCGGTGCTGTAGAACGGCGCGCTGCTGGGAGTTCCGACCATGGTCTCCTGATTGATGTTGCGGATGTCGGAGAGGTGCTGTCCGACTTCCCCAATGTATTGAACGGTGACCGAGGCCGTACCGCTGACCGCATATTCGGTGGCTAGGCTGTACTGCGGCACAAACTGGGGACGCAGATTGCCCCAGCTGGTGAACGACGAAGTGCTGCCGCTGGCCGTAGGGAAGCCGGACGTAACCGGAAACGGTGATCCGGAGGATGTGCTTGAAGGCCCGGTTGCAGTCTGCGAGACAGACAAGTGGAATGGCGAGTTTCCGGTATGAGTCAGGACGTTGTAGTCCATGAAGTTGGTGATGCCGAATCCGGCCCGGAAGACAAAGCGTGGAGTGATCTGATAAGCGAGTCCCAGGCGTGGACTGAGCTGGTCATAGACTGGCTTGTACAGAGAGCGGCTGTTTCCATTGACCCCGGCGAGCAGGACAGCACCGTTCGACGGGCTGATGTTCGAGATTTTGTTATTTACCTCGTACACCGGCTGGTCGTACTCCCAGCGCAGACCGTAGTTCACGGTAAGAGTGGGCGTTACCTTGAAATCGTCCTGCGCGAAGAAGGCGATTCGCGATTGGCGCTGGCCCACATCGCCAGACTGAGTCGAGACGCTACGGCTGACTGCGTAATCCAACAGGAAGTCGGCGAAGTCATAGCCTACGGAGGTGCCGGCAGCAGGCTTCCCCGTGAACGTGCCGTTGTAGGTGAATCCCCCGAGCAGACCGCCGGTGTTGTTGAGATAGAAGTTGTTCTGGATGCGCAGCAATTGGGCGCCGAACTTGAAGATATGCCGGCCATGCTGCCAGGTCAGGTTGTCGGCATAGGTGAAGTGGTTGTCAAGCGCGACATTGCCGCTTCCGGTTGTTCCGATGGTCCCGACACCCGTGCTGTTCGAGCTCTGGCTGAACGATTGCTGGGAGAAGCCTGGAATAAATTGCGCGAAGGGGATACCTACTAGTGAGTTTCCACTGCCAAACAGTCCTGAGATGTCCTGATTGAAAGACTTATACGCAATCCGCGTGAAACCTGCGCGGAATTCATTCACGATAGCAGAACTAAAGACACGGGTATAGCTCCCGACGTACTGGTTGAATGGGAAGTCATTAACTCCTGGAAAGGAGATTGGCATAAGCGGTTTAGACTGCCCATCCCATGCTTCGCCCCCGGTGACGCGCGCAAAGACACTGTCCCTGTTGGTTGCCTTCCAGTCGACTTTGATATCAGCCTGATCATTGCGCTGCAATGCTTTGACCACAGACTGATAGTTGTTCTGGATTGGCACCGTAGCAGCCGCATGATTTGCCGACGGCCACAGGTTGGAGTTGGCAAACAGATACTTCGCAACGGGATTACGGATAGGGACGAGGTTGTAGTAGGTAGTACCGTTGATGGTCTGATTGAAAGGCGCAAAGCCATTCTGCGAGTCATACATCTGAGGAAAGTTGATATTTCCGAAGTAGGCGTAACCAGCAAGCGGAGAGACGCTGGTATCCACTGAATCGGTGCTGGTGGTGATGCCGCGCCATGCATTCAGAGGCACGTTCGTGGTTCCCGTGCCTGAAGACGGCTTTCTGTAACCTTCGTAGTCGACAAAGAAGAAAAGCTTGTCGTGACCATCGAATAACTTTGGGATGATGATCGGACCGCCGAAGGTGCCACCGAATACTTTCTGCGTGTATTGTCCTCTGGGGGTGAAGGGTGTGCTGCGTTTGTTGCCAAAGGTGTTCGCATCCATGAGGTAGTTTTGCAGATCTGCGTAAGCACTGCCGTGGTATTGATTGGTTCCGCTCTTCAAGACGATAAGGAACTGACCGCCGGTTGCGTCGCCGTATTCGGCGGGAGGAACGGTTGTGATTACTGTAATTTCTTTTACGGTATCCGGCCCCGGAGTGTAAGAGGGAGCACCAAAACCATTGCTGATGTTCGCACCGCTGTCGGTAATGCCGACGCCGTCGATCGTGTAATTGTTATTGTATGTACGGTTGCCGTTGACATTCGGCAGTGTGGCGAAGCTTTGGGTACGCTCGCCGGAGTTATTGGGGCTGCCGGTGGCACCGTTCCACTGGTTGCCGTCGGCCACGTTGACTCCGGGGACATATTGCATCAAGGCATCGATGTTGTGCCCGTTGACCGGCATTGCTTCAATGAGCGACTGCGAGAGAGTGGTGCTGACCGTGCCGTTTTCCGCGTTCAAAATCGGCGCAAGGTCAGAACTCACCAGAACTGTTGTTTCCGAGCCCACGATGAGTTTCGCGTCCACCTTTGCAACCTGGCTGACTTCAAGGCCGAAGGGAGCCGTAGAGAGGGTGGAAAAGCCCTTGGCCGTGATGGTGACTCTATATTGCCCAATCTGCAAAAAACGAATGCTGTAGATGCCATCTTTGTTGGTCACGGTGGAAGAGGAGACGTTTGTGGAGGTGTTTCTGGCCATAACCTTCGCGCCGACGACGACCGCGCCGCTCGGATCGGTTACCGTTCCGCCGATATCGCCGGTAATGGTTTGAGCATGACAGAGCGCGCTTCCGAATAGAGACGCGATAGCTATAAAGAGACGAAGGGCTTTGCGCATGGGGGTTCTCCTGGAAGATGGCTGGTACTGATAAATCCCGACCGTCTTTGCCCGATCTGATATGCCGATGGGTTCTTGCAGGCCGATGGGGCTGTCGACACCATAAAATGCAACAAAATTAGTCTGTAAATTGACCAGATAGTGATGATTAAGTCAGTGTGGGTACAAAACTAACTCGGTCTCGCGGCATAATCAATAGAAATATGTCGACAAATTGAAAAAAATTGTCGACAAGAGGATGGGTTATGGTCGTCATAGCATGCAAGCAGCCGTTTGAACCGACGAGACCTGCTGAGGGAGCCGTATGAAGGGGATAAGGAAGGTCCTGGCTCTGGGATGGGCTGTTCATGCGGTAAGTGTTTTGGGTACAGGGTTTGCGCAGGAACGTCGATCAGGTACGGGACTGCCTGCGGTCTTCCAGGTGACTGTGGCGGAGACCCGAACTCCGCAGGAGCAGGCAATTCTACAGATGTTGCGGGAGGAGAGCGGGCGGCGTGGCACGGTGGAGTGGGTCGTTCGTCCAGGCTCAGTGGTCTCGGGGGGGAGCAAGGGGGCTAGGCTGGTTCTGGCTCAGAACGGCCAGGTGGAGGGACTGCTGCCTAAGGAACTCGCCAGTGCGTGGCGGGCACGGCAGGAACGGTTGCAGCGGACGGAAGCCGCGGAGGGCTTTTCGATCATAACGATTCCTTGGCGAGGCGGGACAGTATGGGTGATTGCGGGCAATGACGTTCGCGGCGAACTGTTCGGCGTGGGATGGCTGCTGCGGCATATGAGGTTCGGCGACGGGGAAGTGCAGCTTCCGGTCGACGTGGATCTATTCAGTGCTCCGGAGAAGCCGGTTCGTGGCCACCAGATTGGCTATCGCATGAAGAACAACACCTACGACGCCTGGAATCTTGTGCAGTTCGAGCAGCAGATTCGAGACCTGGCCATCTTCGGGACGAATACGCTCCAACTGATCGCACCTGTCTCGGACGATGCGCCGGTGAGTCCGCTGATGCCTGCTCCTCCGTTTGAGACGTTTGTGGGTATCTCCAAGCTACTTGCGAAGTATGGGCTGGACTGCGATTTGTACTATCCGGAGATGCGTAAGGATTACACCGATCCTGCGCAGGTGGCGGCGGAGCTGCGCGACTTCGAGGAGCTGGTGAAGGCTATGCCTCGGATGGATGCGTTGTATGTGCCGGGAGGAGATCCGGGCCACACGGCTCCGGAGGTGCTGTTTCCGCTGGTTGAGGCGGAGGCGGCGATTACGAGGAGGTATCACCCCAGAGCTACGGTGTGGGTGTCCGCGCAGGGCTTCGACGCGGCCCAGTATGAGCGGTTCTACGCGCTGCTGGCGAAGCGGCCCGTCTGGCTGACGGGGGTGTTCTTCGGGCCGCAGTCGCGAGACAGTATGGAAACGCAGCGGCGACGAATTCCGCAGCAATATGCACTGCAGTTCTATCCAGATATCGGACACACGATGCATGCACAGTTCCCGGTGCCGGAGTGGGATCCGGTGTTTGGGTTAACCGAAGGACGGGAGCCAATATGTCCGAGACCGCGGGGTTTCGCACATATCTACGGGAACTTCGAAGGGCTGCATAGCGGCTTCGTCACGTACTCGGAAGGTGTGAATGATGACATAAACAAGATACTTTGGACGGAACTAGGCTGGTCTTCCCGAACTTCTGTGAAGACCGTGTTGCACGAGTATGCGCGGTGGTTCCTGCACAGGGAAGGCGTACAGGAGACACAGGCGGTTCAGGCAATGCTCGGACTGGAATCGAACTGGCTAGGGCCACTTTTGGCAAATCGGCAAATTCCGAAAACGCTAGGACTACTTGAAACGCTTGAAGGCCATTCCGTGCCAAAGCAGATCAGAGGAAACTGGCGGTGGGAGTCGTTGCTGTATCGCGGCTATTACGATGCCTATGTGCGGCGGAAGTTCGCGCGGGAGCAGCAGGCGCAGGACGCGGCATTGGCCGCACTGCATGGTACGGGGACAAGTAGGAATCTTGTGCAGGCATCGAAACGGGCACTGGCTGGAAGTAGCCCTTCGGCAGAGGAGCAGCGGCAGCATGACAGACTCTTTGAGTTGGCGGGGGACTTGTTCCGCGACGGTGGCCTGCAGCTCAGCGTGAAGCTGTACGGTGCTTCGAACTGGGAACGCGGGGCCAATCTCGATCGCGTCGATACGCCCTTGAACGACCGTGTCTGGATGCAGTCGGCGATGGACAAGGCACTGATGGAGCCGACCGAGAGCAGGCGCATCGAAGAGTTGAGAGCGATTGTGGACTGGCAGCATCCAGTAGCCGGCACGCTGTACGACGATCTAGGAAACCCAACAGCGGAACCGCATCTGGTGCGGGGGATGGGATGGTCGCAGGATCCGGAGATGTACGAGACGGCGATCGATGGGATTGCGGATCGAACGCTTGCAGATGGCTGGCGGCTTTCCTGGCTAAGCTATGCGGAAGCGCTCTACGAACAGCCGCTTGAGATGCAGTACGCGGGACTGAACCCTGCGCTTGAGTACCGTATGCGCATCACCTATGCGGGAGAGGACTATGCAGTGCCGATCACTCTGACGACCGGCAGCGGGTTGGAGATCCATCCGGCGCGCCAGCGAAGGTCGAACCCTGAGATTGTGGAGTTTGTTGTACCGCGTGATGCGATCGCAAATGGAAAACTGCGCCTGCGCTGGATGCGGCCTGCCGGTATCGGAGGGGGAGGCCGCGGACGCCAGATCGCAGAGGTCTGGCTGTTGCCAGGAGTGCCGCTTGGGAAATGAGATTGTCAGGATTGATCCGCGGGCAGTCTAGCGGACACGGATGGACGGTCCCTTGAGCGGACTGGGATTCTTGCGTAGAAAAGGTGGACGATGAGACGAAGATCGGGAAGCGGCATTTTTTTCAAGCATGCTTTGGGTACTGTCATGTTGGCCACGGTAGGAGCGATGGCCTTGGCGCAGAATGCCGTAGATGTGAAGCCCTCTCCACAGCAGACACAGTGGCAGGATCTAGAGTTCGGCGTGATCCTGCACTTCGGCACGAATACGTTCCTCGACCGTGAGTGGGGAGATGGGACCGCAGATCCAAAGGTCTTCAACCCAGCTCAGTTCAACGCGGATCGGTGGATGGAGGCGATCAAGGCTTCTGGCGCGAAGTATGTCGTGATGGTCGCGAAGCATCACGACGGCTTCTGCCTGTGGCCGACTAAGCTGACCGACTACAGTATCAGGCAGAGCCCATGGAAGGATGGCAAAGGTGATATGGTGGCGGAGGTTGCCAAGGCCGCGCGAGCGAATGGGCTGAAGTTTGGCGTGTATCTTTCTCCGTGGGACCGGCACGAGCCGAAGTACAAGGATCCGGCGGCTTACGATGCGTACTACAACGCGCAGCTCGAGGAGTTGGCGTCGCACTATGGCGACCTGGTGGAATTTTGGTTGGATGGCGCGGGGAGTGCGGGCAGGACGTACAACTTTGCGAAGATCATCGAAACGCTGCGGACCTACCAGCCGAACACAATTGTGTTCGCGGATACGGGACTTTTCGAGTACGGTGATGCACGCTGGGCAGGAGATGAATCAGGCAAGATCGAATATCAGAACTGGAATGTTATCGACCGGCATGGATATCTGCGGTGGCGGCCGGTAGAGGTCGATACTCCGCTGCGGAAGCTGCGCTGGTTCTGGCATCCTCACGATGAGGCTTCGCTAAAGACATTGGACGATCTGGTGGACAGCTACGAGAATTCGGTGGGGCACGGCGGGCAGTGGATGCTTGGCGTGGCTCCCGATGATCGCGGGTTGCTGCCGGACTCGGATGTTGCGCGTCTGCGTGAGCTGGGAGCTGCACTGCATCGTCGATATGAAAACAACCTAGTGAAACGACATCTGCCGACCGATGCGAACGTTTCGCGAGCGCTTGATGGAGATACGGATACATTCTGGAGTGCACCGGCGGGATCACATGCATCAACGCTCGAAGTTCAGTTTCCGAAGGCCATTACCTTCGACCATGCGCTGACGATGGAGTGGCTGACCGAGGGACAGAGAGTGCAAAAGTACCGCATCGAAGTGTGGCAGGGAGGCCAATGGAAGGCGGTAGTTTCGAGCTTTGCGATCGGGCACAAGAAGATCGACCACTTCGATGCTGTGACGGCACAGCGCGTCCGGTTGAACATTGTCTTGAGCTCGAACGAGGCGCGTATTCGGGAGTTTGAACTGTTTTCGACTTTGCTGAAGGCCAACGGCGAGGACGTTAGGTAGTACAGGAATTGCTGCGGCACACAACGCTGAAGATGACGCTTGAGGTCTACGCGCAGGCGGTCACACCAGCGAAGCGGAACACGCAGTTAGAGGTAGCCGCGATACTGGGCCGAAATGGGACTTTCTCTTATCGGACCCTAAATGGACCCCTCGAGAATTTGGCAAACCCGTAAGTTATTGAAATAACAGGTAGACCTGATCGGGATCGAACCGATGACCTCTTCCATGCCATTTTGGCAACGACACGCAACTCATTGAAATGCACGATACCAACCGCGCTGTAACACGACGAAACGCACATAATTTTCCTGTTATTGGACCCTTAATGGACCCTCGATGTACTAAATCTAGGGGGAAGAAATTGAAATCAAATGCTGGACGCTCCAGGCGGTTTGGGTGTTGCGCCTTAGTTATGACCGCCCTGCTCAGTTGGTACATAATTGAACAGTCTCAGCCGTTCATTCTCGCGTTCCACCGATCGGGTGCGGCCACGCAGGAGGTCGTTGAGCGAGATCGTTCCGCAAACTTGCTGACTGCTACGATCGACAACGGTTAAAGTCTCCAAACCTTCTGTTGCCATCAACTCCGCCGCTCCACGCGCAGTTTCATCCGCATACACGTAAGACGCAGGCGGTGTCTCCCGTGCTCCTGAAGTCGATAGTAGGGACATGACTTCTTTGACGATCACCAGTTCCAGAGGATCCACGCCATATTCCCGAGTGAGGTGATAACCGCGGCGCCTCAACTTCTCGGTCAGGATTGAGCGCGGCATCAGCAGCGCCGTGACAAGGTAGGAGGCGACGCATGCCATCATGAGCGGGAGGAGGGCAGGAAGGCAATGGGTCACCTCCAGGCTGAATAGGATTGCCGTCAGCGGGACCCCAAGTGAGCCTGCAAGCATCGATCCCATCCCTATCAACGCCCAGAATGCTTGAGCCTCGACCGGTGCATGTGTGACGTAACCTACCATGGCGCCCACTGCCCCGCCGATCATCAGCAACGGCGCCAGCACGCCGCCTGAGGTTCCCGATCCCAGCGAAAAAGCCCACATCAGCGACTTTGCGATCAGAATTCCTATAATCAGACCGATCGTGGCATGGCCGTGCAGTAACTCTGCAATATTGTCGTAACCGACCCCTAGCCCACGAGGAAAGAAAAGACCTCCAACTCCAATTCCAATTCCTCCGAGTGCGGGCCACCACATCCAGTGAACATGAAGATGCTCGAAGAGATCCTCAAATGCGTACATCATGCGGCTCATCGCTGCAGACACCAAGCCCAGCAACGCCCCTAGCAGCAACGCACCCACGGCGAAGGTGATTCGATGAGTATCGCTGATAGCCGGCATCTGGAACAGCGGTCCGACACCCAGCCAATAGACCCGCAGGATGCCAGCAGTTGCACTAGCGGTCGCTACGGGAACCAGACTCCGTGGTCTCCATTCAAAGAGCAGGAGTTCGACTGCCAGAAGAATCGCCGCCACGGGAGTGGCAAACGTGGCCGACATCCCCGCAGCCGCTCCTGCTACGAGCAGCGTCGTCCGTTCCGCGTCAGTCACGTGCATCCATTGCGCTATCAGCGATCCAACGGCGCCCCCAGTCATGATGATTGGACCTTCCGCACCAAAGGGGCCGCCTGACCCGATCGCAATCGCAGCGGAGATCGGTTTCAACACTGCGATCTTCGGGTCAACTTTCGCACGATGAAGCAGGATCGCTTCAATCGCCTCGGGAATTCCGTGCCCACGGATTTTGTCTGAACCAAACCGCGCCAGCAGTCCCACAAAGAGGCCGCCCACAACCGGCACTACGACCATCCAGTGTCCCAGTGGACTACCCGCAGGGGATACGGGGGCACTACTGAATCGATGATAATAAAACAAATTTGTAGACAGAGCTATGCAGCGTAAAAGTAGTACCGCTAGTGCCGTCGCGCATACGCCGATCCCGATTGCGACCACAGAGAGTAGCCAAACCCTCCGATCAACTGTGAAATCTCGCAAAGCAGAAGGCTTAGATTGCATTGATGTCCCGCTTGCTCTCTTTTGTTGCCGGGTAACTTCTGTCCGGTCGCCTGTTTGCGCGGATCTGCGCCAGCGCCTGAATCAGTCGTGGCGCCAGCTCATTTAGCTCCCGTGCATGATCCTCCGATAGAGCTTGAAGCAGTTGCTGCCCTCTCGGGGTGACCTGTAACACGATCCACCGCTGATCAGGCGCGTCGTGTGTGCGGCGAATCAAGCCCTCCTCCTCACAGCGTTTACTGAGCTCCACGACGGTGTTGTGTCGCAATCCCAACCGTTCAGCGGCATACGAGATCGTCGCGGTCACTCCGGTGGGGACTCCAATGATCTGAAGCAGCAGTTGATGCTGCTGGGGGTGGAGCCCGGCTCCTATGGAGGCCTGTTCGCTGAAGTGCAGAAACTGTCGAAGCGTGTAGCGAAACTCCGCCAATGTTTGAAGTCTCCGGAGGTCTGTCGTTCTTATATTTCTTCTCACGTGTTAATTATATCGCATTACGATGTGTCCAAATACGGATAGAGTGACTTTGCAATGAGGATGTCAACGGATCTTTTAGCACTCATCGCGACTCAGTTGTCCAAATTGATAACTCCATTGATTTCCAGGCCGGAATTTCTTCAGTGTGTCCTGATACAACGGCCGCAACAGCACTATGGGTAGAGGCAGCATTGATGGCGCGACCGCCCGGAGCTATCCAGGAACGGGTCCAGGAACGGGCGACGATCCGCATGGCGACAAGTACCCCAACTGCGAGGACGGCATAGAGCAGGAAGCCTGCACGATAGGAGCCAGTGTGTTGTTTGGATTGGCCCAGCAAGTTGGGGAGAATTCCCCCGCCCAGGGCACCGATCTCGCCGATCATGCCACCGGCCACCGCGGTAGTAAGCGGCCAACGAAGAGGGACAAGTTGGAAGGTTGCCCCGTTGCCCGCGCCAAGCGCGGCAAAGCAGAGCATGAAGAGCAAGGTGGTGGCGATGAGTGGCGGCGTGGTCATCAAGCCAAAGAGTCCCGCGATGGCGATGAGGAAGACTACGGAGAGGGTGGTGATTCCGCCCACGCGATCGGCGAACCAGCCTCCTAGAACGCGGGTGAGTGAGCCGGTAAGGGTCGCAAGTACCGTGAGGCTGCCTGCCTGAACTTTGGTGACGTGGAACTGCGAGTAATAGAAGGAGGGCAGAAAGGTGGCGAGCCCGAGGAAGCCTCCGAAGGTAATGATGTAGATGAGGTTGAAGGTCCAACCGTCGGATTCGAATAGGCAGGAGAGATGCTGGCGGAGGGTCTGGTGCTCGATGTCGGGCGGTTCTTTGGCGAAGATGGTCATGACCAGGAGCGGCAGAAGCATCATGGCTGCTGCAAATCCGTAGACGTGCTGCCAGCCGAAGTGCGTGGCGAGGCGAGGCGCGAAGAGAGCGGCTAGAGCAGTGCCGCTGTTACCAGCGCCCGCAATGCCCATTGCGAGACCTTTGTACTGCTTGGGGAACCAGCCTGAACCGAGAGAGAGCGCTACTCCAAAGCTTGCTCCAGCGATGCCGAGGAGGATTCCCATAGCGAGGACGTCGTTGTAGGACTTGACGAAGAGAAAGCCATAGATGAGCGCGATGACTATAGCCGACATCTCTACGATTGCTGCCCTTTTTCGGCCGATGTATTGCGAGAGCACACCAAGTGGGAAGCGCATAAAAGCCCCGGCGAGGGTTGGGACGGAAACCATGAGGCCAATTTGGGCGGGGTTAAGGTGAAATTGTTCTGAGATAAAAGGGCCCATGGCTCCGTTGAGGACCCATACGGCGAAGGAGAAGTCGAAGTAAAGAAAGGCCGCAAAGAGGGTTGGGGGGTGGCCCGATTTGAGGAAGGCTTTCATATTTGCCATGGCTTTGGGTCGCTCCGTCGTGGAATTTTGTGGTGCAAATGGTGGTAAAAGTGTGGTTCGTTGGTGGTGGTTAAGCGCCAATGGGAGTTGCTCGGCGACGGTCGTGCCTTGAGGTGCGTTCGATGCGGACGGCGCACTGCTTAAAGTTGGGCTCGCGTGAGATCGGGTCGAAGGCGCCGAGGGTGACGATGTTGGAGTTGGCCTCAGCGAAGTGGAAGGGCATGAAGACCTGACCGGGGGCGACAATGCCGGTAATGCGGAGTTCGAGGTCGGCGACGGCTCCCCGGCGGCTGCGGATGGTGACGCGATCGTGCGGTTTGAGGTCGAGCTTTGAGGCATCGACTGGGTTGATCTCGAGCCATGCGTTGGGGACCATGTGGTTGAGCAGTTCGACTTCGGCGGTCTTGGTGCGTGTGTGCCAATGTTCCACAGTGCGTCCGGTGTTCAGGATGAAGTCGTACTCAGCGTCGGGGTGCTCGACGAAGGGCTCACAGGGAACGGTGTAGAGGCTGGCCCGGCCGTCAGGAGTGGGAAAGATGCCGTCGCGGTAGAGGGATTCTCCGCCCCACTGCAGACCGTTGGCGTCATCGATTTGCTGCCAGGAGAAGTTGGAGTAGTCGCACATGCGTCCGGCGGAGACGCGCTGCCACTCCTGGTAGGCGTCGTGCGGGGTCTGCCAGTTGGGGTACAACTCCTCGCGGACGCCTAGCTTTTCCGCAATGGCGAGGAAGATGTCGAAGTCTGGGCGGGCATCGGCTGGCGGCGGGACTGCTGGGTTGGCCTTGGAGATGCGGCGCTCAGAGTTGGTAAAGGTGCCTTCTTTTTCTCCCCAGATGGCAGCAGGCAGAACGAGGTCCGCGAAGTCGCTGGTAGGGGTAGGGTGGAAGCCGTCCTGCACGACAAGGAACTCGACGCAGCGCAGCGCGTGCTCAAGGAGCTTGTAGTTGGGGAAGGAGACGGCCGGGTTGGTGGCGATGAACCATAGAGCCTTGATCTTTCCCTGTACGGCGGCTTCGATGATGTCAGGGTAGGCGAGGCCGCGAGAGGTAGGGATGCGTTCGACCGGGATGTTCCAGATACGGGCGAGGTCTTCGCGGTCCTGCGGGTTGTCGAACTTGCGGTAGCCGGGAAGTGAAGAGGTGAAGCCGCTCTCGCGGGTACCCATCGCGTTGCACTGGCCAGTGATGGAGAAAGGTGCAGCGCCGGTGCGGCCAATGTTGCCGGTGATCAGTGCGAGATTGTTGATGGCGGCGACGGTCATAGCGCCCTGGGTAGAGTGATTGACGCCCATGGTCCATCCGATGAAGGCGGCTCTGGCTCGGCCGTAGAGCAGGGCGGTCTCGATGATCTGGGTCTCGATCAGGCCCGTCACACCCGCGACGTGCTCGGGCGTGAAGGCGGATACGAACTCAGCAAGCTCCGCGAAGCCGTTGGTGTGCCGATCAATATAGTCGCGATCGATAAGGCCTTCACGGATGAGGATGTGAGCGATGCCATTGAGTAGAGCAATGTCGGAGCGCGGTTTTACGCCGAGGTGGATGTCGGCCATCATGGCGGTTTTAGTGACGCGGGGGTCGACGACGATGAGCTTGCGTGGCTTCGTGCCCGGTGAGGTGCGATCGAGACGGTGGCAGAGGATGGGGTGGTTGTCGGCGATGTTGGCGCCTATAAGGAGGATGACGTCGGCGGACTCCATATCGGCGTAGGAGCCGGGTGGGCCGTCGGAGCCGAAGGAGAGCTTGTATCCCGAGACAGCCGAGGCCATGCAGAGGGTCGTGTTGCCGTCGTGATTCCGAGTGCGCAGGCCAAGCTGAACAAGTTTGCCGAGAGTGTAGAACTCCTCCGTGAGGAGTTGCCCGGTACCTACAACACCGAGAGATTCGTTCCCGTGACGCTGCTGGATGTCGCGGAAGCGCTCGATCATAGTGTCGAGGGCTTCGTCCCAGGAGACTGGTGTGAGAACACCATTCTTGCGCAGGAGTGGCTGTTTAGCGCGGCCGGGAGCGGAGAGGATGTGGTGCTCGGAGAGGCCCTTGGGGCAGAGCTTGCCGCGGTTAACTGGATGGTCCGGGTTGCCGCGGGCAGCGACGGCCTGGTTATTGCGCACGCCCAGAAGCATGCCGCACCCGACCGAGCAGTAGCCGCAGGTGGTCTTGACCCATCTCTCCGGAATACGCGAGGCAGCGGTGTAACCGAAGGCGGGGTCTTTGGCGTAGGTGTACTTATCGCTGCGGATGTCTATGCCGGCGAGGCGTTTGAATTTGGTGCGGAGAGTGCTCATGCGTGCACCGACCTGACAAAGGTGAGAGCCATGTTGAGCGGCACGACGGAGACGAAGAAGAGGTAGCGGGCGGAGACCACGCCAGCTAGGGCTGCAGGAAGCGCGAGCACGGACATGCCGGCGAGAGAGAGCAGGATTGCAAGCCCGACGAATGCAAAGGAAACGAGAAAGACGCCTCGAAGGTTGTGCGTGTTGAGAAGTGTGGCGGTAGCGCGACGCTCATAGACTGGCGCGTAGTGGAGACGGACAGTTCGGATGATGTGATTCAGCATCCACAGAGTGGAGCTGAGGATGAGCGGCCAAAGAGGGAAGCTGGGCGTGGCTTTGGGCAAAGTGAGAGTGTGGAGTTGCGGTGTCATCCGAAGTGCGGTTGTTATGTCGATGAGAAGTGGAGCTGCGGCGGACCCAAGTAACGCGGAGCTGAGGAGGAAGTCTACCGGAGTATGAGGTGTGTTCCATGCCGGGCGCGCGGGAACGAGATAGATATACGCGCTGGCCAGAATGCCAGCGATGCCCAGCGTGGGCGCCAGGATTTTGAGGAAGACGAGCGCTGCTGGTGCGGAGAGAATATGGAGCGTGCTAAGCCAGGCGGCTGACGTAAGAGTAACGAGAGCGATGAAGAAGAGGCCGAACAGCAAGACCTCGCGTGAGAGCCAGGAGCGGCGCCACATCTTGAGTGCGCGCCATGCGTAGGCCGGGCGGCCGAGATGGAGGACGGAGATGTTGAGGGTGAACGCGGTGAGCGCAAGGATTAGGGTGAGGGCGATGGGGCCGTCGTTGTGGGAAAGAAGTGCGGCGACGAGAGTTCCGGTGGAGAGCTGGATCAGAGAGGTCATCCAGACGAGCGACCAGTGGGGATGCTCGGGGCGCAGGGTTTCGATGTCGACGCGCTCGAGGGTCGCCTGTGCATTCTCGGGCAGGGTGATGCGAGTGGTCGAAATAGTGACGCCTGCGGAAGGCATCCCGGGCGCGTTTGCGGCGGCGTGGTCGCTGCGCCATTCGAGTTGGTTGACGATTTCGATCTCGATGGCGTTTTCGGGGCAGGCGTTGACGCAGGCGGGCTCTAGGCCGTCGGTGAGGCGGCCGTGGCACATGTCGCACTTGCCGACGACGCCGCGCTCCGGGTTGAACTGAGGCACTGAGTAGGGGCAGTTCCAGACGCAGTACTGACAGCCGATGCAGGCGTCAGCAGAGTGAAGGACGATGCCAGTGATGGGATCTTTGGTATATGCATCGACGGGACAGCCCTTGATGCAGTCTGCGCTAAGGCAGTGGTTGCAGCCCATGGAGAGATAGAAGCGGTCAGTGTTCGGCCAGGCGCCGCCTTCGATTTCGCCGATGCGACGCCAGCGAAGATCGGCTGGCGTGTTGTTCTGCTCGTTGCAGGCGACCTCGCACGAACGGCAGCCGATGCATTTGGTCATGTCGAAGTGGAAACGGTACTGCTCGCCGAGTTCGAGGGGGCGATCGGGGATGAGCGTGGTTTTGACCTCTACTTGCGGCGAAGAAGGAAAGAACTCGATGCCGTTCTCCGTCAGGCGCACGATGGAGTTCGTGGGGTCAGTCTGAGCGAGTTCGTGGAGAGGAAGCGGCATGTATTTCCTTGCAGTCGGTTGCAGATGCTTGCGCGACGGCTAATAGACGTCGCGGTGATAGCGATGCTGATCTTTGAGTTGCTGAACGTATTCGGCGGTCGCCTCACGAGGGAGGCCGGACTGCTGCTCGACGATGGCATGGATCGTGGCGTCAACATCCTTCGCCATGCGGGAGGCATCGCCACAGACGTAGATGCTGGCTCCTTCCTGGAGCCATGAGTAGAAGGTGGGAGCTTGTTCCAGCATGCGGTCCTGCACGTAGATCTTTCGGTCCTGATCGCGGGAGAAGGCGAGGTCGAGACGAGTGAGGTGACCATCGGCCTGCATGGCTGTGAGCTCTTCTCGATAGAGAAAGTCGGTGCTGGCACTGCGTTCGCCAAAGACGAGCCAGTTGCGGCCGGTTGAGCCAAGGGCGCGGCGCTCGTGAAGAAACGCACGGAAGGGAGCGATACCGGTGCCCGGGCCAATCATGATGATCGGTGCGTCGGCCAGCTGAGGCAGACGAAACTTCTTGTTGGGCTGGATGTAGATAGGTAGCCGTTCGCCGGTGGGAATGCGCTCAGCGAGGAGTGTGGAACAGACGCCGCCGCGGTCGCGGTTGTGAGAACGGTAGCGCACGACGGCGACGGTGGTGTGGATCTCGCCTGCGTGCGCAAGCGGACTCGACGAGATGGAGTAGAGACGCGGCGCGAGTTTGGGCAACATGGCGACCAGGTCCGCGGGGTCGAGAAGAACGCCGGGATAGTCATGCAGAAGATCGATGAGGCCGCGGTCGTAAGTGTACTTCTCCAGGTGAGACTGCTGCTCGGGGATGAGGAGGCTGGACAGGGCGTGACATTTGCCGATGGTCGTGTAGGCTTCGATCATCTTGCGGGTCAGGCGCGTGATCTGAAGGTGGTTGAGGAGAGCGTCGAGAAGCGTTGTAGCGCCAGCATGGGGAAGTTGAACCGGGGCCTGCGGATCGAAGTTGAGAGTGTGCAGTATCTCTTCGACGAGACGCAGATCGTTCTGCGGGATGATGCCGCAGGAATCGCCGGCCTCGTATTTCAGAGCAGAGTCGTCGATAGAAAAGGCCATGTGCAAGGTGAGTTTGCTGGAGACCTCGTGCGTGAGCGGCCGCTTGTCGATGAGCGGGGCACGGTAGGGGTTAGCGCGCGTATGCGTGGGCGTGTTGGTGGATGCGACAGGAGATGACGGGGTAGAGGAAGAAGAGATGGCGGCAGCGGGTGCGTTGTTTGCGGGGCGAGCGGTTGCGATCTCGCCGAGGCGCGCGAGCAGCGTGCTCTGCCAGCGGGTAAAGGGTTCGTCGAGATCAAGATCGCAGTCGACGCGCTCACAGAGGCGAATGCCGCCGAGGGCCGCAAGTTTCTGATCGAGATCGATGCCGAATTTGCAGAACTGCTCGTAGCTGGAGTCGCCAAGCGCGAGAACGCTGTAGGAGAGATCTCCGTAGCGAGGGAAGTGTTCGAGGCAGAGCTGCTCGTAGAAGGGCCTGACTGCTTCGGGGGCCTCGCCTTCGCCGTAGGTACTGGCGATGAAGACGGCGTAACGCTCGGCGGCTAGTGCGGCAGGAGTGTAACCCTCAAGAGAGATAAGGGAGGCGATATGTCCCTTAGCCTTGAGGTCCTTCGTGACCTTACGCGCCAGGCCTTCGGCGGTGCCCGACTGCGAAGCATAGACTACGGCGATCTTGAGCGAAACCGGTACTGGCGCGGGCGCTGGAGCGACAGAAAACAGGCTTGCGAGAAGGCCATTGAGCCAGTTGCGCTGCTCGGGTGTGAAGGGTGCGTTGTCGGGGATGTAGGGGACCGTGGACTGCATGGTCATCGGGCCTCCTGGGAGGTGCAGAATGATCTGAGTTCGGCGATGGTGTGACGACGGGTGAAGGAGAGGAATGACTCGTTGGGTACACGGTGTTGCGTGAAGGCCTTGAAGAGAGCTTCGATGACCGGAGGGAGGTCGCTGAACTTAATGGCGGGAATCAGCTCGCGTGCGAGGCCCTGGTCCTGGTCTGCGCCGCCACCGAGGAGAACCTGATAGCCCTCCTCCCCTGAGACTTTGACGCCCATGAGACCGATGTCTCCGATGTAGTGCTGGGCGCAGGAGTGGTGACAGCCCGTAACGTGCAGGTTGATGGGCTGGTCGAGGATAGGGAAACGCTCATCGAGGAGGTTGGCGAGCGCGACTGCGTGAGTCTTCGTATCAGAGGCAGAGAATCGGCAACCCTGGTTGCCGGTGCAGGCGACGGTACCGCTAAGGACAGTGCCTGCTTGGTAGCTGAGGCCGACGTCGGTGAGTGCCAGCTGCGCGGCTGCGAGGTGGTGCGAAGGGATGTTGGGGATGAGGAGATTCTGCCAGACAGTGAGGCGGACTTCGCCGGAGCCGAAACGGTCGGCGATGTCGGCTAAAGCGCGCATCTGTGCAACAGGCAGGCGGCCAACGGGAATGGAGAGGCCGATGTAATGCAGGCCTGGCTGTGACTGCGCGTGGATGCCGATGTGGCCGGCGCGATCGATTGGGCGGCGCGGTTCACACTCGGACGCGTCGACGCGGATAAGAGGGAAAGCAAGGAGCCTTTCGGTTTCGCTGAGAAACTTTTCAACGCCCCACTTGTCGATGAGGTATTTGAGGCGCGCCTTCTTGCGGTTGGTACGATCACCGTGCTGCGTGAAGACGCGAATCATCGCGGCGGCGACAGCGACGGTCTGATCGGGGCGCAGGAGGAGGCCGCAGTCAGTGCCGAACTGGCGATGGCCAGTGATGCCGCAAAGCAGTACGCGGAAGTAGATGCCGGCGGGAATACTGCGGCCTTCGCGAACTTCAACGGCGACGAAGCCGATGTCGTTGGTATCCGCGACTACCGAGATCGTGCCACCGTTATCGAAAGCCACGTTGAACTTGCGCGGAAGCTCATACATATCGCGCGAGTTGGAGATGTAGGCCTGGAGCGCGTCGGCGAGCAGCGCGACGTCGAGGAGCTCCTGGGGATCGAGGCCTGTGGTTGGCGAGGCGGTGATATTGCGGATGTTGTCTGCGCCGGAGCCGCGCGAGGTCATGCCGAGAGATTGAATGCGATTGAGGACGCGAACGATGTCTTTAGGCTGGAACTCTCGAATCTGGAGATTGCTGCGCGTGGTGAGGTCGGCGCGGCCAGAACCCCAGTCTTGCGCCACCTGCGCAAGGCCGCGGAGCTGATGGGTTGTAAGAATGCCGCCGGGGACGCGAAGGCGGAGCATGAAGGAATCCTGCGCCGGGGCGACGTAGAAGAGACCGAAGTACTTGATGCGGAAGCGGTCGTCGTCGGTGGGGGGCTCGTTTTGATGGGAGTATTGGAGCAGTTTGTCCCAAATAGCCAAAGGATTCTGCTCGAACTTCCACCGCTCTTCTCTGGACAGGTCGGAGACCGGAGTGTTGAACCAGAGGGGCTCGGTTTCCGCAGCTTGATTGAGGAGGCCAGAGGCCGGATCGTTGGTGATGAGGCCGTCGGCGGTTTGACCGGCGAAGGGAATAAGGCCGCGCCGGGCGATGCCTCCAAAGAACCCCTGCAGGTATTCCTTTTGCTCAGTAGTGAATTCTGCCGAATCGATGACGGTGTTGTTTGTCATACCGAAGATCCTCAAAAAGCGACAGGCCGCGCGCGGATGCGGACGGACAAGCGAACGCAAGCCAGAATGAATCGCAGCAGATTGATCCCCAGGGGGATCTGCGGATTACGATCAGGCTCTTCGTGGAGCTTGGGAACTGGTATTGGAAGTGATGCCAGACACGTCTCGGTGCCGGCACTTTGTTTCGAGCGGCCCGAACGGAGCCGCCGATGAGCAGAGCTTAGCGTGAATTTGCCATCGGCGCAAGCCCCATTCGTAAAAAAAGAGGGGACGATCGCAGGATTGAAAATGCGTGTTGCTTGATTGTCAGGTCCGTGCCACAATATCGAAACTTCTCTTCATCATGTGACACCTTGACGTGTCACAGATAGTCCAACGTTTGCGGGAGCCACCCACGCCGGTGGCCTTTCCTGTACGTTCAGCCTTTAAATCCCTGTTGATCATGGCCTTTGCGAGCCAACGGTGAGTTGCGCTTCACCGCAGCTTCGGCGATATGACCGCCCGTTGCTGCTCCTGAACTGCACCTGAACTACAGATGCGCCCTGCCGCTCTGGTGTCCGATCGGTCTACTGTCGCCTCTTCCCGAGGCCTAACGATATGTGGAGGCTACGTGATGAAATCTGCAATTCTGCTTATGCTCTTTTGCTCTCTCGCTCCCTCGACCGTTGTCGCTCAGACAAACTTCTTCCATGCCTGGGAGAATCGTGTACGCGCGACCTCCGCGAAACAACCAGCGTGGCCTGTGCCGGTGATTGGCTCATCGTCGACCATTGTGCAACTAGCACGAACAGACTTTGTGCGGCAGTACACGTCGACGCCCACCCTGACGTGGAACTACGACAACGGCAAAGGCGTGAACTTTATCCCATTTGCACGGACCGAGTTCGATATCAATCTAGCGCCGTATATTCAGCACAATACCCCGAAGGCGCTCGACGGCGTAGGCGACTTCTCCACGATTGCGAAGTACCGGCCATTCGCGGGCGATAAGGAGAATGGAAACTACTCGACGCTGGTGCAACTGGCGTTCTCTGTGCCGACAGGGAGCCACAAGAATGGGACCGCGGTGTCGACCATTACACCGACGGTAGTGGCGGGCAAGGGCTTCCGCAAGTTCGACGTACAGTCCGCGCTCGGAGGAGTGTTGCCAACGAGTTCTGTGCCGACGATCGGCAGGACGATCCAATGGAATACGACGGCGCAGTACCAGATCGGAAAGTATCTGTGGCCCGAGATTGAGGCGAACGCCACCTACTTTTACGGCGGTACAAACGATGGAAAGAGCCAGGTCTTTGTAACGCCGGGGGTTATGGTGAGCAAGATCAAGTTTTGCAAAGATTCCAAGAATAGACTCGGTCTCGTGCTCGGGTCAGGCATGCAGATTGCAACTTCGAGTTATCACAGCTATAACCACGGGCTGGTTTTGACCGGGCGCATAGTGTTCTGAGGGAAGTCACTGTGAATGGTGCGCCTTGCTGTGTGTTTGAGCCTTGGCTTGGTTCCTCTGGACAGTCGAGTCTATTATCAAAAGACAGTCCTTTTTTCGGAATAGATGGTTTTGAAAGGGCGCTCCTGTCCCGACGATGCGTTGACGAGAAAAGGAGTCTGAGACCTGACTAAGCCGGATCTGGAGGAAATGTGGCGCATGCGAGCTTCAATGGACTTCGCGTACTTTCGCTGGAATCTCGCCGTGCGAAAGAGGTCGAGAAGCTGATCCGTACCTACGGAGGCGAGCCGATTGTCGTGCCGTCGATGCGTGAAGTAGGGTTGGAGTCGAATCAGCATGTACTGGATTTTGCTGCAAAGGTACTTGAAGGCGGCTACGATCTCATCGTCTTCATGACTGGCGTCGGTGTCCGGGTGATGCTGGAGACTGTGGAAACTCGCTACGACCGGGAGGAGTTTCTCGTGGCGCTGCGCAAGGTAAAGATTGCTGCACGCGGGGCGAAGCCAAGCTCGGCTCTTCGTGACTTGCAGGTCGCGGTGGATATTACATCGGAAGAGCCAAGCACCTGGCGTGAATTGCTGCAGGCGATCGACGACCGATATGGCGATTCACTTGGTGGAATGCATGTGGCTATTCAGGAGTATGGCGCCTCGAACCCTGAACTGCTGGCTGAGTTAAGCAGACGGAGCCTAGAGTTGACAAAGGTCCCGGTGTACCAGTTGGCGTTGCCGGAGGACCTGCAGCCTCTGCGGGAGTGCGTCCTGGGGATTCTAAACGGCATGGTGGACGTGGTGATGTTTATGACTGCAGTTCAAATCATCCATTTGTTCAGAGTGGCGGAACAAATGGGGGTTCAGGAGAACCTGCGCGAGGCGTTACGTAAGACAGTGGTGCTTTCGATTGGGCCTACGACTTCGGAAGAACTGACGCACTACGGGATTGAGCCGGACTTCGAGCCATCGCGGCCGAAGATGGGGTTCCTGGTGAACGAGGCGGCGCAGTACTCCAGCAGATTGCTGGAGAAGAAGCGCGATGGCGAGATGGAGGCTGTAGCGTCGCAGCCTTCCGGCGCAGAGAAAGAGAAGCGGAGCCAGGTTGCGGGAGTGCGGCGTGTGGCCGCTTCTACCTCGGCCATGGCTGGGTTTCGCGATGGCTTGGCGGAGATGGATTTTCTGCATGAGATCAGCAGCCGCATGGCGGCCGCGGATTCGCTGCATCTCGTACTGGACCGGATCGTTGACTTTATCACCAGCGTAATTCCGTGTGACTCCTGCTTTATCTACGTACTGGAAGGCGAGAACTTGATGTTGCGCGCGTCGAAGAACCCTCACGCTGACCTGATCGATCACATTGGAGTAGAGGTGGGACAGGGCGTTACGGGATGGGTGGCGAAGCACCGGCAACCTGTGGCGATCGCGTCGGCGGCTTCGAACGATCCGCGGTTCAAGGCATTCAAGAACATTCCCGAAGACCATTTCGAGGCGATGTTGTGTACGCCGATTCTCTGTGCTGGACGGGTGGTGGGGGTCATCAACTTGCAGCATCGTATGTCGTACCGGCATACGAATGAGCAGGTCCGGCTGCTCTCGACTCTGGGCTTTCTTGTGGGTGCAGAGATTGAGCGGGCGAGGCTGGAAACGGAAAATACGCAGCTGACCAGCAAGCTTGAGACGCGGAAGGCCGTAGATCGCGCGAAGAGTGTCTTGCAGCGTGATCTATCGTTGAACGAAGAAGACGCCTACCAGATGATGCAGAAGGAAAGCCGTCAACGACGAAAGTCGATGCGAGAGATCGCCGACGCAATTCTGCTGGCAGAAGATTTGAGACGGGGCCGATCAGCTATCTAGCAGGCACGCAAAAAGGCCCTCATACGTTACTGAGGACTTACAAAGTCTGAACAGGCGGCTGATTGGTTTCAGTGAGCCCTGCGAAGCGATCTCCTATCTCGAACCTCTTGAAGCATGAGTAACGTACAAATAGCTCCCAAAGAAAGGCCGTAGGAGGCGTTCCGCTTCTGCGATTGCGCTCGCCTGCTTCGAAATCAAGTCAGCAAAACCATACTTTTAGCTGATTCTCCGTGCTCAACCTGCGTCGTACGATTCTTCCATTCCAGGATGCAAGGGTTTATTGCAAGCTTTGCTGCGTCGGTGGATTCGGAGGTGCGCGAAATGATTTTCACAAACAATGCTGCGGTCTTTGCCCGCGCGAGGCTGCTCCTGTCCGCTGTCGTCGTCCTTGGTCTCTTCGGCATCGGAAGCCACGCCGGGGCGCAGACGACTGGAAGCATCCTCGGCAATGTGTCGGACCCATCCGGAGCGGTTGTGATCAACGCCAAGATCACGGTGCGGTCCACTCAGGAAGGTCTGATTCGCACGGCCGTTTCGAATGACAGCGGCGCCTACATCCTTCCGCAGCTTCCCATTGGCTCCTATACCGTGACGGTAGAAGCGCCCGGCTTTGAAAAGTTCGTCAATACAGCCATCCGCGTAGATGCCGACCAGAACGTGCGCGTCGATGCCGTGTTGCCGACCGGAAAGGCCTCGGACCAGATCACGGTAAACTCCGCCCCGCCGCAAGTGGATACGCACTCCAATACGTTGAGCGTCATCATCCCGCAGGAGTTGGTCAACGACATGCCGACCAGCACCGGGCAGCCCATCGACTTCGTAGCAATTCTTCCTGGAGTCTCGAATGTCAGTACCTCAGCTGCCTTCGCGGCGGATCGCAGCGGCCCCACCTTCAACGTCTCGGGCTCGCGAAGCTCGGACAATCTACTTCTGCTCGACGGCGTGATGCACACCAATCTTTTCCGCAATCAGGGGCAGAACTACCCCCCGCCGGATTTCCTCTCCCAGATTGAGGCGGTGCTCAATAACTATGGGGCGCAGTATGGTCACAATACCGGCGCGATTCTTAACATTCTTACCCGGTCAGGAACCGACCAGATTCACGGGGCGCTGTGGGAATACAATCAGAACACGGCCTTCAACGCCTCTAACTACTATACGAAGCTGACGAATCCATCGCACATCAATCGCTTCGGTGCTACTGTTGGTGGCCCTATCGTGCGCGGCCGGCTCTATTATTTCCTTGGCTACGAGGGATACAGAAGGGCCCAGTCCCAGACTGCGACTTCCGCCCTGCCGCCCACAACCGCGGAGCGTGGGCTGAATGGCGCTCCTGCCGATTTCTCGGCGGATGCGGCGGCGGCTGGCGTTTCGGCGAGCAGCTATATCCTGAACCCCGCCTACCCCAAGGGAAAGTACTACGCGACTCTATTGCCGCTGCTCCCCGCCGGTTGCGCCTCCGCTCTGGGATCGGGACAGTATGTCGCAAACGCTTCGATTCCCAACGTGTGTCTCAATTCCGTCATTCAGAATCTTGACGCGAAGTATATTCCCTTGCCGAACGGACCCAGCAATACGCTGTTCCAGAACTACCAGACTCCGCTCAACAACAATGTTGGCGAAGGGCGCCTGGATTGGCACTTCGGTCACCATGCCATCGACGGCCGGTACATCGTGCTGGACACTTCCACGGACAGCTACACCACTTCGACGAATGCCATTCCCGAATACGAAGTCCTGAATCAATCTGCTCGCACTCAGACCATCTCGATGAACGACACCTGGATCATCACTCCGAACATACTCAACGTCCTGCGTCTTGGCTTCAACCGGTTCCTGTCCTACTCACTCCCTACAGACCCGACCAGCCTGAACTCGCTTGGGTCTGCTTTTCCAGTCCTCGGCAAACCCGTTCTACCCGCAATTACCGTCAACTCCCGTATGGTGCTGTCGTCAAACTCCACCGACGAGCAGAAGGATGTGGATCAATCTATCGATGTGGTGGACAGTGTCAATATGGTTCGCGGGAACCACAACATGCAGATCGGCGCCGAGTACCTTCGCCTCCAGTACCTGAACCGGGCTTACTTTTACACCATGGGCCAGTTCACGTTCACCGGCACCTTCACCAACAACTCCATGTCCGACTACCTCCTCGGTCTAGTTAACAGCGCCACCGCGGAGAGCCCGGAGATTGAGCAGAGCGGCATCCAGAACAACATGTACCTCTACTTCCAAGACGACTGGAAGGCGACTCGCCGTCTTACTCTCAATCTGGGCCTTCGGTATGAGCTCCCGTTGCCTTGGTACCAGCCGCAGAACTGGTGGGCCACCTTCCGCCCGGGCCAGCAGTCCATAGTCATTCCCTCGGCACCTGTCGGTCTGGTCTACCCCGGAGACCCGGGAATCCCCCGCGGTCTCGTTCCTACGCCGCACGTTGACCTGGCTCCGCGCCTGGGCTTTGCTCTCGACGTCTTTGGCAACGGCAAGACGGCCCTTCGGGGAGGCTACGGCATCTTCTACAACCAGCTCGACGCCAACATCGTTCAAAACAACACGCAGCCTTATGTGTACCAGTTCTCCCCCACGGTTCTGCCTGCAAGCATCTCTAACCCATACGCCAGCGGCCCGGTCTTTCCCACCACGGTGGATCTTAACCATCCCACTTTCTCGACGCCGTTTACTTTGACCTTTCCCGATGCCAACCTGAAGACACCCTATGTTGAGGCGGTCAACCTGGGTGTCCAGCAGCAACTCAGTACCAATACCTCCATACAGGTGTTCTATGTCGGCAAATTCGGCCGGCATCAGCTGCTTGATTACAACGTGAACCCCGCATTGTCTGCAGCGGGCGCCAGCACCTCGACCTCCAGCTACCAGGCTCGCCGGCCTTACACCAACTTCGGCAATATCGCCGATATGGCCACGATCGGAACCTCCAACTACAACGCGCTCCAGGTCTCTGTCAACAAGCGCCTCGCAGACTGGGTAAGCGCACAGGGATCCTATACGTGGTCGCGTTCGCTGGACGAGTTCTCCTCCAACACAACAGACACGGCCACCGTACCGAATGTCTTTAGCACCACGCAGGTGCCTACCGTGGGCTCTCCGCTGAATCTCAATGTGACTTCGGAGTACGGCCCGTCGGACTTCGACGCAACTCACATCGCCAGCATCGGCTATACCGTGTATACGCCGAAGCTCGCCGGGAGAAACAGGCTAATCCAGCTCGCCGTATCCGGCTGGAACTTCAGTGGCCGCTATGGAATCCGCAGCGGTGAGCCCATCAACATCGTCTCCGGCACTGACTTCGCTCTTACCAACACACCGAATCAGCGCCCCAACCTGCTGCACTCATGGATCGATCCCGGCAGCCGCTCCCGCCTCGACAAGCTTGCCCTGACAGGCAGCACGTGGTTCGATCCGACGGCCTTCAGCACCACGGTCCCGTCCGGCACCTTTGGCAATCTCAGTCGCAACGCGGTTCGGGGACCCGCGTCTATCTCCAACAACATGTCGGTGGCGAGGAGGTTTCTCATCCCAGACCGCCCCGGCACCAGCTTCGAGTTCCGCGCAGACGCCTTCGGCGTATTCAATACGCCCAATCTGGGAACCCCGGCCAACAAGATTGGTTCGAGCCTCGGGCAGATTACCAGTACGAGCGGCGAACGCTTCCTCCAACTGTCGGGCCACCTGCGTTTTTGATCGAGGCTCCGGTCCGCCAGCATTTGGGAGTTTCATATACAACCGTGGGAACGTCAGCATCTCCTCTGCTGACGTTCCCACGGTTTACCGAAACCTGCGACAGCGTGGAGCCTGCCGTCTGCGCAAGGTGACTGGGAGACGATGAAAGAACTTCGCAGTCATCAGCAGTTGCAGTTTTGCTGTCGCCAATCCGGGAAGAGACTCGGGCGAGGCAGCTCTTGTCTTCACTCGCAAAGGAAGTGTTAATGTCTTTGAGATCGATCGCTCCCCTCCTCGTTGTGGTTTATTGCGCCATCCTCTCCGGAGGCCCACGCGCCGAGGCGCAGACGTCCGCACCCGGGCCGGATCTCCGCATTGTGCGTGCTCTCGATCGCGCCTGGACCTTCCAGTACTTCCCCGAGTCCGCACCCGTTCTGCACTGGGCTGAGGTTGCAGCTGACGACTCCACCTGGCCCGCCGTCGCGCTGCCCCATACCTGGAGCACCTATGAGACGACTCGCGAACTCCATCCGTTCATCCAGCATGCGACTGAGCGCGAGGACTCTTACTGGTGGTACGGCTGGGGCTGGTATCGCAAGCACCTCTCCATCGCCAAGCGCCTCGAAAGCAAGGAAGTATTCCTCGAGTTCGATGGCGTCCAGAAGGTCGCCTTCATCTACGTGAACGGCCACCCGGCCGGCGAGCACAGGGGCGGATACACCAGCTTTTCCGTGGACGTCACCCGCTGGATTCGCTTTGGCGCAGACAACGTGATTGCCGTGCAGGTGTCCAATCGTCGTGACGACGACCTCGGCCATGTCCCGCCCATGACTGCCGGCAATTTCGACGTCTACGGCGGAATCAACCGCAGCGTCCGTCTCGTCCTCACTAACAAAGTCCACGTGCCGTTCCAGGGCGCGGCCGACTCCGAAGGCGGCAGCTTCGTCCAGACCCACCACGTCACCCGCGACTCCGCCTCCGTGCACGACACCACCTGGGTCGGCAACGACAGCACACAACTCACCGAGATCGATCTCGACTCCCGGATTCTTGACGCGGACGGCAAAGTCCTCGCAACACAAACCACCCACGCCTCCATTCCCGCGGGTCAGATCAAAGGCATCGTGCAGGACTTCGCGCCTCTGGCGGAGCCGCATCTGTGGGCGCCCTCCACACCGTACCTGTATCGCGTCGTCTCCTCTGTGCTTGAACGCGGTAAGCCAATCGACCGCTACGAGACCACCTTCGGAATCCGCTTCTTCTCCTGGAACCATGCGGAAAAACGCCTTTACCTCAACGGGACACCGATCCAGCTCATTGGCACCAACCGGCATCAGGACTTCCCCTGGCTCGGCGACGCCATGCCCATCTGGCTGCAACTTGCCGACTTGAAAGACATGCGTTACAACCTGGGTTACAACTTCCAGCGCACGGCGCACTACCCGCAGGACCCTGCCATTTACAAATTCTGCGACGAAAACGGAATCATGGTCGCCGAAGAGAGCCCGAACATCAAAGACATCGCCTTCGGGCGCGACGTGCAGGAGACGATGATGCGCGAGATGGTCCGTCGCGATCGCAATCATCCCAGCATCATCTTCTGGAGCATCGGCAACGAGACCGATCACCCTGCCGACTCCGCCTGGACCTGGAGCGAAGATCAGAGCCGTATCATCAATCTCCGCCGCGGCACCAACGGCGGCGATCATGTTATGACCACCGACGCCGACCTGCCGCTCGAGCAGACGCTTCGCTGCACGATCCGCGGCTGGTACAACGATGACGCCCACAACTTCGCTCCGGAAAACGGAGAGTCCGCCAGCGGCCAGATCACTGGTACCGAAGAGTGGCAGCACACCACCGACGCCCAGTACCTCCAGCACAAACGAGGCGAAAACATCGTCGTCTTCCTCTATGCGGACCACGGGGCCGACCGCACCTATCGCAACGCTCCCCTGCATTACGTCAATCCCAAGGGCTGGGTCGACGGTCTCCGTTTTCCGAAGTACGTCTATTACCTCTGGCAGGCCAACTTCACTGCCAAGGCGATGGTCTTCATCCATCCCTGGCCATGGCAGCAACGCTACATCGGCCACAAGGAGACCATCACAATTGACTCGAACGCCGATACAGTCGAGCTTCTCGTCGGTGGCAAGAGCGTCGGCGTGCGCAAGCCTTCATCCGACAACGTCCACGTAGTAGAGTTCGAAGGGATCGAAGTCACGCGCGGTACCCTTCAGGCCATCGCACACAAGGGCTCCGCCATGGTGGAGCAGTCGATTCCCATGCCCGGCGCCCCGGCACGTCTGGTCCTGCGCGCCCGCGAGTCGCATCTCCAGGCCGACCGCAGCGGCCTCGCGGTCCTCGAGGTGGACGCGGTCGATAGAAACGATCATCCGGTCCCCTACATTCACCCCGACATCACCTGGAAGGTCACCGGCGAAGGCCGCTTCGTCGGCCCTCAGACGTACAAGTCCGACACAGACAAGAACGGCGCGAAAACAGGCACGATGTACATCGACCTCCCCACTGCCAACCTGGTCCGCACCACGGCCACCCCCGGCCCGATGGAGATCACGGTCAGCTCCCCCGGCCTCACCTCCGCCTCGCTCACGCTTCGCTCCACGGCCATCCCGGCAGAAGACGATGGCATCACCGAGCCTCCTCTCACGGATGCCGGCCGGGTTCCCGTGCTGCGCAATCCCTCGGTCCCCGCATTATCCAGCGCCGCCGTGGCCCGCGCCTTCGAGCACATCACGCAGGACTACCATCTCCCAGCCAGCGCCCCTGCCCAAGCCCGCGATTCCATGGAGCAGTTCCTCCACGACCACAACCCCAAGCTCCCGCGCGACGATCGCAGCTTCGACGACGCGCTCGGAAAACTCGCCGCCCTTCTTTTCCAGAATCACGGCAACCTCATCGCCGATTGGTACAACTTCACCGCCGACCAGTACGAAGACGTATCACTGCTGCGCGCCACGATCGAATCGAGCAGCGCACCGCGCATGTTCAAGGACCTGCTGGAAAACGACTACGCCGACCGTATCCTCACCCACGGCGAAACCCTCGACGCCGCCCAGGAGTCAAAGACTGTCGCCGCCGCGCTCGGCAAAGGGCGGCTCGTCTCTTCGCAGCCGGCACCTCCCGCCGGCATAGAGCACACCTCTGCCCCCACCCTCGCCGTGCTCGCAGCGACCGCTTATCCTGCCTGGAAGAGCTTCGATCCTCAGCAGCAGGCCCGCGCTCTCCAATCTCTGCAGCGTTTCAATCCTGCTCTCCGCGCAGACGGCAAGCCCGCCGTTATCAATCAGCCTCTTCCACCTAGCCCCATTCTCCTGATCGACGAGTCCATGCTCCTGCACTAGCCGTGCATTCGCCGCGAGTCCTTTACAGATGCACCAGCCCGCGCTGAAGGGCTGCCACCACGGCCTGCGTGCGGTCCGTCACCCCCATCCGCATGTAGATGATTCGGAAGTGGCACTTCACCGTAGCCTCCGCTATCCGAAGCTGACGCGCGATCTCCTTGTTGCTTTTGCCCTGTACCAGGAGCGTCAACACCTCGTGTTCCCTCGGCGAGAGCTTCGAGTCCTCCGTCCGCGACTGCAGGACGCGCGCGACAGGCGGCGGCAGAAAGCGCCCTCCCGAGTGCACCCTCTTTATCGCGTTGATCAGCGTCTCATGCGGCATCCCCTTGATGACGTAGCCCTGCGCTCCCGCCTCCAGGGCCTGGTGCACATCCTCATCTCCCTCATACATCGTCACCACCACAAACCGCGCCTGCGGCCGCCGTTTGCGAATCTGCCGGATTCCCGCGACCCCTCCGATTCCCGGCAGCCGCAGATCCATCAGTGTGATGTCCGGACGGCACTCCTCGTGCAGCGCAATCGCGAGCTCGACCGTCCCTGCCTGCGCGACCACGCGCATATCGGGCTGCGCATCGATCAGCGCCGCAATCCCCATTCGCATCAGTGGATGGTCGTCCACGATCATCACCGACATCCCGCCCGTCGCCAGAGTGCTCATTGTCTCCTCCTCAGATGCTCAATGCTTCCGAACTCCGCCCACTGATAGTGCGCGGCACGCAGATCGTAATTGTCGTGCCTGTCGCTCGCATGCTCTCCACCCGAAATGTTCCACCCAGCCGTGACACCCGTTCCTTCATCCCAATCAGTCCGAAGTGCATGCCCTCGGGATTGTCCTCCGCAGGCTCAAAGCCGCACCCATTATCCGCAACCCCGACTGCCAGGCTTTGCTCGCTAAATGCCAAGCTCAACCGCACCAGGCTCGGCTCGGCGTGATTCGCCGCATTGTGAACTGCCTCCCTCACCACCATCATCAACTCGTGCGCGTGTCCACGGGTCACCGGAAACGGCTGCCCTGCAACATCGCACCGGATCGCCACGCCCAGTTCTGCGCTCATCCGGGACCCCATGGTTCCCAGCAGCTCCGCCAGATCCTGCGGCGCCTCCCGCTCGTGGCGCAGCTCCCAGATCGCCTCGCGCGCCTCGTTGATCGTCGTCCGCATCTGCTCCCGCGCAGAGTCCAGCAGCGATTGCTTCAGTGCGCGCTCTTCGTCTTCGAGAATTGAAAACGTCTCCAGAACGGCCGAAACCCCCGCGCATCCCTGCAGCAGAGTGTCGTGCACCTCCCGGGCCAGCCGGTTCCTCTCGGCCAGCACTGCTTTGAAGCGTCTGCGAAGCTGACCAATGCGGAAGCGGTATGCGGCAAAAACCGCAGCAACCATCAGCAGCACGCAGGCCGCAATAAACCACCACGTCCTGTAAAAATGCGGCTGCTTCACCACCGTGACCGCCGCCTCCGATAGCATATCGGGCCGGCTCAAGTCGTAGGCCGCCACGCGAAACGTATAGTGGCCCGCCGGCACGTTGATGTAGTCAGCTACGTGCCGCTTGTCGGCATAGTTCCAGCGGTCCTCCAGACCCTCGAGCTTGTATTGGAACCGTATCGCCTCCTGCGACCGCAGCATCACCGATGCATACGTGATCTCCAGCCGCGTGTCTCCGGGTGGCAGCGTGATCGCTGCCCGGGGTGCCAGCTCCTGCCCGTCGGCCATCACCCGGCTGATTACCACCGGCGAAGGTGGCTGCGCCACAGTACCCGCTGGCGAGATCCGTATTGGGCCGCGATTGCTTGGAATCCAGACGTCGCCTTCTGGTGTCAGCGCGCCGGCCGACTGCATCCCGCCAAAGATCTGCACTGTCTCTCCATCACTGGAGACGCTGTAAAACGTAAGCGAAAGATGCTGTCCCTGACCTCCCGCGGCCCGAGCCGCCGCAACTCGATCGAGTTCGTGCCGGTTCAGCAGTGACACCCCCGATGGCCCAATGATCCAGAACCGCCCCGTGCCATCCTCCTTGAGATCGTAGATGCTGTCGCCAGCCAGTCCATCCGCAGCGCCATAGTGCGTCAGCGCACCGTGCTTATACCGGAACAACCCCGTACTTCGCGTGCCGATCCACAGAGCGCCATCGCTATCCTGGTGCAGCGCCCAGACCTTATCCTGGGACAATTCCCGCACCGCCTCGTCCTTCACAAACACGCCGTGGTGCAGGTGGCTCAGCCCCAGCTCGGTGCCAATCCATAGATCGCCGTCGGAATCCTGCAGCAGCGCGCGGATGCTCTGATAGGCCAGACCTTCGTTCATCCGAAAGTTCGTAAACCGCCTCCCATCGAAGTGGCTTACGCCTTCGTCTGTGCCCACCCAGAGGCTTCCATCGCGATCCTGCAGCAGCGCGCGAATGAAGTTGTTGACCAAGCCGTCGTTCGTCTTGTAATGCGCCACCCTTCCGCCGGAGATCCGGTACAGCCCCGCGCCATCCGTGCCGAACCAGAACGATCCGTCCCGGTCCTCCAGTACGTTGCGCACCTTCACTCCGTCAAGCGTTGGCAGCCTATATACCTCCGGCCGTCCCTTGCGTATCTGGAACAGCTTGGTCGACGCCATCCACAAGGTCCCTTCGCGATCCTGATAGACCGTTCCGAAGTCGGACTCGCTCGCGTGCGGCAGCGGCACCGTCGTTAGCGGTGTTCGGCTCAACCTCAGGATGCCTGTTTCGCTGCCGAGCCAGATGTTCTTCTCCGCGTCCTCGAAGATGCTCAGCACCGTATCCGACGGCAGAGAAGTGTAATCGGCCAGCCGGCTCGAGGCATCCAGCCTGTACGCCAGCGTTCCCTGACCCACAATGCTTATCCAGAACCGTCCATCGGAGGTCGGATGCAGCCCCCGAGCTGTCCCTTGGATGCCCGGTACTGCGCTGAATCCCTCCGCGCCCGGCCTCATCCTATATAGCCCCGAGACTGTTCCTACCCACATCGCGCCCTTCGAGGTCTCCGCAATCGCCTTCACCCGGTTCCGTGCGGGATCACCCGGCAGCCGGTACAGCCGCGCCACGTTCCGCTCCAGCACCGCGAGGTCCGATCCACCAAGCCACAGCCGCCCGTGCGAGTCTTCGCAGATCGCATTTACCGCCATCATCGGCAGCCCCCCCGTCCCGTCCAGCCGTTCAATCGCCTTTCCACCCGCCTGGCCGGCGATGTGAAACAGTCCATTGTTTGTTCCGATCCAGATGTTCCCTCGCGAGTCCTGCGCGAGCGTCCGCACAAACAAGTCCGTCAGGCCATCTCGCTGGTCGTACGTGCGAAATACTCCATCCTGAAAGTGCACCAGCCCGCTACCTTCGGTGCCGATCCACAGGCTGCCGTCCTTCGCCGCGAGCAGACAGAAGATGCTGTTTGCCCGGAGCGCTGGCGTGTTCTCCCGATCGAAGACGGTAAAGTGCGTTCCGTCGAACCGCGCCAATCCACCCGTCGTCCCGATCCAGAGATAGCGGTCCGTCGTCTGCACGATTGCCTGCACGGTCTGCTCCGGAAGGCCATTCGCGACCCCATACAGCCGGCTGGCGTACCCCGCAGGAAGGCGGTCTATTCCCGTCTCTGCTGCCCGGGCGCACGTCGACGAGAGTCCCACTAGCAAGAGCCAGTGGATCACCATCCATCCCAAGACCCTACGTTGCGTTCGACGCCGCACGATTCGCATAGAGGAGACAGAGTGAAAAAACTACACTGATTTTATAAGGGTTGTCATACGCCTTTTGGCTGATGCGGTATCCTGCGATGCCTCGGTATGGTCTAACTACCTCGAAACCTGATTGAAACGCGCCGCTCTGCCCAGCCGCGCAGCCCAAGGAGTTCCGCACCGTGACCTCTGCCTCGCCCCCGCATCGCCCGCTGCCCGGCGAACATCGTCCTTTCGCTGCCATTCTGCTTGCGCTCGCCCTCTACGTCTCCACGCCGCTCCTCGGCGAGCCCGTCTCCCGTGCGCAACTCGAAGCCTGGCGCAAGCAGATCATCGACACCCTCTTCATCCCCACTCCGCTCCCGCAACTCGCACCCGCCGCTTATGGGACCTTCTCGCCCGCACCGGGCGTGATCGCGGAGCGTGTCACCTACGGCACCGAGTTCGGAATGCGGGTCCCCGCCATCTTGTATCTCCCCGAGCACTCAGGCCGAAACCTCCCCGCGCTGGTCGTGGTCAACGGTCACGGCGGAGACAAGTACAGCTGGTACTCCTTCTACACTGGCATCCTCTATGCCCGGGCTGGCGGCGCCGTCCTCACCTACGATCCCATCGGTGAGGGCGAGCGGAACAAGGATCGCCGCTCCGGAACCCGCGCGCACGATCACGAAGTCGATGTCGCCGGCTACCCGCAACACCTCAGTGGCCTGATGATCACCGACGTCATGCAGGCCGTCTCCTTCCTCCAGCAACGGCCTGAGGTCAATCCCCACCGCATCGCCGTGATGGGCTACTCGCTCGGCTCCTTCGTCTCCGCCCTCGCAGGTGCGGTTGACCCACGCATTTACTCCGTCGTCCTCTCCGGCGGCGGCGACCTCGACGGCCCAGGCGGCTACTGGGACTCAAGCTCCAAGCACATGTGCCAGTCGATTCCCTACAAGTCGCTCTCCGTCCTCGGCGACCGCTCCGCCGTCATCTATGCCCTGCACGAGCAGCGCGGCTCCACACTCATTATTAACGGCTCCGCCGACACCCTCGTCGACATTCCCCACCACCTGGAGCCCTGGTTCGCCGAAGTCCGCAAGCGCGTCATCGCCCTCACCGGTACCTCAACCAACATCTTCGACACTTACTTCATCCCCAACGTCAGCCACCGCCCAAACTGGGTCACGCGTCCCGCCGCCCTCTGGCTCCAGCAGAAGCTCAACTTCAAGAACTGGACCGCGAAGCAAATCGAAGCCATGCCCGAGACCCACATCAGCCAATGGGCCGCGCAGAACAACGCCGACATGGACAAGGGCTACATCCAGGAAGACCGCGAGGGCGGTGTCATGGCACTCAGCACGGACGTTCCCAACGTCCCTCACGAAAAGCTCAACGTCCTCTCCGGCGAAGAGTGGCACCGCCAGGAGGATAACCTCATCTATGACGCCTGGGTGCGCCGCACCCTGGCCCTGCTCTCCAACTCTCACCCGAGCCCGACGGGCTCACACTAGGCAGCAGGAGCTTCGCTTATGACCTTCCGCTCGAACCCACATCACTCCACCCTGCGCATCGCTCAATTCGCCCTGCTTCCTGGCTTGCTGTGGCCTGTTTCCGCTGGTGCGCAGGACACCCGGACTGTCAACGAGCCAGTCATCCCTCCGGTCTGCTCCACCGTACGCGCCCATCTCGACTACCGCAACGACCGCCTCTCCGATTCTCCAAGCTCCGCTCCCGACACCAAAACCATTCAGGCTGCCATGGACACCTGCAAGCCAGGCCACGCGGTCCGGCTTGAGCGCGACGGCGCACAAAATGCCCTGCTCACCGGGCCGCTCGACCTGCGTTCCGGCGTCATCTTGCTCATCGATGAAGGCGTCCACCTTGTCGCTTCGAACCGCCCCTCCGACTACGACCGCAACCCTGGCTCCTGCGGTCTCACCGAGACCATCACCGGCGGCTGCCGACCCCTGCTTACTGCCACCAATGCCGCGCACACCGGTCTGATGGGACACGGCATCATCGAAGGCCGCGGCGACCAGAAGCTTACCGGCAGCGAACTCACCTGGTGGCAGATGCATGACGCGGTCAAAGGCGACGTCCACCACAATATTCCCTGGCTTATTTCTACCGTCTCCTCTGATGACTTCACCCTTTACGGTATTACCCTGCACAACGCGCCTAACTTCAATGTGTTTCTCCAGGGGGGTAACGGCATCACCGTCTGGGGTATCCGCATCGACGCCCCCGGTAACTCGCCCAATACTGACGGCATCGATCCCTCCGGCTCCAGCAACGTCACCATCACCCACAGCTTTATCCGCAACGGCGACGACAACATCGCCATCAAGGCCCCCAAAGGCCAGCCCGCCACCCACATGACCGTCTCTCACAATCACTTCTACGAGGGTCACGGCATGTCCATCGGGAGCGGAACCGAAGGAGGCGTTAGCTCCATCCGCGTCACCGACCTCAGCATTGACCACCAGAAGAGCGGCATCCACATCAAATCCAACCCCGGTCGCGGAGGCCTCGTCACCGACGTTGTCTACGACGATGTTTGCATCCGCGACACCGCTACGCCCATCAACCTCGAATCCACTTACATCGACGCCAACGCCCCGCGTGCAAAGTGGATCAACGGGGCCAGCTTCCCCACCTACCGCGGCATCATCCTGCATAACGTCCGGACCTCCGGCGGCACCCGCCTGCTCCTCCGCGGCGTCGACGGCGAACACCGCATCTTCGCGCAGTTCGATGGCGTGCAGGTCGAAGGGATCGAAGGCATGAAACAGCAGGCCGAGCACGCCTCCATCCAGCTCGGACCCGGCGCCTCCAACTGGTTCCCCAAAGGCGACGACGTCTCCGTCACCGGCACCCCACAACAGCCCACCCCCGTTGCCTGCCAGGCCAAGTACATCCCATTCCCGACGGTCTCCGGCGATTAGCAATTTTCTTAGACGTACTGGACAGTCTTGAATGACACGCATTGAATCTCGCTATGCGTAGAATCACCCTATCGGAGAAAACTAGCCGGATCAGGGCGATGGCACTAGCTGTCCCCAACCACGCGATGGCCACTTAAGCACAGATCGAAGGAAGAGGGGGCCTGACGCGCCAACCATCGGCCTCCTGCTCTGCGACAGTCATCGCAGTCCAATCGTGGAGCACACGCTACATAGCATCGAGAAGCCGAGCGGCGTCTCGAGCTATCGCGTCACTCGCGAACTGCCAACACCAATCCGCGAAGAGGTCCCGACCGTGGAGGATCTGCAGGAAGGCGTCACCAAGCTTCGGGACGAAAATGGACTCTCTGCGTCAGGAGCGTTCGGATGAAGAATAAGCAAAGCGCCTTGACGACTGAGAAAACTATCGCATCAGGGTCGCGAGAAAAGTGCCACAGCTTGTGCCACTTTTGGAATTGCAGCAGGAATAGAGAGGTTGGCTGGCATTGAGCACCTCTCTCGCTCAAGTCGAACTGCCGCCCGCAGAGCCGCCATTCGCTCTCTCGCAGGCGCAGAGCATTCTGCGCCAGATGGTTTTGGACTCCGTGCAGTCTATTCACTCCAAACGAAACTATGCAAAAGCGGTTGATGATTTGTTTGCGTTCTGCGCCAGCCAATCTCTCTCCCGTGCGCTGCTTATGGAGTACCGGACGAAGATGGATCATCTCTCTCCATCAACCATCAACGTCCGCCTGTCGGCAATAAGGAAGCGAAGCAAGGCGCAACGGAATGATCGGGCGTGAAGAAGCCGACAATTTGACTGGCATTCCCAACGTCCGACAGAAGGGAACTCGGCTGGGCAACTGGCTCACTCGTGAACAGGCGAAGGAGCTTCTCGCAGTCCCGGACCGGCCAACTCTCAAGGGCAAACGAGATTACGTGATCATTGCGCTCCTGGTCGGCTGCGCTTTGCGCAGTCCCGATAACTTTAGTAGCCCACCCTAAAATGCCGCTATATATATGCAACATAGAAGTATCCTAAGTTCGGGTAGGTGCATCACATTTAGCATCTACTAGACGTTTTCATGAGATAGGTTGGTGTTTATGCAGCACAGCGATTCTATCGAAGAGCAATTTACGGATCGAGTAAGTTCTGAAGAGGTTTTGGGAAGTTGCCGAAACCACATCGAATCTCTACAGAATCTAAGCTATCTAACCTCCCTTGATGCTGACCATCCGACTCAGGTACGCCTCAACATAAAGATGATGGAGTGGCATCTTCACAACCTGTCCGAGGCACTATTAGTATAGAAAGGCCCTCGAAGAGGACGCGGCCCTTCTGCGGCGTGATTGTCTGCTTCTCGGTGCTGTAACAATACTGTCTCTAGGCATCAAGATTTGAAAGTATCAACTGATCACTACACATTGCTCGAATGGTCATAGTGCTCCTCGAATCGTGACTTAGAAGTTCGCGTTAAGTCGTGTGATTTTTCAGTCCGAATCACAGCCGCCGCTGTCTCTTCACAACCGGCACAGGCAACCGGGTGAGGGTTGGAATCATGAGCACGATCTCAGCAGTAATTGGCTCCTCTGGGACGTACTTCCGCTCCAAGATAACAACATAAATCACCGCGACTGCGGGAACCATCATTGCGACGGCGACAGCTACAAGATTCTGATTCATGGCTGAAGGCTATGCCTATTGACGGCCGCTGTATGTCGTCCTTAGTACTTAGCAGGCTCTTTATTTAGTCCCATGATCGTAAGAGAGTCGAGGCTCAGGACTAGCATCTCCTTATTCCTGCGACAACTAGAACGGTTTATAGGGCATATCAGCATTCATTCATTAGGGGCTGATTATTATGAAGGTTCAAGTTATGACCGAGAATGATGCGCTATGATAATTCGCCCCATTGGATGAACGACTCAATGTTTCCTGAAAGGCAGGAATTTAATTGCACAATGGCCCTTTTAAAAACACACTATTGAAAAGTCTAGCTCCTGAAATCATCGCGCGTCTCGATCTGCGCGCGGTTGCATTCGAGTTGGAGCATGAAATCGAGTTTCCCGGAAGTTCCATCGAACATCTCTTCTTCGTAGAGAAGGGGATGGCCTCGATGACCACCACTTTTAAGGATGGATCGCAGGTAGAAGTCGGCATGTTTGGTTATGAGTCTGTCATTGGCGTCTCCGCGTTGATGGGAACAAAACAGAGCCTTAATCGCGTCTATACGCAAATTGCTGGCCACGGTTATTCGTGCAACGTAAATGTTGCCAGAAAGGAGTTTCGACTCTGCGGAGCGTTTCAGCAAATGGCTCTGCGATACGTTCAGGCGCAGCTTGTCCAGGCAATCCAGTCTGCGGGCTGCAATGCAAAGCACGAACTCGAACAGCGGCTTGCCCGCTGGCTCCTCATCTGTGCTGACCGGGCACATAGCAATACTTTTAAGATGTCACAGGAATATCTAGCTCAAATGCTTGGAGCCAGCCGCCCTACTGTCTCAACAACGGCGGGGCTTCTAAAGGATGCAAAGCTCATCGAATACAGCCGTGGGTTGATTCAAATCCTCGACGCTTCTGAACTCGAAAAGAAGGCCTGCGAGTGCTACCACATCATAAGGGATCATCTCGATAATTACGCGGAGTTCGAAAGCGGAATCACCGCTTAGGCTAGGTCTCCCTTATGATTTGGGTCTATCTTCTTTGTGCAAGGATCAGAGCGTTTTGTACGCCGTCATATCGGACGCGCGGCGTCGAGTGATAGGTTTTAGGCCACCACACAATTAAGTGGGACGGAGCCTGCCCACCATACTGCGTTCGGCACCAAAAATAGGTGCGTGGTCAAGAGTTCAACTCGCGAGACGAACCAGATTTTTCCTCTACCTGCGCTTTTATGTTCTTCGATGACCTCGAAAACGGACAATGGAGCTCTTATCGTTCTTCACGCAGAACGGCAGCTTGGCTGGCTTTCCTCAAGCCGGTAGAGCGTCTTCGACCGACTCCGCGATGTAGCTATCCATCGCTTGGCTGAGTTGTGAATCGATCTCGTCTGCAATCGTCATCACGCCAACTAGTAGAACGCTGAAATCGATGCTCGCAAGATTGTGTTGCAATGTATCAAAGATGGTTACTTGCAACATCCGTGACTCCTCTACCATCATCGCGGCAGTATAACCTTGCTTACGCCGGTCCAACCCGTGCTGAGCGGCTGCGGGTGACACCAGCTCTTTGCTCCCGATCGGTTTAGAAGAGAGAAGACGGGACACTACATCGCGGAACACCTGAGGTAGATGACCGCAACGTTGCTCGTAACTCAGCGAAACGGACATAACTTTCTTGTCTGTCTGGATACGCTTGAACCATTCTTTAATTGCACTCTCGACCGAGCGTTCGAGAATCGCAGCAACAGTCTCCACTACGCGAATAGCAGGAGGTCCACTTGCCAGCCTCTGCTTGATCGCGTCAACCAAAGCGTTTACTTCCATAGGCTTTACCAGAATCTCATCGGCCTGCATTAGGATGGCATGAGCAGCAGCGTCCATTTCAGGGAATGCACTTAGCAGCATCGTAACTGCCTTGGGATTTGCGTGGCGCATCGCGCTTACGACTGTGAGACCATCTCCGGCCCCTGGCATGTGAAGATCGCTCAGGAGCACTTCGAATTGACTAGAGCTTATGTGTTTCAGAGCTTCAGTTACGCTGGCTGCGGTAGTTACATCGAATCCACTTTGTTCCAGTATTCTGCCCAAGCTAAAGCGCACAACTTCGTCATCATCAACCAGCAGAATCGTGGTCAAGGCCATTTCATCTCCAAGGGCGTACGAGAACACCCCGACCTAACTGCTGGTAAGTATATCCCTATGTAATGTAGCCGACACAAGACAAAAATGGATTGCAGCATCATCTCTGCAAATGGTTCCTATTAATCAGTCTACTGCTCTTGAATTGTGCGCCGTGCGAGCGTCTACATTAACTAATAGTGAGTTTTTTTGTGTACAGGGCGTAGAGCGCGGCAAGAACGCTGTTTCGAAAGCGAAGAAGGCGACGGATAACATACGCTATGCCCCTTCTACCCTAGCTGGGGAGCCAAAGTTGTATTTTAGCCAGCTTCGGAATACTGGTAGTCTCTGGCTGCGAGCGCATTGTGTATTGCCAGCTCCGAGCGCAGCTGAAAAAGCTCCTCTCTTCTCCTGACAATTCATCCTTCAACCTTCGTAGTGCGCCACCAGCGCATTCTGGAACGTCGCATGCGGAGACGCATTACCTTCCCATGCTCGCTAGATGAGTACGTGCAGGAAAGGTCGTCCTGTTCATAAACACGCTCTTAACCTCCTTGTAAATAAGCCTGTGGCGGATATACAGAAGCCCTCCACTCTCAAATAACGAAACCTTACCTTGAACTTATCCACCTTGAAGGAGTTACCCCATGAAACTCTCGTGTGTTATGAAGTCCGCGTTACCTACCGTCGCTCTAGGTTTTCTGGCGCTAGGCCTAGCTGCCAAATCTGCCGTCGCAGCAACCGTCACCACCACGTTCGGCGTCTCCGCGACGGTTCAGGCCACTTGCCTGGTCTCCGCCACACCCTTGGCATTCGGAACTTACACTGGCGCGGTGGCGACCTCCACATCCGCCGTCTCGGTCACCTGCACCAACACCACGACTTACAATGTTGGCCTTAGTGCGGGACTGGCGACAGGTGCAACCGTGACTACCCGGAAGATGACCGGTCCTGCCTCGGCCTTGCTGGGCTATGCGCTGTTCTCGGACTCCTCGCGGACCGTCAACTGGGGTCAGACGATCGGGACCGATACTGTGACCGGGACTGGCAACGGCTCTGCCCAGGCGATCACTGTCTATGGTCAGGCTACTGCGGGGCAGTTTGTCGCGCCCGGCGTGTACAACGATACGATTACCGCAACCGTCACCTATTAACCGATGGCGCCCACACCAATTGAAGCCATATTGATCATCTTTCTCCTTACAACATATTTACCTTTACCTGGAGTTACTCAATGACGATCTCGACTTCTATGAAGTCCGCATTACCTGCCATCGCTCTAGTCTTTGTGGCGCTAGGTCTAGCTACCAAATCTGCCGTTGCAGCAACCGTCACCACCACGTTAGGTGTCTCCGCGACGGTTCAGGCCACTTGCCTGGTCTCCGCCACGCCCTTGGCATTCGGAACTTACACTGGCGCGGTGGCGACCTCCACATCCGCCGTCTCGGTCACCTGCACCAACACCACGACTTACAATGTTGGCCTTAGTGCAGGACTGGCGACAGGTGCAACCGTGGCTACCCGGCAGATGACCGGTCCTGCCTCGGCCTTGCTGGGCTATGCGCTGTTCTCGGACTCCTCGCGGACTGTCAACTGGGGTCAGACGATCGGGACCGATACTGTGTTCGGGACTGGCAACGGGGCTGCCCAGGCGATCACTGTCTATGGCCAGGCTACTGCGGGGCAGTTTGTCGCGCCCGGCGTGTACAACGACACGATTACCGCAACCGTCACTTACTGATGATTACGCCCACACTAAACAAAGCCGCCACTACCGGGTCCCGACGCGTCGTGGCGGCGATCGGGTTCGTTTCTGTCCTCATCGTCCTTCTGGCCGGCGGCGCAGCCAGAGCACAGTCGTTGATGGTTCTCCCCGTCAATCTACAGATGGCACCGGGACAGACGGCCACGACTTTGACTGTGATCAACAAAGGAGACAGCGAGACCGCAATCCAGGTCCGCGCCTATGCCTGGAATCAGCCAGATGGCGACGACCAACTGACGACCTCAGACGCGGTGCTGGTAAGTCCGCCGCTCACTTCGATTGCTCCGGGAGCCTCCCAGGTCGTACGCCTCGTTCTGCGTCGACCGCCGCAGGGCCGAGAGGCTACCTATCGCATTGTGCTCGACCAGATCCCACCGCCGGCTGTGCCGGGGGTCGTGCGCGTCGTACTGCGCATGTCCATTCCGATCTTTGCCCAGCCGGCGACTCATGCGGTTCCTCACGTATATTTCCACATCGAGCGCGATGCCGGGAAGATCTTTCTGGTGGCGCTCAATGATGGCGGTCGCCATGAAGCGATCCGCGAGATCGTGCTGTGGACTGGCGACGGCCGCAAGCTGAAGACAGAGTCGAGCGCGTCGCCTTATGTTCTGGCCGGTGTGACCCGGCGTTGGCCCATTGACGCGCAGGGGTCCCTGCCGCTTCCCGACGAAACCTTGCGACTGACGGCGCACGCAGACTCCGGCGCCATCGAACAGCAGGTTCACGTTGTTAACGCTCCATGATCCAGAACGCGCGGTAGCCAAGTGGTTTCGCTGTTCAGCGCTCCTCCTCCTCCTCGTGCTGACCATCATGCCGAGATTAGCCGAGGGCGCCGACCAGCTACTCCTGCTGGACGTACAAATCAACGGCCATTCCATCGGCAAGATCGGCGAGTTCATTCTGCGGGACCGCACGCTGATGGCGCGGCGAGGCGAACTCCACGATCTCGGCTTTCGGCTCCCCACCTCGCGCGCCGCCAAATCCCAGAGCGAGAGTCTGATCGCCCTGTCCACCCTGCCGGGATTGAGTTGGCATCTCGATCAGAAGACGCAGACGTTGTATGTCAGAGTCCCCAATGATCGCTTACTGCCGATGGTGTTGCTGCTCGATGAAAGTGAAAGGCCGACCGGCCGGCGAGCGATCGAGAGCGGCACCGGCGTGACGCTCAACTACGACATCGTCGGCACATTCGCTGGAAGCCATAATGGGGCCACCGGGTTGCTGGACCTGGTGGCGTTCTCGCCGAGGGGTGTCGCTAGCTCAGGACTACTGGTTCGCGCAGGCGCAGTTCCGAGTGGCACCGGCACAAGTATGGCGATACGTCTCGATTCGACCTACCAGTTTGCCGATGCCAATACGCTGCGCCGCTATAGTGTGGGCGACTTCATCACCGGGGGCCTTGCCTGGACCCGTCCGGTTCGACTCGCGGGTGCACAGATCCGGTCGGATTTCAGCATGCGCCCCGATCTTGTAACCTTTCCGCTCCCCTCTGTTAGTGGCTCGGCCGCCGTCCACTCTGTCGTGGACGTGCTGACGAACGGCAACTCGGTGCTCTCGCAGGAAATCAACCCGGGCCCCTTCGAGATCCAGCAGCTCCCGATGGTCACCGGGGCGGGCACGATTTCGATGACGGTGACCAATGCACTAGGCCAACAGATGAACGTGACGCAGCCCTTCTATGCCAGCTCCGCATTACTGGCCCCGGGCCTGCAGACCTTCTCTGCGCAAGTTGGCGCGGTACGGCGCAACTGGGGACTGGTCAGTAACGACTACGGGAAGTTCGCAGGCATCGCTAACTATCGCCGTGGCCTGAGCTCGATGGTCACCATCGAAGGCAGCTCTGAAGCGACGCCAGGCATGGTCATGGCAGGAGGCGGCCTCGTAGTGAATGTTGGCAATCTCGCAGCGCTCAACCTCGCCGCCGCAGGCAACACCGGCTCGGGAGGCACGGGCACGCAGTTTTCCGCAGGCATCCAGCGCATCGGCAGGGTGTTCAGTCTGGGTGCCTCCGCGATAATCGCCGACCGCGACTTCCGGGACGTGGCAGCGATGAACGGCGATCCGGTTCCACGGAAGCAGCTCAACGCCAACGGCGGCCTGTCGCTGAGGACCTTCGGCTCCGTGGGCGTCGCCTATGCGGGCCTTGACGGGGACATCTCCACCAATCCAGTTGACCTATCCATTACGTCCACCCAGCGCGCCCATATCCTCTCTGCCAGCTATTCGGTCCAGGTCCATCACATGTCGATCTATGCCACCGAGTTTCGCGACTTGGCCAACCAGGGAAGTGGCGGGCTACAGGTCGGCCTGACCATCCCCTTCGCCAGGAACAGCTCGGTCGGCGTCAGTGGCGCGTCGGACGGCTCGGGACAGGTACAGGTGCAAAGGCCGGCGCCAAGGATCGGTGACTGGGGCTACCAAGCCTACGTCTCAGCCGGCGATACCCAACACGAATTCGTCCAGGGTGAATACAAGTCGCATTTGGCGCTGCTTACCGCTGGCGTCGACATCAACGGAGGGGAGACAACTGTCCGCGTGGAATCCCAGGGCACTCTCTCCTTGGTCGACGGGGGCCTGTTCCCGTCAAACACGATCTACGACAGCTTTGCCATTGTAGACACCGGTCCCATGGCGCATGTCCACGTCCTGCAGGAGAACTGCGACGTTGGCAGAACCAACTCGGCGGGGCGGCTGCTGGTGCCCGATATGCGTTCCTTCGATCTGAATCATCTCGCCATTGAGCCAAACGATATCCCGCCGGACGCCACGATTGACATCACCACGCGTGAAGTGCGGCCCCAGGATCGCTCCGGCGTGGTCATCAAGTTCCCAATGAAAATCAGCTACGGCGCATTGCTGCAGCTGGTCGATGAGGCCGGCGTGTCGGTACCGGTCGGCAGCACCGCCAAGCTGCGGGCGACCGGCGTCACTGTTCCAATCGGCTACGACGGTGACGCGTATGTCCAGGATCTCAATCCCCACAACGAAATTGACGTCGAGCGGCCGGACGGTCGACACTGCAGCGTGGCCTTCAACTACCAGCCTATGCGCGGTGAAATCCCGTCCATTGGGCCACTACGCTGCCTGGAGCAGCGGCCATGAGGCAATGGCTTGGACTGGTGGCGCTGATGTTGCTACTCGCCTGGGGCGCCCGGGCGGCTACGGCGGCCTGCACGGTCTCGGTTCCGACCATGAACTTCGGCACCTATACGGGCACGCTGTCGACACCTGGTGCTACTCCTATGACAGTCAACTGCGGTTTGCTTGCTTCCTATACTGTCGCGCTCAATCAAGGAGTGGGGATCGGCGCAACCACAACCACCCGGAAGATGACCGGTCCTGGCTCGACCCAGCTGAATTACCAGATGTTCCAGGATTCCTCGCGGACCGCCAACTGGGGTAACACGACCGATATCGTGCATGGAACTGGCATTATTGGGAACCAGACAATCAACATATATCCCCAGGCGGCGGCAGGCCAGATTGTCCAACCGGGTACGTACACCGATACGATCACTGTCACCGTGACCCCCTCACTCTCAACCGTAGTCACCACCACATTCACCGTCACCGCAACGGTTCTAGCCACCTGCACTGTCTCGGCGAGCGCCCTGAACTTCGGCAATTACCTGGGCGCGCTGGTCGATGCCTCCTCAGCCGTTACAGTCAACTGCACTAACCTTACGGTTTTCAATATCGGCCTCAATGCCGGGACAGCGACCGGGGCGACAGTGAACACTCGGAAAATGACCAGCCCTGCCTCGGCAACGCTGAACTACACGCTATTCCGGGACAGCGCGCGCACCGTCAATTGGGGCAATACCGTCGGCACCGATACTCTCCTCTCGCAGGCCAACGGCACCCCCGTGCAGTACGGCGTCTTTGGCAGGATGGCAGCTGGACAGTCCGGTAATCCGGCCCTGTACAGCGATACGATCATTGTCACTGTCACCTATTGACCATCGGACCGCGATGGGTTCGGCTGAGCGGATATTTCGCTGGTTGAATACCCACGCTGATGGTTTGAGGAAGGAAAACAATCGCGTGATTGGAAACCGTTCTCGAATACCGCACCAAGGCAGCCGCCGAGAGGCAGCCGAAGCGCTTCGGATCAACATCAACAGCACAACTCCACGGACTTCGGTTCTGGGAATGACCTTCGGAGAACTTGCCAAGCACTACACCGCAAAAGAACTCGATGTAGAGCAGCAGCAAGCTCGATCTCCGAAGGCCCATTCCACAGTCGAGGGAAATCGCCGCTATCTCAAGCGGTGGATCCTTCCGCGTTGGGGAAAGACTCCTATCAGCAAGATGGAGCCCATCTTCATCGAAGACTGGCTCTCCAAACTAGGACGTGGCAATCACAAACTGGCGAACGGGACACGATTGAAGATGCGCAACATCATGAGTGTCGTCTTTCGCCATGGCATCCGTCACGGTGAACTGCTGGCGCTGCGCTGAATAACATCGACTTCGACGCCGGTGTCATGCATGTACAACGGGGTATTGTTTACAGCGTTGTCGGGAACACTAAAAGCAACGCCTCCAAGAGTCGCGTTCCCCTCGCTGCTTCCGTGCTCGATTCACTGGCACGATGGCGGCGGGAAACGCCGCACGCCGCTCCCGAAGACTGGGTCTTCGCCAGCTCCAGGATGAAAGGGAAGAAGCCGTACTGGGAAAATACCCTTGTTGCGAGACATCTTAGGGTCGCGGCGGCGAAGGCCGGAAACGCTGGCCCAGTCGGCTGGCATACCTTTCGCCGGTCAATTTCCACTTGGCTGATCGACAACGATGAGAACGTGAAGGTGACCCAGGAGCTCATGCGCCACTCTCACAGCAAGACGACGTTGGACATCTACGCGAAGGCAGTGACTCCGTCAAAGCGTAGGGCACACGAGAGGATTGTTGACGGTCTTCTGGCCGTTGCGAACCAAAATATAACCCCGGACAGTGTGGCTGTTCGGGCGGAAATAACGAACTTGGGTTGAGCGTGGGGTTACGCGTTTTCGGAAAAATCCCGTAAGTCACTTAGAATGTGGTGGCCAGAGACGGGATCGAACCGCCGACGCCGGCCTTTTCAGGGCCCCCTACCGACGGACCTAAGTGCCTTAGAATCAGCGGACGCGATTGATACGAAAGACGTTAGACAGCACCGGTTTAGGATTGTTTGGGATCATTTGGGATGGTTTCCTCCCCAGGTTGTTCCCGTATTGTTCCCGCCCATCAGTTCGCCCGCTCGCAGTCCCAAGCTCGGGCTTACCGACCCTGCGTGCATTCGGTTCTATGTTGCCACAACTTTCGGTCGACAGACCGGACACTAAAGGGATCGGCACCCAGGTCGCCAGGGGGGCGAAACTCCTCTTGCAAGATGCCAGTTCGATGAGTGACCAGGCTTGACGCAACATCCTTCCCAAATTGATGGACGCAGAAATATTCGAGGTCTGCCGTGCGTCTTTGCCACAACCCGCGAGTAGACCGAATGATCGTATCGCGATTCGTATCGCTGATTGTCGACGATGTGAACTGTCTCCAAGCTGGCACCGAAGTGCCGGCGCCAGAGGCTCACATGCTCTACAGCCGAGATAGAACGGCTAGAAAAATCAACTGGAAAAAGCATTTTGTAGTTCGATGAGTTCATGTGCACGTGTTCCGAAACGATATCCGGCGCAGTTACATTCCCAACCGCTCGGGATTGAACATGAGCCTGCCGCTCCCATTCATATGCTTTGGTTTGGCGGAGAAGCGACAAAGCGTTTTGTCTGACCTTTCGGGGTAACGTTGACGAGAAATAGAACTTCGTTGGAGATCAAAGACACGCATCATACGAAGGGTTAACTTGCTGCTTTCTGGCATGTCTCGCGCCCCGAGTTCGTGGCAGTTGTGCCCACCTCTGTGGATAGTTGTTGGACAGTGGATTAGAGGTTGAGCAATGGCATCATGTTTGCACCGTATCGCTCGCCCGCCGCAGCTGAGGGCGGGAATACAGAATCGAGCTCCGACACCTGCGCCGTTGTAAGGTTCACGTCTACTGCTGCGACATTCTCCTCCAGGTACTTGCGGCGCTTCGTTCCGGGAATTGGCACGAGATCATTGCCTTTCGCCAACACCCACGCAAGTGCAAGTTGGCTCGCGGTGATTCCCATATCAGACGCCAACTCCTTGACCTTGGTGACGAGTTCAAGGTTCCGAGCAAAATTCTCTCCTTGAAACCGCGGTTGGTGGCGACGAACGTCATCCGTCTCGAAGTCATCGGGGCTACCGATGGCTCCGGTAAGGAAGCCACGACCGAGCGGACTGTACGGTACAAAACCAATGCCGAGATAGCGACACACGGGAAAGATCTCCGGCTCAGGATCGCGGGTCCACAGAGAGTACTCTGTCTGGACTGCGGTGATCGGGTGGATGCGATGAGCCCGTTCGATTGTGGCCGCCGCGGCTTCAGAGAGTCCGATGTAACGGACTTTACCTTCACGAACAAGATCGGAGAGCGTACCAACGGTCTCTTCGATGGGCGTGTTAGGATCGACGCGGTGTTGATAGTAGAGGTCAATCATTTCGACGCCAAGACGCTGTAGGCTTCCCTCGATGGCCTTCCTGACATAAGCCGGGCTGCCGTCAACGCCGATTCCACCTGGTACGGAAGGATTCGGGACGTAGCCGAATTTGGTGGCGAGGAAAACCTGATCTCGTCTGCCCGCGATTGCGCGTCCAACCAGTACCTCGTTGGTGTGGGGGCCGTAAGCGTCGGAAGTGTCGATGAGTGTGATCCCGAGATCCAATGCTCGATGGATCGTTGCGGTCGATTCAGAGTCGTCACGACCTGAGTAGAAAGCGCTCATGCCCATACAGCCGAGCCCGACCGCCGAAACGGTGGGTCCATTCATGCCAAGTGTGCGGGTAATCATATGAAAGCTCATCCTTTGCTCCGAACCGAAGTCCGGCGTCTGGTGCATTGTTGTTTGTTGAGGCGAGGTTGTTGGTGGAACAGTGGTGTCAGGCTGGAAGTTCCACGCCTGTGACACGGCAGCAGAAGTCCAGCAGGCGATCCTGAAGACTGACATCGCGCGTAGCAGGCAGCGGATCCTTTCTATTCATGTGATAGAAGTACTCACCGGACACCAAGGCGGCAGGGTCATCGCTTACCGCAAGCCACACCTGAGTGCGATGCGCCTGGTCCAGATTGTCCGTGGCGCTTGAACCGCCCATCTTCGTCGGTACCCAGCCTGGCTCCAAGGCATTCGAAAGATTGCTCGGCCACCGTCTCGCAATAGCGAATGCCAAAAGCACGTCATGGAGCTTCGTATCGGAGTAAGCCTGTCGTCCCACCCATGAGCGGTCGGCCCAAATCAGGTCGTTTAGACTCGGGTCTCCGTCCTGATGCAGTACCGAACTCAGATACACAAGGCGTTTAGGTCGAGTAATCAGCGCCGTAAGGATGTACGGCGCAATCGTATTGACAGCGAGAACATGCGATAGCCCATCTTCAGTGACAATTCGCTTTGGCTCTTGATAGCCAATGCCGGCGTTATGAATGACGGCATCGAAAGTCCCGAGTTGATTGACTTGATCGGCAATGTGCCTTGTCTGGGTAATGCTAGTGAGATCCCCAACGACTACCGATTCTGCTGCGGGAAGTTTGTTCTGAGCCTCATCCGCCCGTTGTTGGCTTCGAGCATGCAATACCACACTGTGGCCCTGTTCAACCAAAAGCTGTGCGGCCATAAGACCTAAACCGTCGGATGAGCCGGTAATGAAAATACGAGCCATAGATATCTCCTTTTGTGAAAAAACGATCGAGCAGTTGAACGTTCGTCCAGGTCGAATTGGTATTCCTTTTCGTCAGTAACTTGGCAGTTGCGATACATCCCATCCACCGCCGACGGCTTTGACGAGGAGGACGCTGGCATCCATGCGACGCCGCTCAATGTCGATGTCATTGCGCTGATTTGTCAGCAGTACCGTTTGCGCCGTGATGACCTGGAGATAGTTGTCTACGCCCCCTTCGTACCTGTTAGTAAAGAGTTGAAGTGATTCCTCAGCAGACGCTGTGGCCTCTCGCTGTTGTTGCGCCTCCTTCTCGAGAATGCGCAGTGCGGCGAGGTTGTCTTCCACTTCCTGGAAAACGGTAAGTGCCGTCTGCCGATAAGAAGCTACGGTCCCGTCATAGTTTGCGGTTGCCCCTTCGGAGACAGCGCGGCGACGGCCAGCATCAAATATGGTCTGCGACATCTGCGGCCCAACAGCCCAGAATCGACTGGGCCAGTTGAACCAATTCGTGATCGAGGTCCCTGTAAACCCAGCAGTGGCGCCAAGCACGAGGGATGGGAAAAATGCCGCACGAGCAATGCCAATCTGATCGTTTGCTTCTGCGACGCGCCGTTCCCCAGCAGCGATATCGGGCCTGCGTTCCAGGAGACTTGCAGGCAGCCCGACCGGGATGGCGGGAAGTTGCAGCGCAGTTTTTGGCGAGGCCATTATGCTGAACTCCGCGGGTGGCTTTCCGATTAGCGTTGCGATGGCGTGCTCGTAGTGCGCGCGCGTCACAGTAACGTCTGTATCCTGAACGCGAGCTCCATCAAGCTGTGTTTTCGCTTGAGCGACATCGGACTTGGGAGCGGCGCCACCGTCGAAACGACTCTGCGTGAGTTTCAGCGCGTCGGTATACGCCTTTACGGTGTCGTCCAGTAGTTGCTCTTGTACGTCGGCGCTGCGTAGCTCGAAGTAGTCGACGGCCAGTTCGGCATGCAAGCTGAGATTGGCAGTTTGAAGATCGGCGGCGCTGGCTTGTGCTTCCTCCTTCGACGCGCTCACGGTACGGCGGACCCTTCCCCATAAGTCGACTTCGTAAGAAAAATCAATGGGCAACGTGAAGGCACCGACGCCATTGTTCACCAGCGACTGGGTAAAGTAAGGCTGATTTGCAGAGTCTCGTTCATTGAGGATGCTCGGTGAGGTAGAGATCGTCGGGAATTCTTGAGACCGGTTGAAGCGAATTGTTGCACGGGCCTGGCGGAGCCTGGCCTCGGACACCTTCAGGTCCTGGTTCGAGATTGTAAGTTCTTCTTCCAGCGCATTAAGTCGCGAGTCGCCGAAAATCTCCCACCACTTGCCGCGAAGTCCTTGATCGCCTGGCTGAGCAGGTTTCCAACCATCGCTCTCTTTGAAGGACTCCGGTGGCTGTTCCTTGAATTCTGGCGCCAACGGTGTGTTTGGCTTTACGTATTTCGGACCGACCATGCAGCCAGCAACAAAGATCGTCGCCATCGACAACAGAGACGGGATCAGTCTTGCTTTCATTTCGAACCTCCGGATTTTGAGGTATTGATTCGAACCGGGGTTCCGGTGGTGAGTGAGTCCGACGGATTGACGATCACCTGATCCGTCGGCATAAGTCCGTTGATCACCTCGACAGTCGAGCCATAGTCACGTCCGATCTTTATCGGCACGAGTTCAGCATGATCACCCCGAACAACCCCAACTCGAAGTCCTTCAGACCTGAACAATAGAGTGTTTGCAGGGATGCTCAGTGAGGTGGTTGCCTTCTTGGAATTGTCGGGCATCTTGAGATGCACGAAAACATAGGCGCCTGGCCTGATGCGCCCATCGCGATTGCCGATGTCAACTTCCACGTTCAATGTTCTTGAGTTGAGATCGATCGCGTCGGAGTTGCGCACGATCGTTCCCTGAAATGTCTCTCCCGGAAATTCATCCAACGTCAGAGGCGCTTTGGCGCCATTCTGCGCTGCCACGGAGTCAACTTCCGGTACAGAGACAAAGATGCGCAGGCGATTCACAGCCGCCATATGAAACAGTTCCTGCGGCACCGTTGCCATCCCCTGCGAACCGCCAGCCCCGGCGTTAATGAGTGCGCCGATGTCTGTATTTCTGGCCGTGATCACGCCTGAAAAAGGAGCGTATACCTTCTCATAGGACTGCAATTGTTCCAAACGCTGAACGTCGGCAGTCATCGACTCTACAGTAGCTTGCCTTGCGCTCAGGTCCTGCACAGCCTGGTCGGTCTCTTGTTTGGAGACACTGTCTGTTTTGAGCAAGTTCTGCCAGCGTGTCGCCGTGATCTCAGCGAGTTTCTCGTTGGCCTGCGCGGTTTTCAAATTCGCTTGTGCCTGAACTAGTTGCTGATCCAGCTCAGGAGTCTCGATCACAGCAAGCAACTGCCCCTGCTCCACGTGCGCTCCGATGTCGAAGTACCACTGCTTGAGATAGCCACTGGTACGGGCAAAGATAGGGGTATCGATGAACGCCTGCGTGGTCCCCGGTAGAACAAGCTCCTGTAGGGCAGTTCCAGAGTTAGGCTCTACCACGCTTACCGCTGCAATGGCAGCCCGCTCCGTCGCAGTTCCAAGATTACTTGCCGCCATCGCACGCTCGTGAATGCCTGAGTAGATAACTACGCCAAGCACAAGGGCCGCAATGCCCAATCCGGCGAACAGAGAGCGGGATAGCGGTTTGCTCTCGATCTGGGGGCGTTGCTCGGAATTATCTTGTGAAGCTTGATTCAAATTGCTTTCAGTGTTGCTCATTCCTTGCCTCCGTTGCTATCGATACAACTATGCGTGAAGTGGTTCATTTTCTGCTTTGACGGTCGGTTGCGGATCTGCGTGTCGATACCGGCCATTCAGGAGAGCAAAAACAGAAGGTACAAAGACCAGAGTGGCGACGGTCGCGCAAAGAAGTCCGCCGATCACAGCTCTGCCGAGAGGCGCATTCTGTTCGCCGCCGTCACCCAACCCCAGTGCCATAGGAATCATGCCGATAATCATCGCCAACGCCGTCATGATGACTGGGCGAAAACGGGTTGTGCCGGCCTCAAGCGCAGCCATCGCTGCATCGCCATGATGCAGCAGCCGTTCTTTGGCAAAGGAAACAACCAGGATGCTGTTCGTCGTCGCTATGCCCATGCACATGATGGCTCCCATCAATGCGGGGACGCTGAGAGTCGTATGCGTGATGAAAAGGAACAGGACGATGCCGGCAAGGGCCGCGGGCAATGCTGTGACGATGACAAATGGGTCGAGCCACGATTGGAAATTTACGACGATCAACAAATACACCAGGACGATCGCAAAACCCAGACCGCCAATCAGGCCTACATAGGAGCTCCGCATCGTGCTATATTGGCCGCGAACGGCAACGAAGCTGCCGCGCGGAAGTAGCTTGCGGTTGGCGTCGACGATGTTGTTGACCTCACGTCCCACCGCGCCCAGATCTCTGCCCTGAACCGATGCATAGATGTCAACGACACGCCGGATGTTGTAGTGATCGATAGAGACCGGCTCGCTTGTCCGTTCGATCGACGCTACGTCGGCAAGAATCCCAGGCTGCGCCTGATTGGCGCCCGTCAACGGAATGTTCTGCAGGTCCTGGCCAGACTGAACGTCGTATTGAGGCGTTTGGGTCACCAGGTTATATTGCACACCGTTCTTTGGGTTGAGATAGAACATGGGCGTCACCTGAAAACTCCCGCTCAATGAGACCAGCGCACTGTCGGCCACGTCCTGCTCCGTATATCCGGCTTCCAGCGCCTTGGTGCGGTCGACATCAATGTGAAGTTTTGGGTAATCAGCTTGTTGTTGTATGCGCAGATCGGCGATGCCGCGGACATGGCTGAGTTCTTTGAGCATCTTATCGGCAACCTGGGCATTTGCCGTGATGTCCGCACCGTCAATCTGGATATCGATCGGTGCCGGCAAGCCGAAGTTCAAAGTCTGGGTGACAATATCGGCAGGGAGAAAGTAGAACGTGGCTCCGGGATATTCCTGTGGCAGTTTGTCACGAAGAGTGCGGACATAATCGGCGGTACGGTGGTGGTTCTCTCTAAGAGAAACTAAAACGTCTGCATCCGCTGCTCCGGTCAGGCCAGAGCGGTTATAGATGTAGTTGATGTTGCTGTAGGGAAGACCGATGGTATCGAGGATGTTATCCATCTCCGAGGAAGGAATCGTTTGACGAATGCTACCCTCGACCAGATTCACCAAACGCGCGGTCTCCTCAATACGGGTTCCTGTCTTCGCGCGCACATGCAAAATAAACTGGCCGCTGTCCGTGTCCGGGAAAAAATCCTGGCCAAGAAACGGAACCAGAGCGAACGCCAGGAGACAGACAATAAGAAAGCATGGAACGAAGGCGAACCGAACCGAAACAAGCTGCGCCAGCAGAGAGGAGTAGGACAAGCGAATTTTCTCAAAGAGCCGCTCGAACGCTCTTTGAAAACGGGCAAGGACATTACGAGAGGGCGCAACACCATGCTTGTGAGCTTTTAACAGGTACATCGCCATGGTAGGCACCAGCGTGCGGGACAAAATATAGGAAGCAATCATGGCGAAGATGACTGCTTCCGCAAGCGGAGCAAAAAGATACCGCGCTACACCACTCAAGACAAACATCGGCAAGAACACGATGCAGACACACAACGTCGAAACGAGCGCCGGCACAGCGATCTGCGCCGCGCCTTCGAGGATGCCGTCATGCAGTTCAGCGCCCTCTTCCAGGTGCCGTTCGATGTTTTCGATGGTCACCGTCGCATCGTCGACGAGGATGCCGACAGCTAGAGCCAGTCCGCCCAGCGTCATGGTGTTGATGGTTTCGTGCAGGAGGCTCAACACGATCACCGACGTCAGAATCGATAACGGGATTGAGACGGCAATGATCAAAGTGCTGCGCCAGCTTCCCAGGAAGAGGAGAATCATCAGGCCGGTAAGTGCCGCAGCAATAATCGCCTCACGAATCACTCCATTGACTGATCCGCGCACGAAGATGGACTGATCGGCAAGGGGCTGAATCCTGAGCTCAGGAGGCAGCGTTTGAGCTACTCGTGGAAGAAGCTGCCGCACACCCTTGACGACATCGATGGTGGACGCGTCGCCGGCCTTGAGAACGGTGACCAGAGCGCCGCGTTTGCTATCCTGCCGAACGATATTCGTCTGCGGCGCAAAACCATCGCTCACCGTGGCTACATCGCGAAGATAGATGATGGTGTTGCCCGCCTTCTTGATCGGAAGATCGTTGAACTCCGGTATCTTCTTGAGATCCGCATTGATGTCGACGTCATACTCGAACTGGTCGATCTTGGCCGTACCGCCAGGCAAGATGAGCTGCTCTTTGCCAAGCGCCGTCAGCACGTCGTTCGGTGAGAGCCCCTTAGCCTGCATCAGTTGTGGGTTGAGATTCACCATCACCTGACGAGTCTTGCCTCCGTAAGGATAGGGAATCGCAGCACCGGGAACACTGACCAACTGCGTGCGTAGAAAGTTCAACGCGATGTCATTCAACTGAGGTTCTGTCAGACCATTGCCGGAGAGGCTGAGCTGCAAGATGGGAACTGTGGAAGCGTTGTAGTTGACGATCAGGGGAGGCAGCGACCCGGGGGGCAATTGTCTAAGAATCGTCTGTGAGGCGCCCGTAATCTCGGCATTCGCGCGGTCAATGCTGGCGTTCGGCTGAAGATAGATTTTCACAATCGCAGTGCCGTTTACGGTCGTGGACTCGATGTGTTCGATGTTGTCGACCAGGGTCGTAAGAACACGCTCATAGACGGTCGTGACACGCCCCTCCATCTCCTCAGGATTGAGGCCGGTATAGGTCCAGGCCACAGCAACCACAGGAATATTGATATTAGGGAAGATGTCTGTGGGAGTCCGTAAAATCATTACCGGACTCATGATGAGAATGAGAAGCGCGAGCACGATAAAGGTATAAGGCCTGCTCAACGCTATCTTGACGATCCACATTTCAGTCTCCTGGTGTTCTTCGCGTCTTTTCCATCACATCAATGCCCGCGTAGTATGAGGTTCTTTTGTAACGTTCACTGAGTTCTGTGAGAGGGGTTCATAGTGGCAATTCTTGAAGAAATTCATAACCTGCGCCTCAAACCGGGAGTGTTTTGCGTGAGCCAAGGTACATGCGATATGAAGGTTGCGTGAACGTCGTTGCGTTTTGGGTTCACTGTTCTTTCAGTAGGTGGCTGGGGAAGCCAGCCACCTATATGGCGTACTAGACAAAGGCGTTCGGGGGAGGTGCGTGGAAGTCGCCAATTGCACCTTCCTCTAAATTAAGGACGACACTCTTGACGAGGGTGTAGTGATGTAATGTCTCAAAGGTCGCTTCAATTCCGATGCCACTCTGCTTGTAGCCACCTATCGATTGTCCGGGTTTGAAGTTGTAGTAGCGGTTGACCCATATAGTCCCGGTTTGCATTGCGCGAGAGATTCTGTGAGCACGGCTCAGATTGCGGGTCCAGAGTCCACCACCCAAGCCATAGATGTTATCGTTGACCGCTCGAAGCATCTCCGCCTCGTCATCCCAGGTGAAGATCCCGGTCACAGGGCCGAAGATCTCTTCTTGTGCGATGCGCATATCGTTTCGCACATTTTCAAATAGGGTTGGTTGGATGAATAGGCCCGACTCGAACCCGGCTACGGTTGCGGGGCCGCCACCAATGATCGTTGTTGCTCCCTCGCCCTTGCCTATTTCGATGTACTCGAGGATTCGGTCATACTGTGTCTTCGACGACTGCGCTCCGAGACGGGTCTCCGGGTCGGTAGGATCGCCCTGTTTCACCTTCGCGAAGAGACGTTTGACCTTGTCGAGAAGCTCTTCGCGAACAGTTTTGTGAACGAAAACGCGCGAACCGGCGTAGCAGACCTCGCCCTTGTTGAAGATGTTTGTAATGACGATGGACTCTGCCGCCGCATCGAGATCGGCATCGTCACATACGATGTTGGCAGATTTACCACCCAACTCAAGTGTCTGGGGAATAATGTTCGCACTAGCATAGTGCATGATCTTTTGAGCGGTGCCACGCGAGCCTGTGAATGCGACTTTTCTGACCTTGGGGTGGCTCACCAGAGGCTCTCCTACCACGGCTCCGTAGCCAGTGATCACATTGACGACTCCGGCAGGAACGATGTCGGCAATGTCTTTGATGAATTCAAGGACAGAGACACACACGGTCTCTGCCGGCTTCAAGACCACGGTGCAACCTGCGGCGAGTGCAGGAGCAAGTTTCAACGCTGCCATCAATAACGGAACGTTCCAGGGAATGATCTGTGCGACGACACCGATTGGTTCCCGGTGTACCAGCATCGTGGAATCGGCGAAGTCCGCGGTCTCACCACGAAGATGAAAGGCTGTGCCCGCGAAATATTCAAACTGGCCGATGGCTCCAGTGATGTCGTGCTCGAAGGCCTCCGTGATGGTCTTGCCATTATTGAGGGACTCTATCATTGCGTACTCGAGTTGCCGGGCACGAAGCTTGTCCGCAATCGCGCGGAGGAGCATTTGGCGTTGCGCGGGCGAACTCTTCGACCACTTCGGAAAGGCGTCGTAAGCTGCTGTGACCGCCAGGTCGACGTCCACCGCATCTCCAGCCTGAATGTACGCCAGTGTTTTGCGTGTTGCTGGGTTCGTTAGTTCGATAGTCTCTCCACTGTGGCCGTCGAGCCACTGACCGTTGATGAAGTGACCGTAAGTTTTGAGAGCGCCGAGTTCTTCAGCAAGCCGCTTTGTGTTTTCTAGTTCAAGAACCATTGTGAATGCTCCTTTTGCAGTTGAGGCCGACCGCCATCCGGTCAGGTAAGTCGACTAGTTGATCGATGCTGTCGGACGAAAAATTCCGATGCAGGACTTCTATATAGCCAGTGGAGTGTTTCGTCTCGGATTAGCAAAACGCGGAAACAACTCCAATGCGTTGTCTCTCCAGATGAGCGCCTGGTCAGCACTCGTCAAAATCGGCGTCGATGCAATCCGCTCGGCCAATAGTGAGCAGGAATCTTCCGGTGTAAAGGGGTAATCACTCCCATAATGAATGTGCTTAATGTCGGCAACGCTTAGAAGTGCCGGAAGCAACTGCGGCAAAGGTGCACCAGCAAGATCGAAGTGCAGCTCACGCATTGCCTCGCGCATTGAGGGAGGGACTGACTCTCCTGGCTTACCCAGAAGCGGAAGCAACAATTCGATCCTCTCCATTAAGATTGGCAACGCAGCTCCCGCATGGGGAACGATCACCTTCAGATTGGGAAATCTCTTGAGCACCCCGGATAACACCATGTCCGCAATAGAACGCGTGGAATCAAACAGAAATTCCAACATGGGGCGGGGATAGAGTTTGCTTTCGCGTGCGCTGCACTCACAAGCCGGCGAGGTAGGGTGAACAAAAATGACCGCCGAGCGTTTATCAAGTTTGGCGTATAACGGATCGAGCACGGGATCTCCCAGGTAGACTCCGTGACGATTGGATTCAAATACAACACCGTCAGCCCCGAGGTCGTCGAGAGCACGTTCTGCCTCTTCTAGCGAAGCTTCAACGTCCGGTAACGGAAGGGAGGCAAACAATCCAATTCTTCCCGGGTATCGGTCCATCAGTCGTCGCCCTGCGTCGTTCACTTTTCGGGCCAACTGAAGGGCCTTTCTATCATCGCCAAAATGCACACCTGGTGAAGAAATTGATAGCATGGCCGTCTCAATTTGCAGGCTGTCCATAGGATCAAGGATGTCTTCTTCGTCCCATGGTGGGAGTGCATGAATCCCGTCGGGGCTTGCCATATTGGCAGACGCCAAGGCTTCTCGATAGAAGTCGGGAATAAAGTGCATGTGAACGTCTATTGCTCTTTTGTGCTCGCGTATGGTGTTGGCATTAGCGTCTGATAAGAGAGGGCGTCGGGAGAGGAAACTCCCGTCGTTTCCTAAGTTCTTGGTGCTGGTCATATTGTCCTTTCGCGAGGCAAAAGCAAATGTTGTCGGGGAGCTTGATGTCGTGGAACGTCAGCTATCGAGGTAGTGTTTACGCGCCAGATTACGGAGCGACTACCTTCTCATCGAAGAAAGTGGACGCTACGAGGATCAGGTCTTCTAGCTGGAAAATCTGTTCTTCGTCAAACTCAGGGTGAACACCGTCCCCTCTGGATTCGATTCCTCGAGGCAGACGCTACCACCGTGCTCTTCAGCTATGTGACGAGCCAGAGTGAGCCCCAGGCCAGTTCCATTGGGTTTTCCTGCGGTCACGAACGGATCGAACAACATCCTCCGGACAGAGACAGGTATGCCGGGACCATTGTCCAAGATCGTGACGTAGATCCGTTCATCGACTTCGGCAAGGCAGACCTTCACCTCAGGCACCTCTGTCGAGTGCGTCGCAGCCTGGCAGGCATTGAGCAGCAAGTTATATAAGGCGCTTTGAAGATTCATCGCGTCGATGTCTGCTTCTGCAGGCGGTAACCTGTCGACTGTGATGGATACGTTCCGTCCGTCTGGATGAAACCTCACTGCCGCAACGGCCTTTTCAACAACCAGAGAAACGCACATACGGACATGCGGATTATTCCATCCGCTACAACCGAATCGCAGTAACGAATCAAGGCGTTCTGTCATCGCCATCACTGCTTCCTGAATTTCGAGCACCAGATCAGCGCGCGCGCTTGCACACATATCGCGACGTTCGAGAAACTCGGCGTTCGCATAGATCGCTGTGAGCGAGTGGCGCATATCGTGGGATATCGGGCACGCCGTCCTGCTAATCGCTGACATCCTCTCGACCTCTCTCAGTTGCCTTTGTGTCCGCCGTCGTACTTTGTTTTGCAGATCCAGAGCAACAGCCTTATCAAACATGAGGATATTGCCGCGGCTTGAATACTTTGGGTTCCTTCGGTGTGTTTTCATTGTTCCCCCTATGGTCTCAAGAGATCGAATAACTAGAGCCTGCGACTGCGATTGTGGCTGCCGGCTCGTGCGGCATACAGTCCCATTTGGCCGCGACCATTGCGATTAAGTGGAGCCGCCTTCAAGGACGCTCACCTCGAGTCAATTCCCCGGCCTAGGCACTGATTTTTATCAAGACGCATGCGAATCTGCGATCTGGCTCTCAAGAGGCGCGATTTCACAGCTGATTCGGAGATGCCCAATGTCTTCGCGATCTGCGCGAGTGGAGCCTCTTCTCGATGCCGAATCTGGATTACAACCCGAAGAACAGGGGACAAAGATCGAATCGCTTGGGCGAGTTCATTTTCCAAAGCATTCTGAATGCAGGATTCTTCGGGATTGTGGGAGGTCTCCATAGGTTCAGGCAACTTGAAATCATCCGCATCAGGACCGCTTTCAAAGCTGCACACTGGTTGAGATCGCTTCTTTCGCAATAACATCAATGCGGAATTGATTGCGATTCGAGTTAGCCACGAGGAGAAGGCGCTCCTTCCTTCAAATCCTCCGATGTGAATGTATGCCTTCAGCAACGCTTCCTGTAACGCGTCTTCAGCATCTGCAGTATTGCCCGTAATCCGTAGAACCCTTCGAAAGATTACTTGTGAATGCCGGCGACACAACTCTGTGTATGCCTGCTGATCTCCATCTTTGGCAGCAGCCACCAAATACATATCGCAGGCTTCAGCCGCGATTCCAACGGGTAACTCTCTTGTGACGTAAGTAAGCATGTGCGTTACAGTTGCTCCGGTCTACTTAGGTCAAAACTGACGAAGTTGATAGATCCATCGAAGGCACAAATGCGGCTAATTGAGTTCGACGATTAGGCGTTCCTGTTCTACATCTCGTGTAACGTTGGCTCTCTCGATCGTTATAAGATTGGTCTGCCGTTTTCTTATTGCGACCACATAGTTACTGCAGCAATTCGCTCCACTACACCTTGCTCATCCATTCGCGAGCAGCTTGGACGACTCCTGAGCCCGGCGACTCTCACATCACGGGCCGCAAGGAATCAGATCTGGCCTGCCCGGTGTGAGCTATTTCCGAGGAAGGATATGCAGGTATCGCGCCAATCGCTAAAGTATTGAAAAGAACTGGCGTCATCGTAGATTCATGTCGCACGCTCGGCAAAATGACGAAACCGTCGGCAGAGCGCGTGCTGGAATTAAGAACTGACCAGAAACGGATCGTCTCGCCTTTTGAGGTGCGTTGACCTTGGCAGGAAGAGGATTGGACGCAAGAACTGCTCGATGAGCAGCGACGTAACACCAAGTTAGTAGGATTAGCGATCAGATAGTACTTGTTCATTCCAAGCGTCTGCCGCAGAATCCCCAGCTTGGTGCCGCGCCAGAAGGCCCGGAAATATGGATAGTCAGCCAGAGCGGCTTCGATCTTCGCTACTTGATGATTTGTAACGTTGAACTGTCTGGCTGCGGCGATGCCTAGGGTCTCGTTCAGATGCTCGTGCAATCCAACGAAGCAACTGTAATCCTATTGAGACCTTTGCGAGCTCTCCTTTGCTTGGGGCATTTGGAGATCGCGCGCAGATGCCGCTCGTCTTCTTACAGTTTTCTGCGCGACGGGCTTCCGGTCATCGATATCGCCGTTGATTTTGAACCAGCGCACGACGTTGCCTTGTTCAATTGTCCAGACGCACACGAACGAATCAGGCACCATCCGGAACTTGCGACTGTGTCCCTTCGGCTCGCTCGCGAAGAATCCACTCACGTATATAGGGAGGGCAGTGAAGCAATACAATACCCTCGTCTTCGCAGTCACTCAGGAATCGTACAACCTCAACGTTCACAAGAGTGACTTCACCCAGGTCCATGAGGATACGTACGTTCTCATCGTTCATTTGAGCCCGTATGTTGCCGATATTGACCGATTGAATTCTGCCAACGAGCCGCAGGATAGTTGTGTGTCCGTCCGACTCCTTTTCAATTCTCAACATTGGTCGAATGCTCCTCTCGGGCTCTGACGAAGCTGTTGGCATAGACCGCGACGATAATCCGGATGAACGATGCAGAAGTCATTGGTGGCTTCTCTTGCACAACTCATCATCGATCGCTGGATTCGAAAATCCGCGTTCCCGCTGTATCGGGTATGCATGGCGAGTGCCATTTGTAAGCAATTGAAAAAAAAGGGCGACATAGATCTTTCGTCGCGCGTTTTCGGCAAAATGACGAGGACTCAACCAATTGACGAATCGCTGAACCGAGAGCTGGCTGTTGATGGCTACATGTGGCCGAGGCTTTCGGAGAGATCGAGCACGGGAGACGTGGATCGTCTCAAACGAAGACCAGGCAATTCCTGAACGCCCGAGACGATTCGAAGCATTGATCACTAATATGGATACGCAAGCAATTTGCTCGGGGGATCAACATGAGTACCTCGCCACTTGGAATTCCACTATCACAAGACGCGCCGAATTCAGGGGCTGTAACCGTGGCCATGGAGATGCCTCCCGGAGCAGAATCGACTGGGTACCTGCTCGTGCCCATCCGGAAAGATGCGGATTTCACCCTTTGCCGCGGGCAGCGGCACGGCAACCCATCGCCCGTCCTGGTAGCGGCGCCAACCGCAGAACACCCGTCGCCTGAGAGCCTCCGGCGGCTAGCGCACGAATACTCGCTCGCAAGCGAAATCGATCCACAATGGGCAGCCAAGCCTCTCGCGCTCACACGTCACGAAGGACGGACGATCCTCGTACTCAAAGATCCTGGCGGTGAGCCTCTGGATCGGATTCTTGAACGAGGCCACGGGCAACCGCTCGATGTGAAGCGCGCCCTGCGTATCGCTATCGGATTGACGACAGCACTTGGCCAACTCCATCGGCGCGGACTCACACATAAGGACATCAAACCTGAAAATGTGCTCGTCGACGACGACGACCGCGTATGGCTCACCGGCTTCGGAATCGCGTCGCGGCTGCCACGCGAGCGTCAAGTGCCTGCCCCGCCGGAGACTATTTCCGGCACGCTCGCCTACATGGCTCCCGAGCAGACCGGCTTCATGAACCGTTCGGTTGATTCCCGTAGCGATTTTTACTCTCTGGGCGTCACCCTGTATCGGATGCTTACGGGCGCACTGCCGTTTGCCGCCGCCGACCCCCTGGAGTGGGTCCACTGCCACATTACACGCCGGCCAACACTACCTTCCGATCGCGCTGCAGTCCCCGAGCCAGTGTGTGCCATCGTTATGAAGCTCCTGGCCAAGAACGCCGAGGACCGTTATCAGACCGCACTGGGCGTTGCGGCGGATCTTCAACGGTGCTTCGAGGAGTGGGAATCAAGAGGGTGCATTGAACCGTTCCAGCTTGGGACACACGATGTACCAGGCCGGCTGCTGATCCCCGAGAAGCTATACGGCAGGGCGCGCGAGGTCGAAACCTTACTCACCGCTTTCGATCGCATTATTAAAGGCGGTACACCGGAACTCGTATTGGTCTCCGGCTATTCCGGCATCGGAAAATCCTCTGTCGTTAATGAACTGCACAGGGTCCTTGTTCCTCCGCGCGGGCTCTTTGCCTCGGGCAAGTTCGATCAGTACAAGCGCGACATTCCTTATTCGACCCTGGTGCAGGCCTTTCAAAGCCTGGTGCGGCAACTTCTCGGCAAGAGCGACGCCGATTTGGCGATCTGGCGCGATGCGCTTCTCGAGGCGTTGGGTCCGAATGCACGGCTGATGACCGACCTCATCCCCGAACTGAAGCTCATTATCGGTGACCCGCCTCCGGTTCCGGAACTCGACCCGCACCGGGCGCAAAGCCGTTTCCAGCTTGTCTTCCGCCGATTCATTGGTGTTTTTGCCCGGCAGGAACATCCGCTGGCGCTCTTTCTCGACGATCTGCAATGGCTCGATGCTGCGACTCTCGATCTGCTGGAGGATCTGCTGACCCGGCCGGATCTGCAGCACCTGATGCTGATCGGCGCTTATCGGGACAACGAGGTCGACGCCACGCATCCGTTGACTCGCAAGCTCGATGCGATCCGCCAGGCCGGAGCTATGGTTCAGGAGATTCACCTGGCCCCACTCGCCAGTGACGACTTCAAGCAGTTGATCGCGGATGCGCTTCGCTGCGATCCGGCCCACGTCGCGCCCCTGGCGCAGCTAGTTCAGGAGAAGACAGCCGGCAATCCGTTCTTCGTCATTCAGTTTCTTTACACGCTCGCCGAAGAGGGCTTGCTCTACCTCGATCATGATGCGGTGTGTTGGTCGTGGGATCTCGATCGCATTCACGCCAAGGGTTACACCGATAATGTGGTGGACCTTCTGGTTAGCAAGGTGGCCCGATTGCCGGTCAAAACGGAACCGGCGTTGCGGCAACTTGCCTGTCTTGGCAATGTCGCCACGATCGCGATGCTTTCCACCGTTCTCGAAGCCCCAGAGGAGCAGGTGCATGCGGCACTTTGGCCGGCGGTCCGTCAGGAACTGGTTGAGCACCTGGAAGACTCTTACAAGTTTATGCACGACCGGGTGCAGGAGGCAGCCTACTCGCTGATCCCGGAAGCGTTACGCGCTGAGGCCCATCTGCGGATCGGCCGCCTGCTCGCCGCGCAGACGCCGACGGACAAGCGGGAGGAGGCGGTCTTCGACATCGTCGGTCACCTCAACCGCGGAGCCGCGCTAATCACTCAACGAGAGGAGCGAGACCAACTCGCCGAGCTCAACCTAATCGCGGGCAAGCGCGCCAAGGGGGCCATCGCCTATGCCTCGGCACTCACCTATCTCATTGCCGGATCGGCGCAGTTGGCCGAGGACCGCTGGGAACGCCGGCGCGAGCTGACCTTTGCGCTGGAACTGAACCTGGCCGAATGCGAATTCCTGACCGGCCAGTTGTCGGTCGCAGAGGAGCGGTTGGCGGCGCTGTCAAAGCGCGCCACCACAACGGTTGAACAAGCCACCGTCGCGTGCTTGCGGATGGACGTCTGCACGGTCCTCGATCAGAGCAGCCGTGCCATTATCATCGGCCTCGGCTATCTCCGGCATGTCGGTATCGAGTGGTCACCCCATCCGCAAGAAGATGAGGTTCGACGCGAATACGAGCGTGTCTGGTCACTGCTGGGGAGCCGGGCCATCGAGGATCTCATCGATTTGCCGCTTATTGAGGACGCGGCATCCCTCGCGCCGGTCGAGGTTCTGAGTAAGCTCTTGCCGGCGGCCGTATATACGGATGCGAATTTGGTCTCCCTGACGATCTGCAAGGCGGTCAGCCTCAGCCTCGAGCATGGCAACTGCGATGCCTCTTGTGTCGCCTATATCATGTTTGGCAGGTTTGCCGGGCGGCATTTCGGGGACTACCAGGCCGGATTTCGTTTTGGCCAGCTCGGCTACGACCTCGTCGAACGGCGCTGTCTCAAACGCTTCGAGGCGCAGACCTATTATGTCTTCGCGATGTTTATCGCGAGCTGGATGAAACACGTACGGGCCAGCGGTGATCTGCTGCTCCGTGCGTTCGAAGCGGCAAACCGGAACGGCGACCTCACGCATGCGGTCTGCGCGTGCACGAATCTGAACTCTGCCCTTCTCTTCGCCGGCGAGCCGTTGCCGGAGGTGCAACGCAACGTCGAACAGGGCCTCGCGTTCGCCACGAAGGCGCACTTCGGCACTATGATTAACCACGCCGTCACAAGACTCGCGCTGATTCGAATGCTCCGCGGCTTGACGCTGAAGTTTGGTTGCTTTGACGACGGGCAGTTCAATGAGCTTCAGATGGAATGTCATCTGTCCAGCAACCCGGCCTTGGCGATCGTTAAATATTGTTACTGGACCCGGAAACTGCAGGCGCGCTATCTGGCCGGCGACTATGCGACAGCCATGGACGCCGCATCGAAGGCGAAAGGGCCGCTCTGGACGCCATCGTTGTACTTTGAGGAAGCCGAATATCACTTTTATGCCGCGCTGGCCCGTGCGGCCTGCTATTCCGATTCCGGAACGGCCGACGAGCGAGAACAACACCTCGACGCTCTGGCTGCGCATCACAAGCAACTCCAGGTCTGGGCGGAGAACTGCCCGGAGAATTTTGAGAACCGCGCCGCACTGGTAGCCGCGGAGATTGCTCGTATCGAGTGCCGCGAGCATGACGCGATGCGCCTTTACGAACTGGCCATCCGCTCGGCTCGCGCCAATGGCTTCGTCCACAACGAAGCGATCGCCTACGAAGTGGCCGCGCGCTTCTACCGGGCGCGCGGGTTCGACCAGTTCGCGGATGCCTACCTGCGTCATGCGCGCTACGGCTATCTGCGTTGGGGCGCCGACGGAAAGGTGCGGCAACTCGACGAACATTACCCGCATCTGCGACGGGAACAGGATTCTGCCTCTTCCTCGGCTACCATCGGCACGCCGGTCGCCCAGTTGAATGTCGAGACTGTAGTCAGGGCCTCACAAGCGCTGTCGAGCGAAATTGTGCTGTCTAAGCTAATCGAGACGCTCATGCGGCTCACGGTTGAGCATGCAGGAGCCGAGCGAGGTCTCCTCATCCTCCTCCGAGACGATGAACCACAGATCGAGGCGGAGGCTGTCACCGGCCACGAAAGGGCTGCGGTCACAATTCGGCGGATGGCCGTCACTTCATCTGATCTCCCCCAATCTGCGCTTCATTATGTCATTCGGACTCGGGAGCGGGTATTGCTTGATGATGCTTCGGTCGAGAACTTGTATTCGCAGGATGAGTATCTGCGCCGGAAGCATCCCAGATCCGTCCTATGCGTGCCCATCGTCAAACAATCGAAACTTGTCGGCGTACTCTATCTGGAAAACGATTTGACTCCGCGCGCGTTCACGTCGGACCGGGTCGCAGTGCTGGAGTTGCTGGCTGCGCAAGCCGCGATATCGCTGGAGAATGCTAGCCTTTATTCAGATCTGCAACGTAGCGAAGCTTTCCTGGCTCGAGGGCAGAGCGTAAGCCACACCGGCAGTTTCGGCTGGAGCGTTACCACCGGAGAAATCTACTGGTCGGCGGAGACCTACAATATCTTTGAACACGATCGAGCAGTAAAGCCTACGTTGGAGATGATACTGCGGCGAACTCATCCCGACGATAGAGATTTTGTGCTGCAGACCCTCGACCGTGAGTCTGAGGCAAGAGCCGACTTTGAGCTCGAACACCGGTTGCTGATGCCGAACGGTTCAGTCAAGCACCTACACGTTTCCTTTCGCGTGGCGACGACCACATCTGGGAACCTTGAATTTGTGGGTGCCGTGACGGACGTGACCGCAGCAAAACAGGCAGAGGAAAAGAGCCGGCAAGATGAACACGAGCTCCGCCGCATTACCGATGCTATCCCGCATATCATCGTCGTCCTGAATCCTGATGGTCGACCGGTCTATGTAAATCGAGTCGGACTCGAGTATATGGGTTTGTCGCTTGAGGAGATGCAGGCAGAAGGTTCCCAACATCGCGTCATTCATCATGAAGACATTGAGAAATCTAGAGGAGTACGGGAAAACGCACTCTTAAGTGGAGTTCCGTTTGAATGCGAACAACGTCTTCTGAGAAAAGACGGCACGTGTCGTTGGTTCCTCATTCGTTATAACCCCTTCCGCGACGAACAGGGAAGGCTCGTGCGCTGGTATGCGACGGGAACCGACATAGAGGATCGCAAGCTGGCTGAGCAGCGCCTCCAAAACGAGAACATTGTGCTGCGCGAAGAAGTCGATCGTTTCTCAATGTTTGAGGAGATTGTCGGTTCTTGCGAACCCATGCGGCAGGTATTGAAGCAAGTGACAAAAGTTGCGCCGTCGGATTCGACCGTTCTGATCCTCGGCGAGACCGGAACGGGTAAAGAACTGATTGCTCGCGCCTTCCATCGGAGATCGAACCGCGCAACGAGAGCCTTCGTCCGCGTGAACTGCGCCGCCATCCCTCAATCGCTGATTGCCTCTGAACTTTTCGGGCACGAGAAAGGGGCTTTCACGGGTGCCCTGCAGAGACGCATAGGAAGGTTTGAGTCCGCTGACGGAGGGACACTTTTCCTCGATGAAGTCGGCGATCTCCCGATGGAGACGCAGATCGTCCTCCTGCGCGTGCTACAGGAGCGCGAGTTTGAGCGAGTGGGGAGCAATCATCCGATCTCAGTAGACGTCAGGCTCATAGCGGCCACTAATCGGGATCTGACTGCTGCCGTCGCTGCCGGAACTTTCCGTCGGGATCTTTTCTACAGACTCAATGTTGTTCCAGTTCTTATTCCACCGCTACGCGAGCGAGCCGCAGATATTCCCCTGCTCATCGAATATTTCGTGGGGCGTTACGCCAAAGCCGCCGGCAAGACGATCCGAAATATCGGTAAGCAAACGCTGGAGCGGTTAGCAGCCTACGACTGGCCGGGGAATATACGTGAATTGCAGAACGTCGTGGAACGCGCAGTCATCCTCAGTGAAACGGACACCTTCTTCGTTGATGAGAGCTGGCTGAAACTCGAATCAGCAGGGTCTCGGGAGCCGCGCGAAAGGATCTCGACGTTGTCAGATCGTGAAGTGGAGACAATCGAAGCTGCTCTGGCCGACTGCCATGGCCGCATTTCTGGACCTTCAGGCGCGGCGGCCAAACTCGGGATTCCACGGACGACTCTCGAATCGAAAATCAAGCGCTTTGGGATTAGCAAGTACGGGCAGAAACACCAACCGTCCTAATTGGGCTAACCATTTTGCGCTCTTCGAGTGCTCCTTCCATCAGGTCTTCTTGCGCTCCTTGCAGGGCAATTACTTCACGGACCGATAACTGGTGAACAGGTCGAGCAGACTTTGAGGCGCATTGTCATCGAAGCACAGCTTGAGATTCCGGTCCGCCTCTGCAGCAGCGGACGCACTGTGAGGAAACAGATCCTTTTCATACGCGAGGAGCGCGGCTTCAATGTCACCGGGGTGGGCGGCGATGGCCTCCTCCCCCAGTTCAGCGCCGTCGTACATTGTGAAATTGGCTCCTTCGCCAGCGAACGGCGACATAAGGTACGCTGCGTCGCCGATCACGTTACCCATGTACATGATCCCATCTGTGCTCAACCGGAAGCGCATGGATGGTACGAGGCACAGGGACAGTTTCGCCGTCGGTGATAAGCGCTGTCAGCTCTGGAGCCCAAGCGTTGTATGGAAACCAATCTCCTCTACTCTTTGCGCAATACGAGGGCAGATTTACCTGCAGCGATGCCATTTTATGATGGGAACAATACGGGAACATCGTGAATTCAATCTTTTCAATACTTTACCGCTAAGGGAGCGAAATGATCTCGTAGAAATATTCACGCCGCCCGGTCTAAGTTATTGATTCTAAATGGTGGCCAGAGACGGGATCGAACCGCCGACGCCGGCCTTTTCAGGGCCCCTACCAATGGACCTAAGTGGCTTAGAATCAGCGGAGGCTATTGAAACAAAAGCCGTTAGTGCAGTGCCGATTAGGATCATTTGGGATCATCTGGGATGTTTCCTCCGCAGGTTGTTCCCCGTATTGTTCCTGTCGTCTAAAACTCGCCAGTTAGAATTCGTGGGAGCGACCATCAAACGTTGCTATCTTCGAGCGCAAGAACCAGACCTGGGCTAGACAGGTCTCCCGGCGTCGCCGCAGAAAGTCCAATCTCTCGGATCAGGGAGCGTGAGAACTGCAATTTTTTTTCACCCCGGCTTATCTGGTGCGTGATGTCCTCGGCACGATCACCCTTGAGGTCCTGGGCCAAGACTCGGTGTTTGCCTAGCGGCCTGTCGAAAACAAGGGTAAGGCTTGAGATATCGCCGAAGATGCCAAACGGCCCCGGCGCATTGCCGACCTTTAGCGTGATATGAGTTTCCGGCATGTACCAGGCCCGTGATGGTGCAGTGCGCTGTTGCGCGCCGATGGCTACCGCTCCATTAGGAAAACGTGCAGCAAAGACGAAGGGTTTCTCTCCCGCGCTCTGCACGGAAGGAAAGTCAAGATTCCGTGTGATGCATGCGGGTGCACCCTGTTGGACGGTCGGTCCGATGAGGTCGTTCTGCCATGTCTGCCCGCGCTCGAAGCGCCAGCTATCAGTCAGAACATCCTCGCTAACCTTAACTGTTCCTGACCCGGGCGAGAAAGGTTGCGCCAGCCGCTGCCATCTCAAGGCGCGAACGACTTCGTCCATGCGCCGCTTTGCCCGCCGCGGACCATTAAAGAAGAGGTCAGTGTCCGGTCCGGGGCGCAGGCCTTCGAGCGGATGCCGAAGGATGCCCATCGTGCAGCCAAGAACGGCAGCGACGTACACTTCATCTTCGACGTTGAGCAGACTGGATACCTCCGGGTGACCCTCTGCGCCTCTAAGCATCTCTGCCACTCGATCAAGGGTTGTAGGCAGCGAGAGGATCGAAGTGACGTCATAGGTGCGGTAGACGTCGGTGTGAGCAAGAATATCCAGGCGGCGCGAGCCCCAGGGCTGCGAGCCGAACCTGCCATCCATGCGCCAGTCTCCATTCACGGGCGACTCGCCATGTACGTGCTCCAACGTGAGTGGGAGGCGTGTCTGATCACGCAACGCAGTCAGACGAAAGGACGGATCGCCAATGTCGATCTTCCAGTAGCCGATATCTGCCTTTGCGCTCCAGTCTTCGAGGCGCCTGTCTTCCTCTCCGCCGGGAGGATTGCGACACCACAAAGCTATGCCGCGCCATTGCTCGTGGCGAGCCTTGCGGTTTAGGGCAGCCAGCCGCTGCGATGGCGTTCCGGAGAAGGATGGAAATTTCTTCGGATCCAGCTCGAAGGTTGCGGTTCCACCTGCCTCCCATCCGTCATCGAGCAGCAGATAAGCGTCTTTTCGAACCTGCGGGTAGAACAATTTCGCCCATCCATCCGTGCCGAACAACTGATGCTCGTCGATTGCATTGCGTGCCAAGGCACTGCCCGAATCGCCTTCGAGAATAGAAGTGTCCAACTCCGACAGGTGGTGACCGTACATATAGTTCTGCGCGGCCCACGTGCACCAGTAGTTCGGTGCCCTCCCTGGCTGTGTCGGTATCAGTGAGTCTCTTCGTTCCGTGTTGTGTGGAGGTGTGCCGAGCGCTTTGCGGACCGTCAGCAAAGTGGCCGCGGTTCCTGTCAGAAACCTTCTTCTGTCCACCATCCTGTGAGTCCTTTCCGTAGGGAGGTTGATTCGGCATCGCCAGGCGATCGGTTGCGGGAAGAAGAGTAAAGCAGCAAGCACTTCTGCACGCTGTTAGTCGCGATGCGTTGCGCGCTTGCCCTCGCCGCACTTAGAAGGTGAGATGGGCTCCCAGCTGGAACTGCCTGGGGTTGCCATTGGCTCCGCTGATCTGTCCGAAGTTGGCGTGCGAGAGACTGGTATCCGGATTCGAGTAGTGCGGGGTGTTGGACAGGTTGAAGGCATCGGCCTGGACGGTGATCTTCACCTGTTCGTGAATCGTCTCAGTCTTCGAGAGCGATACGTCCGCGTTGTAGAAGCCCGGACCATGCACCTTCCCCGATCCGGAGTTGCCCAGCTGCAGCGGTCCGGGCGTTGTGAAGCAACTTGTATCGAACCACTTCGACACGGAACCGAAGGTCCTTACCGTGGAACAGGTCACATTGGCACGGTTGGTTACGCCGCTGCCCAGGTTGTCGAAGGCGGCGTTGAACGTTAGCGGCGTGCCTGATTGCAGCCTGGTGAAGGTGCTTAGCTGCCACCCCGCTGCCAGGATCTGCGCAGGCCGCGATGCTCCCGCCATCCAGCGCTCGCCACGGCCGAAGGGAAGCTTATAGACAAGACTGGCGATAAAGTTCTGGGGGGTGTTCGGGGCCTGATTGGTGCCTTCGCCTCGGTTGTAGCGGTCATCAAGAGGCCACCACACGTTCATGTCGTCGATCTCCTTCGACCAGGTGTAGTTCACCCGGCCAGTCAGACCGTGCATAAGGTTCATCTTGAACTCGGTCTGGAGACCGTGATACATGGAGCCGCCGTCGGCTGTTGCATATCCGATGTTGGTCGCGTACTGCTGGCCCTGGCTATTGAAATACTGGTAAGGTAGCCGGGAGTTGAAAGGCGTGTTTCCTGGCGGAGGCGTGTTGATGTTGTACCGGCGGAACAGGTGAACGCCGCGGGTTCCGACATACGTGATGCTGAACGAGGCTGAGTTGGTGAGCCTCTGCTGCACACCGAGGTTCCACGCATACGCCACGTCGGGCTGCATGTTCTTCGCCATAAAAGAGACGCCAATGTTGGGCGGGGGCTGGACAGGCGCGGTGATCGGCGTCGGTACATAATGAGGAAGGCCGGTTACGCTGATGGACGGAAGTGGAACATTCCGCTGCTGCGCGGGAGAGGTGAAGACCTCGAAGAATGGAAAATTGCGCTCGAGGAACCCGCCCATGGCTCCGAAATTTCCTGGAAAATGCGTGACACCAAATGCGCCGCTGATGGTCGTATTGTTTCCGCTTGGCGTATACGCAAAGCCGACTCGCGGAGAGTAGCCGCCATAGTAGTTGTCGACGTTCGGTGCGCGGTTTCCATCGGTCGCGAAATCAAGCACGCCTGTAGTCGGGTTGAAGTTGGACTGTTTATTGTTCTTGTCGATGGCAGCAGTAATCAGGTCCCAGCGAAGCGCGAGATTCAATGTCAGATTCCTTCTGATACGGTATTGATCCTGTGTATAGACACCGAGCAGGGTCGCACGGGTCGCCGGTTGGGTGGCAACGAATCCACGATCGGTGCTTGACGGCATTCCGAGCAGGAAGCTGGCGAACTGATTGCCTCCTGAGGGATTGGAACAGTTGGGCTGCATGGTGCAACTGCTGGTGTAGTCGGAGATATAGCTGAAATCGCCGTTTTTGTTGGCATCGGAGTTTGTAAGCGAGGCCTGCAACCGGCGAAAGTCTTCACCAAAGGTAAAGGTATGCAAACCCCACACCTTGGTCAGGTTGTCGGTTAGTTGATAGGAGTTGCTGATTCGGTGGGAGTTGGTCCACCCCTGCGAGCCGGTCTGGACGATGTTGCCGATGGAGAAGTTGCCGAAGCCGGTGGCTCCGAAGGCAGCATCGTTGCCGTTTGGGATACCGACTGCGGTGTTCTGGTTGGTTCCGTAGTCATTGCCGAAGTCGAGGGTATAAAAACGGTTGAAGCCAAGGCGCAGCTCGTTGACCATGCTGGTCGAGAAGATGTGGCTGTAGCCGATCGCAGCATTGTGGTCGCGCGTGGTTGCATTCACGTCGCCGATCTGCACGAAGCGTGTTCCGGGTGAGGGAGCAGTGAGGTCGCGCCGCTGGTAGGATTCGCGCACGAAGATACGATCGCCTGGTCCGAGCTGGTAATCACCCTTCACGTCAAATTGGTGGTTGTTGTCCGGCTCAACGGTGTTGGCATTGAAATTGTTGCTGGATGCATTCTGGTTGGTCGCCGCCGGCCAGATCGTGCTGCCATTGACCATGTTGGCCGATACCTTGTCGAACCGCGACCGCGGAATCTGCCATGCATCCCCCTGCGCTGTGCTGACGGTGGGGAAGGGAGCTCGCGTTGTTGGGTCATAGATCGCGGCTGGGAACTGGCTCTTGAGGAAGGTTCCCTGTTTCATCAGGTCCGTGGGAACCGTCAGAATGTAGCTGATACCGTTGCGCAGCAGGAGTCCCTGATAGTCAGCAAAGAAGAATGCCTTGTTGCGAATAATCGGACCACCAATCGAGCCGCCGAACTGATTGGCCCGATAGGGTGCCTTCGAGGTGGCGCTCCACTTATATGCGCTTAAGGCATCGTCGCGGAAGAACTCATACGCCGAGCCGTGGAATGCGTTGGTGCCAGATTTGAGAAAGGCGTTCACCTGCGCTCCGCCGTAGGTTCCTACAGTGATGTCGGCGTTGTTGGTTGAGATCTTCAGCTCCTGGATGGCATCGAGCGGCGGAGTGACATTGATAAAGGCGTTCAGCAGCTCCATATTGTTCACGCCGTCCAGGGTGTAGGTTGTTCCTCCCCATGGCATTCCGTTGACACTCGCTGTGATTGAACCTGAGCTTCCGGCTCCAGCCGCCGCCTCGGGCGCGCTGCCAAATCCTGCTGCGACTGATCCAGGTACGGTTTGAACCAGTTGTGAGAAGACGCGTCCGTTTAGCGGGAGGCTTGTAATGTCTTGGGCATCGAGAACCTCGCCCATCGAGGAACTCGTCGTATCAATGAGCGGACTCGCTGAAGAGACAGTCACAGTCTCGCTGGTTGAACCAGCCTTCATGGTTATGTCCACGACCGTTGCATTGTCGACCGTGACCACATTGTCGTTGGAGACGATCGTCTGCAAACCGGGGGCTTCGATCTTTAGCTGGTAGTTGCCTGGACGAAGAGTGTCGGCCCTGTACTGGCCGTTACCGTTGGTCGTCACTTTGGTGATAGCACCTGTGTCCTGATTCGAGATGGTCACGGCGGCATTGGAGATGACAGCACCTGTTGCATCCGCAACTGTACCGACAATGCGCCCGCTGACTCCCTGGGCCATTGCAACTGGGATCGCAACGAGCAGGCAGATGAAAAGAACAGCCTTTGTTGTCTGTATCAACGTGGTCGACCACTTGGGGAAAGTGGTTTTATTGTCTTGAGTGGTTTTATTGTCTTGATATGTGTTCCGCATAAATCAGCCTCCTCCGGAATGCCTTTCCTGTTGGTCCGCCCTATCCTATGCAACAGCCCGTACTTCTCGAGCTATTGCTATACAGGTGGGGCGGCCTCTGTTTTCCTTCAGCGCTCGCAACCCTACTGAAGAGAATCAACAGATGCCTAGTTACGGAAGGGATACAAATAGCTGACACGTATGTGTTTCTCCTACGATGGAGGCGCGTGTCAGCCATGTTACATCTGGTGTTACATGACGTTTTGGAGGCATTTGGGGTGTATTTGCAGCAGCCGTTTCTGAAACGGATACAGCAAGGGGGGCGGCGCGAGCTCAAGTGTGAGTCCGGTACCAGGGGACAAAGGCAAGCTTCGCTTAATCAGACAAGAACTTGAGAGCTCAGTGACTTGATGGCGTAGAGTTGTCTTCTTTGATTTGCGAAGCGTTTGACGGTACGAGAGGTCGCACCGCGACCAACTCTGCGCCTAATACCTGATAGCCCTTGGCCAATTTGACTCGCACCAGTGCTTGAAAAGCAGTGGGATTTTCGCGATTGGTTGAGGTGGGTGCAGCCAGTGCCTTTTCGATCTGCTCGATTCCGGACACTGAAGTGGCAAACATGGTCGCTCCCTGAGTTCCTTTGGTGTCCAGGCCCCCAAGAAATGCGATGTGCCGTCCCTGCGTTACTCCGGAGGTGATTGTGATGAGGCTATAGTCAGTCGTCAGGATTCGTGTGGAGGCATCTCGTTCTGTGGTGTAGACAGTTCTGTTTCCAGTCGCGGGATGGGTATCGATAATCTGAGCTCTCCACTGTTCATGCCGCTCATCGGGGTTCCTGAAAGAGAAATCTCCCACCGTCAGCAATTGAGCCACCGCGACGTTTTGAAAGGGCGACCCCAGAAGAATCACATTATGCCTGTCTAGATCGTCGGGCGTGATATCGCGCGATGCTTTGATGATTGGCTTCGCACCGATGCGGTTCAGAAGTCCGGATAACATCGCGACGGATTCAAGCTCTCCTGTTCCGGTGTAGCCATTCTCATAATAGAGGGGGCCAGCCATTCCAACGAGCTTGGAGTTCGATGCAAACTGGCGCGCGAGGTGGGCATCGACGATTGCGCCGCGGTTATCGCTGGCTCCGTGCCGGAAGCGGAAGAGATCGTTTGAATCATCGAGTAGGAACACCGCATCGGGGTATCCAATCACTGGAGATATGTCGTTATCGAGAAATTTCCACCAGAACAACTCGGCCGAATCGCGAGGCTTCCGATCACGCGAAGGCGAAGCGGACACGGTAGAGAAAGTTGATTCCGAAGGGCTGTTTGAGCGCAGGCGTCCCAACCAGAACCCGGCGACTGCAAATGCCGCCAACATGGCTGGAAGCAATATCGTTTGCATCCGGGTCCATCGTTTTGCCGCGCCACGGTTCCTCTCAAGAGAGAGAGGACTCACCGCCTGGTGGTGATTGCCATCATCTGCGTCCGCCAGCAGACGATTCGATGCGACGATCTCCGAGACTGTTGACCCCGCGGGCGTTTGAGCTGGTGAGATGGCCTCAAAGGTAGGGAGGTAATGCCCTTTGGGGATCTGGATCAGGATGGGATCATGCTTTCCTTCGACCTCGTAGTACTCCTTAAGCTTGACTCTCAAGCGATGGCTTTGCACCCTGACGATAGGATCGATCTTGGGATCGAAATCGCTTTTACGGCCAAGCGCTTCCACTCCAATCGTGTATTCCTTAAGATTTTCCGCGGTTCCTGCGATCGAACGGGAGGCAAGAAAACTAAAGAGCTGTTGCAGAGTCGTAGCATTACGGAAACTGGTAGACCGGAGCACCCGGCGCACCTGGTCCTCACACTGCTCGACACCGGGTGCGCTTCCTTGGATACTCGTTGAAGAATCAGTATGTTCCAAGATGGTCCTGTCTTTCACCGAGGGGCCATCATAGCAGTCTGAAGAGTTGCCGAACAAGCGGACAGCTGGGTCCTGAGACGACGGCAATAGCGCTGGCGCGAGCGTACCGGTGCATCTCTTCTACTTCTCCACCCTGCTGACGATGACAGTAGCGCCAGGGGCTACAGTGGCCGTAGCCCAGCTCACTGTCATTCCGCCTGGCAAGGTGTCATGCCTGGCAAGTACTACCTTTCCATCCACTTTGAGCTTACGCACCGTCCCCTGGAAGACTGCTCGCCAGCGTAGTGCCGGTCCTGAACGGTTGCTGAGACTGCTGCTCAAGGATCCAATGTGCTTGATGTCGAGCAGGTTGTTGCGGAAAGGAAACGATTGGAGTGACGCATCATCATCAGCACTGGGAAGCTGAGCCGACGTTTGGACGTCGAAGGGCTCGCCAGATCGCGACGGTGCAACCCCCATCGTTCCTCCAACAAGAGCCGCGATTACAGCGTAAGAGACCTCGGGGTATTCGCGGCGCGGTTTTTCCGGTCTGCTCAGATCAAACAGGATATGGTAGGCAGGCTCGGTCCGCCCATAGCGGAAGAGCAACAGCGGGGCATAACTCTCTTCTTCGATATTGATCGTCTGCCAGTACTTCGGTGAAGAGATATAGTCAAGCGCGCCACTCAGGTGATCCGGATCCTTTGCGGCGCCAAAATACAGTGTCATGGCGTCTCCGGACTCAAAGCCGCTCTTATCCGGTCGAATGACGCCAAGATAATGCTGTTGACTTTGCGACCATGCGATGCGCTCAAGCAACTGCTGTATTTTGTCCGCAACCTGTTGTGCTGAAGCTGCGAGAGCTTTGTCCTGGGGCGTAACTGCAATCTCCTGAAAGGAACGAAGAGCACGGTACTCGGCCGCCAGAAGATCGGCACCGAATATGAAGTCCTTCGGACCTTCCATATAGCTTGGTATGCCCCGCGAATCGACAAATCGCCCAGTCTCCAGGCGCTGGTTGGCGATACGTGGACGATGAAGAATCTTCTCAGGCTCAAGCTGCCAGCGAATGATATAGTCTGTGACCGTCCTGCGGGAGAACTCGCGAAACCGGGGATCGTCGCGATAGGTATCATCGCCAGTCCAGCGCCACATACGGACAATAGCGTCAAGCACATCGAAGTTTGCCGGCAGATTGAACCAGAAGTCAGCATCAGAGGCGTAGTCCGCAGAGGAGGGGCGCCCTTCGCCGTCAATCTCCCAATAGCCGGCCCAGTCTCGTTTTTCATCAACGGACGCCGCGAAGCGTCCAAGCATATTGCGGTTTGCTGCCGCGAGCCCAAGCACAGCAGCGCCCTCTGTCTGGTGAGAAACATCTCGCATGCAGAAGGCGTTTCGGCCTGGCAGAGCAGCTTCGTACCACGGACCGATGGAGCTCGGCGATGGAGCCACGTAAGCAAGTGCCTGGCTGCGGGCCCATCGAAATATCTCATCAAGCGAAGAGCTGGATGAATGAAATTCGAGCTGCGTCGGGTGAGATGCCTGCTGTGCTCCTGCAATTGCACTGGCAAACAGTGTCGCTGCAAACAGTAATCTTTTTAAGAGTTTCGCCACTTATCTGCGCCCTGGCAGAACAAACCCTGCGGGTTCTAATGTAGCATCGCGGTGTGCTCGCACGGTTCAATCAATGGCCGGGCTGTTCTTGGAACAGCACCAATCGACAATGGTCACTACAGTCTCACACCTCTCCCGTTGGACAGTGAGCCTACTTCGTAAGCAAACATCTCTGGCCATACATCGCACAACCTTACTCTCGCCACTCTAAGCAATCACTGCTCGATCCTTACGCGACTTACAACAGCGGGGCAGTGGTGAACGGACTTCCATCCGAGCCCCCAACACGACTTCCTTAGGTTCAAGTATCAGTTGGCGACTATACATATATAGTCGCTTCGGATGTTCGTGCATTGTTCCCGTTATTGGCACAAGAATTTGCGTCCCGTCTATGCTTTTCGAATCATGAGGGTTACGGCTCTCGAACAGGCGACGCCAGCCTTTTTGCGGCCATCACTCGTCCCATGGAATAAATGATTGAAAATAAATAAGTTACAAGAAAAATAGAAAGCCTCCGATACCGGAGGCTTTAGCCGATCTTTGTAAGCTATTGATTCTAAATGGTGGCCAGAGACGGGATCGAACCGCCGACGCCGGCCTTTTCAGGGCCGCCTAGCAAGCGAACTAAGTGGTCTGGAATCAGCGGATATAGTTGGAGCGATTAGCGTTAGGGCCTCCTCCATTTAGGATGGTTTAGGACGATTTGGGATAGTTTCGACCGTACGATGGTCGTGTATTGGTCGTGTGACCCCAAAGCATTGATTGTGACCTCTTAGATGCCATGGAATGAACCGCTCCGCAATTCTAGATCGCCCGTGGATGGGCCTACCCATTCAGCATTATTTTGATGCCAAATCTGCAGCCAACGGGGCCACATGGCTAATCTTAAAGCATGAGCCCTACTTCGATCCGCATTCTTCCCTTGTGATTTGCGATCGCGATCTTAGGGAAGACCGCAATTCGACAAATCGCCTGGTGCGACCGTTGTCATTCCGAAGGCGCGGCCCGGAGCACATTGTGTGCAATCACCCTCGAGCAATAACTGTGCGGTTAGAAGCGCGGAGGCGCAAACACGGCTATCGGCTAGGTTGCGCTTCCCGGGAGACCGCTACAAGAACCTTGAACGATCCGGCGATCGCGGTTGGGTGCCTCGGCGGATTCGGATTCTGCGGTGTCGGTGCTTGCGGTGGGCCGAGTTTGACGGTGGACAGGTAAACAGCGCCGGTCTTCGAGTCGAGTGCCATCGTGCGAGCGCCCTTTTCGGTGGCGAGGTTCTGAACTACCTAGTACCTGTCATTCCCGATACTCTTAATAATCGTGAGCGTTCCGTCCCCGTTGGAAGAGAAGATCGTGCCCGTGCCTGGATCAAATGCTGCGGCATCCGGCCCATCGCCAATTGGAAGAGTGCTGACTAGCTTGCCCGTGTCCGCATTGACGATTGCTAACAGTTTATTGTCGCAGGCAGCGAATAGCCGATGAGCTTTCGTGTCGATGGCGAGGCCGGAAGGGGACTTGCATGGAGTGAGCGGCCAATGAGCCTTGATCTCAAGAGTGGTGGAAATCGACGTGGACGATCTCGCTTTTGTCATCGATATTGATGTAAATGTTGCCCGCGTCGTCGCTCAGGTGCCTGAGTTACATCAACGGTCGGTACCAGTACTGCATGGGCGGAGGATACGGGGCAGGAGAATGGGTATCGTGTTCCGTTCAGAAAGTTCGGTAAACAGGTTTTCGCTTTCCACCGCATGCCGTGTGGCCCATTCTAGGGAAGTTGGGGTGGGTAGTTCGGAGAGCCCGACTCTAGCCGGTTGCCCACCTTCTTGCCGCAGGCATGTCATCCTTTACACTCCCCGGCGCGAGCGTGGCGAGCGCGGGGAGGGCATCGTCAACTTAGATGTGAGAAGCTGAGGCGGTGATTACCCGTGCATAGATTCTCGGTTTGATGCACAACGTCTTCGCTCCTGTGTCCCCGTCCCGTTTCAGACGGTGCAGAGGTGTGAGCTAGAACGTAAGGCAAGCTAAGGCCTGGATCCAGCGTTGACCCTTGATGAGCCTACCTCTTGGTAACGAACTTAGCCGTACGATTTTTAGTATTTGGTGCAGTGACCCCTATTAGGACATTTCACAATGGACTGCGATATTGCGAAGCTCAATAGATGCTGTTTTTCTGACGCCAGAGTCGATGGGGAACAAGATATGTAAAACCAGCAAAGCCTTCCCAGTGCGTGGAGGTGCTGGTCAAGCCGCGATCGAAGCCGGTGTCGATCACGAGATTTTTCCGTACTGAGTATGACGCGGACCATAGATTTCCGACCGCATAACCGCGAGTCAACGGTTGCGCGAAGTGCCACACCTCGCCCGAGACGGTAAACCTGCCTATCGGATGCGAGATCGAGAGCGTCTGGGCAAACTGTGCTCGCCTGAGCTTGGTCTTGTCGTCCTGCTGTTCCACCACGAGACCGTTCGCATCGAAGTGGAAACCGCCCAGGTCATCGCTCAAGAGGATCGTCGCGCTCTGCACGAAGGTGCCGAGATCGAGTTCCGGCGCCGGGCTCGCATACAGCCGCCGCAGGTACTGGCCCGAAATCGTTGGTCGCTTGTTCTGGCCCGGCAGGATCACCGCCTGCATGCCTGCGAAAACTTCGCCTGGCCTATTGCCCGCGACTGCCGCGCCGGTACTGTGCGTGAAGGGCTCGAAGAGGGCCAGCAGTTGCATGCGCTTGTCGAGTGACAGCTTGGTCACTTGCTCGATGCCCAGGCGTTTCGAGAATTCAGGCGAATCAGTCGCATACAAACCACCATTCTCAAATTGCAAATAGCCGGCTGGGGTCAGCGTTGCCGGGGTCGAGACCGTCGGCCTGGCCGGATTTGCTTCCGGCACAGCGGAAGGTTCCACCTGTGCGTGGAGGGTGATTGAAAAAAATAAGGACAAGGCTTTCAGCAAAGCCGAACGATAACTGCTCATCAAGCGATGTCTCCCACAACGGCATTAATCTGGCTAGGGGATGATGAACGACTCGAACGAGTCATTCTCAGCGTTGGCGGGGAGAGATGGATCAGTTTCGAATGGGCAGGTTATACATGCCTAATGCGGGACTTGGCAGGGGCACAACATGAAGCGCCGTGATCAGCCCAGATAGCGATCCTGGTACCGCTGGATCGGCGTGTTGAAAGATTAACGATAGCCAAGGCCGAAGGGCGAGCAAGGACATCACACTCTGTCTGCCATGTTGCAGCAGCACAAGAACAAGGCAAAAGATGGAAATTGAGGAGAGAAGCCCAAGCTCGAAGTCCTGACCGCCGCGGAGAAACTTATCGAAGTGACAGTAATATTCGGTCCATGGCATTACCACGAGCAGGGCAGCCGTGAGCAGAATGAGAACCCGACCACCCACGGCGCAGGCCTCAAAGCTCCCGTCCTTGGGTATTCGGCTCGCGATGGATACTTGCTTCAATTAGCCCTCTCGACCTTTCTGGTTTACGCGCTTCCGGTGGAAGCTGGAGTAAAAGATGGACTCCGCGAATAACATTCTGTCATCCGAGCCTCACAACAGACGTGCCAGTTGACACAAAGTCGATCTGTCCCGCCTGATAGCGATTTTTGTTCATTGGCCGGTTCTCTTTGAAGCACGTTTCGCAGAGGAGATGTCATGCCAGACTCTCCAAGGAAGTTGGCGCGATTCACAACCGTGTGCGGAGGGAGCAACTCGACTCCAAAAAGCATGAAACCCCTGCCTCCACCGGAGACAGGACATTGACATTAGGTTGCACCGCGACTTACATCGAGCGTATTTGAGGCGGCAATCTGTGAGTACCACTTCGCGGAATCCTTGATGAAGCGGCGCTGAGTGGGGAAGTCGATATAGACCATGCCGAAACGCTGCGTGTAGCCTTCCGACCACTCGAAATTATCCAGGATCGACCATGCGTGATAGCCGCGTACGTCCGCGCCGTCGCGAAGAGCATGTGCGAGTTCTCTGAGATGTTCGCGGTAGAAATGGATGCGGCGCTCATCCGCCACTCTGCCGCCGGCATCGGGAGAGTCGCCGTAGGAGCAGCCGTTTTCTGTGATCTCGATGGGGAGCTTGTAGTCTTTGGAGACGCGCTGAACGATGTCGTACATGCCGCGTGGATAGACCTCCCATCCGATCTCGGTGAGGGGGCCATCCTTTCCGTCAGTGAGATCGAAGCCCATGGCTGCGTAGGAGGGCTTCGTGGGCATTGGGCCTGCGGGAGCGGAGGCGAGCCGTCGGAAGTAGTAGTTGACGCCGATGTAGTCGAATGGAGCTGTTATGCGCTCGTCGTCGCCACTCTGAAAGCCCATGGCTTCCAGAGGAGTGCCGTGAACGAAAGCATCGGGATAGCGGCCGCGCAAGGCGGTCTCCAGAAACCAGACGTTGTTGAAAGCATCGAAGCGTTTGGCGGCGGCGGCATCCTCTGGAGAGGAGGTGAGTGGCGCTACGGGGGACATGCTGAAGGCGGAGCCGACTTTGGATTTGGGGGCGATGGCTTTGATGGCGCGAAAAGCGTCTCCCTGTGCGAGGTTCACGGTGTGAGAGGCTTTGAGGAATAGATCAAAGTCTTTTTTACCGGGAGCGTGCCGACCGTCCGCGTATCCGAGGTAGGTGAAGACCCAAGGCTCGTTGAAGATGGCCCATGTCTCGATGCGGTCTCCGAGTGCCTTGAGAACGATCTCTGTGTAGTCGGCGAACCGGGCAGCAGTGTCTCGGTTGGGCCAGCCGCCTTCATCTTCCAGGGCCTGGGGAAGGTCCCAGTGGTAGAGAGTGACGAGGGGACGCATGCCGGCGTCGAGGACGGCGTCGGTCAGGCGCTTATAGTAGTCGATGCCCTTTTGGTTCATGGCTCCTTTGCCGGTGGGTTGAATGCGCGACCACGCGACGGAGTAGCGGTAGCTGCGCATGTTCATCTGCTTCATGAGGGCGATGTCTTCAGGGTAGCGATGGTAGTTATCGCAGGCGATGTCGCCGGTCCATCCACCCTTTACGTTGCCGAGGACATGGCTGAAGCGGTCCCATACGGTTTCGCCGCGGCCATCAAGGTTCCAGCCGCCCTCTACTTGGTAGGCGGCTGTGGCGGTGCCCCATAGAAAGTCTTTCGGGAACTTGATCTGGCTGGTCGTTGCGCTTTGCTCTGCGGATGCGTCAAGAGACGGGGGAACGGAGGCTCCGGAGAGCTTCGGAAGCGCGGCTGCGGCGGCCCAGGCTGAGGTTTGGGCGAGAAAGCTTCGACGATTCATGGCAGGAGGTCTCCGGAGGGTGTTGGCTGCGACTGCTCAGGCGATTGCGGATGGAAAAAAATCATGGGGCGGAAAGCCCGGATTTTCAAAGGGGTTTTTGAAAAACATGGTGTCAGAACGTGGTGTTTCGGTGGCCAATTTGTGGTGCGATGTACGGTGAACGTGGTGTTTTGGATGGTGTGTTTTGAGAACCGAAAAATGTGACAAGGTTTTGAGATTTTTTGCGGGGACTGAGGGAAATACACAGAATGGCTTTCCGCTGAAGTGCTCGCTCTGGGTGAGGTAAGCTAACCCGTCGGCGACGAGGGTTTCTCTTCGCCGGCGGGTCGCGATGTTGCCTTGGGTTAGTACTGCGCTTTTAGAGCAAACTGGTACTGCCGTGGGGTGTAGTTCGTATCGAAGTTGGTGACGGTCCCGAAGGCGGGGTTTCCGAGTTGAGCGTTGCCGCTGCCCAGGGGAATGATGTAGCTCGGGGTGTTGCTGATGTTGTATGACTCGGCGCGGAACTGCAGATTGACCCTCTCGGTCACGGCAAAGTCCTTGAAAAGGGAGAGATCGACGTGACGGAAGTTAGGACCGAAGAGCGAGTTTTTTTGTGTCGTGCCGATGGTCCCGGTGGCTTGAGGTGCAAAGGCGGCCGTGTTGAAGAAGTGCGTGAGGGATCGGTTACCGCGTGCATCCCCGATCTGATTGGGACGATCCTGACCTCCGTTGTTGTTTGGCACCGCGCGATTGCCGAACGCCTCGGTGACCGTCTTCCCGGTGGTCGGGTCGACATAGGTTGTGTTGTCGTTGTTGCCGCCGCCATTGAGGATCGTGAATGGCTTACCGCTCTGCCAGACCGCGATGGTGTTGATGTGGTATCCGGCAAAGACGAGCTTCTTCAGACCGGTAAAGTTCTTGCCGTACTGAAACTCATAGTTGGCCGACAGAGCGAAGCGGTTTTGGATGTCGTTTTCCGCAATACCATAGTCGATCTGCCGAATTCGGGTTGGGTCGGCGTCGCTGAAGCCTTCCTGACCGCCTTCCTGCGAGAAGCCATTGTTGTCGTTGAGTCCCTTGGCCCAGGTGTAATTGGCGTCGAAGGAGAGACCCTTGCTAAAGCGGCGCTGGATGGAGGTCTGGAGGCCGTTATAGTTCGAGATTCCCTCGCTCAGAACCAGGCCCACGCCGCTCAGGTTCCCGTTGGGAAACTGAGTGGCCAAGCGACGGCGACCAGGCCCAAAGAACGGACTGTTGGGATTGGTGCTGTATGGTGCGGGTTGGTTGATGTCGTTGATAATCTGCGGAAGGTGGCGGCCGATGTTGCCCACGTACCCAATAGTGATGACGTTCGCCCCAAACTGCTGCTCTACTTGCAGGTTGTACTGATCGATCACACCCGATTTGAAGTTGGAGTTTTCGGATCGGAAGGACAGCGGTGTGAGAGCCTGCAGGTTTGAGATGTTGGGGGCAGTAGGCAGGGGCAGGCCCTGGTCGAAGGTAATCGCCTCTCCATTCGCCGCGTTGCAGGCGCGATTGCCGGTATTCTTGCCCTGAACTTTGATTTCGATCTGAACCGCGAGAGTGGATTGACAGTTGGGCTGGTAGGTCGATTGAAAGGGTACGTTCTTCAGTGCGGCGTTGGAGGTGTAGTTTCCTGGGAAGTAGCTGATGCCGAAGCCTCCGCGGATGACAGTTGTCGGTGCAACCGAGTAGGCGAAGCCAAGGCGGGGAGCGATGTTCGAGTAGTCGGTCTGAATCCCGGCGTGGCCATCCACACCATTCTGGCCGGCGACCTTCAGCGCACCGCCGACGTTTGCTGAGGTGGAGTTGAGCGCCTGGGTGAAGTCGAAGTTCGAGATATGGTTATGTGCTTCAGTGAACGGCGTGAAGACGTCATATCGAACACCATAGAGCACAGTCAACTTCGGACTGACCTTCCAAGAGTCCTGGACGAAGAAGCTTGGCTCGTAGGAGCGGTAGTCGGGCGTGTTGAGGTCCACAACTCGCTGCTCGTTGCTGAAAGCCCCGGTCAGAGTGGATGCAATGCCGTTATTTTGCTGCTGTGTCGGGGTGAACGTGGTTCCCGCAGGAGCTGAGGAGTCGGTATTCAGGCCGAAGTTATACTGACCGGCGACGTAGGAACTCTGCACATTGCGGGCCTGGCGGCGGAGGAAGCCGGCACCCAACTTGATGTTGTGGCTGCCTTTGGTCCAGCTCATCGTACCGAGGTATTGGTAGGTGCCGTCGATGTCCTGCAGGGGAACGAAGGATCCATCACCGATGTCGCTCAGGCCGGGAAAGCCGATAGGGGTCAGGTTAAGGGATTGGCTGTTAAGGTTCGTCGCGAAGGTTCCCGGATTGGTTCCCTGGACGATGGCATCGGCGGGTTTGGTGCCAGAAGAGTTGAGGGGCAGTGAAAGATTGTTGATCCGCGTGTAAGCGGCACGGAGGTCCACGAGCAGGTTCGAGGTGAAGATGTGGGTATAGCCGAACCCGAACTGCTGCGCGGTGTCGGTGGCCGGGCCGTCGAAATCAAATTGGCCACCGCTGATCTGGAGTCCTGTGGCTGGATCGGTCCCGAGACCCGGGGGGGTGAACGTATTGACCTTGTTGTAGTCGTAACGGGCGAAGAAGAGGTTCTTTGGGTTGAACGTGTGATCGACGCGCACGTCGAAGCTGTTCGAGGACTGCGTTCGGTTGGGGCTGGTGACGTAGTTATTAGTCAACGCGCCGGGAGCGCCAGCGTTGGGAGCGGGGAACAGCTTCAGGTAAGCGAGAGCGATGGGATCGACAGGAAGCCCTTGGGTTCCGTTCCCCGCATTGATGAGAGCCTGGGGGGATCCTCCGTTAATGCTGTTGACATCGTTGTACTGGGTTTGTGTGAGAGTTGTTTTGGTGTAGGTAAGACCATTCACCTGCCTGAGGCCCTCATAGTCGCCGAAGAAGAAGGTCCGATCCTTGAAGATAGGTCCGCCGATGCTGCCGCCGAACTGATTTTGGCGCAGTTCCGGCTTCTTACCGCTGTTCTGCAGGACGTTGCGCGCATCGAAGATGTCGTTGCGGAAGTACTCATAGGCGGAGCCGTGGAAGGAGTTCGTGCCGACGCGGGTGATGATGCTGACGACCCCGCCAGCGGTACGGCCCGCTTCCGCAGTGTAGTTGTTGGTCTGTACGGTGATCTCCTGGATGGCTTCAACGACCGGGCGCACGCCGATGGAGCCGATGACGCGCTCATTGTTGTCGATACCGTCGATAGTGAAGTTGTTCAGAGTGTCGTCCTGACCGTTGACCGAAAAGCTAGCCGACTGACGGCGGTCATCGGGACGGGCGCCGCTGGTGAGCCCGTTGCCTGGACCCTCGTTGGCGCCGGGCACGAGCTGAACGAGCTGGACGAAATTGCGGCCGTTCAGAGGCAGGTCCTGCACCGCCTGCGCGGTGACGGTTGAGCTTACCGTTGCACTGTCAGCCTGCAGGAGAGGGGTGCTTGCGGTTACCTCGATGACGGTAGACTCGGAGCCGAGCTGGAGGTGGACGTCGGCACGTGCACGGTCGCCTGCTTCCACGGCGAGGTCCTTTGTGATGGAGGCCTGGAAGCCGCCGGCTTTGACGGTGATGGAGTAGTGTCCGACCGGGAGAAGCGTGAAGCTGTAGTCTCCAGACCCGTTGGACTGGCCGGTGCGCTTCTCGTTGGTCCCGAGGTTGGTGAGGGTGATGTTGGCGCTGGGAACGACCGCGCCTGTGGCGTCGGTGACCGTGCCGAGAATATCAGCAGTGGTCAGCTGCGCGAAGGCTGCTGAGGTAAACAAAAGTAAAAGCGCCAGAAAGGAAACTGGCAGACAGAATCGTTGAGAAAGTATTCGCCCACACTGGCCAATGCGGTTTATTGCTGTGTTCTTTTGATCGTTCATCATATCCATCCTCGTTGTACTGTTTGGTGAAACGACTTGGTTGATTAGGCGGGTTTGTTTAGCGTCGATCTTTCGAGTGCGAAGCCGGCCTCGTCTGCGAATGAGGCGGTCTGCGTGAGTAATTCTGTCGCAGAGTTTTTTTGCGTCTTTATTGGGGTCGCTCCGATCTAGCGCCGCACGGGTGTTTGAGTGCGACCTGTTCGCGAGCTTGTATCCAATTGGCACCAAACATGGATAACCTGGTATGAGCGTGCGTGAAGGCCGGCGCTCAATTTCGAGTCAGTTGAACCTGCTGTTCGGAGGTGTATCGTTATGCGTATTTTTCACGAATATTCCTCACGGAGGTAAACTGAGCGTCGCGCAGTTTATTCCGCATGAGAAGGAATAAAATCTACCGATGGCGCAGATGAGAACTGGCGGTCAGCAAAATTTATTCGCCCTGCGGGAAGTGGATCGGGGTGTGCCTTGGTTGCTCATTCAATCGTTTTGGGTATGTGGCATTGACCGTCTACGACGGACGCTTCGCGTTCGAACGCCGTCTTCCTGCAAACGGCTGCTGGTCGCAGCGTCACTTCGGTTGATGGGCCCAATCGAGAACGCTGAGCAAAGAAGCACAATCCTCCTCTGCCTGTGTCCAACTATTCGGATGCCAAGTCCTGCGATTGAACCCGCTACACGCGCTTGTCGTCACTAAGGCTTATGGAGCGCAATTGGATGGAAGGCTTCTGAGACGAGAGCCCAACGAAATATGATCTGGTGGCCCGCCGTCCAGAAGGGCTTCCGTGAGATCAAGCGCCTCGTTCAGAAACTCCCTAGTCGCTGACGGGAGTCACCAGGGCTTTGGGAAGTTGGATGGTGATCTTCCGTTTACCGGTATTTGTAACGTCGAAGGTTACAGTGCAGCGGCCGTCGCCCGCGGGAGCGGCTTTCAGCTTGCTGAAGGAGAAGGTGGTGTAGGAGAGGCCGAAGCCGAAGGGGTACTGGGGCTCGACATGGTTGTGCTCGTAGCCGCGGTAGCCCATGAAGATGCCTTCGCGGTAGACGATTTTGTTGGTGCCGGGGTCGGGATAGTAGTGGGCGAAGCTGGGGTTGTCGGTCAGCTTCTGCTCCCAACTGATGGGCAGGTGGCCGGAGGGGTTCTCGTCGCCGAAGAGGAGACGGGCTGCGGCGGTGCCGCCCTGTTCGCCGGAGTACCAGGTCTCGAAGATGCCTTGGACTTTGTCTTTCCACCTGGAGACGTCGACACTTCCACCGGAGGTGATGACGACGATGGTCTTTTTGCCGAGGGCGGCGATCTGCTGAATAAGCTGCTCCTGTCCGACTGGAAGCTCGAAGCTTCGTGGAGCATTGGCGTAAACAATACGAAATTGTCTCGGCTCACCAGTGTTATTTCAACATTGCTATCGCCGTGAAACAGCCGTTCGAGTTCCATCACAACGTGAATTCCAGCAAAGCCGGCACCAAGAATCAAAACCTTTGTCGCTTGTGGCATGCGCCCTCAGACAGTTTTCAAAACTTGATGCCATTGAATGGCTTCCGTCTGTATATGAAACTGGATTGAAGCGCGTTTATTCCATTCGCTGGGGGGGACGCCAAACGTCATCAAAGCCAACAATGATCGCCTCGCGTTGGATTTGCCTTTTCTCCTGATAGTGGCGGTTTCTTTGCTGATGGAAAGTCTGTCGTCCGCGGTGGATTTGGCATCTCCTATGACAGCGGTTTCAGCGACTTTGTCGTCAATGCCGCGCAGGCATCGCCTAACGCAGTTGTAGGGCGGCTGATCCTGGTTCCCCCATACCAGTACAACCTTGGTGTTGAAATAAAAATCAAGTAGCGGCCATCGCAAGATGGACGTCTTTCCTCTGCTGTGAGTGATCTCCTATGCCGGTTTTCCCGCGACGGGTCAATGCTTCCACTACTGCGGCTGTGGAATTGCGCCGACACGGCTTAGCAATTCGCGGCCTATGGCTCCAACATTGCTCCCCATCAAACCGAATCGCCGACGGCCTATTCCACGAATTATTTCTTGGCGCAAACGGAATAACCGGGAACTTACCCCGTTTTAAAGTGCAGAGGTCATTATTATTATGTTGAGCAGTAACTTTCTATCGCACTTTCGTGACGGCTCCCACGCGTTGCGAAGAGCTTCATCGTCCTTCAACCCGATCAGGCGCAAGAACTGGTTCCGCGTCCTTGTCGCCGGTGCTCTGCCTGGCATTTTCTCGATCGGGGCCGTGGCGCAAACCAGCAGCACATACGTGCAGACGAACATTATCTCGGACGGCGGCCCTGGGTCAGTGGCGGCACAGGTAACCGATCCTACGCTCATCAATCCCTGGGGCGTTTCGGTCGGTCCGGCCATCTGGATCGATAAGGCCGGCAGTGGCTCCGTGGCGGTCGACACCGCCGCCGGCAAACTTGTGATCCCGTCCGTAACGATACCGGCAGCCGCCTCCGCGTCGGCGCAGGGCAGTCCGAGCGGCACGGTATACAACAGCGCGGGTAGCGGGTTCAATCTTCCGGGCGGTGCATCGGCCTTGTTTATTTTCGGCACGCTCGACGGTACGATTGCCGCCTGGAATGCAACCAGCGGAACGCAAGCGGTGACGGTGGTCAATAACTCCGCCAAGGCCTCTTACACCGACATCGCGCTCGATACTAACGCGACCGGAACGTTCCTGCTTGCGGCTAACTTCAAGCAAGGCACGGTGGACGTCTTCGACAGCACATTCGCTGCGCACGCTCTCACCAGTAGCTTTGCCGATCCGACATTGCCCTCAGGCTATTCGCCCTTTGGCATCCATAGCATCGGTGGAAACGTCTATGTGACCTATGCGCAGGTCAACGCCACTACAGGCGAGAACGTGGGCGCTGGTCTCGGCTATGTCAATGAGTTCGACAGCAATGGCAAATTCATCGCACGAGTTGCCAGCCAGAGCGTGTTGAATGCACCGTGGGGGATGGCGCTTGCACCTGCAGGCTTTGGCAAATACGGCGGCGATCTTCTGATCGGCAACTTCGGAGACGGTGTGATCAATGTCTTCGATCCGAAGACGTTTGCGCTGGTTGGTTCGTTGAACACCAGTGCGGGCACGCCGATCGCGAACATCGGCCTGTGGGAGATATTCTTCGGTCAGAACAGTGGGCAGACCACCACATTGGGCGACCCCAACACGCTGTACTTCGCCGCCGGTATTAACGGGGAGAAGGGCGGTCTCTTCGGCTCGATCGCGGTTGCTCCGGCGACAACGGCAACGGGCAGCTTTACCCTGCAGGCGTCTGCCAACACGGTCAACGTGGCCGCAGGACAGACGAGCGGGAGCGTGACGCTGTCACTGGCGGCAACGAACGGGTTCACCGGTTCTGTAACTTTTTCCTGCACGCCAACCACAGTCGTCTGCACCTTTACTCCGGCTACGGTACCGCTTTCAGGCCCCGGCACAACTCCGGTTACGGTCGCGATCGCCGCAGTGCCGGTGGCAGCTCCGCCAACGACTGGCGGTGGCTACAACCGCTCAGCCGCCAATCATCCTGTCCATTTGTTCCGGTCACGGACCAGCCTGACCCTCGCATTTATCGGCCCGGTTGGACTGCTGGCGTTCGCCGGTCTGAAGCGTAGATCGATTCTTGCAGGTGGGTCGCTCTTTGCTCTACTGCTGATGGCGGCCACAGCAATCACCGGCTGCTCTGCGTCCACGACTCCGCAGACCGCAGCCAATACAACGGCCTCTGGTCCCTCCACGACGCAGGTGACGATCAACGCAGTTTCAGGGGCGATTACAGTACCTGTGATGGTCACCTTTACTGTGCAGTAGCTCAGTGCTTGCCTAACTAAGGGCTGCCGAAAAGGCAGCCCTTAGTTTTTGCTGGAGAGATCGGCTGCATTCCTTCTCTTCACGAGAAAACGACTGTAAAACAAATTTATTCCGTGGTGAGGGAATAAATTTCTCTTCCCGCCGTTTGCACGCCAGGAGAATCTATTCATGAAAGCTAAGCCTAAGTGGAGCTCCACCAGCACAAGTTGCCTCTCTGAAAGGGCGATCCTTCGAGCGAGAGTCAGGGAGGTCAACACGATGTTGCCAAAACCTCCTATTTCGGGGATGCCGGTTTCGGAAGCTCTATCTGAGGGTGCGAGGAGCGCGGCGCCTCAGACATGTAACGGCTGCAAAGAATCGAGGCCATTGGCGATCACAGGGAGAATGGCTCAATCCGTTTCACATGACCTCCGCAATCATCTGTCTGCCGTTTATTCCAATGTCGAATTCATGAGTCAATCCAGGACGACTGAGGTGGAGCGCGAAGAGCTTTTGGAGGATGTACACGCAGTTATCCAGCACATGACCGACATGCTGGATTCTCTTCTGCTGTTTGCGAAAACAGGACAAGCTCTACGTCCCGGTTGGGTATCCTTGAACGAAATGGTTGAACATGCGGCTCGCATGGTCCGCGCCCACCCGGATGCACGAGATGTCAACCTTGTGATTCAAAATGGGGCGTCTGTCGCGGGCTGGATGGATTGCACAAAACTTGGTAGCGCTGTTTATAACCTTTTGCTCAACGCTTGCCAGGCGGCGAGACGCGGACTCGCTCCGAGCAGAGTCTTGGTCACGGTTGCTGAGGACCAGCACCTTGTTCATATTCTTGTGATTGACAGCGGCCGCGGAGTGCCTGCTTCGATTCGACAAACGCTCTTTCAGCCTTTTGTAAGTGCTGAGAAAATCAATGGAACCGGCCTTGGGCTCGCGATAGTAGATTGCATCGTGAAAGAGCATGGAGGTTATGTAGATTTGGAGGAGTCCGGCCCGGGGCGGACGGTGTTTGGTCTGCATCTGCCGAAGAATGCATTAGACAATCTAGCTCCGAGTTCGCGGCCATGAACTCGAGTCCAGACGAAATGCGCCATTTGCCTCATGGCGCTTACGCTTGACCTATCGGATTTGAAACTCGTGTTTTTCTGTAGGAAAATTCTGATCGATGGACACGTCTCTCATAGGCCGCTGTCCTTTTTGCTGTTTCCGCAACTCCAGGATATCTCTCGTGCGTTTCGATGGGATGAGCCAGGGCTCTCGCGGGGGGTGCACAAAAGTTGCAACGGAGTGACTCGCAGACTATCTTCCGGGCCCTGGCGAGACGCGACATAACGGTTCCCATCGGGATTGACAATATTTTGGCCATTTCCCGGTAAGACGCATTTTCAACATCGGAAAGCAGAATGATTTCGCGGTAGATAACCGGCAGTTGCTCGATTGCACTTCGAACCGCATCGATGTCGAAATGCTCGATCAGCAGTGACTCAGGAGTTTCGAAAGTTGTGGGCTGCGCCCAGAAATTTTCCTCTGAGTCCAGAGGAATGGTCATGCGCTGTTCGCTTTTGGAATTCGAAGTTAGAAAAGTGTTCTTGAGAATTCTAAACATCCACGCCCGGAAATTGGTTCCCGGCTCAAACGATGCGAAACTGCGTAAAGCCTTAAGATAGGTCTCTTGTACGAGATCCTCGGCATCGTGCCCATTGTGCGCCAGCCAGCGAGCAAAGTTGTAAAGAGAATGCGACAAAGGCATAGCCAACTCTTCAAACCGGGCCAGCGCTTGATCGCCCTGTGAGGATAAGGTCCCGAATGGGATCTCCCCGTGCGGACTACTTTCGATACACCTCATGTGTCTTCTCCCTATTCAGTTTGAAAACCGGTCGTAGGCTAATCTGACGTGCCAAGGGTCAGAGCGCAATTCACAGAGGCTTTTCTTCACATAGCCTGTTTCTTTCCCGCCAAACGCCAGACGGTCAATGAGTTAGTTCCATACATATTCTTTGGGCCGTGTTTTCACGACGAAGGGGATTTACAGACGCGAATGAACCAACAAATTGATGTCTGATCTTGGGTCAGGCTTGGACGATGAGGAGCCGCGGGGCATCGTGGAAGCGGCCAATGGGCTCACACTGGATGTAAAGAACGTGATACTCCCGTTTGATGGTTGCGACGTGCCGGTGGACGATGCAGAAGTTGTTGAAGGGTTTGCCGGACGCGCCACTACTCAAGGCGATAATTTTGCCTAGAACTAGTGAGCAAATTGCTTTGGATAAACCACGTCGGAGGGATCAGGACGGTGATTTCAGTACGGGGCTCAAGCCACGGATCGCTTCAAATAGATGTAGCGTGATGGAGTTTCAGCTTTGACCGCGCGAGGGAACTGTTGCAAGTTGCCGGTGCATGGCACGTCTGTCATTGGCTTGGCGCGACCCAAACGTGCGAATACATCATTCGCTGTGTCCTCTATACGATTATTGGGCCTATGTAATTTGCGGGTTGCCTTCGAGGCAAGCATGGTAAGCAGGTAACGGTTTGAAACGGACGTCATCGCCCCAAAGATTAGCTCAGAACGCATCGTGTCCTCCTATCAGTATGAAACCGGTTATAGGCCAATCTGACGTGCCGAAGGTGTGTCTGCAATTCACCAAGGATTTTCTTCGCATATCCAGTTCATTTCCAGCTAAAGAATGGATGGTCAATGAGTTAGATCAATTCATATTCTGTGGGCCTGATGTCTGTGCGAGAATGTCTGCCGAGGCCTGAATGCGATGGAACCATTGCGGCACACGGGCGTGGTTCGGTTCGGAGCTTTTGAGGTTTCTCTCGCGTCGAACGAATTACGCAAAGCGGGCTTGAAAATCCGGGTGCAGCAACAACCCATGAAACTGCTGGAGATTTTGCTGGAGCGGCCGGGAGAAGTCGTCGCCAGGGAGGAGTTGCGGAGCCGAATCTGGGCCGACGAAAACTTTGGCGATTTCGACCAGGCTGTCAACATCGCCATAGCGAAGCTCCGAAATGCGTTAGGTGACTCGGCTGAAAGTCCCAGATATATCGAGACACTTCCAAAACGCGGCTATCGCTTCATTGCGGAAGTGTCGGTCGTCGATACAGTCCCCCGCGCGACAGGGCCAGAAACTGCGGCAGGAGATATGACCGGAATAGAGCCTGGGCTTCAGCGCCAAAGTGTCGCGCCAACTGTTGCGCCCAAACCCTGGCTGTGGCCGAAACGTCGCACCATGGTTGGCGCCCTCGTAGCGGTTCTGAGTTTGACGATTCTGGCAGTCTGGCTATTTCGTTCCTGGGACCGCCCGTCTGTTGGGATTCGATCCATAGCAGTGCTTCCGCTGGACAACCTCTCTGGCGATGCTTCGCAGGATTATTTTTCTGATGGCATGACCGACGAGCTGATTACGGATCTGGCAAAGATCAAGGCATTACGGGTCATCTCCCGCACCTCCGTGATGAGGTACAAAGGAACGCACACACCTCTTCCGGAGATCGCGCGGAAGTTGAACGTAGACGCGATCGTGGAAGGCTCAGTGCTCCGCTCCGGCGAGCAGGTCCGAATTACGGCTCAACTGATCCAGGTGCCGGCCGACAAACACTTGTGGGCGGAGAGCTATGAGGGAAACCTCAGCGACACCTTGGCGCTCCAGAACAAGGTTGCGCGGGCTGTTGCCGAACAAATCCGGATTGAAGTGACTTCGCAGGAGCGAGCAGAGCTGAAAAGCGTGAAGAAGATAGACCCTGACGCTTACGAGGATTATCTCAAGGGGCGATACTTTTGGAACAAACGGACTGCAGACGGATTGAAGAAAGCCGTCGATTACTTCAACCAAGCCATCGCCAAGGACCCAAACTACGCTGCGGCTTACAGCGGATTGGCCGACACGTTTGCTCTATTGGGAGATTGGCAATATGCGGTGATGCCCACCAAAGAGGGGGTGCCGAAAGCAAAAGCCGCTGCCTTGAAAGCTCTGGAACTGGACGACACCCTCGGCGAAGCGCACAATTCACTCGCGTTCTGTCTGGATGGCTACGACTGGAACTTTGATGCAGCTGACAAGGAATTCCGCCGTGCGATAGAGCTCAATCCCGGGTATGCACCCGCCCACCATTGGTATGCCTGGCACCTTGTCTTGATGGGGCATAACGACGACGCTCTTGCCGAAATGAGAAAGGCAGCAAGTCTGGATCCACTGTCCCTCAATATCAATTCCGATTTAGCCGAGCTTCTTCTCATCGCGCATTTTCCTGACGAATCGATACAGCAGAGCCGCAAGACCATCGATATGGACCCTGCTTTTCCTGCTGCGCATAATCAACTTGCCCAGGGGTACCTGGCAAAACACATGTATGCGGAAGCAATCGCTGAACTGCAGGAAGCGATCCAGCTCTCCGTAGACAGCCCGATATTTACCGCCAACCTGGCTCGCGCCTACGTTGCAACGAACAGAAAGGCCAAAGCGGCGGAGCTGCTGAACGATCTCAAAAGGAGTTCGGTTCCCGGCTATCCGCTTGCCGCGGAAATTGCCATGGTCTATACAGCCTTGGGCGACAAGGACCAAGCCATGACATGGCTCGAAAAAGGTTATGAAGAGCGATTTAATCCAGGCGTCCTGCTGCGGCCTTGCTTTGACCCATTACGCTCTGACTCGCGCTTCCAGGACCTTGTGCGTCGCATTGGGCTTCCGTCATAAGTTCGGGAGGCCAGAAAATCTTCCAAACAAGACGCAGTGACCGTAACAAAATAAAATTGAGGGTAGCTG